>Ga0079226_10000257_pt1 | contig 35531 bp, 33 predicted proteins | sample Poulit2014_FD_76345 | JGI IMG/M metagenome (GOLD analysis project Ga0079226, IMG submission 76345) | Agricultural soil microbial communities from Georgia to study Nitrogen management - Poultry litter 2014 | ecosystem: Environmental > Terrestrial > Soil > Agricultural land | place: USA: Georgia...
CTCAGCTGGACAAACTGCTCAAGCTCCAGGTCGGAACGTTCAATGTCGACGTTGGCCTGTGCGCCGTTGCTGTATTGACCGGCGATGACAAAATCGATATTGCCCTGGAAGGGCTCGTCCATCTTGTCCTTATCCTGCATGATCAATATGGAATAGTCCAGCTTGCCTTCGTTGTTCGTGAAGGTTGCAGCCCGGACACCAGGTGAGGTTCCGCGGGGATCGGGCGGGATGGCGTCAGCCAGTACCTGCAGGTCTTCGTCCACGGTGGCCATTCGTCCCTCGACGCGAGCCAGCCTGCTTTCGGTCTGGTCCAGTTCAGTCTGGACTTCGGCCAGTTCACGCTCTTTGCGTCCCAGTTCGGTTTCAAGGCGCTGCTTGTCGATGTTGGCACTATTGAGATCAAACTGAAGCTGTTCGGACTGCTCCAGTGTCAGGCGCGTGGGACCATAGCTTTTTTGCAAGAACAGTAGCCCGCCAGCACCCAGGATAACGCCTGAAACCAGAAGCACCAGCCAGCGCGGAATGCGCCGCCTGCGTCGAGACCCATAGGCGGTGGGTCGGAACACATGGCGGTTGCGAGATCGGAACATGGATGATGTCCTTTATGAGAATAAGCAAAAAACAGCATAAAGTTTAGCGTGCGTCTGGCAGTCTTGCCAGACCGTTGTCCAGCTGTTCGAGCCGGGCAGGGGTGCCGACGTCTGTCCACTGGCCGGCATGAAACGCGCCAAGCAACTGACCGTCTTTGTGGGCCTGATGGAGCAAAGGCGCCAGCGGCAGGGCACGACGGGCTGGCAAGCCGGCAAACAGGGCAGGCTGATAGACGCCTATGCCCGAGAACGTGAGTTTGTGAGGGCATAATGCCGGAAACAGGAAGTCTCCGTCCGGGTTGTGATCGGGATTATCAACCACCAGCAGCCACGCGAGAGCCTGGCATTGTCGAAGTCGGGAGGCGGCGTCAAGCGCCTCGCGGGCGTCCCAATCGCACCAGATGTCACCGTTGATGACCAGAAATGGTTGGTCCTGAAAGAAAGGCAGCGCCTGGCGGATGCCCCCTGCGGTTTCCAGTGCAGTGGATTCTGCCGAGTAGTGCAGCTGGGCGCCATACTGTTGCCCGTTGCCCAGTGCAGAGATGATTTGTTCACCCAGCCAGGCGTGATTGATGATGATGTGATTAATGCCGGCAGCCACCAGGCGCTTGATGTGCCAGACGATCAGCGGCTGGCCGCCAACCCTCAGCAATGGTTTGGGTGTGGTGTCGGTAAGGGGGCGCATGCGCTTGCCGCGCCCCGCAGCAAGAATCATGGCGCGCATCAGAAGGTGTATCCGGTGGTCACGGATGTGCCATCGATTCTATTCAGTATGCGCAGCAATGGGTCAAAATCGCCATACCGGCAGGCCACCTGCCGGATATAGGCATTGACGCGCGGAAGGTGTTCAAGATAATGGTGCTTGTTGTCACGCAGGGAAAGCCGTGCAAATACGCCCAATATCCGCAGATTGCGTTGCAGGCTCATCCATTCGTATTCGGCATGGAAGTCGGCAAAGTCGGCAGCAACGGGCAGGCCGGCTGCCCGGGCTCCTTCCCAGTACCGAATTGCCCAGTCCAGCTGCTGATCTTCTTCCCAGGTTGTGCGCGCATCCATGACCAGCGAGGCAATATCATAGGTAATGGGACCAGAAACAGCGTCCTGGTAATCGATGATACCGGGAAGCTGGTTGTCCGGGCCATTCTCGTCAATCATTAGGTTGGGAGAATGGTAATCACGATGGACAAATACCTTGGCTGACCGGGCATTTTGCTCACCAAGTCGTTGCCAGACCCGGGCGAGTGTATGGCGCTCGTCATCAGTGAGCACTATTTGCTTGTAGGCGCTGACATACCAGTCTTCAAAAATGGACAGCTCGTCAATGAGGCGGGCCTGATCGTAGACAGGCAGGGAGCTTGACTGGGCGGTCTGCATCTGGATCAGGGTGGCAATGGCATTGCGATAGAGCTGCTGCAACCGGGTGTCCGGCAGTCCTTCTTGAATCAGGTGCCAGTAGTTCTTTCGGCCCAGGTCCGTAAGCAGCAGGAAGCCCTGGTCCAGATCAGAGTCGATGATTTCAGGTACACGGATGCCTGTATCGGCGATCAGCTGGCCAGCGTGGATGAATGCGGCGGCGTCCTCGAGCTCGGGTGGGGAATCCATGGCGACAAGGGTGCCGTTAGCGGTATGGACACGGTAATATTGCCGAAAGCTGGCGTCGCTGGAGGCGGACTCGAGTGTATGGGGGAGCAGATCGTGCTTGTCGGCAAGGCGGGCAAGCCAGTCAACAAGGGCTGATTTGCGCGTAGGTGGCTGATTTTTCACGGGTGTATTCATATTAGCGGTAGGCAGACAGAAAGTGACAGATGAAACAGGTGCCCGCGGCGCGGCCAGCTTCCCTATAATACCTGCTTGCCAGCCTGTCAGTTGTGTTTTGCCAGCGGCTTTGGGTAGCATATAGTTACGTTTATATGCCGGACAACGCTAATTCTACAAGGACTGTTCATTCGTGTTTTGGGGGAGAAGGGGAATCCAGTGTCTGGCGGTGTCGTTGCTGGCAATGGCCGCCCATGCCCAGACAGAAACGCAGCCATCGGCGCCAACGCCGCTGGCTGATCGCGCTTGGCAGGGGTTGCAGACGTCGCCTGCCCTGCGTACCCGCCAGCAAGTTGATGATCACGACATGGGAACGTTTCTGGTAGCTGATCGCATCGAAACCGAACCCGATGGCAAGCTGGTTCTGACTGGCAGTGCCGAGGTCCGTCGGCTGGATGCCGTCACCAAGGGCGATCGCATTGACTATCAGAGCGACGATGGTCATGTCACCGTGACGGGTAATGGCATGCTCATGCGCGAGGGCAATATCGTCAAGGGCCCCTGGCTCGAATATTATCTCGACGCTGAAACGGGCACGATTACCGAGCCCGAATTCTCGCTCGGTGACACCGGGGCATCCGGCAAGGCGGATGAGGCTCACATCCTCAGCCGCCAGCACATGAAGCTCAGTCAAGTGGATTATGCGGGTTGTCCGTGCCCCGACCCGGCCTGGCGTATCCGGTCTCCCGATGTGGATCTGCGTTTTGACAAGAACGAGGGCGTCGCGCGTCACGGGGTACTTTATTTCAAGAAGGCGCCCATTCTGTATTCGCCGTGGCTGTCATTTCCGTTGCGCAAGGAGCGCAAATCCGGCTTTCTCATGCCCACCTATGGCATGTCCAGCAAGAGCGGTGTGGAGTTTTCTGCACCCTACTATTTCAATCTGGCGCCCAATTACGACGCCACGCTTACCCCTCGCATCATCAGCAAGCGCGGCGTGCAGCTGGGTGGCGAATTCCGCTACCTGGGGAAAAGATACGAGGGGCTGGTAGAGGGTACTTACCTGCCGTCTGACCGTCAGCGACGCATGAAGCGCTGGTGGCTGCATGCCGAACACCAACACGTGCTGGGCAAGGGTCTGACCGCATCATTTGATCTGAACCGCGTCTCTGACGACGATTACTTTCGGGACCTTTCCAATATCGGTCTGAGCGAGTCCACCACTGACCAGCTGACCAGTCGCGCCAGGGTCAACTGGCGCCAAAGCCGCTATGTCAACGTGCGGCTGTCGGCCACCAAGTATCAGACTCTTCAGGATCGCACTTCGCGTTTATATCGCCGCCCCCAGTTTGACAGGTTGCCCGAACTTGAAGTTACGGCAAAGCGCTATAACTGGGGTGGTTTTGACGTGGTCTCGGAAAACACCGTTACGCGCTTCCGCATGCCGCACTTCATATATGGCACGCACAGCTATACTGGCCGTTACCGTTATCCGGAGCTCGCTCCCCATCAGTCCCACGATGGCACTCGTTACCAGTCCTACACCAGTGTTGCGTACCCCATCGTCCGTCCGGGTTGGTATATCACGCCCAAGGTGGGCTGGCACTACACGCATTACAGCACCGAGTGGCGAGGCTTTGGCCCGCCGGGTGCCAAATGGGACAAGATCAACAAGCGTTACGAGCCGGGGCCGGGCTCGCAGACCCGTTCACTGCCCATCGTATCATTGGATGCCGGCATGACATTCGAGCGGGATACCTCGCTGTTCGGCCATCCGACCCTGCAGACGCTGGAGCCACGGGCCTATTATCTGCGCGTGCCGCATCGGGATCAGAGCACGTTGCCGGTCTATGACACCAGCCTGGCGACCTTCAACATCACGCAGGCATTTGATGAAAACATTTTCAATGGCGGGTGGGATCGCATTGCCAACGCCAACCAGCTGACGCTGGGCCTGACATCACGCTGGTTCAATGCCGCCAGTGGTGCCGAGCGCCTGGCCATTACGGCTGCCCAGCGAGTGTATTTCCAGGATCAGGAAGTCGTGCTCAGCCCTAGTCATAATCCCCGCACTCATCGGAAATCCGATTATCTGCTGGGCATCAACGCGGCTCTGACCGACACGCTGAATGTCCGGTTTGACGGCCTGTTCAGCGCCGAGACACGCCACAGAAATCGCATGTCGGCAGGTTTCCGGTGGCGTCCCAAGCGGTTGGCTACTGTCTCGGCCTCGTATCGGTATGAGCGTGACCGCCGCGCCCTGATGTATCACCGCGATCCGGATCCCGAAAACCGCAGTGAGCGCATCTCGGTATCTGCACAATGGCCACTGACCTCCCGTTGGTATGCCATGGGCCGGTTCGATTATTCGATTGATGAAAAGCGTTCCACCCAGTCCATCATGGGGCTGGAATACAAGGGAGACTGTTGCTGGGCCGCGCGAGCGGTATTGCAGCGCTATGCCGTTTCCCGTAAAGATGTCAATACTGCGGTATTCTTCCAACTGGAGCTGACCGGACTGGGTTCCCTCGGGACTGATGCCATGGGGCTGCTCCGGGATCGGGTCGTCGGTTATGAGCCCGTGACACCGCCCGAATCCCCGCTCACGACTTTCGAGAGGTACGAATAAATGCCTTGCCCACTGACCACACGCCTGTCCACCTATTGCCTGGCAGCACTGTTTGTTCTGCTGATTGCTGTCATGCCCGGCATGCAGGCGGTTGCCCAGACCGACAGTTCGCCGTCCCTCAGGCAACTGCAAGGCTCAGCCGATGCGACCGCATCCGAACCTGAATCCGACCCCGAACCCGGCGGGCGCGCCAGTGTCGATGCCATTGCGGCCATTGTGAATAAAGACGTCATCACCATGCGGCAGCTGGATCAGGAAACCGAAACTGCCCGTGCCCAGATGCGCGAGCAGAATATTCCCGAGCCCGATGCCGACACCCTGCGCAAGCAGGTGCTGCAGCGAATGATTCTGAATACGCTGGAGCTTCAAGAGGCCCGCGCACAAGGCATGGAAGTCAACGATGCCGAGGTGGAACGCGTCCTGGATATGATCGCCGAACGCAACGGAGTCTCTCGCGAAACCATGCGAGCGGATATCGAAGCCTCCGGCTTCAATTGGGATGTCTACATCAGGATTTGCGTCAGGATATTCTCCTTGATCAGCTGCGTCAGCGTGTCGTGGAGTCCACGATTGAAATCTCCGATGCAGAAGTTGATGCTTTCCTGCGCTCGGAAGGCAAAGACATGTCCTTGCTTGCCACCGGTCCATCTGCCGAGCCAGCCCCTCAGCCTGCGCCCCGGCCCGAGGCAGAGTCACGCCCTGCGCCCGCCAACCCGACGGTAGCCGAGGCGGCACAGCACACGGGTGGGCAGGTCATGATCGGTCTGGCACACATTTTGGTAGCGGTTCCCGAGTCGGCTTCTTCCGCAGAAGTGGCCGAGCTACAAAGAAAAGCCGAATCCTTGCAAGAGCAGGTGGCTTCCGGCGCTGATTTTGCCGGGGTGGCGGCAGCATCGTCAGATGGGCCGCAGGCACTGGATGGCGGCGACATGGGGGTACGGCACCTGCAAGGCTGGCCTGATCTCTTCATTGAGGCTATCCAGGATCGCAAGCAAGGTGATGTCAGCGCTGTCTTCAAGAGCGGCAATGGTTTTCATATCCTCAAGGTTGCCGTGCTGGATGATGGCGGTGCCAGTCAGGCTGCCGCAGCATCCGAGCCAACACCAGATGCGGCGCCCGCCGACAGCGGAATGGCAGCCGAGCAGGCTGGTCAGTCAGCCCGGTTTTCTGTTGCGGCCCCCCAAAGCACGCAGGTCACCCAGACGCATGCCCGGCATATCCTGATCAAGACTTCACAAGTCATGTCCGATGAACAGGCCGAGCAACGTCTGCTTCAACTGAGGCGTCGGCTGGAGCACGGTGAATCATTCGGTGACCTTGCCCGCCGCCATTCGGAAGACCCCTCTGCCCCTCAGGGTGGCGACCTTGGCTGGATGACACCAGGCGAAGCCGTTCCGTCATTTCAGCGTGCCATGGATGCGCTCGAGCCGGGGCAGGTCAGTCAGCCGGTGGAAACCCAGTTCGGTTGGCACCTGATCGAAGTGCTCGAGCGCCGTACTCAGGACATGAAAACAGAATTCGAGCGCATGCAGGTCAGGCAGATCCTGTTCGAGCGCCGCGTGCAGCCAGCGATTGAAGAGTGGCAGAGCAGGCTTCGTGGTGATGCCTACATTGAAAACCGGCTGGACCCCGAAGCAAATCGGCGCAAACGCTAGGCTTGTCATGGCGCACAGAACCAGAAAACGGTTTGGACAGCATTTTCTGCACGATGAGGGCGTGATCGAGCAGATTGTGCGTGCCATTCGTCCGCGGCCCGATGACACCATGGTGGAAATCGGTCCCGGGCTGTCGGCCCTGACGGCGCCTCTGCTCCATATCCTCAGCCATCTCACGGTGATCGAAATCGATCGCGATCTGGCCGCACAGCTGGTGGACCGGTATCCGGCTGAACAGCTCACGGTCATCGCCCAGGACGCTCTGGAGGTTGATTTTTCCCGTTTCGGAGACAAGCTGAGAATCGTGGGAAACCTGCCCTACAACGTGTCAACACCTCTGCTGTTTCACCTGACACGCCATGCCGATCAGGTTCTGGACCAGCACTTCATGCTGCAAAAAGAGGTCGTGATGCGCCTGACGGCATCGCCCTCGACACCCGACTACAGTCGTTTGTCTGTCATGCTCCAGGCACGCTACCACATGGACTGCCTGTTCGATGTCACGCCACTGGCCTTTGAGCCACCGCCGGCTGTGGTGTCCGCTGTGGTGCGCATGATTCCCCTGCCGGCATCCCACCCGCGGCCTGTGTCCTGGTCTGCCTTTGAAATGGTGGTGACACAAGCTTTCAGCCAGCGGCGCAAGATGCTGCGCCGTGCATTGGCACAGTGGGCGCCCCACATATCCTGGCAGGCGCTTGGCATTGTGGAAACGGCGCGTGCCCAGGATCTGTCGGTCGAACAGTTCATTGCCCTGTCTGACTTTCTTGTCGACAAGCAGGTGCTTCCCGGGTCCTGACGGCTCACCCAAAGAACCAGTAGCACACCCCGATGGCCGCCAGCACGCCGGCCAGGTCTGCAAGCAAGGCACAGCCCACGGTATGGCGGGTACGTTGTATGCCAACGGCGCCATAATAAACGGCCAGTACATAGAAGGTAGTCTCGGTACTGCCCTGCACGGTGGCTGAAAGCAGGCCCGCGAAGCTGTCTACGCCCTGACTCTGCATGGTCTCGATCAGCAATGCCCGGGCTGCGCTTCCGGAAAATGGCTTGGCCAGTGCCGTGGGCAGGGCATCCACAAAGCGGTCATCAAGGCTGGCTGCCTGCACCAGCCAGCGTATCCCCTCAAGCACCGCATCCAGTGCGCCCGACGCGCGCAGTATCCCGATGGCACACAACATGGCCACCAGGTAGGGAAGCAAGTCACGTGCCACGGCAAAGCCGTTGCGCGCGCCTTCGATGAAGCTCTCGTAGACAGGGACTTTTTTGATGGCGCCGGCAATCAGGAACACGATGACAATGCCAAACAGAATCAGATTGCCCAGCAGGGAAGAGGCCACGGCAAGGGTGGCGGCGCTCAGGCTGGCCAGTATTGCCATCAGTCCGCCAACAACCACGGCCATGCTGAGCAGCCATGCCAGGACCACGGGATCGTGCAGCCGCAGGCGCTGCATGAAGGCAACGCTCAGCAGGCCGACCAGTGACGACGCCGTCGTAGCCAAAAGGATGGGCAGGAACACCAGGGTCGGATCGGCCGCTCCTTGCTGGGCCCGGTACATGAAGATGGTAACGGGCAGCAGGGTAAGCGAGGACGCATTCAGCACCAGGAACAGAATCTGGGCATTGGATGCCGTGTCCTGGCTCGGATTGAGCGTCTGGAGCTCGCGCATGGCACGCAGGCCGATGGGCGTAGCCGCGTTGTCAAGACCCAGCCCGTTGGCGGCAAAGTTCAGGGTGATCAGTCCCAGGGCCGGGTGGCCTGCCGGCACGCCGGGCATCAGTCGTACAAAAAGGGGGGTCAGTACCCGGCCCAGCCAGTCGACCAGGCCGGCTGCTTCGGCAATGCGCAGGAAGCCCAGCCACAGCGTCAGCGTGCCAAAAAGCAGAATCATGACGCTGACGGACAGCTCGGCCATGTCGAACAGGCTGGCGACCAGACGGGGGAAGACCTCGGTGTCGCCCTGCACCAGCAGCTGGTAGAGGGCGCTGAACCCGGCAACCAGAAAGAAGCCAAGCCACAGGGCGTTTAGCATGAATCGGGTCGGAGAGCGTGTGCGTCAGCAGGCTGACGTGTCAGTCGGTGCGACTGTTTCGTTGAATGAGCTCAACCTTGTAGCCATCGGGATCTTCGATAAAGGCGATGACGGTGGTGCCGTGCTTCATGGGCCCGGCTTCACGTACCACGTTGCCGCCTTGCTCGCGGATCCGGTCACAGGCCGCATAGGCGTCTTCGACTTCAATGGCAATATGTCCGTAGCCATCACCCAGATCGTAGGAAGCGGTATCCCAGTTGTGCGTGAGCTCCAGCACGGCACCTTCGTCCTCATCCTGATAGCCCACAAAAGCCAGGGTGAAACGGCCATCGGGATAATCTTTCTGACGCAGCAGGCGCATGCCCAGAACGTCAGTATAAAAAGCCAGGGACTTGTTCAGGTCACCAACCCTGAGCATGGTATGTAAAAGGCGCATGAAAATTCTCCTTGATAGCGGGACATGGGTTGCCCGGACTGAATGGGGTGGACCACGGATGTTCAGGCATCCGGGATGAACGGCATGATACCTGGCCGGTAGCGGCGCAACTTGCGCCTGGCTGTTTCGTACTCAGGCAGCAACTGTTGCACAACCTGCCAAAATGCCGGGCTATGGTTCATCTCGACAAGATGTGCCACTTCGTGCGCCACCACGTAATCAATCAGGGCATGATCAAAGTGTATCAAGCGCCAGTTCAGACGGATGCGCCGGGCACTGGAGCATGAGCCCCACCGGGTGGTGGCGGAGGACAGGGCAAAACTGTCCGGTTCCTGACCTGCCTGATCGGCAAAGTGCTGCAGTCTTTTTTCAAACCACCAGAGGGCCTGGTTTTGCAGCCAGATGTGAGCGGCATCCCGAATGCGTTCCTGGTCGGCCTCCTGCGGCAGGTTCAGCAACAGCCTGTCACCTGATGCGGGGGCGTGGGGCTGTCCGGCAAACCCTGCCTGTTGTGGCCCAGGAGAAGGATGGAGCGTGATGTGCTGCCCCATATACGGAATTTTTCCTCCAAAGGACCAGACCTTGTCGGCACTGGCTTGTTGCGTCAGATACAGCTGTCTTTCTGCCAACCGGTTCTGTATCCAGCGGCGCCGGCTTGCCACGGCCCGGTCAATGTCCGTAAGCCGGGCCCAGTGCGGGGCAGTGACTTGCAGGCCGTTGTCATTGATGGTTAGTCCGATGGTGCGCCGTCGTGAGCGTTTCAGGATGAACGGTATGGATTGGCCTGCCGCTTCCACGGTACGCCAGTCTGCATCCGGCGTCCGGTTCAATGGCGATGATTCTGGCGGGGCGAACAGCTCAAGCTGCTGACTGGGCGGGTTCATCGTAGCGTTCCGGGTTGAGCTGGCGCATCTCATTCTCAATCCAGTCCTGAACCTGACGGTTCAGTGCGTTGGCGCTCAGTCCATCAGGGTAAATGGGCGGTCCGATGGAGACGGTAATCAATCCGGGTTTTTTCACAAAGGCATGCCGTGGCCAGTATTCGCCGGCATTATGTGCTATGGGGATGACAGGCGTACCGGTGCGGACAGCCAGCCGGGTCCCACCGGGCCGGTAGCGTCCGGCCTGGCCTGGCGCAATGCGGGTGCCTTCCGGAAAGAGCAGGGGCCAGCGGCCTTCTTCCAGTCTTTTGCTGCCTACACGCACCACCTGTTCGAAGGCATCCCGTCCTCGTGAGCGATCAATGGGTATCATGCGCAACAAGGCCAGGCCCCAGCCGAAAAATGGGATGCGGTGCAATTCTTTTTTATATACAAAGCATACTTGCCGGGGCATGCAGGCAGGAAAAAACAGGGTTTCCCAGGCTGACTGGTGCTTGGACAGCAGAATGGCCGGGCCGTCAGGCAGGTGTTCCCAACCCTTGACCTCCCAGTGTATCCCGTGGATGTATCGGGCTGCCCACAGGGCCAGTCTTGGCCACCCGACGGTCAGGCGATAGCGCCAGTCCAGGGGAAGGGGCGCCCAAAGCAGGCAGGCCAGCGCGTAGGGGATGACGGTGACGATCAGAACCAGCTGATAGACGATGGCGCGTATCCAGGGCATGTCAGGCGTCCCCGGTGAGCAGGCTGTCGACCACCGCTGCAAGGTTGCTGCGGATTTGCGTGTCGGGCGGGAGATCGGGGTGCTGGCGGGCACGCAGGCCATTGCCCGTCAGGACCAGCCAGGGCTGGCAACCGGTTTCGGTGCTGGCATGGAGGTCGCGCAGAGAGTCTCCGATCGCCGGAACGCCAGCAAGTGGCTGATCGTAGCGACGGGCGATGTCATGGAACATGCCGGGGCGGGGCTTGCGACAGGGGCAGGCATCGTCCGGATGGTGCGGGCAGGCAAAGATGGCATCAATCCGGCCTCCTGCAGCGGCAACTTCCTGTCTCATCTTGCCGTGAATGCGATTGAGTTCTTGCGCGCTGAACAGCCCCCGTGCCACACCCGACTGGTTGGTGGCCACCACCACGCGCCATCCGGCCCGTGTCAGGCGGCCAATGGCTTCAGGGCTCCCGGCAATCGCGTGCCATTCTTCGGCAGACTTGATGTAGGCATCGCTGTCATGGTTGATGACGCCATCGCGATCCAGAATGATCAGCTTCATGAGGCCAGCCGGGAGATGTCTGCCACCTGGTTCATCATGGTCTGCAAGCGTGCCAGCAAGGTCAGCCGGTTCTGTTTCAGAGATTCGTCATCAGACATGATCATGACCTGGTCAAAAAATCCGTCAACGGCATCACGCAGGCCGGCCAGCGTGGTCAGATTGGCGGCGAAGTTTCCTGCTGCCAGTTGCTCGGCAGCTTCAGGGGCCAGTTTGTCCAGCAGGCCGGCCAGCTTCTGCTCGGCAGGCTCGACCAGCAAGTCGGGTTGAATTTGAGCGGGAATGTCTGAGGCACGCCGCAGGATGTTGCTGACCCGCTTGTTGGCAGCAGTCAGGCTGGAGGCTTCCGGTTGCGTGGAGAAGGCCGTGCAGGCCTGGATGCGCGCCGTGATCTGATGCAGGGGCGGAGCAACGGCCAGGACGGCATCCACCACGTGGCGATCGTGCTGTTGCTGAAGCTGATTGCGATAGCGCTCGATGATGTAGTCGTGGACCTCCGTGACAGTGTCGCCAGCCAGCGTGCCTGGCGAGAATGTCTGCATGGCCTGGTCCAGCAATGCAGTCAGCCCGAGGGCCTGATTGTCTGTGGCATCCAGATACCCTTGTTCGGTAAGCTGTTCGAAGGCGCTGATGAGGCCCAGTGCCGCCCGGCGCAGGCCGAATGGATCGCGTTCACCTGTGGGTTTTTGTCCAATGCCCCATATGCCCAGCAGGGTCTCCACGCGTTCAGCCATGAAAAGCACGGCTGTGACCAGATCGGTTCGGCCATCAATGGCAGGCAGGCGCAGGTCATATTGGTGACGCAAGGCCTGCACGACCGCAGTGGATTCATGGCCGTGTGCCGCGTAATGGGAGCCCATGATTCCCTGAAGTTCAGGGAATTCGCCCACCATGGCGGAGTTCAGGTCTGCCTTGGCAAGTTCGGCCGCGCGCCGGCTGTCCGGTACGCTGGCGCCCAGCTTTTCGGCCAGCCAGCCGGCCGTGGTCCTGACACGCTGCATGCGTTCGTATTGGCTGCCGAGACGGTTGTGGTAGATGCTGTTTTTCAGGGTGGCGACCTGATCTCCAAGTGATGTCTGGAGGTCGGTCTCGAAAAAGAACTGTGCATCAGCCAGACGCGGTCGAACCACGCGTTCATTGCCCTCGATGATGTTGGTGGGATCACTGAGTGCCATGTTGCTGACAATCAGGAACTGGTTGGCAAGTTCACCGGTTGTGGCGTGAAACAACGGAAAATAACGCTGATTGAGACGCATGGTCAGGATCAGGCATTCGGCCGGTACATCGAGAAAGGCCGGGTCAAATTGTCCCACATACACGCTGGGCAGCTCGACCAGCGCGGTGACTTCATCCAGAAGCGCGTCAACTGCCGGATCATCGCCAAGGCTGGCGCCACAGGCCTGGGCCTGCTGGTACAGCTGAGTGGCAATCATGGCGCGCCGCTGGGCGAAGGACGCCACCACCTGTCCTTGCGACCGCAGCAGGTCTTCGTATTGTTCGGCCCGGGGCAGGCGCAGGTGTTTCAGCCCGGCAAAGCGGTGCCCGCTGGTCTGGCGATCGGCCGATAGCCCCAGCGCATGAACCGGAATGACCTGATCGCCCCACAAGGCCAGCAAGCCGTGAGCAGGTCGCACAAACCGTACGCTGTCGCCGTTATCCAGCTGATAGCGCATGACCTTGGGGATGGGGAGGTGCGTCAGGGTGTGATCGAGCGCCTGTTGCAGGCCCTCGCCAAGCCGGCTGCCCGTGGCCGTGCCACGGTAAAAGACAAAATCCTGCTTGCCATCGGACTCGACAGTGAGGTCGGCGGCCGTAACGTGTTCAAGGCCCTTGCTGACCAGGCGCCTGGCAAGCGCCGGCGTGATGCTGCCGCCATCCGACAGGCCAATATGCGCAGGCATGAGCCTTTCGGTGTAGGCCTGCTCGGGCGCCTGCTCGAGCACCTTGTCAAACAGGACGGCCAGGCGCCGTGGGGGGGCAAAGCTGCGCAACTGGCATCCGTCTGCCAGCAGGTGGTGGCTGGCCAGTATCTGGGCCAGGCCATCGGCAAATGCCTGATCAAGTTTCTGAAGGGCCAGGGGGGGCAGCTCTTCGGTCAGCAATTCGACGAGCAGAGGTTGAGTTTTTGGGGAAGATGAATGCATCAGGCAACCTCTTGAGACAGCATGGGAAAGCCAAGTTCCTCGCGTGATCGGTAGTAGGCCTGGGCAACCGCTCGAGACAGATCGCGAATGCGGCCAATGTAGCCGGCGCGTTCTGTCACGCTGATTGCATTGCGGGCATCCAGGAGGTTGAAGGTATGGGCAGCCTTGAGCGTGGCTTCGTAGGCAGGCAATGCAAGGGGCTGCGCCACCAGTTGCTGGGCAAGCGCTTCGTAATCATCAAAATGCTGCAGCAGCATGGGGGTGGGTGCCAGTTCGAAGTTATAGGTGGATTGTTCGAACTCATTCTGGTGAAAGACATCACCGTAGGTCAGGACGCGCCCGTCGGGGGTTCGGGTCCATATCAGGTCGTAAACGCTCTCGACCTGCTGCAGGTACATGGCCAGCCGCTCCAGCCCGTAGGTGATTTCGCCCATGGCCGGGTTGCAGTCCAGGCCGCCAACCTGCTGAAAATACGTGAACTGTGTGATCTCCATGCCGTTGAGCCAGACTTCCCAGCCCAGGCCCCATGCGCCCAGCGTGGGGTTCTCCCAGTCGTCTTCGACAAAGCGGATATCATGCTGGGTGGGGTCGATACCGATTTCTCGCAGAGACCCGATGTACAGGTCAATGATGTCGCGTGGTGCGGGCTTGAGCACCACCTGGTATTGGTAGTAATGCTGCAGCCGGTTGGGGTTGTTTCCGTACCGGCCATCGGCAGGGCGGCGCGAGGGCTGCACATAGGCAGCCCGCCAGGGCTCGGGGCCAATGGCGCGCAAAAACGTGGCAGTATGAGACGTCCCGGCGCCGACTTCCATGTCGTAGGGTTGCAGCAAGGCACAGCCGTGCTGGTCCCAATAGTGTTCAAGGGAAAGAATAATATGCTGGAAGGTGGGCATGGGTGACAGACTAGCGTTAAAGTATTCGATAAAATCCATTGATTTTAACTGGTAAGAGGATTTCTATGTCAGAGCTTGTCCAATCGGTCGTCAAAGGCAGGGTCATGGTGATTACCATCAACCGTCCGCAGGCACGTAATGCCGTCAACCTGGAAACGGCGCAAGCACTGGCACGCGCCCTGGATGCGCTGGATGGCAACCCGGACGTTGCCGTGGGCATACTGACCGGTGCGGAAAACACCTTCTCGTCCGGCATGGACCTGAAAGCCTTTGCCAAGGACGGACAGCGCCCGTACGTTGGCAAGCGGGGCTTTGCCGGTATTTGCGAGCAGCCTCCTCGCAAGCCCCTGATTGCCGCAGTCGAAGGCTATGCTCTGGCCGGTGGCTGTGAAATCGCCCTGGCGTGTGATCTCATCGTGGCGGCAGAAGACGCCACGTTCGGGCTGCCGGAAGTCAAGCGGGGCATCGTGCCGGGCTCGGGCGGCATGGTCCGTCTGCCAGCACGCATCCCTTATCATATTGCCATGGAAGCGGTTCTGACGGGCGATATGCTCCCGGCAGGTCGCATGGCACAGCATGGGCTGGTCAATCGGCTGGTGCCCTCCGGGCAAGCGCTCGAGGCCGCACAAGAGCTGGCCCGCACCATTGCTGCCAATGGGCCGCTGGCCGTCCAGACAGCCAAGCAAGTGGTGTCCCAGTCTCGCGACTGGCGTCAGGCTGACATGTTCGATTTGCAGCGGCCGCGCATCGCCCATATCTTCACGTCGGCCGATGCCCGTGAAGGGGCAACCGCCTTTGCCGAAAAACGCGCTCCCGTATGGCAGGGAAAATAAACCATCAACTTGACTTGCAGCAAGCAGGAAAGCAGGAATCAATCATGTCAACCCTCATCAAGGAAGAGGACTTCATTCAATCCCTGGCGGATGCAGTGCAGTTCATCAGTTATTTTCATCCGGCGGATTACATCGCGCACCTGGCGCGTGCCTACGACGCGGAAGAAAGCCCGGCAGCCAAGGATGCCATTGCCCAGATCCTCACCAACTCGCGGCTGTGCGCAGAAGGCAAGCGCCCCATCTGCCAGGACACCGGCATTGTCAACGTCTTCCTCAAGGTAGGCATGGACGTGCACTTTGATACCCGGCGCAGTCTTCAGGAGCTCTGTGATGAAGGCGTTCGTCGCGGTTATCTGAATCCTGACAACCCCTTGCGGGCGTCCGTGCTTGCCGACCCCTTGTTCGAGCGTCGCAACACCCGCGACAACACGCCTGCCGTGGTCAATGTCGAGCTGGTACCGGGCAGCGAGGTCATCGTGCAGGTGGCGGCCAAGGGGGGCGGCTCTGAAAACAAGGCCAAGTTTGCCATGCTCAATCCCGGTGATTCGGTTGTGGACTGGGTGCTGGAAACCGTGCCTACCATGGGTGCAGGCTGGTGTCCGCCGGGCATGCTGGGCATCGGTGTGGGCGGCACGGCCGAAAAGGCCATGCTGATGGCCAAGCAGTCCCTGATGGAAGACATCGACATGAGCGAACTGCTCAAGCGCGGCCCGCAAGATCGTATCGAAGCCTTGCGTATCGATCTCTACGAAAAGGTCAATGCGCTGGGAATTGGTGCGCAAGGTCTCGGCGGGCTGACCACGGTGCTTGATGTCAAAATCAATACCTGCGCCACCCATGCCGCCTCCAAGCCCATCGCCATGATTCCCAATTGTGCAGCGACCCGGCACGTCAACTATGTTCTGGATGGCTCGGGCCCGGCCGAACTCACGCCACCGCCCTTGTCCGAGTGGCCGGATGTCAATTGGACGCCTGACTACGAAAAGTCCGTGCAGGTCAACCTCGATACGCTGACCCCCGAAGAAGTGGCGGGCTGGCAGCCCGGGCAGACACTGCTGTTGTCCGGAACCATGTATACCGGGCGCGATGCGGCGCACAAGCGCATCCAGGACATGCTGGCCAAGGGCGAGCCATTGCCGGTAGACTTTACCAACAAGGTCATTTATTACGTCGGACCGGTGGATCCGGTTGGCGAAGAAGTGGTTGGCCCGGCAGGCCCTACAACAGCGACGCGCATGGACAAGTTCACCGACATGATGCTCGGACAGACCGGTCTGCTGGCATCCATTGGCAAGGCCGAACGAGGGCCCGAAGCCATCGATGCCATCCGTCGTCACCAGTCGGCCTACCTGATGGCCGTTGGTGGCTCGGCCTACCTGGTCTCCAAGGCCATCCGCAACGCAAGGGTGGTAGCGTTTGAAGACCTGGGCATGGAAGCCATTTACGAGTTCGAGGTCAAGGACATGCCCGTGACGGTTGCCGTCGATGCCCGCGGCGATTCTGTTCATACGACCGGGCCACAGCAATGGCAAGCGCGTATTGCTGACATATCTCTTGCAAAAGTGGAGTGAGCATGACGACAGAAACTGATCTGGAGCAATGGCTGGGCCGTACCGAGACCGCCACCGAGAACATTGATGCCAGCCATATAGAGAGAATGGCCGTAACGCTGGGGAGCACCCCGCTTGATGTGGGTGATGCACTGCCCATGTTGTGGCACTGGGGGCTGTTCAATGCGGCCAAACCCTACGAAAAGCTGGGCGCCGACGGTCATCCTGAAACGGGTGATTTCCTCCCGCCGGCGGGCAATCGGCCGCGCATGTGGGCCGGGGGGCGTGTCGACTTCATCCATCCACTGCTGGTAGGTTCGTCAGCCACCCGCAAGTCCACCATTCAATCCATTACGGAAAAAGAAGGGCGCAGCGGCAAGCTGATGTTTGTCACGGTGCAGCACGAGTATGCCCAGGATTTTGTGGTGTGCCTGCGCGAAGAGCAGACCATCGTGTACCGCCAGCCCGGCCCTGCCCGCATCAACCCGACCCAGCCCGCGCCCACAGAGGCCCAGTGGTCCCAGGATATCGAGCCCTCGGCGGTCATGCTGTTTCGTTACTCGGCCGTGACCTTCAATGGCCACCGCATCCACTACGATCAGGATTACGCCACCCGCGAAGAAGGCTATCCGGGTCTGGTGGTTCATGGTCCGCTCATCGCTACCCTCATGTGTCGTGAGTTCGCGCGGACCCATCACGACAAGGTTCCCCTGTCCCTCACTTATCGTGGCGTCTCACCATTGATTGCACCGGCACCCTTTACCGTGGCCGGGCGTCTGCTTGACGACGCGGCCGAGTTGAACCCGCCGTCAGAAGAAGGCGAGACCAATGCCGGGACAACCGATGGGGCAACCGGGGTTGCCGAACTCTGGGCCGAACACAACGGCATGCTGGCGCACCAGGGGCGGTTGCGGTTCAAGTAGATTGTTGCCGTCTTGCCGCCGTCTTGCCGTTCGGGTGAAACGCGAATCAGCGGGAATCAGCAGGGGATGAAGGCGTCCAGAATGGCCCGTTGGTCATGCGTTCAATGGGCTGATCCGTGCAGCGCTGGCGCCAGCGATTGACCGTCTCGCCCGCTATCATGTGGTCGGGTGCCAGCTCGCAAAGGGGTTCCAGTACAAACGCCCGCTGGTGCATGCGCGGATGCGGCAAGGTCAGTTCTGGCTGGTTGATGGTCTCGTCCCCATAGAACAGGATGTCAAGGTCGAGTGTTCGGGGAGCATGGTGATACGGGCGGGTGCGGCCATGGCGCGTTTCTATGGTCTGCAGGGCATGCAGCAATGCCAGGGGCGTCAGTTTCGTGCTGATGCAGGCGACGGCATTGGTGTAGTCGGGTCCAGACGCGTCGACAGGCGCACTGCCATATAGCGAGGAGACCCGCAGGACCTGAAGCCCGGGTGTTTGATGCATGTCTGTCAGGGCACGTTGCAGGGTGGCGGTCGCGTCGCCCAGGTTGGCGCCCAGCCCGACGGCTGCTTCAACTGTCATCTTGCGCCGGCTGTCTGGCTGTCGCAGATGGGCGTTTGCTGCGACGTCGGCCACCGCGGCGTCTGCGCGTCGTGGTCTTGGGGCCGGTGGGGCTGCTTCTCAGGTTGGCGATCATGTCATCGCGGACATCATCGTTGCCGTTGGCCAGATCCATCCACCATTGTGCAAGCACGCTGTCCACTTCACGGGACTCTGCGCGCAGCTGGAGAAAATCAACGGCAGCCCGGAAGCGGGGTTGTGACAGCATGCGCCGGATCGCCTTGGGCGAGGTGCGTTCAAATCGGGGCTGCATGAACCAGATGTCGCGCATGTCGGACTGAAAGCGCCGCTGTATGGGCAACGCAGCGGTCTGGCGAGCGATAACGCTTTCTGCTGCCTGACTGAGCGCTTCAATCAGGGGTTGGCCGTCTTTCTGCAATCCTTGCCATTCTTGCCTGAGCAAGGGCCACAGCAGGGCAGCAAAGAGAAATCCGGGACTGTTGGGCCGGCCACCCCGCACCCGGGCATCGGTTCGGTTCAGTGCCCTGTCAATGAAGGCCTTGCCCTCTTCCAGGGCCCAGATGTCGTCCATCAGCGGAAAGACGGGCTTGTGCAGGCCGGCATCGCGCAGCGCCGTGAGACTGCTCATGGCGTTGCCGCAGGTAAGCAGCTTGATGAACTCGTCAACCAGCCGCGAGCCGGGCACATTGCCCAGCAACGGGGCCAGCGACTGGATGGGGGCCAGTGTGGCAGGTTCGATGGTGGCATCCAGCTTGGCCGCAAAGCGAAAGGCCCGCATCATGCGTACCGGGTCTTCCCGATAGCGCGTATCGGGATCGCCAATCATGCGAACGATGCGGTTTTGCAAGTCAGCCACGCCGTTGTGATAGTCAATGACGACTTCACTGATGGGGTCATAGTAGAGCGCATTCAGCGTAAAGTCGCGGCGGGCGGCATCGTCCTGCTGTGAACCAAACAGGTTGTCGCGAAGAATCCGTCCGTGCTGGTCCGTATGCTGGGCGTCGTCTGAAACACCTCGGAAAGTGGAGGCTTCAATGACTTCACGTCCAAAAACGACATGCACCAACCGGAAACGGCGGCCAATGATGCGCGCCCGCCGGAACAGCGGACGAATCTGCTCGGGCGTGGCGTTGGTGGCGACGTCAAAGTCCTTGGGCTCCAGGCCCGCCAGGAGATCTCTGACCGCGCCGCCAACAATGTAGCCCTCGTACCCGTGCTGGGCAAGCACTTCGCAAACTTTGATGGCGTGACGCGATACGCGTCTTTTGTTGATGCGGTGGGCATCGTGCTCGTAGCGCTGTGGCCCGCCGTCAGGATTTTTCTGATTGGGAAAGAAGCGGCCAACCAGATTTTTTATGGTTTTTTTGACCATGGACAATCGTCAGGATTTGCTGTCTTGGAGTTGAAGGAACAGGTCCAGGATGGGCCAGTCGTTTTCGATGGCGATGTCACGCAGGGCCGGGCTGGGATTGGTAGCGACAGGATGCGAAACGATTTGCATCAGAGGCAGGTCGTTGATGGAATCACTGTAGAACCAGGTTTCATCAAAATCTTCCAAGCGCTTGCCGAGCGTGGCGAGCCAGTCCTGGACCCGCTTGATTTTACCAGCCTGATAACTTGGCGTGCCCCATACCCGGCCCGTGTAGCGTCCATCGGCAAATTCTGGTGTGGTTGCCACCAGGTGGCTGATGTTGAAAGCGTCGGCAATGGGGCGGGTGACAAACTCGTTGGTGGCCGTGACAATGGCGCACAGGTCACCCTGTGACTGGTGCTTCTCAACAAGCTCCAGGGCAACCGTTTCGATGGCGGGATGGACAATGGCATCCATGTATTCGGCATGCCAGGCCTGTAGTTCTTCCAGCGAGCCGTGGGTCAGCAGCCCCAGCATGAAATCATAGGTCTCTGCGGCCGTAAGAATGCCGGCGTTGTAGCGATCCATGAGTTCGTCATTGCGGCGCAGTGCCGCTTCCGGATCACCGATGCGCCCGGAACGAGCCAGAAAGTCTGCCCAGTGATAGTCGCTATCCAGCGGCAGGAGCGTGTGGTCCAGATCAAACAGGGCGAGACGGTCAGGGGTAAGGGTGGACATGGTTCAGGGTGATTGATCGTGATGGTGTTTGAGCAGGTCTTTCAGCAGGGGCAGGGTGATGGCGCGGTGGCGCTCCAGGGAATAACGGTTGAGCGCATCAATGAGTGCCATCAGCTGCCCCATGTCGCGGGTGTGGTGCACCAACAGCCAGGCGACCAGTTCCGGCGCCAGGGCCAGGCCCAGGCTGTTTGCCCGGGCGTGCAGGGCGCTGGCACGTTCGTCGTCGGTCAGCAGGTGCAGGCGGAATACGAGATCCCAGGCCAGGCGCGTTCTGATGTCTTCCCTCAGGGGAAGCGCACGGGGTGCCTGGCTGCCGGCGGTGACCAGCGTGAAGCCGTCTGCTGTTCCGGCCTGCTGGCGCCATTGATTGTACAGGGTGAACAGGGCAGCCTGTTGGGACGGGTCCAGCGTGTCGACATCGTCGATGGCAATCAGGCGGCTGTCTTGCTGCTCGGCGTCTGCCAATGCCTGTAATCCGGGTGCCTGTTCTGTCCGGGGTTGCAGGTATAGACAGCCCTCTGCCTGGCTGACGGCCCGGAGCAGATGTGTGCGCCCCGAGCCGGGTGGCCCCCACAGGTAAATGGCCCGGCCGGGCATCGTCTGGTGGCGCAGGGCGTGCAGTGCCGGTGCATTGCTGTCGCCTGCGTAATTATCCAGTGTGGGTACGCCCGGGCCGAGAATATCGAGAATCAGCTGCTTTTGCATGGTAAAAAGGGATGCTTCATGCGGCCTTGTGCCCACGGTCGGACGATTCCGCTTAAAATCATTTCCACCTACTTGCCAACTCGCAATTCTTGCATATTTTTCAAGTTCTCTCATGACGAATCATTCGCAATCCCCCCGGACCACCATGACATACCGGGATGCGGGGGTCGATATCGACGCCGGCGAGGCACTGGTTGATCGTATCAAGCCCTTGGCGGCAAAGACATTACGCCAGGGCGTGTTGTCGGGTATTGGGGGGTTTGGGGCCCTGTTCGAGCTTCCGGTCCATTACCGGCAGCCGGTGCTGGTGTCGGGTACGGATGGCGTCGGCACCAAGCTGCGCCTGGCCTTCGACTGGAACCAGCACAACACGGTGGGTATTGATCTCGTCGCCATGAGCGTGAACGACATCCTCGTCCAGGGCGCTGAGCCCCTGTTTTTTCTCGATTACTTCGCGTGCGGAAAGCTGTCACTGGACATTGCTCAGGCCGTGGTCGAAGGGATTGCCAACGGTTGTCAGCAGTCGGGCTGTGCGCTCATTGGTGGCGAAACGGCCGAGATGCCCGGCATGTATCCTGACGGCGAATACGATCTCGCGGGCTTTGCACTGGGCGCCGTCGAAAAGACCCACCTGATTGACGGCGCCAATATTGCCGTGGGTGATGCCGTGCTGGGGCTGGCATCCAGCGGTGCGCATTCCAACGGTTATTCCCTGATCCGGCGTATCCTGGATCATGCCGGGGCGCACCCCGAGGACGACCTCGCGGGTCAGCGTCTGCAGGATGTGGTCATGGCACCCACCCGAATCTACGTCAAGTCCGTGCTCGCCGCCCTGGACCAGCATCGTCCGCTCATCAAGGGCCTGGCCCACATCACGGGCGGCGGCATGATCGAAAACCTGCCACGCATCCTGGGCAGCCATCTGGCTGTCGAACTGAATCGCGATGCCTGGCAACGGCCGGCGCTGTTTGACTGGCTGCAACAAAAGGGCGGCGTGTCCGATCACGAAATGCACCGTGTGTTCAACTGCGGCATTGGCATGGCCATGGTGGTTGATCAGGCATCCGTGCAGACGGTCGTGTCCACCCTGCAAGCGGCTGGCGAAACGGTATTCGAGATTGGCCGTATCGTGCCACACCAGAACGCTTCCACTTCGCGCGTCATCTTGCGCTGATTCCCTGCCCCGATGGGGCGCTCAGAAAAGTTGCCATGGCATCCACGATGGCGCCGGGGGCGTGTTCTGCCTGGCAATCCACAACGTGGCGGTCTGGCATGCTGCGCAACCACGTGAGCTGGCGCTTGGCCAGCTGACGGGTGGCTGCCACAGCCCGGTCAATAGCCTGGTCACGCGAGATCTCTCCATCCAGAAACATCCACAACTGACGATATCCGACGCAGCGGATGGAAGGCAGGCCAGTATGCAGATCCGGACGTTGGTGCAGTGCCTCGACCTCTGCTTCCAGACCCGCTTCCAGCATGGCATGAAATCGCTGGGCAATGCGGTGGTGCAGCCAGGAGCGGTCGGTGGGCTCGAGGCTGAGCATGTAAAAGTTCAGTCCATGTGCTGGTTCGGGCGGCTCTTGCGCCAGCCAGCTTGACATCGGTCGGCCACTGACCCGGTAGATTTCCAGTGCACGCTGGATGCGTTGGCTGTCGTGCGGAGCCAGGCGCGCTGCTGTCATGGGGTCAACACGTGCCAGTTCGGCATGCAGGGCTGGCCAGCCCTGCTGCGCGGCCTGCTGATCCAGCTGTTCGCGAATGGCGGTCTGGGCGGGTGGCAAGTCGTGCAGGCCACGAAGCAGGGCCCGGTAGTAAAGCATGGTCCCGCCGCACAAGACGGGTATGTGCTCGCGATGCCGGATAGCGGTAATGTGGGCCAGCGCGTCATCACGGAACCGGGCAGCCGAATAGCTTTCTGCCGGATCAAGAATATCCAGCAAATGATGAGGAATACGTGCGCGCTCGGCGGCATCGGGTTTTGCCGTCCCGATATCCATGCCCCGATAGATGGAGGCAGAATCAACGTTGATGATCTCGATGGGCCAGCGGCTGGCCAGTGCCGCGCAGGCCGCACTCTTGCCGGATGCCGTTGGGCCGGTCAGACAAAAAATGGGGGCACGTTTCATGAAGATGGGCTCATTGCCCTCGAAGGAAAAGGCGGTCCAGGTCAGCCAGCGACCATTGTGTCCAGGTAGGGCGTCCGTGGTTGCAGTGATCGGCCCTCTCGGTTTGTTCCATGTCACGCAGCAGGGCGTTCATCTCGTCCAGTGTGAGGTGCCGGTTGGCGCGCACCGAACCGTGACAGGCCATGGTGGAAAGCAGGGCATCATGTTGCTGTGCGATCTGTGGTGCGTGGCCCGTGCGGGAAAGATCATCCACCACCTCGTGAACCAGTGTCTTGATGTCTGCCCGTGCAAGGAGGGCCGGGACCGCCCGGATGGTCAGGGTTTCAGGCCCGGTCAGGCTGACTGCAAGGCCATGGTCATGCAGGGTTTCAAGGTGTTCTTCCACCGTGGCAGCCTGTTGGGCGCTGATGTCCATGACCAGGGGGACCAGCAGGTTTTGCTGGGCCAGGCTGGTTTGCTGCATGCTGTGCTTGAGCCGTTCGTAAAGAATGCGTTCATGTGCGGCATGCATGTCTACCACCACCAGGCCGTGTCGATTCTGGGCCAGAATGTAGATGCCGTGCAACTGGCCCAGGGCCATGCCCAGCGGGAATTCTTCGGTCGTGTCAATGATGTTGGCATCGGCAGGCTGGTTGGCAGGGGGCAGTGGCTGATACAGTGCCTGCCAACTGGCGCCGGCATCGTGCAGGGGATGAGCGGCCGTGCGGGTACCGGGGCCTGGCAGGGAGGGACGCTGCCACAGGCCAGGCTGGCTCGCAGCCAGACGCAGGGGTGCCGCTTGTGACGCAGTACCGGCAGACGGTTCGGGCAGGGGAGGCGACACGGGAGACTGCGCGTGCTCACCGGCGGTGCCGGCCAGGGCTGCACCAACCGCTTTGGCAACAAACTGATGCACGGCGCTGCTGTCGCGAAAGCGGACTTCCTGTTTGGCCGGGTGGACATTGACATCCACCCGGGATGGATCAACCTGCAGATACAACACGTAAACGGGCTGGCGATCACCATGGAGGACGTCGGCATAGGCTTGCCGGATTGCATGGGAGACGGTTCTGTCCCGAACGTGGCGGCCATTGACGAACAGGTATTGACGATCCGCCCGCGAGCGTGCGTCAGTGGGCCGGGCAACCAGTCCCTGCAGCCGGATCAGTCCGTGTGACTGGTCAACCGGCAGGGCCCGCCCGGCCAGTTCCTGCTTGAGGATTTCATTCAGGCGTGTGGGCATGTCGGTGGCTGGCCATTGGCGCTGCAGGCCCTGATTGTGAAACAGTCGAAACGAGATGTGGGGATTGACCAGGGCGACGCGCGTCAGGGCCTCAAGACAATGCGCATATTCAGTGTTTTCGGTACGCAGAAACTTTCGGCGTGCCGGTATGGCGTCAAACAGTTGCCGGACATCTACGGTTGTGCCTTGCGGGCCCGCTGCAGGGGTGGGCCTGGGCTGGCCTTCAGACCATTGCCACGCGTGTTCACCGTCTGCCGTACGCGATGTCAGCACCAGCGTGGATACGGAAGCGATGGCCGCCAGCGCCTCGCCCCGAAACCCCAGTGATTGCACGTGCTCAAGCTCATCAAGCGAGCGGATCTTGCTGGTAGCGTGGCGGGTCAGGGCCAGTGGCATCTCTTCGGGAGGAATGCCGTGGCCATCATCCCTGACCATGATGCGGCGGATGCCTCCACCTTCCAGACGGACTTCTATCTGTCTGGCTCCGGCGTCAATGGCGTTTTCAAGCAGCTCCTTGAGTACCGAAGCCGGACGTTCAATGACCTCGCCGGCGGCGATCTGGCTGATCAGTTTTTCAGGCAGTGCCTGGATGGTGGAGCGCGTGAAACCTGGAGATGCTGTCATGAGTACTATAATTTGTGCTTTCAGTCCCGCACGGGGAGCGTTTGCAATCGGTGCCGGCCATACCTGAACAAGAGTGGTAAATGCCTGTTTTTATTGACATGTTGATCAATATTGATCAGTACCTTGGTGCGTGGGCTGCTGAATATGGTGCCTGGATATACGTGGTCCTGTTCCTGATTGTATTTGGGGAGACCGGCCTTGTCATACTGCCTTTCCTGCCGGGTGATTCCCTGCTTTTTCTGGCGGGCGCCTTTGGGGCTTCGGGCCTGCTCAATCCCGTCCTGCTGGCCGTTTTGCTGATTGTGGCGGCCGTTGCTGGAAACAGTCTCAATTACAGTATCGGGCGCTTTATCGGGCCGCGGGTATTTTCAGGCGGCTTGCGCTTTCTGGATCAGAAGGCACTGTTGCGCACCCATGCCTTTTATCAGAAACATGGTGGCAAAACCATTGTGCTGTCCCGGTTTCTGCCTGTATTCCGTACCTTTGCCCCCTTTGTAGCGGGCGTAGCCAACATGAACCCCTGGCTATTTCAGCTGTTCAACGTAGGCGGCGCCATGCTGTGGGTAGTCAGTCTGGTGACGGCAGGTTATTTCTTTGGCAATGTCCCGATCATTCGTGATCATCTCAATACCATCGTCCTGATTGGTGTCAGCGCGGCAGCAGTACCTGTGCTGGTTGGGGGCGTGTGGCGGCTGATCCGGACGCGGCGTGCTTCTTCCGCGCCACGGCCCTGACCTGAGTGCGGGCGGTATTCAGCTTTTTTGTGCAAGGGCGGGGCTGGTGTCAAAATAGCCCCGGATGCCACTCAATATGGCCAGCGAGAGGCGTTCCTGGTGTGAGGGGTCGCGCAGCAGGCGCTCTTCGGTCGGATTGCTGATAAACGCCGTCTCGATCAGTATGGACGGAATATCCGGTGCCTTGAGTACAGCAAACCCGGCTTGCTCCACGCGTCTTTTGTGCAAGGTGTTGACCTTGCCGATTTCACTCAGAATACCGGTTCCCACCCGCAACGAATCCGTGATTTGCGCTGCGGTAGACAGGTCCAGCAACACCTGCGCAACCTGCTTGTTGTGCGCCCCCAGGTTGACACCACCAATGAGGTCGGCCTCGTTTTCACGTTTGGCCATCAGGCGTGCCGCAGCACTGGTTGCGCCATTTTGGGACAAGGCAAAGACGGATGAACCCCTTGCCGACGGGCGAGTGAATGCATCAGCGTGCACGGAAACGAACAAGTCCGCCTGAACCCGTCGCGCCTTTTGCACACGGACATGCAACGGCACAAAAAAATCACCGTCACGTGTCAGGTAGCCGCGCATGTTGGGCTGGGCATCAATATGCTTCTTGAGCCGCCGGGCGATCTGCAGTACCACATCTTTTTCCCGCGTACCGCCAGGCCCGATGGCACCCGGGTCTTCGCCGCCATGGCCCGGATCAATGGCGATGATGAGCGGTCCGGACGTCTTGGCGGGTGCGGGTGGGGGCGACTTGGGCAGTGCCTTGTCCGGTGCGGGCGGGGTTTGAGAGGCCCGCGGTGCAGAGCTGGGTTTTTCTTGTCCCTTCATGGTGGGGACGGGAGCGTGGTCCTGCTGTGCCAGGCTTTCAAGAATGTCAGCCAGCGGATCAGACTCCAGGTCTTCCATGACGGCAAGCAGCGGGTCTTGCGCAACCCGGGGATACATGTCGATCACCAGACGGTACTGGTAGTCACCGATGGGCTTGAGCGTAAAAACCTGTGGGGCGATGGGTTGCTTGAGATCCAGCACCAGACGTACCACGTCGGGCTGGTTCTGTCCGACGCGTACCGAGTCGATGTAAGGATCATTGTGCTGAACCTTGGAGATGAGCGTGTCCAGTGCCTTGCTGAGCCGCAGTCCCTCGATATCCACAACAAGGCGATCAGGGCCATCAAGCGTGAAGTGCTTGGCCTTGAGCTCGCTGTCCATCTCAAGGGTGACCCGAGTGTATTCGTCAGCCGGCCAAGTGCGCACGGCAAGAATGCTGGCCGCATGCGCGCGCCGTGCCAATACCGGCAGGACGAGCAGTGTGCTTGCACAGGCAAGCAGGCGCCGCCGTGCGGGTGACGTTGCGGTCAATTGTTTTGTTGGGTAGCGAGTGTTGTCAGCCATAACCGTCCCCTGTTGCTCTGGGCGATGAGTGTTGCCTGCCGCCCCGAACCCGCGTATTCAAGGTGGATGTCGAGGTCAGGGGGAGGGAGATGCTCACCCGCCCGCTCGGGCCATTCAATCAGGACGATGTGGCTGTCGTGGAGAATATCACGAAACCCTGCATCCACCCATTCTTCAGATTTGCTAAATCGATAAAAATCAAGATGATAGAAGTATAAGTTAGAAACATTATAGCTTTCAAGCAGGGCGTAGCTCGGACTCTTGATGCGTCCGGTCACACCCGCTGCACGCAGCAACGCCCGGGCAAGGCTTGTTTTGCCGGCTCCCAGCTCGCCACGCAGGTGGATTCTGCCCCCGGGAGAGGCATCAGGTATTGTTGGATTTGTGCCACATAATAGCGGGGCGAGTTGCGCCGCCAGCTGTTCGGTCGCCTTTTCATCGGCAAGATGGAATGACAGGGAAGTGGAGTCTTCGGACATGGCTGATGGCAGAGTCGGTAGGAAGTGAGTCAGAGCCGCGAGGCAATGGCCAGCCAGAAAGGCAGCGTAATGGCCGACAGCAGGGTGCCAGCCGTCATGGTAACGGCGACCACCTGGGGCTGGCCACCAAGGCGCGCTGCCAGTACGTGTGCGGAAGAGGCGGTGGGCACCGCCGCAAACAGCAGCAATACCTGTTTTTCGATGGTGGACAGCGGCAGTATCATGCCAACCAGAATGGCCACCACTGGCATGGCAAGCAGGCGTACTGCAATCATCCAGCTCATCAGGCGTTCCCGGCCATGGATGGCATGCATCGAAAGGGTAGCGCCAACGCAAAGCAGACCGGCAGCGATGGCACAGGAACCCAGTCGATCAAGGGTAGTAGCCAGCGTGGCATGCAGGGGCAGGCAAGCCAGGTTCCATATCAGGCCGCTGGTGGTGGCCAGTATCAGTGGGTTGCGGGCAATCTCACGGAGTATGCCGCCCTGTTGACGCGCCAGCGCGTGGACGGCCGCCACATTCACCAGTGGCACGGCAAATCCCAATATGATGGCCATCGTTGTCTCGGCGGTGGCTCCCCAGTGCCCGACCAGAGACAACGCCATGTAGGTGTTGAACCGATACGCCGTTTGTGACAGTGACGCATGCGCCGTCCCATCGGCCCGCAATGCAGGCAGGGCAAGCCAGGCAAGCGCAATGCCTGCCGAAACAAGTGCAAGGGTAGCCAGAAACAGCTGCCACGCCTGAGTGGGGCTGATGGGTGTGCGCGTGATGGTTTGAGACAACAGGGCCGGAAACAGCACGTAGTAGACGAGTTTTTCAAAGTCGCGAAAGAATCGGGGGCTATAACGCCAGGCGTGCAGCAACAGGGCGCCCAGGCCAATCAGAAGAAAATCCGGAAGGATGAGAAAAATGACGCTCATGCCAAAGCCAGCCCTTTGCAGGCGCAGATACAATCGTGAGACTATAACGTGTCGGCTCGGGCTTCGTTTACAATAACGCCTTTTTCCGCCCTTAGCTCAGTTGGATAGAGCGCACCCCTCCTAAGGGTGAGGCCGCAGGTTCGACTCCTGCAGGGCGGGCCAGCTAGCTGTCTGCTTCGCTGGCTGTTGCTTTCTGATGCGGCGGCGGCAGCGCCCCCCGGGCAATCAATGCATGCAGCTTGCCTATGCTGACCGGCACCGAATAACCAAACCCTTGCCCCAGATTGCACCCGGCGGCCTGCAACATGGCGTGCTGCTGCGCAGTGGTGATGCCTTCTGCAATCACCTGGATATCCAGTTCCTTTGCCATGGCCATGATGGCCTGGCAAACTGCCATGTTTTCATTTTCAGTGCCATTGCGCAGGCCCTGTATGAAGGATTTGTCGATTTTCAGGAAGTCGATGCGATAGCGGATGAGATAAGCCAATGAGGAATAGCCCGTGCCGAAGTCATCAAGGGTAATGGCCACGCCCATGTCCTGGAGCGCGCGCAGCGGCTGGCCCGGGTGGTCCTGCATGTCAAGGAACAGGCCCTCGGTGATTTCCAGCATGATGGCAGAGCCGGGCAGCCCGGCTGCCTTCAGGGCATGGCGCCAGCTGTCCAGGTTGATGCCGTTGGCATGAATTTGCGCTGGCGACACATTGATGCTGATCGTGAAGTCGGGATTCAGTTCCTGGCGGATCCGGGCGACTTGCCTGACGCTTTCCTGGAGTACCCAGTCGCCAATGGGAATGATGAGACCGCTATCTTCTGCCAGAGAGATGAAGTCGTCAGGGCTTACCACGCCACGGGTGGGATGTTGCCAGCGAATCAATGCTTCGGCTTTTTCTATCAGGCCGGTTTCAAGATTGATGATGGGCTGATACAGCAGGGTGAACTCTTCATTGCGTATGGCTTCGTTCAGGTCAAACAGCACACTGCGTCGGGTCTGGGCAGCCTGCAGCATGGCCGGCGAGAATATGCAGTACTGGTTCCGGCCCTTTTCCTTGGATGCGTACATGGCCGTGTCGGCGTTTTTCAGCAGATCGGTAACCGTCTGGCCATCTTGTGGATAAAAGGCGACACCCATGCTGGCCGAGATGGTGACCTCGACATCCGGACTCAGTTCGTAAGGCTGGGCCAGGGCATGCAGCAGTTTCTCGCAGATGGGCTTGATGTCGCCCGTGGTTTTCAGGTCGTGGAGGATGATGGTGAACTCGTCTCCGCCCAGGCGGGCCACCTGATCCGAGCCGCGAAGGTTTTTTTGCAGGCGGGCAGCAACCTGACGCAGAAGCTCATCGCCGTGATCATGCCCGAAGGTGTCATTGATGTCCTTGAAGAGATCCAGGTCAAGAAACAGCAGCCCCAGATGCAGGCCCTGCAACTGGGTCCGGGCGATGCTGTTGTTGAGCGTGTCGTAAAACATCTGCCGGTTGGGCAGCTTGGTCAGGTGATCAAAGTGCGCCTGACGCCAGATAATGGCCTCACGCTGGCGCTCCTGGGTCACATCGGAAAATAGTGCAATGCGGCAGGCGACCGTGCCATCATCGTTGTAAGAGGTGTTGATGGACAGGTGCTCGATGAATTCCTCACCTGATTTCCTGCGGTTGCGGATGTCTCCGGACCAGTGACCGGTTTCAAGCAGGCTGGCCCACATCTGCTCATAGAAGGCCTTGTCATGGTGACCGGAGCTCAATACAGTGATGGGCCCGTCGATGACTTCATCACGCTCGTAGCCGGTAATGACTGTAAAGGCCGGGTTGACGTCCAGGATGATGCCATTGGCGTCGGTCACGGCCATGGCCTCGGTGGTGTGCTGGTAGACGATTTCTGCGCGTCGGGCAGAGGCTTCGGCCTGGCGTCTTTCCGTGATGTCGACAACAATCCCGATGATGGCTGGCCGCCCGTGCAGTTGCAGCCGGGTCGTGAAGATTTCTACCTCGACAGGGCGGCCATCGGCATGGCGAGCCGTGATGTCACGCCGCACACTGCCAAGCTGCCCGGTCAGCTGCGACTTGGCAAATCGCCTGACGGACTTGAAGGCATCCGGATCAAACAAGTGGTCCAGGCTGAGCTGATCGTTCAGTGCCTCGAGTGCGTGGCCACTGAGCACGGCCAGCTGTTCGTTGGCATAGACCAGCTCGAGTCGATGGTTCATGACAAAGACGCCCGCAACCGTGTTGTTGGCCAGGCCGGTAAACATGGTTTGCGTTTCGGCCAGGGCAAGCTGTTCTTTTCTGAGGTTGTACAACAGGGATTCAATTTGCTCGCCGGATTGATTGAGTACGTGGCCAAGCTGCCCGAGCTCATTTTTATGGGCAATCTGGGAGCGGGCCGCGTAGTTGCCGTGCCGCATCTGGTTGCTTTGCCAGGTCAGCGTCTTGACGGGCCTCAGGACCACGCGGGAAAAGAGCAAATAGCACAGGATGAGCAGCAGCGTGTCGATGGCAAACAGGGCGTAGGTGGTATAAAGCATGCCCTGCTGCTGCCGCTGGGCATGGCTGGTGATGGCATCGACAAGGTTTTCGGTGTGAATCAGGAGGTGATCGGTGGAGGACAGCAGTTGGCCCGTGGCGTGCGCATCGGACATTTTCGGAATCACCAGGGTACGGTTGCTCAGCTGGTTGGTTGCCGTACGATATTCTTCCAATGTGACACGAAACGACTGCCAGGTGCTGTCTGCGTCGTCCAGATGGGCAAGCAGTCGTCCGGGAAGGCTGGGAACCGTCAGCCCGAAGGTGGTGCCGCCGTGGCGCAACGCATGAATGACGGCGTCAAAGGACTCGTCAATGTCGCGACCGCCGTAATTGAACCCCGGGATCTGTCTGGCAGCCAGGGCCTGCATGGCCATGCGCTGGCTGAGCATGCGCATCTTGCCGGCGAGATTGACTGTGGCTGCCGTGATTTGTGAACGACTGAGTATGGTGTGCACGACCACAACATTGCCGAGCATCAGCAGGCCAATCATGATGAATACGGCAGCAGCTCGAGATTTCAGCGAGTGCGGAAATAAAACCGGCATGGTGTTGCTATCAGTCTTCCAGACGCATGGTAAAACGTGGCTGTCAGGGTCAGGTGCTGACCTAGTCTACACGGATAAGAAGAGGATGGGTTTCATGAAGCTTGCGGCCAATGTTTCATTGATGTATGGAGGCATGCCTGTCGACAGGCAGCTTGCCCATGTTGCAGCAGATGGCTTCCGTTATGTGGAGATGCTTGCCCCTTACGATATGGCTCCGTTGCAGCTGGCCGGGAAATTATCAGACCATGGGTTGGAGCTGGTGTTGATCAATACGCCGCCAGGTGGCACGGAATACCCCATGGGCGTTGCCGCGCACCCGGACCTGGAGGGGGAGTTCAGGGCGGGCATGCAACGCGCTGCTGCTGTTTGTGACGCCACGGGATGCCGGCGCGTGCATGTGATGACGGGCCATCGGCTTCCGGATCGCCCTTATCAGCAACAAATAGATACTTTACACCATAATCTCGAGTGGGCACATGCGCAGTTCCCCGAGCTTTGCTTTGATCTTGAAGCTTTGAATCAGGCGGATGTGGAGGGGTATCTGTACTCAAATCCGGGTGAAGTCCTGGCCGTTCTTGACGGTCTGGATGGAATCCCTGTCGGGATGCAATTCGATTTTTATCATGTGGTCAAAGAAGGGCTGGATATTGTATCGGAACTGGCGGTGTGCTTTTCGCAGGTGGTTCATGTACAGGTAGCGGGTGCTCCGGATCGCAACGAACCGGACCTGAGTCGTGATGGGGTCGACACCGGATTCCGGTTTCTCCATGAAGCGGGGTACAAAGGCTATGTCGGGCTGGAGTACCGGCCCGGGCAGGGCGCTGCCAGCAAGGGGCTGGCATGGATGGTGCCGCTACTGGAGCGAGGCTGGGCAAGCCGCTAGCGGGGTTCCTGTGCTGCATCAACAGGCCGGCCACCCAAGGGCTTGATGAGCACATCCGGAGCGAGGCTCGCCAGCAGCCCGCGGCGTCCGGCGTTGATGTGAATGCACGGTAGCTCCAGCAAGGTTTTTTGTACCCATGTGGGCAAGGCCTTGCGGGTAGCAAACGGAGACGTCCCGCCCACCAGATAGCCCGTGTGGCGTTGTGCCGTATCGGGTTTGCAGGGGCTGATCTTCTTCTGGCCGGTCTGGCGAGCAAGGGTCTTCAGGGAAACTTCCTGATCGCCATGCATGATGACCACCAGCGGGTCGCCGTGCTCGTTTTCCATTACCAGGGTTTTGGCGACCGCGTGCAGGTCAAGCTGCAGTTGTTCGGCAGCATGGCGTGCGCCGCCGCTGGCACGATAATCGTAGTGCAGCAGGGTATGGGTGATCTTGTGTTGCTGCAGCCATAGCACAGCCGGCGTGGGGAAGGAAGCAGAGGTTTTTTTCATGTTGGCCGGCGCTGGTGGATCAGGCTCGCGGATGATGGTCGGCATGCAACTGGCGCAGCCGCTCACGCGCGACGTGGGTATAGATTTGTGTAGTGGAAATATCAGCATGGCCCAGCAGCATCTGTACCACACGCAAGTCGGCACCATGATTAAGCAGATGGGTGGCAAAGGCGTGGCGCAATATATGCGGTGACAGCGGCGCAGAAATATCCGCACGCTGTGCGTATTTCTTGATGATCAGCCAGAATGCCTGCCGCGTCATGGCGCTGCCCCGTGTAGTCACGAACAAGGCGTCGCTTAGGCGGGCGCCAAGCAGCAGTGACCGGCTTCCCTGCAGATAGGCTTCTATCCAGTGCTGGGCTTCGGCACCCATGGGCACCAGCCTGTCCTTGCCGCCCTTGCCCTGGCTGACGCGGACGACGCCTTCTGTCAGGCTGGCATCCAGCACGCCAAGGTTGACCAGTTCGGAGACCCTCAGGCCCGTGGCGTAGAGTGTTTCCAGCATGGCGCGATCACGCAGGCCCAGTGCCGTGCCCGTGTCGGGGGCATGCAGCAGGTCATCAACCTGTTGTTCCGACAGGGTATGGGGAAAACGCTGGGGCTGCCGGGCGGCCTTGAGATTCAGGCAGGGATCCGCTGTGATCTTGCCGCGCTGCATGGCCCATCGATAAAAACGTCTGAGTGTGGCCAGGCGCCGATTGGCCGTGCTGGGCCGCGTCTCGCCATGGATATCTGCAAACCAGGAGTGAATGTGATGTTCCGCAGCCTGGCTCAATGATTTGCCATGCCTGGTCGCCAGCCATTTGCTGAAGGCTGTCAGATCCTGACGATAGGCCGCCAGGGTGTTGGCCGCCAGGCCATCTTCCAGCCAGGCGGCATCAAGAAAGGCGTCAATGTCGGGATCGGAGTTTGACTTGGTCATGGTGCTTGCGTTGCGAATGCTTGACATAACAGTATCGCTTCCTGCACGGGCTTGCAATTGAAGGCGGGGTCAGGCACAATTCTTTCCGATATATACCTATATATATATCGGTGTTCAGCCCATGATTAATGAAAACGTTCAAGCAGCCGGACAAGGATGAACATGAAAATCAATGCAACAAGATGGAGGCAGCGCCGTTTGTTTTCAGCGGTCGGCTTGCGTCGTATCCCTGCTGCCCTGGGCCTGATGCTGGCGGCTGCGCTGATACCCGTCAGATCGGCCCATGCTGCCGAGGTAACCGTGTATGCAGCGTCCAGTCTTGGCAAGGCATTTCAGGCCATGGCCCGTCAGTATCAGCGCATCAAGCCCGATGTAAGGATCACGTTTTCATTTGCAGCGTCTGATGTGCTTCAGCGACAGGTTGTGCATGGCGCACCGGCGGACATTTTCGCAGCGGCGGATCAGGTGGCCATGGACAAGGCCGAAAGGGCGGGAGCCATACAGCCGTCAACACGTCGTGACTTTGCCACCAATACGCTGGTCCTGATCAAACCTGCTGATGCCGAGGGCGACAATCATGCACAAGGCATTGCCCAGCTCGCCGATCTGGACAGCCAGGCCATCACACGCATTGGCCTGGGCAATCCCGCAACGGTTCCAGCGGGCCGGTATGCCCGCGACAGCCTGCGCGAGGCCAACCTGTGGGATGCTCTCCAGGAAAAACAGGTTCTGGCCCAGAACGTGCGACAAGTGCTGGATTATGTCGCGCGTGGCGAGGTGGACGCCGGTTTTGTCTTTGCCACAGATGCGGCCCTCATGCCCGATCGGGTCAAGGTTGTGGAAAACGTGGCGTCGCCCACGTCTATCCGTTATCCGCTCGCGCTGGTACAACGCAAGGAGCGCCCTGACGCGGCTGCCGATTTTTACGACTTCATTTTGTCGCAGCCAGGTCAGCAGATCCTGAGTGACCATGGGTTTGGCCTGCCATGAGCAGCCAGGTGTCTGTGTGGGTTCCACTGTGGCTCTCTCTGAAAGTGGCGGGCTGGGCAACCTTGTGGGCCAGTGTTTTGGGGGTGGGAATCGGTTATGGCCTGTCGCGCTGGCGTTCCTCCCTGAGTGACGGGCTGGATGCGTTGCTGACCCTGCCGCTGGTGCTGCCACCCACGGTCATTGGCTATTACCTTCTGGTTTTGCTGGGCCGACGCGGTTGGCTGGGACAATGGCTGGCAAAGTGGGATATCGAACTCGTGTTTACCTGGCAGGGCGCGGTGGTGGCCGCCACGCTTGTCTCCTTCCCGCTGGTGCTCAAGGCCGCTCGCGCAGCCTTTGAGTCGCTGGACCCCTCCTTGCACCATTCTGCCCGCGTGCTGGGGGTTTCGGGCATGGCGCTGTTTCTGCGGGTCAGCTTGCCACTGGCGCTGCGGGGCATACTGGCAGGCGTATTGCTGGCGTTTGCCCGGGCGCTGGGTGAGTTTGGTGCCACCCTGATGATTGCCGGCAGCATTCCGGGGCGCACACAAACCCTGTCCATTGCCATTTACGAGGCAGTGCAGATGGGTGACGATGGGCTTGCCCAGACGCTGGTGCTGGTCACCGCAGTACTGTGCATTGCCGTGTTGTGGATGGCCCGCGCCCTGGTTCCCGTCAAGACCGGCAGTGCCTTTCCAGGACCAGGCCGATGATTGATCTGCATATTGCCCATTGTGTTCTGGCCCAGGGGCGCCGCTTTGA
>Ga0079226_10000258_pt1 | contig 35440 bp, 32 predicted proteins | sample Poulit2014_FD_76345 | JGI IMG/M metagenome (GOLD analysis project Ga0079226, IMG submission 76345) | Agricultural soil microbial communities from Georgia to study Nitrogen management - Poultry litter 2014 | ecosystem: Environmental > Terrestrial > Soil > Agricultural land | place: USA: Georgia...
AGCCGGCCTAGCTCAACTGGTAGAGCAACTGACTTGTAATCAGTAGGTTGGGGGTTCAAGTCCTCTGGCCGGCACCATCTTTAGGAGGGGTAGCGAAGTGGCTAAACGCGGCGGACTGTAAATCCGCTCCTTCGGGTTCGGCAGTTCGAATCTGCCCCCCTCCACCATATGTTAAATTTAATAGGGGCATATTTCAACGGTAGAATAGAGGTCTCCAAAACCTTTGATGTGGGTTCGATTCCTACTGCCCCTGCCATGGCGGTTGTGGCGAAGTGGTTAACGCATCGGATTGTGGTTCCGACACTCGTGGGTTCGATTCCCATCATCCGCCCTTTATATTAATGGGCTATAGCCAAGCGGTAAGGCAACGGACTTTGACTCCGTCACTCGTTGGTTCGAATCCAGCTAGCCCAGTTTTATTGGCGGCATAGCCAAGTGGTAAGGCAGAGGTCTGCAAAACCTTTATCACCGGTTCAAATCCGGTTGCCGCCTTCAACAAATTGCGGGAGTAGTTCAACTCTTAGAACATGTTCCTTCCCGGAACAAGGTATAGGTGCAAGTCCTATCTTCCGCTCCATATTATTATAAAACATGCGGGAGTAGTTCAACTCTTAGAACACGTTCCTTCCCGGAACGAGGTATAGGTGCAAGTCCTATCTTCCGCTCCATTTATTATGAAACATGCGGGAGTAGTTCAACTCTTAGAACACGTTCCTTCCCGGAACGAGGTATAGGTGCAAGTCCTATCTTCCGCTCCATATTACTATAAAACATGCGGGAGTAGTTCAACTCTCAGAACACATTCCTTCCCGGAATGAGGTATAGGTGTAAGTCCTATCTTCCGCTCCATTGATACTTCCAAATTGGAAGTTTTTTATTTATTTCATTGAGCCGGCGTGGCGGAATTGGCAGACGCGCGGGACTCAAAATCCCGTTCCATTGTATGGAGTGTCGGTTCGATCCCGACCGCCGGTATATATAGAAACGAAAGGAAATCTCTTCTTTGAGATTTCCTTTTTTTTATCGATTGTATGTTAAATGTATTTTTGATACATGTGATTAGGAAGGTATTCTTATTGTATTATCTGAAAACAATTAAATATTGTAGTTTCATATAAAATATAATATTATTAGCTTAATGTTATATATGGAGGAAAATTTGAATGGTTAAATCTAAATCAACCAAAAATAAGCGTAGTAATACCACTGGTAAACAATTTTTTAGTAATATATTGCAAGCTGTAGGTGCAGGAGTAGTTATTGCACTTTTACCTAATGCTTTATTAGGTGAATTATTAAAGTTTTTTAAAGAAGGTAATCAATTTTTGGAAACAATCTATCAATTAGTTGTTTTAATCCAATCATTTATGGCTTTTATTATAGGTGTATTAGCAGCACATCAATTTAAGTTTAATGGTGCTGGAGCTAGTATGATAGGCGTCTCAGCTATGTTAGGTAGTGGCGCAGTCAAAATCACATCTGATGGTTTTATATTAAATGGTATTGGAGATATTATTAATACAATACTAGTTGTTATCGTTTCCTGCTTCTTATATCTAGTATTGCAAAATAAACTGGGATCATTAGAAATGATTATATTACCAGTCGTAATCCCAGTAGTTAGTGGCATTATAGGGTTGTTCACATTAAGTTATGTATCGAATGTAACTAAAGGAATTGGACATGTTGTTAATTCTTTCACTGAACTTAATCCATTATTAATGTCTATCTTAATTTGTGTTACATATTCATTATTGATGGTAACACCGATATCTGTGGTTGCTATCGCAACAGCAATTAGTCTTTCAGGTCTTGGTAGTGGAGCAGCTAATATGGGGATTGTTGCTGCATGTGTTACTTTCTTATTTGGATCGATTAGAGTGAATGCAACAGGAGTGAACCTTGTCTTAATTATTGGAGCTGCAAAAATGATGATACCTGTATACTTCAAACATTTAATCATTGCATTGCCGCTGACAATTAACGGTATTATAGGAGGATTAATAGCATACTTTGTTGGAATAGAAGGTACACCTATGTCTGCCGGTTTTGGCTATACAGGACTTGTAGGTCCGATTAACGCATTTAATCGAATGAGCGGGGACCCTACGATGAATATTATTTTATTAGTTTTTGCTTATTTCGTTATACCGTTTGTTTCAGCATTTTTCGTTCATGAATTATGTAAAAAATTAGTAGACAGATACTCTGATGAAATATACAGATTCGATATACCTAAACAATGATTATAAAAGACCTAATTTAACTTTAGGTCTTTTTTTTATACACAAATAATGCATAATAACTCAAAAATAAAAAATATCTCTTATATAGATAGGTTTTACGTAAATTCTTATTGAATAATATTGCGTTATTATGTATAATAATTAATTATATAGAGAGGGGCTACGAAGATGAAGCAAATTATTAAACTATTAATGGTCTTTATTATATTTATTAGTACTATACTTACATATATAAACCCTGATGCACAGGCTGCTGAAGAAGATCAATGGGATAAAATTAAAGAGCGAGGAGAATTAAGAGTAGGATTATCAGCAGATTATGCACCATATGAATTTGAGCATAATGTAAATGGCAAAACTGAATATGCAGGTATTGATATTGAACTTGCTAAAAAAATTGCTAAAGACAATGATGTAAAATTAAAAATTGTTAACATGCAATTCGACAGTCTATTAGGAGCTATTAAAACTGGGAAAATTGATTTAATTATTTCAGGTATGACACCAACGCCTGAACGTGAAAAAGAAGTAGATTTTTCAGACCCTTATATGACAGTTGATCAAAAAATGATTATTAAAAAATCTGAAGCTGACAGATTTAAAGATATAGATGACTTTGCAAATAAAAAAATTGGTGTACAAAAACAAACTCAACAAGAAATAATTGCTCAAAACGAAATAGATAATGCGCAAATACAATCGCTTACTAGAGTACCAGAAGTAATCATGGCACTTAAAAGTGGTAAAGTAAATGGAATGGTTATTGAAGGGCCAGTAGCTGAAGCTTATTTAAAACAAAATCAAGATTTAGCATTTGCTGACGATGTGAAATTTAATGAGGGTACCAAACAGACAGCAATTGCAGTACCAAAAAATTCTCCTGAATTAATGGAAAGACTTAACACTTCTATAAAGGATGTTAAGGATAAAGGCTTATTAGATGATTATAAAGCATCTGCTGCTGAAGCTATGAAAAAAGATGATGGTAATTTCTTAACTAAGTATGGCAGTTTCTTCTTAAAAGGAATTCAAAATACGATACTTATTTCAATAGTTGGTGTAGTATTAGGCGCAATCTTTGGTGCATTTATAGCCTTATTGAAATTAAGTAAAGTAAGAGTATTGAGATGGTTAGCTTCCGCTTATATTGAGTTCTTAAGAGGGACTCCATTACTTGTTCAAGTATTCTTAGTATATTTCGGTACAACTGCAGTATTAGGTTTGAATATTTCAGCTTTAATCTGTGGTATGATTGCGCTTGTCATCAATTGTTCAGCATATATTGCTGAAATTATTAGAGCAGGTATTAACGCTGTAGATAAAGGTCAAACTGAAGCTGCACGTAGTTTAGGTTTATCTTACGGTCAAACAATGAAGTCAGTTATTTTACCACAAGCTATAAAAAATATTTTACCTGCATTAGGTAACGAATTTGTAACGGTAATTAAAGAATCTTCTATAGTATCTGTGATTGGTGTTAGTGAAATTATGTTTAATGCACAAGTTGTTCAAGGTGCTTCATTTGATCCTTTTACACCGTTGATAATTGCAGCAATACTGTACTTTATTCTCACATTTACGTTATCTAGACTTATGTATTTCTTTGAAGGGAGATTGAAAGTTAGTGATTAATATTAAAAACTTATATAAATCTTTTGGTAAAAATGAAGTTTTAAAGGGGATAGACTTTACTGTAAATCAAGGTGAAGTAGTTGCTATTATTGGGCCATCAGGAAGTGGAAAAAGTACATTACTTCGCTGTATGAACTTACTTGAAACACCGACGAACGGAGAAGTAGTGTTTAAAGGTACCAGTTTAACAAGTAAAGGTACTGAACTAGAAAAATTACGTCAACAAATGGGCATGGTGTTTCAAAACTTTAATTTATTTCCGCATAAAAAAGTAATAGACAATGTTATTTTAGCTCCTAGTTTACTAAAAAAAGGAACTAAAAATGATTTGAAAAAAGAGGCACAATTATTATTAGATAAAGTAGGTTTAGGAGACAAAGGTGATGCATATCCTACACAACTTTCAGGTGGACAAAAGCAAAGAGTAGCGATTGCGAGAGCATTAGCGATGAATCCTGAAGTATTATTATTTGATGAACCTACGTCTGCGTTAGATCCAGAGGTCGTAGGAGATGTGTTGAAGGTTATGAAAGATTTAGCTAAAGAAGGTATGACAATGGTAGTCGTTACCCATGAGATGAACTTTGCGAGAGATGTTAGTGATAAAGTTGTGTTTATGGCTGATGGCGTTATCGTAGAGTCTGGATCACCAGAAGATATTTTTGATAACCAACAACATGAAAGAACGAAGAACTTCTTATCCAGAGTTTTATAATTATTAATTAGAAGGTCAAGTAGGGAATCGATGATTGCATAAATTTAATCATTTGATTCTAACTTGGCCTTTTATGTTTTATATCAAAATTATGATAAAAATAATTGGTGATTCTCCAAACGCATGTGAATGTGTTAAACTGTAGAATGTATGTTTTTAATGTGGGGTGTAAGAAAATGGATTTAAACCAATTGAAACAAGATGTTATAGACTATGCCCATTCAATCGGTATTGATAGTATTGGTTTTACTACTGCAGATCCTTTTGATGAAATGAAACAAAAATTAGTAGACTATCATGCTAAAGGCTATGCATCTGGTTTTGAAGAATCTGATATAGAATTAAGAACTGAACCAAAATTAACATTACCGACAGCAAGGTCTATCATCGCAATTGCAGTCGGCTATCCAAATAAATTAAAAGGCGCTCCTAAAAGTGTGCGAGGAGATAGAAGAGGTATGTTTGCTCGCGCTTCTTGGGGACAAGATTACCATTCTATAATGAGAAAACGTTTGGATAAATTAGGAGAATATTTGAAATCTAGAATCGAAGATGTCGAAATAAAATCAATGGTTGATACAGGTGCTTTGTCTGATCGTGCTGTTGCAGAACGTTCAGGGCTTGGTTATGTAGGAAGAAATGGCTTTGTAATTAATCCAGAGCTAGGTACATGGACTTATTTAGGCGAGATGCTAGTTAGTATCCCTTTCGCTCCAGATGACCCATTAATTGATAGCTGTGGGGATTGTACAATTTGTGTGGATCGTTGCCCTACTGGTGCACTCGTTGGAGATGGACAGTTAAATAGTCAAAAATGTATAAGCTTTTTAACACAAACCAAAGGTTATATGGAAGATGAGTATCGATATAAAATTGGCAATCGTCTATATGGATGTGATACATGTCAACAAGTATGCCCTAGAAATAAGGGGATTAATACACAGCATGATGATATAGAGTTAGAGCCTGAAATTTTAAAACCTAGACTTGTACCTTTATTAAAAATGAGTAATAAAGAATTTAAAAATACTTATGGCCATTTAGCAGGTGCGTGGAGAGGGAAAAAGCCAATACAACGAAATGCAATTCTTGCTTTGGCACATTTCAAAGAAGAAAGTGCAATACCCGATTTACAAGACGTTGCCTTAAATGACCCGAGACCAATGATAAGAAGTACAGCTTATTGGGCGATAGGACAAATTCAGGGTGAAGACGCTAGACCATTTATAGAACAACATTATGATAATGAACTAGAAGAAGTCCGCGAGGAAATGTTAAAAGGACTTGAAATGAGGAGCGAATAACAGAATGACGAATCATATAGTACTATTTCAACCAGAAATACCAGGTAATACAGGAAGCATTGCAAGGACATGCGCCGGCACAAATACGCATTTACATTTAATTAAGCCACTAGGGTTTAGCACAGATGACAAGATGTTAAAACGTGCTGGGTTAGATTATTGGAGTGCCGTTAATATTACTTACCATGAAAATATTGAAGCATTTTTTGAAGATACAGAAGGTTTTTACTATTTATTAACAAAATTTGGTAAGAAAACGTATTCGGATTTTAATTTTACAGATACAACCCAAAATCATTTCTTTATCTTTGGCCGTGAAACTACTGGTTTACCTGACTGGGTGAAAGAAACTTATCAAGACAATGCATTACGTATACCAATGAATGATAATATTAGATCATTAAACTTATCTAATACAGCATCTATACTCATATATGAAGCATTGCGACAACAAAATTTTCCAGGTTTACATTAATAAATACTCTAAATGAATGAAAATATAGTGGTAGATTTGTATAATAGAGTTAAGGGTTAGACTTAAGTATTTGTTTAATAGAAATAAAATGTTACAAGTGTATCGGGTTTATCGCCAATACATCGAGGGTATTAATAAAAATAATGCTAGAACGCGTCTATATAATAAAGAGGAGTGTAATTACTATGGCAATGAACTTTAAAGTTTTAGAAAATGAACAAATTGTAGCTGAATATGCTGCAGATATATTAAGAAAACAATTTAACAACAATCCGACAACTATTGCAGGTGTACACCTTTCTAAAGATAATTCACCAGTATTAGATGAATTAAAGAAAAATGTAGATAACCATCCTGTAGATTTTAGTCAAATCAATATTTTAGATTATGATGATAATAAATCTTATTTTGAAGCTTTAGGTGTACCTGAAGGTCAAATCTATAATGTATCATTTAATGAAGATACTGAATCATTTATTAAGGATAAAATTAAAACAAAAGAAAACAAAGGTAAACTGATTACACAAATACTTTCAATTGATACGAATGGAAAATTAGATATTAGTGTTAAACAAGGTCTATTTTCAGCACGTGAAGTAATCTTAATCATCACAGGAAGTGATAAAAAAGAAATTGTACACCGTTTATACGAAGAAAATGGTAAAACAAACTTTGAACCTTCAGATTTAAAAGCACACCGTATGGTAAATGTTGTTTTAGATGAAGCGGCAGCAGAAGGTTTACCTGAGGATGTAAGACAGTATTTCACAGCACGTTTTGCTTAATAAAGAATGTGAGGTGATACGTATGACCGATGAAATAGAAAATAAAAATACAGAAAATGATGTTTCTGATACCGAAAATGAAATGGTAAGTGACTACGAAGATGTAGTTGAACTTGGTAAAGAAATGGAGCAAATTTCTGAGGAAAACGACGAAGATAAGTTAAATAAATCTCACGATTCAGAAATACGTTCAGACCTAAATGATTAATCAAAAATAACCCTTTGTAGAATTTAATTATTCATAAAGGGTTATTTTTTTATGCAATTATTAACTTTTAAGGTATTGAGATAGTAGTAAGTGAATTTATATATATCCTTCGCATATGGTGAATTCAGCAAAAAAGAAATGCCAAGTTAAAAGTGAATGTGTTATTATTAAATCATTACTTGATTTAAGGAGACTTATACATATGTTAGGTAAGTATTGGAAATACATTATGATAAGCGCAATCATTGTTAATTTGATTTCAATCAAAGGTTTTCCCATGGCAATTGGGGCGCTCTATTTACCAGTATTATTTAAAATTATAAAATTGCAGATAAACTTATCACGAGGATTAGTTGATCAAGTCAATGCATCAACATTTGTTAAAGGTAATCAAACTGGAATTATAATCAGTGTAATTTGTTGTATAGTAATCACAGTATTATTATTTAAACCATTAGGAGACTTTTATAATAGCTTAGATGGGTTTCTAGGTGCTTTAATTACAATGAGTCCAGTGACTATGGTTATCGGAGCAATTTTACTTATATTGACAGCTATTGGTGTTATACAAGCAGCAAAATCACAGTTTAACGAAATAAATATTACTAAAGAAGACTAAAGGAAAGTAATATTTAGCTAAAAGCTATTGATTTATTAAAAATAGAATAATTACTTATAAAATGTCGTAAAACTTTAGAAGATTTTACGGCATTTTTTGTTTAGAAGTAACAGAAAATGAAAATTTACGGGAAATAATTGTTTATATATTCATAGTAAAATGAAAGAATATGTAAACGCTATATAATACAATTGCCCCTTTAAAATAATTAATGCTATACTAAAGTTGAATAACGAATAATGAAGGGGAGATTTTCAAATGTCAGTTAGAATTGAACATGATACATTCGGTGAAATAGAAGTACCTGCAGATAAATATTGGGGTGCTCAAACAGAAAGAAGTAAACGTAACTTTCCAGTAGGCAAAGAACAAATGCCAATAGAAGTTGTTTACGGCTTTGCACAACTAAAAAGAGGGGCAGCTTTAGCTAACCATGAGTTAGGTAAGCTTTCAGATGCTAAAAAGAATGCCATTGTTTATGCTTGTGATCGTGTCATTAATAAAGAATTAGATGAACACTTCCCATTAGTAGTTTGGCAAACAGGAAGCGGTACACAAAGCAATATGAACGTAAATGAAGTGGTAAGCTATGTGGCCAATGAATATTTAGAATCACAAGGCAGTGATGAAACAATCCATCCAAATGATGACGTGAATAAGTCACAAAGTTCAAATGATACGTTTCCAACTGCAATGCATGTAGCATTATATAATGAAGTGGAAACAAAACTTGAGCCAGCTTTAAAAGTATTACGTAATACTTTTAAAGAAAAAGAAGAAAAATTTAACGAAATTATAAAAATTGGGCGTACTCATCTACAAGATGCAACCCCGATTCGTTTAGGACAAGAAATCAGTGGATGGCGCTTCATGCTAGATAAATGTGAAACGTTATTAAACGAATCAAAAGCACATATTTTGAATTTGGCAATTGGGGGTACAGCAGTTGGTACAGGTATCAATGCGCACCCAGAATTTGGAGATAAAGTAGCTAAATTTATTTCAGACAATACTGGATACCCGTTTGTGTCTTCTGAAAATAAATTCCATGCATTAACTGCACATGATGAAGTTGTCCAATTACATGGCACATTAAAAGCATTGGCTACTGATTTAATGAAAATAGCAAATGATATCAGATGGTTAGCTTCAGGCCCACGTGCTGGGCTGGCGGAAATATCTATTCCTGAAAATGAGCCAGGTTCGTCAATTATGCCAGGCAAAGTAAATCCTACACAATGCGAAATGTTAACGATGGTAACAGTTCAAGTTATGGGCAATGACACAGCGGTGGGTATTGCTAGTTCCCAAGGTAATTTCGAGTTGAATGTTTATAAACCTGTGATATTGCATAACACATTACAATCGATTTATTTATTAGCGGATGGTATGCAAACGTTTAATGACAACTGTGCTGTTGGTATTGAACCAATTCATGACAATATAGATAATTATTTAAATCAATCCTTAATGTTAGTTACTGCGCTAAATCCACATATTGGATATGAAAATGCGGCTAGCATTGCTAAAAAAGCACATCGAGAAGGTTTAACATTAAAAGAAGCTGCAATTCAATCAGGACACCTCACTGATGAACAATTTGAACAATGGATTAAACCAGAAGATATGGTAGAACCAAAATAAACCATTATATAAACCAACGCCTCTATTTTCGAGTGTGTTGGTTTTTGTCTTATGTAAATGATGTTTAATTTTAAAACAATTGAAAAGAAGTTAATATATTAAAAGACGGCTAGAAACAATATTAAATATTGCTTTTAGCCGTTTATCATTATTTGTTTGAAGTTTGTTTGTTAAATTTGGTCATCTAAACTTACGGAAATCGTTTCTTGTGTGAGTGGGTGAATAAATTCGATTTTATAACTGTTCAATTGTAATTGTCTTAATGTCGAATTACCATATAATGGATCACCTATTACTGGATGGCCAATTTCAGCTAAATGGACACGGATTTGATGCGTTCTCCCTGTATCTAATTTTAACTCTACTTCACTGATATCTTCTTTCACCATTTTTGAATTGATAATGTGTGTGATTGCAGTTTGACCCGTAGGCGAAACTCTACGTCTATTTGAGTGAAATTTATCTTTACCTATCGGCATGTCTATTGTCTGAGGTTTAATTGGTAATAAGCTGTGAACGTTTGCTCTATATATACGATCAATTTCATTTTCTTCAAGCATCCGATCTAATATCTTTTTCATTAATGGATTTTTAGCTACAATCAATAAACCAACAGTTTCTTGGTCTAAGCGGTGAATAGGCTCAACGTAATCACTTTTAATTGTATATATGACGTGATTCATTAATGTGTTACTCTCTTTTAAATCATTAGGGTGTGTTTTAACGCCCTTTGGTTTCATAACAATTGCTATATCATCATCTTCATAAAAAATTTGAGCATAGCGATAACTCGGTAAATAGTTACTTACTTCTTCAGGGGTGGGGATGTATGCAACATCACCTGTGTTTACTCTTGACATTAAAGTAGCAGGTTCACCATTAATTGTAATTAACTTAGACATATTTAAATTATGCAAGTCTTTTTTAGGTAAATGTAGCTGCTGGAATATTTCTCTCAAAGTTAATTGATTAAATTTACTAGGGATTTCAAATTTCATAGTATCCTCCTCGATTATCATATATAATCATACCATAAACAGCATACTAAAAATATTATTCATTGTAATTCTATAATATAAATTTTAGCGATATTAAAATATTATAGTAATTTAATTATTTATGAGTTTTTCAATTGATTAGCAGAACTGTATAATATAGACATAGTAATATTGTATAAAGAAATGGACTGGTTAAATGGAAAAACCGACTAGACTCGCGTTATTAAAAGAAATAGCTGAATTTATAAACGTAGAAACTGAAATATATAGTATGATGCAAGGCGCATTGAAGTCATTAATTCAAGGGAGCGAATTTACAACAGGGTGGATTTTTTTTATAGATGATTCAGGACAGCATGAGCTTGTATCACATGTAGATTTACCAGGTGCATTATCAAAGCAAGACTGTAAATACATGTGTGAAGGCACATGTTGGTGTGTCCAAGCTTATCAAAATAAAAAACTAACTAAAGCATCTAATATTATTAATTGTTCTCGAATTAATCTCGCAAACCGTGCATATCATGAGGAGACAGATGGCGTGACACACCATGCAACTGTCCCACTCAGATCTGGTAACGAACAATTTGGACTTTTAAATGTAGCTACACCACATACAACACATTATAGTGAAGAAGATTTAGAAATGTTAGAGTCTGTAGCTTTTCAAATAGGTTCGGCTATAAAACGAATTTGGCTGACTGATCAAGAAAAAGAAGCAGCGAGGATAAGTGAACGAAATCGTTTAGCAAGAGACTTACATGACTCAGTCAACCAAATGCTATTCTCTGTAAAATTAACAGCGCATGCAGCGGAAGGAATGACAAAGGAAGAAACATCTCGCAAGGCATTTCGAATTATCGAACAAACAAGTCAGCAAGCTGTGAATGAGATGCGTGCGCTCATATGGCAATTGAAGCCTGTGGGGTTAGAACAAGGTATAGTGAGTGCTTTGAAAAAATATAGTACAGTATTGCAGCTTGATCTAACTGTCAATGTAGACGGACTCATCAATCTTCCCAGTTTAGTTGAGGAGAATACTTATCGTATTATACAAGAAGCAATGAATAATACAAAAAAACATGGAGAAACAACAAAAGTAGAATTGTTATTAATTCAAAAAAATAATTATTTAACTATCTATATTGAAGATAAAGGCAAAGGATTTAACATTAAAGAGTCAAATGTCCCTGACTCACATGGGCTGAAGAATATAAGACAACGTGTCAAAATGATGAATGGTAAATTAGAAATCAAATCAAATCATAATAGTGGCACGAAAATTCATATCATCGTCCCATTATAGATTTTAGAAAGGAAGTTTAGCATGTATCGAATTATACTTGTAGATGATCATCATATTGTGAGACAAGGACTAGAATTCTTGTTATCTACTGTGGATGATATTGAGGTAATGGGGGGATTTTCTGAAGGCAAATCTTTCTTGGAATATATAGAAGCTCATGATTTACCAGATATTGTATTATTAGATTTAGTAATGCCAGAAATGAACGGTATTGAAATTACAGAAATACTGAAAAGTAAATATCCAGAAGTGAAAATATTGGTTTTAACCAGTTATATAGATGATGAACATGTTATATCAGCAATTGATAAAGGTGCAGATGGATATGAGATGAAGGACGTTGAACCTGAACAATTAATTAAAACAATAAAAAAAGTACTTTCTGGAGAAAAATTTATACACCCACAAGCACAAAATGTTATTGAATCTGTCAGCAAAAAACCACATTTTACAAATAAACTATCTAAGCGTGAATCTGAAGTATTAGCGGAGATGTCTAAAGGAAAAACGAATAAAGAAATAGCAGAAACATTATTTGTTTCAGAGAAGACAGTTAAAACACATGTAAGTCATATTTTTAATAAACTTCAAGTGACGGATAGAACACAAGCGGCAATTTACGCGATGCAAAACAACCTGATATAAGGCATTGATACTAAAGGGTTGGAAGCGGATACATTATTTTTGCGAATATTTTTAAATTTATACTTTAATTTATATAAAATTACTATATAATACAGAGTAGTAAACAATAGGGGGGATATTGAAATGAAAACAAAAAATCTTTCAATGAAGATTGTTATAGCATTAATTTTAGGTATTGTTGTTGGCTCAATTTTCAACATGTTTGCACAATCTGCATTCGTTATTAATGTTGATAAATATGTACTAAATGTTATAGGTCAAATCTTCTTGAATTTAATATTCATGTTGGTAGTACCAGTAGTATTTGTATCAATTGTCTTAGGAGTAGTTGGAGTTGGGGACCCTAAACTGCTCGGTGGCATTGGTTTAAAGACGATTTCATTCTTCTTAACAACCACTGCTTTAGCAATTACAATTGGGATTGTATTAGCACTAATATTTAATCCTGGTGGAGGTAAATCAGACTTATTACAAAGTGAAGAGGTTTCAAGTTATCAAAAAACTTTAGATAAAAAAGATGGACCACAAGCTGCAGCAGCAGATCAAACATTTGATCAAACTTTAATCAATCTGTTTCCTAAGAATCCACTTCAATCAATGACTGATGAAAATATGCTACAAATTATCACCTTTGCTATTTTTATCGGTATAGGTATTATTATGGTTGGTTCTAAAGCACAGATGGTACATAAGTTTTTTGAACAAACCAACGAAGTACTCATGTATATCGTAACGATGATTATGAGTGTCTTTGCACCAATTGGAACATTTGGTTTAGTAGCCCATGCCTTCACAGGCGCTGGCTTTGGTGCAATCAAACAACTAGGGATGTATTTCTTTATTGTACTGTTAGCACTTGCAATTCATTTCTTTGTAGTCTATGGATCAGCTTTGAAGTTTTTAGGAAAAACAAATCCATTAAAATTCTATAAAGATTTTATACCGGCGATTTCGCTTGGATTTAGTGCTTCCAGTTCAACAGCAACATTACCAGTGTCTCTCAGATGTACGAAAAGAATGGGAGTAAAACCTGAAATAGCATCCTTTGTTCAGCCTTTAGGTGCGACGATTAATATGGATGGTACAGCGATTATGCAAGGTGTAGCAACAATCTTTATCGCTCAAATTTCTGGTGTAGATTTATCAATAGGACAAATCATTACAGTAGTAGTAATTGCAGTTGTAGCCTCAATCGGGACAGCAGGTGTGCCCGGTGTTGGCTTGATTATGCTAGCTATGGTATTAAGCGCAGTAGGACTAGATCCTGCAGCCATCGGTATTATTTTAGGAATAGATAGATTGTTAGATATGACAAGAACATCAGTAAATATTACTGGAGACGCAACATGTGCATTTATTATTTCAAGCGCAAAAGATAGAAAAGATGCTGCTAAACAAGCGCACACATAAAGAAAATATTTTAAAGCGTCACTTCTTTTTAAAAGAAGTGACGCTTTTTTGATTTTATATATGGGCTATTAAAATACTTAAGAATGTATTTTAAAAAAATAGGGTACAATTAGCATTAATATAAAGCTGTTGCGTGACTCCTATTTCTTTTTATACATAGTATTTGTTTATATAGTTAGACTTTAAAATGGATATAGTTTTAAGAAGAAAGAATAAGAATACTTTTAAGCTTTTACTCATTTTATTATAGCATGCTATAAATTGCTTATCATCTTTACGTTATACTTGAACAAAATTCTATGATTCATCTTGCATATCCATTATGACAATTCGAAAAATAGAAACTAGAAAACCCTAATTTAATATTTTTAATTTCCTTGAAATGGAAAGCATCTTTTTCTTCTGTCCACTAATAAACCTTTAGCTCGAAAAATATTGGCATCAAATAACATTAAAGTGTTAGGTATTGCTTAAGTATTAAATAATACTTTCATGAATGCAAAAATTTTCTATATGTGAACGGTATGTTGCCAAAATCACTAACCTTCCTAAATTTATAATTCAAATATAGTGCAATAAATTTGAGATTGATTTAATATACAAAAATCAATATATTTAAATGAAAATAGAAAATGACTTAACATATATTTTTATAAAAACTTTAAAATATCAGAATATTTTGTTAATATTATAAACAAGTTGTAAATGAAATCAAACATTTGCAATATATTAAAGGAGGCGTTTTCTATATGTGTACATTCAGTTCAATGAAAAGTAAAGGTTTAGTAAGTATAATGGTAGCCACTTTAATAATTTCATTAATAGGGGTTTTTAATACAGCAAATGCTGCAGACATAAACAATCCTGTAGAAGTAAGCAAGAAAGATGAAAAGACAATCCATCTTAAATTAAAAGAGGGTATAGAAGGTAAACAAGATGAAGATGGAGCAGTGATCCTTACAGACGAAGATGGTAAAAGCAAAAAATTACCTACAGAAGTTGAAAAAGATGGAGAAACAGTTAAGATTAAATATACTGAAACTGAAGATGGTTATGATATGGAAGTTTTAAGTAAAGAATCGACTGACGTTCCTGTAGCATAATTTTAATGCTTTGATAATGAAAATCATCCCATTAAAACCTGTAGATGCAAGTAAATTAAAAGACAAGTTAAACATTTAGTGTTTAGCTTGTCTTTTTTACGATAATGGTAGTTGTAAATTCATCTCTTTATTTAATCGTATGAGCTATTTCAATAATAATAATTTAGCGTTTATATATTAATTATATTACCGATTATGCTGAAAATCATAATATTTATTAGTTTATAGTTTACAAAACATAATTGTATAAAGGTCTCTGTTATATAACAGAGACAGACACAATATTCGCTAAAGTTATAGTGAAAAGCCATAACATTCATTTAAGTTTCTGAATGTAATTTAATTATACTTAAACTATGGTAACCTAGAGTAGTACATGTAAAAAAATGACTAGTTAAATACAATTGTTTTATTGCCTTTTGTAACAATAACTTTATGCTGTACATGGTATTCAACAGCTTGCGCTAATACGCTTGACTCTACATGGCGACCAATTTTTCTTAAATCTTGTACATTATAGCGGTGATTTATGCGTGTTACATCTTGATCAATAATAGGCCCTTCATCTAAGTCTGAAGTCACGTAATGACTTGTAGCACCTACAAGCTTCACACCGCGTTCCCACGCTTGTTTATATGGGTTTGCTCCAATAAATGAGGGTAAGAAAGAGTGGTGAATATTGATGATTTGATTGGGATACTGGTTCACAAAATGATCACTTAAAATCTGCATATATTTTGCTAATACAATAAGTTCAATTTCGTGTTTAGCGCAAATATTTAATATTTCTTCCTCGACTAGACCTTTAGAATTATTACTAGGTACGTGATAGAAAGGAATATTAAAAGTTTCTGCAAAATGTCGGTTATTTTCGTGGTTACTCACTACACAAACAATTTCTGCAGATATTTCACCACGCTTTACTCTATGTAAAACTTCATTAAACGCATGGTCTTCTTTTGAAACAAATAAAGCGATTTTAGTTTTATGACTGTTATCAAATAAATTAAATTCTATATTATTGTCTTGTAATGCTTTTTCTAAAGCTTCTTTTACTTTAGGAACTTTATTAAATTCAAATCTTAAATATAATTTTCCATCTACATCTTCAGCATGATCATATTCGGTAAAATGATCTAAATGTAATATATTGGAGTTATATTCTGAAATAACATTTGTAATTAATGATGTAATTCCAACTTTATCTGAACATGTTGCTAATAATATGTATTTATCTTCCATTTTTATGCACCTCAAATTTTGAAAAGTAACCCAGAGTATAATGAAGATTCTGAAAAAAGTAAACGATTATAGATTAATTTAATAAAATTTAAATAATACTAACCTTTTTCTATGCGAAAAGTATCAAAGTAAGCTATAATAAGCGATAGTGTTTTTATCTTAAAAGGGTAATAAGTAATCAATGATATGAACACTTTTCACAAAAATAATACGCTTACAATCTAAATGTTTTTTGTTTGTAACTTATTTATTAGATATAAGATTGATTATTTTGATAATTGCGCCAATGATAAAAAACAATGAAAATTTCATTTCACTCTTTTATTTTCATCAGAATTATATTAAGATGTAATTTGTGTTTCAAGAAGCGTGTATTATTGCAATTTCTTGTGTCCGGATAAAATATTCTTTTATGAAAGGTAGATTAAAGTAATGGATAGACAGAGTTTTACAGATTTAATTCAAACAAAATTTAAAATGGTACGTATTGAAGCAGGTTATACGCAAGATACGATGGCCCAAACTATTAGTCTTTCAAAAAAGACATTAGTCCAAATAGAAAAAGAGAGAGTATTACCTAACTGGACTACGTGCGTATCTATTTGTGCATTATTCAGAGATTCAGATGTTTTAAATAGTACATTTGGCTGTGACCCATTAGAAATGGTACAAACGATATCTCGTAATCATTGTGCGTATCCAAATCATTCAACAACTAGTGATATTTATTGGAATACTGTTGATAGTCGTAATGGATATATATTACAAAGTAATAAAGTAAGTGATATCTATCGTGTGCTTAATAATGAAACGCAACCTATATTTGGGACGTCTAAATTAAGAGAAGCTGAAACTTATTTCGGTAGAATTTCAAAAGAAGAGTTAATGCACGTATAATATTAATTCATTTTGTGATAGAAGAATCATTATTTATATAATTGAGTGACATGGGACTTTTTATTGTATATGAATGATTTAGTCACTTTACTCTACTTGACCTAAACAAAGTTTTAGGTCTTTTTTTTATCATATTTCATCTGGAATGATATTTAATATAAATTATTGTAAGTCATATGATGTATTATGGATTTCTATGTTTAGAAAGTGAATATTTTAATATACATTTTTAAAGCGATTGTTATACAATAGTTAATAGCTGTAAGTTAAATTTCTTTGTAAAAAGAACAGAAACAAATTTTTAAATCAAAAGGAGAAGTCATCTATGTATGCTTTTTTCATAATAGTATTTATGATGGTAATAGGAGCTTTAATCGGTGGGTTAACTAACGTTATAGCTGTTAGAATGCTATTCCACCCGTTCAAAGCATATTATATTTTTAACATGCGCGTGCCATTTACGCCTGGATTAATTCCAAAACGTAGAAAAGAAGTAGCTTATAAGATTGGTCAAGTTGTTGAAGAACATTTATTAACAGAAAGCCTGATAAGAACAAAATTGAAAGCACCTGCTTCGAGACAAGCAATTGAAACATTAATTTTGAAGCAAATTAATAAACTTAAGGAAGAACATTCCACAATTCAATATTTTACGAAAAAACTAGATATTGATGCTGTCCAATTTGCAAATGAAAAACTCGATACTGTTATTTCGAATAAACTAGAGGCATTTTACCAAGATAATCAAGCTACTCCAGTAAAGCATATTATTCCAGATGAAATAGAGAAAAGTATTGATAGTAAAATGGATTTAGTACCGGAACTACTATTTGATAGAGCTAGAGTGTATTTAAGTTCCGAAAAAGGCACTAATGATATATCATCCATGTTGGATACTTTCTTTAATGAAAAAGGAAAAATAGTTGGTTTATTAGAAATGTTTATGACTAGAGAAAGTATTGCGGATCGAATTCAACATGAATTAATTCGACTCACTAATCATCCAAAAGCAAAAGGTATTGCAACACAGGTCATTAATAATGAATACGAAACAATGAAATCAAAAACATTAAGTGAAGTTATGAATGAACAACAATTTGAATCATTTAAAACATCTGCAACAGAGTTAGCTATTGGATATTTAGACATAAACAATATATCTAAAAAGCCTTTAAATTCATTAATGCCAAGCTTTATATCATTCTTGGAAAATAAAGTATCTCAAAAGCTGACAGATATTATCATAGAGAATGCTTCAAAGCATATAACACCAATTATGAAAAAAGTAAATTTAAGACAAATGATTGAAGAACAAATCAATACATTTGATTTAGCCTACATTGAAAGGTTAATTATAGATATTGCAAATAAAGAATTAAAATTAATTATGCTTTTAGGTTTCATATTGGGAGCTATAATAGGTCTCTTACAAGGCGTGATTGCAATTTTTGTATAACATATTAAATTATGTTATTGTAATACCGATGTGGTTTTAACACATATATATAGAAGGAGTGAAGCATAGTGGCAGTAAATTTATACGATCATGCAAATCAATTAGAACAAGCATTAAGAGAAAGTGATGAATACCAAGCTATTCAAAAAGCTTATGCAAATGTTAAAGAAAATAATGAGTCTAAAGAATTATTTGACGAATTCCGTGAAACTCAATTAAATTTCCAACAAAAACAAATGCAAGGTGAAGAAATCGGTGAAGAAGAGCTACAAAAAGCACAAGAACAAGCTCAACAAATCGAAAATGATTCAAATATTTCAGAATTAATGGCTGCTGAACAAAACATGAGCCAAGTATTCCAAGAAATCAACCAAATCATTGTTAAACCTTTAGATGAAATCTACGCTGACTAATTTATATTAATCAAAGCGTTGATTTTAGCTACAATACATTTTATGTATTGTAGCTTTTTTGTTTTATCGACTGACTCTTAGACAATGTGGTAAAATATAGAGATACAAGATATTGGCATGTACACGATTGGAAGTTATAATTAGCGTTTAGTTATTATATGGATTATGTTCGCATGTACTATCTTAAATAAACCTTTAGATAAAGGAGAACTGTACTGTATGGTGAAATTTATTCATTGTGCTGACTTACATTTAGATAGCCCGTTTAAGTCTAGAAGCTATTTGAGTCAGTCGATATTTGAAGATATGCAAAAAAGTGCTTATGAGAGCTTTAAAAAAATAGTAGATTTAGCATTAAACGAAGAAATAGATTTTATGGTTGTTTCTGGTGATTTATTTGATCAACAGAATCGTACATTACGTGCAGAAGTGTTTTTAAAGGAACAATTTGAGCGTTTATCTAAAGAACAAATATTTGTTTATGTATGTCATGGTAACCATGACCCATTATCTTCGAATATTGGAACAGAATGGCCAGATAATGTTTCAGTGTTTTCCGAAAATGTGGAAACATATCAAACGATTACTAAAAATGGTGAAGAAATCTATCTTCATGGGTTTAGTTATCAAAATGATGCAAGCTATGAAAATAAATTAGATGCATATCCTTCAAGCCAAGGGCAAAAAGGTATTCATATCGGTATACTTCATGGTACTTATAGTAAATCTAGTATTAATGATCGTTATACAGAATTCAGATTAGAAGATTTAAATACGAAACTCTATCACTACTGGGCATTAGGTCACATTCATGAAAGACAGCAATTGAGTGATATGCCACAGATCCACTATCCTGGTAATATACAAGGACGCCATTTTAAAGAATTAGGAGAAAAAGGTTGCTTATTAGTTGAAGGTGATGATTTAAAACTTGATGCTAAATTTATACCGACACAATTTATTCGTTTTGAACAAGCGACGATTGAAACAGACAAAACATCTAAGCAAGGTCTTTTTGATGTAATTCAAGCGTTTAAAGAAAAAGTGCGAAAAAACGGCAAGTCGATATATCAATTAAAAGTTGTTGTTGATTCTGATTATGTGATACCTGAACAGGATGTTTTGCAAGTACATGAAATGATTAGTGATTATGAAGAGAATGAACACAACTTTGTATTTATTGAATATTTAACTATTAAAAATAAATTAGAAGATAAAAATACATTGGTGAAAGAATTTTCCCCAGAATTGATTGACGACAATGCTGTGTATGATCAGGCCATGAATGATTTATATTTAAATCCGAAAGCCTCTAAATATCTAGAAAATTATAGTGACTTTGATCGACGTGCTTTGATAGAACACGCTGAAGAATTATTAAAGTCAGATATGAGGGAGGAATAATATGAAAATCAAATCGTTAGAGATATATGGTTATGGTAGGTTTATACAAAGAAAAATCGAATTTGATGAAAGTTTCACTGAAATTTATGGAGAAAATGAGACAGGGAAGTCTACAATACAAGCGTTTATCCACTCTATTCTATTTGGTTTTCCAACTAAGAAAGAAAATGAACCTCGTCTTGAACCACGCTTAGGTAATCAATATGGTGGTAGACTTACTTTAATTCAAGAAGATGGATCATTAGTAGATGTTGAACGAATAAAAGGTAGTGCGGTAGGCGATGTGAAAGTTTATTTGCCAAACGGTACGATTAAAGATGAAACTTGGTTAAAGAAAGAATTAAACTTTATTTCTAAGCGTACATATCAAGGTATTTTTTCATTTGATGTACTTGGTTTACAAGATATTCACAAGAACATGGATGAAACACAATTACAAAATTATTTATTGCAAGCTGGTGCATTAGGCTCTACAGAATTCACCAGTATGCGGGGTATTTTAAATGATAAAAAAGAAATGCTATATAAGAAAAATGGCCGTAATCCAATCATTAATCAGCAACTAGAACAATTAAAAGACTTGGAAGGTCAAATTAGAGAAGAAGAAGCAAAGTTAACGACATACAAAAGACTTGTGGATGATAAAGATAAATCAGAACGTAGATTAGATAATCTAAAACAAAACTTAGCTCAATTATCCAAAATGCATGAACAAAAACAAAAAGAACTTGCTTTGCATGAACAAACACAAGAATGGAAAAACTTAGAATCGCAAGTTAATATTGAACCAATTCATTTTCCAGAACAAGGAATTGATAGATATGAATCTGCTAAAATCCAAACTCAAAATCTTAAAAGAGACCTTGGATTAAGAGAAGAAAAATTAGCACACTTGAAATCTGAAAATGAAAAAATAAACGTACCTCAACAACGTGATATTGATGCCTTTAATCACTTGCATCAACAAGAAAATGAAATCAAGCAAAAAGAGTACGAACTTAAAGCAGTCGAAAAAGAGATACAAGACAAAGAACGAGAAAAGACTGGCTTGAAATCTAATATAGGTTGGCATGAAGTCTATCACCATGCAGATAGTTCTGAAGCGATGAAAAGTTATGTCAGTAATCAAATTAAAAATAAGCAAGAACAAACTGCCTTTGTACAGCAACTAGAACGTAGTATAGAAGAAAATAAAATCGATCAGAATACAAATGCTTCAGAAATTGAGGCGTTAGAAGCAGACATAGTACCGGAAGAGAATTTCGAAAAGAAAAAACAATATAATAAGCAGGTATTTGAACTTAAAGAGAAGAATCATTTATATCAAAAAATGAAAGAAGTATTTGATAAAAACCAACGTGAAAGTGAGAAAAAGCAAAGCCTATTACGTATAAGTTTAATTATTTTAGCAGTAATCAGTATAGGGTTAACTATCTTCTCATTTGTATCTACCAATATACTATTCGGTGTTATATTTGCGATACTTTCAGTAATATTTGTCATAGGCATATTCTTTGTGAGAACTAAAGAAATTGGTCATAGTGAGACATTCTCGAAAGAAATTGATGACTTGCAACATCAAGTAACACATTTGGAAGATAATTATGACCTAGATTTTGATTTAGAAGATCAATACAAAGTACGCGAGCAATTGCAAAATACTGTGAAAACAAAAGAATCACTGAAGAAAAAAGCGGAATACTTGGAGACAAGTTTAGGGCAAGCAAGAACACAATACCAAGAAGCACAAGATAGTATTGATAAGATTAAGTTAGATTTACATTTATCTGATAAGATGTCAGATGAGCTTATCATTGATAGCATTGGTACAATGAATAAGATTAAAGAACATGATAAACACATTGAAGAACTCAATAATCAAGCACGACAATTAAATCAAGAATTAACGGCCTTTTATGAACATGCTAAAGAGATAACTAAAAATCAATTTACTTATTTTAATGATTTATCATTATTCCATGATATTAGACAGTGGCTTAAAGAAGAAACAAGTAATCTCGAAAGATGGAAGAGAAATGATGAACAAATAAAATTAATTGAAAGCGAAGTTTCACAACTTAGCAGTAGATTAGATGAAAATAATAATGTAATTAATCAGTTATTTGGTTACGTGAATGCTATTGATGAGGAAGCTTATTATCAACATCACGTTCAATATCAAAATTATCATAAACAAATCGCTAGATTTAACGATTTATCCAAATATCTAGAGAATCAAAATTATAATTATGATTTAAGCACAAAACTAAGTGACAAGACTTCAGCGCAATTAGCTAACGAAGATGAAGTTTTATCACGCCAAGTAGATGATTATAATGATCAATATTTAGTGATGCAGTCAGAAGTGAGTGACTTAAACGCAAAAATCACTGATATGGAAACAGATAAAACTTTAGCTGATTTAAGACATAGGTTTCATATCCTTAAAAATAAAGTGAATGATGAAGCCAAGGATTGGGCAAGTTTAAGCTATTTACAAACTCTAGTAGAAGGTCACATTAAACAAATTAAAGATAAACGTTTACCAGAAGTGATAAACGAAGCAACTGATATATTTACGCATTTAACAAATAGTCATTATGTACAAGTGACTTATGCCAATGATGAATTAATGGTGAAGCAACGAAATGGTCAAATGTATGAACCAGTAGAACTTAGTCAATCCACTAAAGAAATACTATATATTTCATTACGTTTGAGTTTAATCAAAACGTTAAAAACGTACTATCCATTCCCAATCATTATTGATGATGCATTCGTACACTTTGATAAACAACGAAAAGAAATAATGATGAATTATTTAAGACAAATGCCGAAAGATTATCAAATATTATTCTTTACGTGTATGAAAGATACAAGTGTGCCTTCAAAACAAATTATTACATTGAACAAATTCGAGGAAGGCGGTAAATAATGAGAAACGTTGAAAATTTGAAGCCTGGAGATTCTGTAGATCACTTTTTTCTAATTCATAAAGCAATACAAGGTGTAACAGCTCAAGGGAAAGACTATATGACACTTTATTTACAAGATAAAAGTGGTGATATGGAAGCAAAACTATGGACGGTTACTAAAGAGGATATGAAAATATTAGAGCCTGAAAAAATCGTTCACGTTACCGGTGATGTAATTAATTATCGTGGTAGAAAGCAAATGAAAATTAATAAAATCCAATTAGCTAAACCGGAACATAATATGAAGACACAAGATTTTGTGGACGGAGCGCCATTGACACCAGACGAGATTCAAGATGAAATTTCACATTATATGTTAGATATCGAAAATGCAACATTACAACGCATTACGCGTCACTTAATTCGTAAATATCAGGAATCATTTTTTACATTCCCAGCAGCAAGCACACATCATCATAACTTCTCTAGTGGGTTAAGTTATCACGTATTAACTATGTTACGTGTTGCGAAATCGATATGTGATATTTATCCTTTGCTAAATCGTAGTCTATTATATAGTGCGATAATTTTACATGATTTAGGTAAGGTGAGAGAGTTAAGCGGCCCAGTAGCTACAACGTATACAGTTGAAGGGAACTTACTTGGTCATATATCTATTGCTAGTGATGAGGTTGCTGAAGCGGCTAGAGAGTTAAATCTTGATGGAGAAGAAGTACTCTTATTACGCCATATGATATTATCACATCATGGAAAAATGGAATTTGGTTCACCAAAACTACCTCATATGAAAGAAGCAGAAATTTTATTCTTTATTGATAATATCGATGCCAAAATGAATATGTTTGAAAAAGCATATAAAAAAACAGATAAAGGTCAATTTACCGAACGTATTTTCGGGCTAGATGGTAGACAGTTTTATAATCCAAAATCTTTGGACTAATCATATTATTCATATGTGAAGCAGTTGATAAAACTTATCAACTGTTTTTTTATTAAAATAGAAGAGTGTAAATAGCGTATTGCACAAAAAAGGTTGAGTGTATTCCTTTAAGGAATACACTCAACCTTTTAAGTCGTTTATCTATGTTTCTAGAGGATTTCAATAGCTATTATTGACCAGAAGACATTCCAGCTCCACCTTGTTGCATTGCTTGTTGTTGTTGCTGTTGCTGCTGTTGTTGTTTAATTTTCTCTGGGTCTAAGATAGAATCTTCAATTGCTTTTTTAATATCTCTATCTTTATAGTCTACTTTATATTCGTCTAATAGTTCTTTATAAGCATCGGTAAGTAATTTAGGTTCTTTTTGTACTTTAGATTGTAGTAATTGAGATTTAAGTTTATCTTTTTCTTTATCAAAGTCGTCTTCTTTATTCGCTTTAATAATGTGGTAACCATAGTCTGTTTTTACTACGTCAGAAATTTCACCTTCGTCAAGTTTGAATAGCGCTTTTTCAAATTCATCTTCCATTTGACCCTTCATAACGTAGCCTAAGCTACCATCTTTTTTGGCTGAAGATTTATCTTTCGATTCTTTTTTGGCAATCTCTCCAAACTTGTCTGGATCTTTTTCGACTTGTTTTTTAATTTTTTCTGCTTTTTCTTTAGCCTTTTTATCCGATAAGCCTTCTTTATCATCATCATTTTCTTTTACTTTAATTAAGATATGAGAAGCTTTTTTAGTATTTTCTTTGATTTCTTTATCTGAAATGTCTACTTTATCGTTTAGTAATTCTTTTTGATATGCTTGTGTTTTTTTCTGTTCTTTATAGTCGCTTAGAGACATTTTTTGTTGCTTCAACATGCTTTCAAATTGATCTTTACCACCGTATTGTTTTTGTTCCTTTTCAACTTCTTTATCAATATCTTTCGTGTCAACTTCATCTTTATATTTATCTGCTAGTAACTTGTTTAATAAAATTGAGAACGAACTGTTAGCAATTTGTTCATCTCCCATTTTACTCATAACATCTTCTACTTTAACGTCTCCAGCTTTGGATGAAATAATTGTATCATCTTTTGAATCTGTTGCACTATTACCACAAGCACCTAATAATAAGGCACTAGCCGTAATCGGAAGAATAACTTTGTTTAATGTTTTCATTGTTGGAAACTCCTTTTGTATTAATAACAAAGTAAATATAACATATTATGCCCCCTTCACCAATTAGAAACACCGTTTCTAAGACTATAGTATTAGTGAGAATAAGATATTTTTAATAAAAAAATGAGTAAAATTTAATGTTTACTCATTTCAAATTATTGCTCATATTTAGTTTCTACTTTATTAAGGATGTTTATGCCAGTTTGATGCTCTTCAATATATGAACCTTCATTTGAAAAGAGTATGATTCTCAAATAAAGAAAGTCCATTACTGAATACCCCATATTTAATGCCAATATAAATAAAAAATAATGACCGAATTGAGGGAGTTGGATGCATGCGAAGGCACAAATGCTCGTGATAATAATAAAGGGAGTTATTAAGTCGAAACAAAAATAATATTTGTTTACAGGTGTGTTCACGTAAGTATTATAGAATGGGATAGGTTTTTTTCGAATCAATTTATATTTTTTAAATGATTTGTAATAGGGAAACAAAAAGGCTAAATGAATTGCCTTATGAATCGGATACAAAATCAGTACGAACACTAAAAAAACTATAAAGAACTGATCAGTGAGTTTAGTGTTTGAAAAGTAATGCAAAAGTTCATAAGAAATTAAAAATGTAATAATCATTGTGACTGAACTAAGAAATGCAATTCTTGGTAAGCCAAAGCGTGCATTAATATCAATATGACGCGTACATAAATACATTGCTCAATCGCACTCCTTTACTTAATAAATAATAGCGCTCATATACTTTCGTATTATCTAACGTATTAGAAAATACGTCAAGGAGATTTTGAAGTAAGCAAGAAGGGGTTATCATATTGAATTAAAATTAATAAGCTGAGCGAATTAATGAAATAGAATAAGTAAAAAAAGTTGTAAACCTCATTGTTAGCAATGCTCAGGTTTACAACTCTACTCATTAGTTTTTTGTTTATAGTTTATTTATCTTTTTCAAAAGTTTTACTAATCTCTTCTCCACGATTTTGAAGATTTTCGACATGTGATTGTAATTTCTCAATATTAGGATTGATATCAGATTTGAAGTCACCAATCATCGTTTTCACTTCGTCACCAATTGTGTTACCAAACTCAGTACTTTCAGATTTAATTTGAGAAATATAATTCGTAATATCATTGATACTTTTTTTGATTGTGTTTATTTCTCTATCTACTTCTGATTCAGCACCGACAGGTTTATTTGATTGAACGCCAAGTTGGTTTGCTTCTTTTTTATCACGATTCATTAAAGCGAAACCTAGACCTGTTGCAACGCCAGCACCAAGCCCTAATAAAATTTGAGCTGTTTTCATAAAAATTCTCCTCATTTCTTGATATTATCTCATTCTCTAATATGTTTTATATACCCCGTATGAGATAAAATAAGCATACTTATTCGAATTGAGCAGCTATTTTTTCTGCGATTATAGCTTTTTGCTTGTCATCAATTGTATCCTCATGCGTTTCCCATTAGTAGCCAAAACCATCAATTTCATTTTCATATCTTGGTAAAAAGTGAAAATGAAGGTGGAAGACAGATTGGTCGGCAAATTCGCCGTTATTCTGTATAATGTTTAAACCATCAGGATTAAATGCTTTTTTTATGGCATTTGCTACTTTTGGTAATGCGACGCCAATATGTTTCATTGTTTCACTATCAGTTTCGAAAATATTAGCTGATGCCTTTTTAGGAACTAGTAACGTGTGACCCTTTGTAACTTGGGAAATGTCTAAAAAAGCATATACATATTCATCTTCGTATACTTTATGGCTAGGAATTTCACCATCAATAATTTTACTAAAGATTGTTTCTGACATGAATCCTCACTCCTTGTATGATTGTTACAGACTATTATAGCATTACTATATAATTTTCGTCATTTTTCACAGTAACTTTATGATTATATATTAATTTTTGATACAATATCTTTTGTGGAGGTGCATTATGACAGTAAAAGTAGAACAGTTGACTGGTGGTTATGGTAAACGACCTGTTATTAAAGATATAAATTTTGAATTAACACAAGGTGAAATTGTTGGTCTTATTGGCTTAAATGGAGCTGGTAAGAGTACAACTATTAAACATATGCTTGGTTTACTAACACCTATGAAAGGTGAAATGACAATCTCTGATATCAACATTAAGCAAGATGTTGAAACATATAGAAGAAAACTATCATATATACCTGAATCACCAGTTATTTATGAAGAATTAACACTGCAAGAACATTTATATATGACAGCAATGGCTTATAATATTAGTAAAGAAACTGCCATGAAAAAAGCGCAGCCGCTACTAGAGACATTTCGTTTAGAAGATAAATTAAATATCTTCCCAAGTCACTTTTCAAAAGGTATGAAACAAAAAGTGATGATTATTTGTGCTTTCATAGTAGATCCTGAATTATATATAATAGATGAGCCATTTCTTGGTCTTGATCCATTGGGGATTCAATCGATGTTAGATTTAATGGTTGAGAAAAAAGATGAGGGGCGCACAGTATTAATGAGTACTCACATACTTGCAACGGCAGAGAGATATTGTGATAGATTTCTCATCATGGATGAAGGGCGAATTGTAGCATTTGGTAATTTAGACGAATTAAGGGAACAAACGGGTTTAGAGAATAAAACATTAGATGAAATTTATATTCACGTCACACAAGGTGGCCAACAGATATGAACCAAAATGCAAAACAATTATTTAACACACGAAAAAACGAGATAGCTAAAGAAAAACAATATTATAATAAGTTTATATTTAATGGCCATTTTTCAGTATTTCTTGTAATTTTATTCGGTGCTTTTATCTTGGGTTACGGTGATTGGTTAAAGTCCATACCTACAGACTTTGATTATGCTTTAATCGCTAGTATTGTTGTGTCAATAACATCTATGTTTCCGGTTAGAACATTGCTTAAAGGTGCAGATAAACTATTTTTATTACCGTTCGAAAAACATATGGCAGAATATATGAAATACAGCTTAATTTATAGTTATTTTAGCCGAATAGGATTACAAATAGTAATCTTAATCATATTGTTTCCTTTATTTTATGTCATTAATAATCAAGCGTTTGGCTTTTATATTTTATTTGCAATATTAGCAATTATTTTACCTTTTTTAGGTTTAATACTTAAATGGCAATGGTTTAAGTATCGACTAGAAGGTTGGTCGCTTTATATATTACTTTTTATTATTTATACTTCTGGTTACTATTTAGCATTAGCCCCGAAACAATTTTCAAGTATAGCTTCTATATTTATTATGATTGGTATTATATTGCTAATACGTAATCAAAATAGAACCTATTTATTCCCATGGGAAAAAATGACTAAGTCCGAACAACAGCATCGTATGAATTATTATAAATTTGTTAATATGTTTACGGACGTAAAACATATTAAAGAAACAGCAATAAGAAGAAGTTATTTAGACCCATTTTTAAACACACCAAAACGTAAAAAATTTAATTCCAATTATATGTATCTTTACTTATTTGTAAGAAGTTTTGTACGAGGAAAAGATGCTTTCAATATTATTTTGAGATTAGTAATGCTTGCTCTAGTTTTAATGTTTTGGTTAGATCAACCAATTATTGTGTTAGTTATTGGTAGTTTATTTATGTATATTATACTGTTACAAATGGCTCAATTTTATACACAGCAAGCTTATGGTTTATGGCCACAAGTTTGGCCTGTCACAGAATCGAAAGTAATAAAAGGGTATGAAGAATTTTTAAGGAGATTAATGTTGATTTTAGGTATCTTATTTACTGTTGTGTATGCTGTCGTCTTTCCAATTTATGGCTATTTTGGATTATTATTTTTCCTAGTAGGTTGGTTAACTATCATAAACGTTATAAAAAAGCTTAAGTATTAAGAAACATTGTTAAGAGATTAAAAAAAGTCGCTTCTCACAGTAGTAGATTATTTATCTATTACCAGAGAAGTGACTTTTTAGTTGAAATCGCGATAGTTCTTAATATTAGTTATCATCTATCGGGAATAGGTGTCTTTCAAAATAACTTGAATGTTGACGACTTGAACCAAAGAATTGACTTAGTGCAAGTTTATCAAAATTCTCTTTGAATATGGTTGAGGCTTTAAAGTCTTCATAAGCATTTCTACTTTCGAAGCCGAAGTAAATCTTATAAGTTAAACCTTCTTCTGGTTTTAAGAAACGATAACTTCTATAACCAGCAAATTGATTGAAATCAGTAGTAAATCCTTGTAGTTTTTTTTCTAGTTGATAAGCATGATCTTCTGATGTTGGAATAAAAATAACTGAATAAAAATATTCCTCGTTTAGATCACCTTCAGCTTTAATAATGTTATAAACTAAAGGTTGTTTTAAAGCCGATTCCCCATCTGTTTCTTCGATAATCACAGAAGAATCAGATGCTGAAAACTGTAATAAGTTATGATCAGGGTTATTAAGTCTGATTTGGTTTAAATAACCAAATGTCCCATACGATGCATAAATTTTCATAAGATCTCCCCCTTGCTTTGTTTAAGAAAATGCATATAACTATTATACTGTAGTATACATACATCTATCATAACAAATAAATATAAATCTTGTCTTTGATAACATTATAATTGATTTCTAATAGAAAACAATAGTCAAATGATTAAGATGATAAAAGTATACTGTTTGTCTTTTTTATGACATTTTATCTTAATGAACAGCGGTGTATATGTCAGTATGGTATTATAAATAAGAATGATTATAATGTAGGAGGATTACAAGGTGCATAATAAAAATAATACAATCCTAGATATGATAAACGGAAAAACGGTGAATCACACACCAGTGTGGTTTATGCGTCAAGCTGGTAGATCACAGCCTGAATACAGAAAATTAAAAGAAAAATATTCATTATTTGAAATTACACATCAACCAGAGTTATGTGCATATGTGACACATTTACCAGTTGATAATTACAATACGGATGCAGCTGTACTATATAAAGATATTATGACACCATTACAACCTATAGGTGTTGATGTGGAGATTAAATCTGGCATAGGCCCAGTCATTCATAATCCAATAAAAAACATACAGGACGTTGAAAAATTAGGTAATATCGACCCTAAAAGGGATGTACCATACGTTTTAGATACAATTAAGTTACTAACTGAAGAAAAATTAAATGTACCATTAATCGGATTTACAGGTGCACCATTTACATTGGCGAGTTATATGATTGAAGGTGGTCCTTCAAAGAATTATAATTTTACTAAGGCAATGATGTATAGTGACGAATCAACATGGTTTGCACTTATGGACCACCTAGTAGATATGTCTATTACGTATACGTCAGCACAAGTTGAAGCTGGTGCGGAGATTATCCAAGTATTTGATTCATGGGCTGGCGCATTAAATGTTAAAGATTATCGTTATTACATTAAGCCGGCGATGAACAAACTAATCAGCGGTATAAAAGCAAAACATGATGTGCCTGTCATCTTATTTGGCGTTGGCGCGAGTCATTTAGCACAAGAGTGGGATTCTTTACCAATTGATGTATTAGGTCTAGATTGGAGACTATCTATTAAAGAGGCTGGAGATTTAAATATCACTAGAACGTTACAGGGTAATTTAGACCCTTCATTACTTTTAGCACCATGGAATGTCATTGAAGAAAGATTGAAACCAATATTAGATCAAGGCATGGAGCATGGCCAACACATTTTTAATCTTGGGCATGGTGTCTTCCCACAAGTAAAACCAGAAACATTAAAACGCATTACAACTTTCGTACACGATTATACTCAAAGATAGTAGACATAAACATGCACAAACAAGATTTACATTTTATTATGTCATATACATCTATAAATTATTATACAAAAGGATGATTTTAACATGACAAAAACAATAGGCTTATTAGTTATGGCATATGGTACACCATATAAAGAAAGTGACATTGAAGCTTATTACACAGATATTAGACATGGTAAAAAACCGACAGATGCTGAACTACAAGATTTAAAAGATAGATATCAACACATCGGTGGTCTTTCTCCGTTAGCGAATACAACAAATCGTCAAGCTGAAGCATTATGTGATGCGCTTAACGAAGCTTACAATGATGTTGAATTTAAACTTTATATTGGATTGAAACATATTCATCCATTTATAGAAGATGCGATACAAGCAATGAATGAAGAAGGTATAGAGGAAGCAGTAACGGTAGTATTAGCTCCGCATTATTCTAGCTTTTCAGTCGGATCTTACAACAAGAGAGCTCAAAAAGAAGCAGAGAAATATGGAATTACATTTAAACATGTCGAACATTACTATCAACAACCTAAGTTTATCCAATATTGGACTGAAAAAATCAATGGAACATTGACAGAAATTCCCGAAGAAGAACACGATGATACAGTCTTAGTTGTTTCAGCTCATAGTTTGCCTAAAGGGTTAATAGTAAAAAATAACGATCCTTATCCAAATGAATTGCACCATACTGCACAATTGTTAGAATCACAATCTAATATTATTCATGTTGCAGAAGGGTGGCAGTCAGAAGGTAATACAGGTACACCTTGGTTAGGGCCAGACGTTCAAGATTTAACGAGAACATTATATGAAGAAAATGGCTATAAGAACTTTATATACACACCAGTTGGTTTCGTGTGTGAGCACTTAGAAGTACTATATGACAATGACTACGAATGTAAAGTAGTCTGCGATGAATTAGGAGTTAACTATTACCGTCCATCAATGCCTAATACTGATTCATTATTTGTTGGTGCTATTGTTGATGAAATCAAAAATGTTTATTAAAGGAAGCGTGAACTATTTTGGCTAAAAGTATTGCGATTATTGGTGCTGGTATCACAGGCTTATCTAGTGCATATTTTATAAAAAAACAAAGACCTGATATTGATGTCACGATATATGAAGCTTCGGGTAGAACTGGTGGCAAAATTCAAACGTATAGAACAGAGGGTTATACAATTGAACTAGGTCCAGAGTCATATTTAGGGCGCAAACAGATTATGACTGACATAGCTAAGGAAATCGGTTTAGAAAATGATCTTATTACCAACCAAACGGGTCAATCTTATATCTATGCTAAAAATAAATTATTTCCAATACCTGGTGGTTCAATTTTAGGTGTTCCCACTGATATCAAACCGTTTTTAAATACAAAGTTAATTTCTCCGTTAGGGAAACTAAAAGCAGGGCTAGATTTATTTAAGAAACCCATAAATATGAAAAACGATCTTTCAGTAGGTTCTTTTTTTCGCCAACGTTTAGGTGATGAAGTTTTAGAAAACTTAATAGAACCTTTAATGGGTGGGATTTATGGTACGAATATTGATGATTTGAGTTTGATGAGTACTTTTCCAGAATTTAAACAAAGAGAAGAACAATTCGGTAGCTTAATCAAAGGTATGAGATATGAAAAAGAGCAAAGACAGAAAAAACGGCAATTATACCCTGGTGCACCAAAAGGGCAATTCAAACAATTTAGACACGGATTAAGTTCATTTATTGAAGCATTAACCCAATATGTTTCAAATCAAGGTGTTAAAATTAAATATAATACACCTGTTCATGATATTATTGGTTCTCAAAAAATGTATGATATCGTAACCGAAGAAACAAAGACTCAATATGATAGTGTATTAGTAACAACACCACACCAAACTTTTATGAAATGGTTTGGCAATGATTCTTCTTTTAATTATTTCAATACAATGAATTCTACAACTGTTGCTACAGTTGTACTAGCGTTTGATGAATCTAATATTGAGAATACGTATGACGGTACAGGTTTCGTTATTGCAAGAACGAGCCAGACAAGTATTACAGCATGTACTTGGACAAGTAAGAAATGGCCATTTACCACACCAAAAGGTAAAATACTTATACGAGCATATGTAGGTAAACCTAACGATACGGTCGTTGATGACCATACTGATGAAGAAATTGTAAACATCGTTAAAAGTGATTTAAGCCAAATGATGACTTTTAAAGGTGCTCCAGATTTCACTATTGTAAATAGGTTGCCTAAAAGTATGCCACAATACCATATTGGCCATATTGATCGTATTAAAGAGATACAAGCTCACGTTAAAACAAACTATCCAAAGTTACGTATTACAGGTGCTTCCTTCGAAGCAGTAGGCTTGCCAGATTGTATTAAACAAGGGCAAAGTGCAGTAAAAGAATTATTAGAAGAGCTATAAATTATTTTATAACAGATGTTAGAAAGTCGATTTTTCCGGTAGTGTAAGTTTTACGGGGAAAATGACTTTTTTTATGTTTATAATTGTTTGATAATTTAATATTTTTAAAATTTGTGAGATACTTAACAAGTAGATAAAAGAAATTGTGAAGTATAGTTGGTATCTATAAGATTTATTTTCCAACTATTACATTGGGGGAGTAAGCATGACAGATGTTATTATTGTACATTCAAAAATTGGCGATGCCACAAATCATTGGTATAAATGGTTAGCTAATAACTTAGTTTTAGAAGGTTACAATGTGACATTATTTGATTTACCTGTTGAAATTAATGATGACATTAAGCGATGGGTGATTCAAATGAAAGATCAGATATTCATAAATCAGTATGAGACTTATTTTGTTACACATGGTTTTGGCACTTTAGCATCGCTAAAATACATTGAAGAGATGGAAATGAAACATATACAAGGTCTGTTCAGTATCGCCGGTTTCATGGATGATGCTAAAGAGATTGATGCGTATATTCAGCCTGAAAAACTAGAAATCGATTATGAAATCTTAAAAAGTAAAGTAGATCACTTTTATGGTTTGTGTTCCAAGGATGACCAATATGTATCTTATTTAGAAACTAAAAGATTAATGGATACATTAAACGGTGTTTGTAAAGTGACAGAAAGCGGTGGACATTTTATGGAAGATGATGGTTTTAGAACCTTTACTATCTTGCAAGGAAAAATCCAAGCTATTATGAGTCAATAAAAAATATCATTAAAGAACAATATTTTTACTATCATTGTTCTTTAATGACTATTTTTATATGAGTGATTAACCTTATTTTTATGAAATTTAAGTATAAAAGTAATACGTTTTTGTATAAATAGGGAACTAAAGTTAAAGTATTATAATTATATTCCATTTTTACACAAATTTGTTTTTTAAAGTCATTGACTAAAGTATAGAAACTTTATATACTGAATTAGTCTTGATTGATAAGTGATGTGCAAACAACAATTATCGCACGAAAGTATTAAACCTTAATTAACTCAGTGTAAATTAATTTTAAAAAGGTGTTGACATTAAGTAAACATTCATGATATATTAGATTGGTAGGCGTCATTAATAATATTAACGCGGGATGGAGCAGTTCGGTAGCTCGTCGGGCTCATAACCCGAAGGTCGGTGGTTCAAATCCGCCTCCCGCAATTTTAGTTCTAGGTCTCGTAGTGTAGCGGTTAACACGCCTGCCTGTCACGCAGGAGATCGCGGGTTCGATTCCCGTCGAGACCGCCATTATTACTAAGGTTCAGTAGCTCAGTTGGTAGAGCAATGGATTGAAGCTCCATGTGTCGGCAGTTCGACTCTGTCCTGAACCATTTTTGAAATTTAAGCTTTGGCGGTTGTGGTGAAGTGGTTAACACATCGGATTGTGGTTCCGACATTCGTGGGTTCGATCCCCATCATCCGCCCCATATCTTTAATAAGCGGGTGTAGTTTAATGGGAAAACCTCAGCCTTCCAAGCTGATGTTGTGGGTTCGATTCCCATCACCCGCTCCATTATAATTATTCCACAGTAGCTCAGTGGTAGAGCTATCGGCTGTTAACCGATCGGTCGTAGGTTCGAGTCCTACCTGTGGAGCCATATGGCCCCGTGGTCAAGCGGTTAAGACACCGCCCTTTCAC
>Ga0079226_10000259_pt1 | contig 35338 bp, 34 predicted proteins | sample Poulit2014_FD_76345 | JGI IMG/M metagenome (GOLD analysis project Ga0079226, IMG submission 76345) | Agricultural soil microbial communities from Georgia to study Nitrogen management - Poultry litter 2014 | ecosystem: Environmental > Terrestrial > Soil > Agricultural land | place: USA: Georgia...
CGCTAAAAAATGCGGCTGGGGAAACATTAAAACCCAATAACGTAACACCTACCCAACTACTTGATGCGGCCATTAAAAAAGGCGCAACAGCATCCGTTTGCGCGCTGTTTTTACCCAATAGCGGCTACAACTCCGATGATTTGCGTGAAGGCGTTAGCGTAGCTAGACCACAGGACATGGCGGCTAAACTCCTCGAACCCAATAGAAAACACATTAATTTTTAAATTAAAGGCATCAACAAGCCACAATTAAAGACGTGACTTGTTTCTACTGTGATTAACTATTACTTTTTGCTCCCACACACCCACCGCGCAGCGCGTACTGTATTGGCGTTTAAATATGCCACTTTTTCTGCATTTTGATACCCCCCTGCTAGCACAAATAACACTGGCAGGCGCAAGCTTTTCGCTAGGCTAAACACGTATAAATCACGCCAAAATAGTTGTCGGGTGCTTAATTTCAGTTGGCTTTTAGGGTCAGCTTGGTGGCAGTCTGCGCCTGCTTGATAAAGCACAAGGTCGGGTTTTATCTGTGCAACAAGTTGCGCCGTTGTGGCCAGCGCTTGTTGATAAGCACCAAACCCTTGCCTGGCGGTGATATGAAACGCCCAAGAACGCGTGCCGCCGCGACAACCAAAGCGGGTACCAAACAAAGAGACATTAAATAAATTTGGCATTAAGGCTGCAAACTCTTCGGTGCCGTTGCCACCATGTTCATCACAATCTATGACCAAAATACGTTTTTGTGGCCATAAGTGCGCCACCAACGCCAAACCATTGATAGGGCAAAAACCGCTGCCTGCTGCAGGGTGCGCATGATGAAAGCCACGGGCAACATTCAGTGCCACACCTTGTGTACCAAACAATGCCTGTGCCGCCTGGGTTTGCGCACCTAGCATAGCCAAGGTGGCATCCCGTATATTTGGCTGCCAAGGGATGCCTTGTTTAGAGGCCAATGGCTCTCGCCCTTCAATAAACGCATCGAGATAAGCTGGGTCGTGCAACCCTTGTAATTGTGTTGGCGATAAAGGCTGAGCAACTTGGGTAGTAATCAGCCCTAAACGTTTTAGACGTTGATGCGTAGTAGCGAGGCGTGCCAATAAAGGCACATCTGCAGGTGCATAACTTGGGTGAAAATACGCAGGAATTTGCATCACCTCGCTCCCACGCTCTGCTCTGCATAGGCCAATAAATCCGCTAATGTTGTGCTGTGAGGTGAGAGCATATTACTCGTGATTTGATGCTGAAACTGCACACTAAAAGCGCGTTTTCTTTCTTCTGGTGCCACAGCCAAGGTAGTTAAACGCAAAAATCGCGTTTGCTCCAAGGCAGCTAGTGAATAAATATTGCCTTTTGCGTGCCTTGCTATAGGCGCTAAGTGTTCGGGGTAATCCAACGCCGCCAGTGCACCTGGCATAATGCGCACGCCACAAATACTAGCAGGGCGCACAAACATCGCTGAGCGGGATTCTCCTAAATTCATCTTTTCAACCAGTATGGGGCGCCGCTCTTCATCCACCCAAACATTCACACTACCGCCGCGGCGAATACGTCCGTGGGCAATTTCTAGGAAAAAGGCTTCAGCCATGGAGCAACTACCAATGTCTGGCTTTTGTGCCATGGGAGCGAGTTCAGCTAATTCGTGTTGCTGTGGCAACAAAATATCTGTGATCATGTCCAACAAACATTGGCTTTCTGCGTGCACCAATTGTTGTTGAATAGCGGCTAGCTTGTGTGGCAAAGCCAGTATGGCGGGCAAAGCATCAAGGTGCTGAAGCTGTTCATGCAAGCTTGGCGAGGCGTATGACAAGTTACGCCAGCCCTGCTCCCAGCCCAATTCAAAACACCGTGACGCTAGCGCCTGAGTGCTACGTTTTGGCCATTGTTTAAACAGCGATAGGTCTTCAACGGACAAAGGATCTCGTGGTCGATTAATATAATCAGAGAGGAAGCGAGTGGCTTGAGTTAAACCGCAACCACGACGCACAGTGCGGTGCACTGGCGCTTCATTTAGCATATCGGTTAGCACCTTGTGCAACGGCAGTTCTTGCTGTTCACAAGCAATAACAAGTTCATGCGCCATAGCTCTTGCCTAAGCGATCTTGGGGTATAACGGCAAGGCCAGGCCCTGCCGTTGTGAAGATATCAAGAAAAATCGAGGGTCTTTTCAAAGGTACGCAACTGGTGGCGCGCCATGGCTAGGTTTGAGCGCCCACGGTCTAACACTAAGTATAAAAATAAGTTGGCGTTAGATTCCAAAGGACGAATTAAGTGGTATTGCTGGGTTAAGCTAATCAAAATGTCTTCAATGGTATCGTTAAGTTGCAAGGCATTAGCAGTTTTGCGCTTGGCGCGTACCACCTCGGTGTTGCCCGCTGCTGCTACATCTAAATCAATGCCCGAACCATCGCTACCTAGCATCATGCCGCTTTCAGAATCCACTAGCGCACTTGCCACATAACCTTCGAGTTCGCGGAGTTGTTCTAACGAGATTGCTGCCATGTTAATTTTCCTTCTTATTGATTTTATTATCAGGCGGAGCCTGTTTAATGTTATGGCTAAAACCTTAGCCATTGTGCTGCTGGGTATCGAAACACCCAGCATGAACCTCTTCTATTAAGCAAATAGCTTCGTCAAATTCTTGCAACAACTCTTGGTGGCCCATGCGAGCTTCCCAAGGGTGGCAGGGTCATCCACTATTACCACCAAGGCAAGCTCAGGGTGAGATCTAATACGTGACACAGAAATAACACCATCTTGTGATTCCAGCATCAGGCGGCGGCTATCCGACAAACCACCCTCTTGCGCAATGGAAACACTAATCGCCGCTAAGGAGCTGCCCATGGCTGCCAAACGGCTGGCGCTATCACTAGAGACTTTAATGCTGCTGATTTCAAACCCGTCAGCACTCAGCAGCACAGCTGCTACAATGCCGCCCACATTAGTATCTAGTGTGTTTAACTCTTTTGTCGCTTGCGCTAGCACATCACTGCTATAGGCGCTTTTCGCCGTATTCATAAAGGTACAGCTCCCATCTCATTGGCTTCCACCAGGCATAACAAGGTATCCACCATCATTAATACATCTTCCTTTTGGCGCACATCCACCGCCAACACAGGCGCGCTATATTGCTTCTGTTCTAGGCGTTGCATCACTTGCATTAGCACTTCCGACTCCATCTCAGGCGCAAGCCGCCCAATACCAATCAACATGGGCAAATCGCCGCCCTTCCAAAAGGCTTCCACATACAAATCTAAGTGCTCTAATAACTGTGGGTGATCCCCATTGAGCAAAACAATAATGCCGGCGGCATTGTTGGCGAGTATCGGCCACATAAACCGAAACCGCTCTTGCCCAGGCGTGCCATACAAACGCACACCGCTGCCTGTGCCTAAATCGATATAGCCGTAATCGAGTGCCGCCGTGGTGGTCGCCTTATTGAACTCGCCCAAATCCGTGTTAGCCACATCGGTGGAAACCACTTTTTGATCACTGATCGCATTGATGGCTGTGGTTTTGCCCGCCCCCATAGGGCCTGAAAAAAGCAGCTTAAACTCAGCTGTGCTCATAATAACTCCTTGCGTTAGGCGTTTAAGCCTAAACGTGACCGTAAGCTTTTAATCATGCTGCCAAAGCGGCCTGTTTTTGGGGTGGTTTGTACTTTTGGCGCAACCTGCGGGGCCTGTGGTTCTAAAGGTTTTACTTCTAACAATCCATTCACAGCGCAAGCATTTAAAAATTGGTTAAGGGCTTGATCGCTAGCGGCTGTCATATTGCTTAGCTGTTCAAAAGTAAGCGCATGTTTACTTAGCAATGCGCATAAAGTAAGCCGCTCACGACTGCGTGGGAAAAAACCTAAATGCGGCCAACGCAATAACTTAAAGCGAACATCACCTCGCAGCCATAAGAACAAGCTTTCAACGCTCTCTGGGGTGTACCAAGAGAGCAAGAAAACGGGCCTAGCTATTAAGTTTTCTGGAATTTGTGTAAGCTTTTCACCCAAATAAGATAGCTGCAGAGCCGAAGTCTCTAGTTGTTGTAGCTGTGCCTCGTTAGCAAAAAATTCTCGACTGCGTGGCTCAATATAAATGACACCCACACTGGTTTGTGCGCTGTAATAGCCTGCTTCTGCATCGGCCACCATTAAATCGGCCATTTGCTGCCAGAGCTTATAGTCAAAGGGGGCTTTTGTTTTGTTAGTAGTGGCAACGTGAGAGGCTGCTGATTTTGCTAATTCTTTTTGAATAACCTGGGTTCTATTTAACGTGGAATGTGTTGTGGTAACAATTTCCTCTAGCAAGCTCATTAATTGCATGGCACGAAACGGTAAAGATAAGGAATAACGGCTCGCGGGCTTAGGCTCACCATTGCGATAAACCACCACATAGGGTTGTGTTGAAGCTGGCGCTCCTTGATCAGAGGCGATCATGAGTAAATCTGCTTCCTTAGGTTCGCTTTGGCGCCAATCCACCGATGCCATGCTTTGCATAATACCTATCATCGACATACAAGCGCTGATGGTTTGTTCCTCTAAACCAACAAAAGCGATACTACGTTGTTCCATGTTATGGCTCCTACATGCCTTGCAGGATTATCATTATTATTCGCTTATTAGGGTTTTATGTTTTTTACAAGACCCCTGAGTCATACTTTTACCTTATTTAGGTAAACTTTTGCAAGAGAACTTATAGACAATTTTTCTAAACTTATAACCAAACGTTGCTAACGCATCACAAAACGAGCCAATTGTTGGCCTAGGGCAAAGCTCACACCCCAAGAAAGCGCCGACAACATCACATAAAACACCACTTGGAAGCTGGATGCCTCCATCAACAGAAACACAAGGCTCAACGCTGAAAAACTGGTGTAAGCTCCCCAACAACCTGTTAGCCAAAACAATGTTAGTTTTTGCTGTGTAAGTAACGCTGCGCAATAAGCAAAAGCACCACAACCGAATGCATTCACCACGGCCAAACTGTACTTGGGCGCCATACCAAAGGCTATCACCAAGCCCCATTCTGAGCTTAAGCGTAACGCTGCGCCCAAAATAGCGCCCATAAACACTATCAATAAGTGGTTACCTACTTTAGCCACAACACTGCTCCATACCCTAACCAACCGAACCCTGCGGCCATAAGCACAAGTCCAAGTAACAAGCCGCAACGGTGCCAACTGCTCGAACCGCGCTGATATACCCATCCCACTTGCCCAGATACGGTAGAAAAACCTGCCAAAAAACCAAATGCCACCCAAATCTCTAACCTTTCCATGGGTTGGTTCGCTGTTTGCATACCAAACCATGCCACGCAAGCCCCAATAGCTAGCGAGGCCATGGCATTAACTAACACCACAGAAACACGCCCATATTCCATCATGGCAAAGCGGACGCAGGCTCCAAAGGCCGAGGCAATCATCGCTATAACAAAAAATAAAAAACTCAAAATGACTCTCTTTAACTCAATGAAAGTTGTTGATATTGCACTTTTAATAGGTACTTTGGCAAAGCGGTTAATTTTTCGGCAAACCCACCCTAAGTGCTTGACTGAGATTCTAACTCGGTTATTATGCTGCCTCAGTATTAGCCTAGCTAGTACTACTGGAGGAGTGGCCGAGAGGCTGAAGGCACCGGTCTTGAAAACCGGCAACGGGAAACCGTTCGTGAGTTCGAATCTCACCTCCTCCGCCATACATAGCTGTAAGCCCTTAATTTTATAAGGGCTTTTTTATTCCCTTACAAACACATAACCGCTTTATTGGAACTGATTGAAACTCATCTCCAAAGCCTGAAAAGAAGCTAGTACTCCTGATTTCAGCTTCCTTTTTATTAGCTGCCATACACACCCTATCACCCACGCCAAATTCTACTCGAACCCATAAAGCTAATGGGCTTATACTAGGTTTTTGTTGCTAAAAATAAGGGAATAATACAAATGAATAACGAACTCGTTAAATCGGTTAGCTCGCCACTTTATGGTGCCCGTGGTTGGATCAAGCTTTTAGCTGTGGTCACCTTAATTTATGGCATTTTAATGGCGATCAGTATTTTTGGTCTCATCATAGCTTGGTTGCCTATTTGGCTAGGCATCTTGTTATGGCAAAGCACAGGCGCCATGGAGCAAGCCTATTTAGCAGGGGATACAGAACGATTTATTTACGCACAAAAGAAGCTGGCCACTTGGTTTACCATTATGGGCATCATGCTTTTGCTACAACTGCTGTTAATGATGGTGGGGATGTTTCTTGGCTTTGGTGCTGTATTTTCTCAATACATGAGCATGGGCTAATTTCCCTAGCGGCAGTAACATCAACTGCCGCTACACCGCCTGCCCCGCACAAACCCCCGAAGACCACGCCCATTGAAAGTTATGGCCTCCCAAGTGGCCCGTTACATCAAGTACTTCGCCAATAAAATATAGCCCCTTCACTAATTCACTTTCAAAATCACGGGAAGAGACCTGACGAGTGTCCACGCCTCCTAGAGTAACTTCAGCGGTACGATACCCTTCAGTGCCGTTGGGCTTAACGGGCCAGTGGCAGAGCAAACTCAGCTGTTGGTCCAATGTTTCAAGAGAGTAGTGTTGTAAAGGCTCCTGCCATTGGTGGAACTCCACCAGCCATTGCGCCAAGCGCCTGCTTAAATGCTGCTGCAAAAAACTCAACCAATGGCTTTGAGGGTGTTGGCGCTTTTGCTGATGCAAGGTCTCGCGCCATTTGATGTATTGATCTTGGCTCCAATCAATCCATAGGATATCGCCCGGCTGCCAATAACTTGAGATTTGCAGTATGCCTGGGCCACTTAAGCCCCTGTGGGTAATTAACAGGGGCTCGTTAAAAGCGTGCTGTTTGGTTTTTACCACCACGTTAGCGCTCACGCCCGCAAGGGCTGCTAGAGAATCGCGCAATTCAGGTTGCAAGGTAACAGGCACTAAGCCTGCGCGGGTGGGCAAAACCTTGTGCCCAAACTGCTCCGCCAACTGATAGCCAAAAGGGCTACCACCCAAAGTGGGAATGGATAAACCGCCTGTGGCCACCACCAATGATTCCGCCACTATGAGTTGATCGTTAACGGTTAAAATAAAACCGTTGGCTTGCTTGTTAACGGCGCTCACCTCTTGCTTGGTGCGTATTTCTACTCCAGCCCACTCACATTCGGTGAGCAATAAATCCAATATGGGGCGGCTGGAATCCACGCAAAATAATTGGCCGGGTGTTTTTTCTGTCCACTCAACGCCATGGCGCTCGGCAAGTTCTAAAAAATCCTGTGGGGTATAGCGCTTAAGTGCTGAAATACAAAAGGCAGGATTGGCTGAAATATAGTGGCTTTGCTGCGTATGTAAATGAGTAAAATTGCAACGCCCTCCCCCCGACATGAGGATTTTTTTGCCGGGTTTATTGGATTTTTCCAATACCAGCACCCGCCTACCGCGATAACCTGCCGTGGCCGCACACATTAAGCCTGCGGCACCAGCGCCGAGCACTACCACATCAAAGGTTTCTGTTGTTACTGCCATCGTTTCAATAGCTCTACTAAGGTACTTTCGCGCAGCTGCGGCTGCTTTTCAGTGGCGAACTGCCAAACCACCAGTAAAATATGTGCCTGCACACGTGCCGCGCCTTCTAAAGTCAACCAGTGTTGAAACCACTTTTTAAATTCCACATCTGGGTCGCGCTCCACCGCTAACATGACTATCAAGCTGCATAAAAAAATTAACGCCACCAAATCGGTCACTTGGTGGCGTTGGGTGTGAAAATCATCCTGCCGTTTAATCAGCAAATGCCAACACTGCTGCACATACACAATGCATTGTTGTTCAAAATACACATCAAAGGGGCTGCCGGTGGTGACATTGCGCCGAAAAAATACGGGCGTCAGTATAAACAACGCCATCACGGCACTGAATACCGCCACCGTCAGCACCAAGGTAGCTAGCACGCTAGTTCCAATAACTGCGTATATTGTCTAGGTAGGATAAGGCTTGCGAACGCCTTTGCTGAGACATGGCTACTGCTTGATGACGAGCACGCAGTAAGCCCACGTTTTGAGTTGGTGCTATGGGCGTTTTCTCTAGCCATTCGATAACTTCGATTTGGCCTGCACGCTCATTGCAAGCGAGCACCATATCGCACCCTGCGCTAAGCGCTGCCTCGGCGCGCTGGGCAAAGTTCCCCGCTTGAGCTGCACCCGCCATACCTAAATCATCGCTAAAAATAACGCCTTTAAACCCTACCTCTTGGCGCAAAATGGTTTGTATCCATGTTTTTGAAAAGCCCGCAGGTTGGGAATCCACCTGTGGGTACACAATGTGTGCCGGCATAATGCCTTGTAGCTGATCCACTAAGGTGGCGAAAGGCACCATATCATGGGCTTTGATGGTTGCTAACGGGCGCGGATCAACGGGTAATTCAAGGTGCGAATCCGCCACCACAGAACCATGCCCAGGGAAATGTTTGCCCGTGGCGGCCATGCCTGCAAGCTGCATGCCATCAATAAAAGCACTGGCGAGCTGAGCCACCACCTGAGGGTCTTTACCAAAACTTCGGTTACCAATGATAGTGCTTGACCCATCGTCCACATCAAGCACCGGAGCAAAACTAATATCAATCCCCATATCCACCAGCTCAGCGGCCATGAGTTGGCCCACCAAGGTGGCACCGTTTAAGGCTTGGGTGGGGGCTTTTTCAAAGTGCTTGCCTAAAGCCCCCATAGGAGGCAATTCCACAAACCCTTCGCGGAAACGCTGTACTCGCCCGCCTTCTTGATCCACAGCGATAAGTATTTCTGGGCGCTCAGCGCGAATAGCTTGCACGAGTTGGCGTAGCTGTTGTGGGTCTTCGTAATTACGAGTGAATAAGATCAACCCACCCACCGCAGGGTGGCGCAGTAAGGCTTTATCTTCATCGGTTAAATGGGTGCCACCCACATCCATCATTACTACAGGAGAGATTGCTGACATCTTGGCCTCACAAAGGGTTATAGCTCAATCATAACGGGGCAATAAGGCGCAACTTGCTCAAACAGCCACATCAGTTCAGTGTTCCGCATGCGAATACAACCATGGGATAAAGGGACGCCCATGGGCTCGGCATCAGGCGTACCATGAATATAAATATAGCGGCGCATGGTATCCACATTGCCGCCTTGGTTAAAGCCTGGCTCGCAACCTGCCAACCACAAAATACGAGTTAAAATCCAATCCCGCTCGGGGTATTGTGCACCAAGCTCAGGCGTGTAAATCTCCCCGGTAAAGCGTCGCCCTACAAACACTGCATTTAAGGGCGCTTGGCCACCTATTTTAGCGCGCACCTTGTGCTTACCTAAGGGAGTGCCTCCGCTACCCTCTTGCTGATTAGGCCCGTTTTTTGCCGTGGAGACGGAAAAAAGATGTTGGCGGCCCTGTGAATCAACAAAGGTAAGTGTTTGCTGGCTAATGGAAATATAAATGTGCATAGCTGCTAGGATGCCGTATAAGGCGCACGAAAACCAGCCACCACAAAAGGTAATAATCGTTCTATCACTTGGGTTAGACCAAGGGGCTGGCCAAAATCCTTTTCACTAATTTGCTGCATTGAGCTGAAACCTTGCAAGGTAAAAATCACCGAGCCAAGGGCAAAATGCGAGCGTAAAAAAAGTTCAGTGGGTGGCACTTCGGGCACGGCGTTACACAGCAAGATGAGAAAGCGTTTGAATAAAGGCGCATAGCGGGTTTCAAAAAAACTACGCAGATGGTCTTGGGATTGGGTATAGGCTAGCCCTGCCAAGCGAAAAAATATCAGCGCTCTTTGCTGCTCTTTACTGTTATTGCCCACCGCTAGCGCCACTAACACACCAAGTAGCCACTCCAATGCCACTTGTTTCTCGTGCTCGCCAAGCTGATCAAGCTGCTTGGTTAAGGCCTCAGAAAAAGGATCTAAAAATCGTTGGAATACGGCTTGTATTAACGCTTCTTTGGAACCGAAATGATAGTTAACCGCAGCTAAATTCACATCGGCTTGTTTGGTAATGGTGCGCAGGGTTGTTTCGGCAAAGCCTTGATTGGCAAATAGTTTTTCTGCTGCATCGAGTAGTTTGGTGGCCGTATCGTGGTGTGTCATAACCGCTCCTTGGAAAGAGGTTTCAAACGTACGTTTAAAACAAGGAGGTGTCAACTCACGCTATGCTTCCTGTTAAGTGCTTGAGCGTGGCGTTAACACAATACGGCTATGCCCCACTCCCATGCCTTTTAGCACTTGGATTTGCACGGGGATGCGCTCTTTCATGGCTTCCACGTGGCTAATAACGCCGATCATCTTGCCGTGGGCTTCTAGGCTATCCAGGGCGTTGAGGGCTGTATCTAGCGTATCGGCATCCAAGGTGCCAAAGCCTTCGTCCAAAAAGAGCGAACCCAGCGCGTGCTTGTGGCTGACAATTTCTGAAAGCGCTAGCGCTAATGCCAAGCTCACTAAAAAACTTTCGCCGCCTGAAAGGGTATTGGTGTGGCGCACTGTATCTGCCTGCCAGGTATCCACCACCTCAAGCCCAAGCTGCGCCTCGGCCTGACGCGCGAGTTGGTAACGGCCATGAAATCGCGCCAAATGCGCGTTAGCTTTATAAATAAGATGGTCCAAGGTTAATCCCTGCGCATAACGGCGATACTTATCGCCGCTGGCAGAACCAATAAGGTGATTTAGCTGCTCCCACAGCTCCATTTGAGCTTCTAGTTCGGCGATGTTTGCACGCAATTGCACCACTTGTTCTCGGCGCTGATTATCCGTTTCAAGCAGTGCATTGAGGTGGCCACGGCGCTCATATAATTCACCATACGCCGTGTCCAGCTGTGCTGATTGCGCACTAAGTTGAGCTTGCGACGCTTGGGTGGTTGGATGTTTGATAAGGCGCTGATGCTTGGCTGTTGCACTTTCTTGCAGGTATTGCGCTTGTTGCAGCGCAGTGCTAACCGCTTCTAAGCGCTGCTCCATGACTTGTACCATGGCGCTATCTAGCAATGCATTTTCAAAAGCTGCTTCATCGGCAAAAACACTCTCGGCGAGTGCTTGTTGCCATGCGGTTTGCGCTTGGGTGACAGCCGCACCTGCTCGTTCAATGTACTGGGCTAAGTTTTCTAGGCTGCCCTGGGTGGTGCTGTGCTGGCGTTGCAGGCTGTTGAGCTCTGCGGTAGCGGCCTCGTAGTGTGCCTCAGCGCTTTGCTCTAGTGCCATAGGCTGTTGCTCTGCTAAGCCATAAAACTGCCAAGCGCGGCGCTCTTTTTCCACACGGCTAGCCCACATCTGCAGCTGTTGTTGGTGCTGTTCAAGGGTGTTTTCTAGCATGGGCAGCTGCTGTTGCCAGGCTTGCCATTGGGCATAGGCTTGTGTCTCTTGTTCCAGCCAAGGCTGTAGTTCTTCAGGCCATGAAAGCTGATGAGCGCCTAACGCTATTTTTAGCTCTTGGGTGGCAAAGTATTGTTTTACTTCCACGTCTTTCAATTCGCGCTGCAGCTCAGTGGCAGCTTCTGCGGCACGGGTGCGCAGCTCACGAGCGCTTTTTACCTCACGCTCTTGGTCTTTAAATCGCTCATTTACACTTTGATAATGGCGCTCCGCCTGTTGCAGTTGCTCTGCGAGCTCGGCTAGTTGCTGCTGCTTGGCCTTGCAAGCGCGGCTCTGTGTTTGGGCGTGTTCAATCCACTGGGTAAACTGTTCGGCGTAAAGGCTATCGGCGCTGAGTTCTAGCTGCCCGAGGGCGTGCTGCAAGGCAGAATAGCCGCGTGTAAGCGCCTCTTTCTGCTCAGCATCACGCTCTTGCGCCGCTTGTTGTTGTGCGCTGAGCTCAATGAGTTTTCGTTCATACTCACGCAGGGAACGCTCAGCCTCTTGTGTGTTTTTAGCATAGGTTTCAAGTGCAGCTTGTAGGGCTGTGAGCGCTTGATTATCAGGCTCTTCTACGCCTGGGTGCTCGGTGGCACCACACAGCGGGCACGGCTCCCCCGCTTGTAACTGCTCCCGTTGTTGGCGCAACGCCAAAATATCTCGCTGTAATTCTAAGCGTTCTCGCTGGCTTTGGAGCAATTGCTGGCATTGTTGGTGATACGCATTGGCAGCTGTTTTCTCGGCCTCTAGGGTTTGTCGCGTTGCTTGGTACTGTTGCTGTGCTTCGGCGCTCGCTTGCAATGCCTGCTCCGCAACCTGCAGCGGCTGCCACTGCTCTTGGGCCGCCTGTAAGCGTAAAACGCGCTGCTGCCACGCATTTATCTCGGTTTGCAAGGCATTGACATTCGTATCATGAGCGAGAGCTTGATGCTCTGCTTTCGCGGTTTCCATGGCGGTTTGAGCTACCGCTAGCGCATCTTTTATTTCGTCTAGCTGCGCTTCTAGCTCGCGGACTTTTTTAACGTATTCGGTGTTTTGCGTTTGCTGCTTTTGTAATTTGGCTGCCTGTTGCTGTGCCGTGGCACCCAAACGAGTAATGTCAGCCGCTTGCTCGCGCCAGCTTGCAAGGTGTTGACCATAATCAGTAAAGGCATGTTGCGCCTGAATGCGCTGCTGAACTTCGGTAAGTTTTGCCTGTTGCTGCTCACATTGTTGCTGTGCTTGTGCTTGGCCCTGTTGAGCTATGCTGAGCAATTGCCACTGCAACTGTTGCTGCTGTTCCGTTTGGCGCTGCGCCACTTGCTGTAGGGTTTGTTGTTCTTGCTTGAGCGTAGCAAAGGTATTGTGGGCATCTGTATGTTGCTGGTAGACAGGCTCAAGCTTTGTTGCCGCTTGATGCTGCGCCAACGCCTGTGCATTGGGCGCTTCATCAGCTTGTGCTTGGCGTGCTTTAGCAAGGGCCTGCTGCGCGTTCTTCAACTCAGTTTCAGCTTCGGCCACTTGCTGATACCACTCCAACCCTTGGCGCACTTGCTTACGCTCTGTGGTGATGTTTGCAATATGCGGAGCAAGCTCCGATAATTCTTGCTCATGGGCTTGGCGTTCGCTATCCGCTAGCACATCTACATTGCCCAGTAAGGCTCGCTGCTTTTCAAGCTGCCTCATTTCCTCGCGATGGCGCTCAAACACGGCTTGGGAAATGCGTGCATAAATGTCCGTGCCTGTCATACGCTCTAATAATTCAGCGCGCTCGGATTCTTTCGCTTCTAAAAAGGCGGCAAACCCGCCTTGGGCTAACAACATAGAGCGAGTAAAACGTTCAAAATCTAGTCCTGTGATACGCTCCACTTCTTGTAATTTTTTGCTGATTTGGTCAACGACCACAGTTTGACCTTTGGACAGATAAGCTTTTGGTAATTGCAAGTTTCCATCAACTTTCCCATGCGCGCGGCTTTGCGACCAAGACGCCGTGTACTCTTGTCCTTGCACCTCAAACGTTACCTTGGCACCGCAGCTCGCTGTGTGGCGCGTCATAATGGGATTATAACTTTGGGAAATCACGCCCAAGCGCGGGGTGCGGTGGTATAGCGCCAAGCAAATGGCATCCAAAAGGGTGGTTTTTCCCGCCCCCGTGGCGCCGGTAATGGCAAATAATCCTGTGCCATCAAAAGGCGCTTGAGTGAAATCAATAGTGTGCTTGCCTTTGAGCGAATTAAGGTTGTTAAATTCAAGGAATAAAATTTTCACGCTTGTTCCTCCATGTCACTCACCACCTGCTCATACAATGCCGTTAACTGCTGGCGCTGTTCGGTGGACACCTCCGCCTCTTGCAAGCGGCGCTCAAACACCTCTTGGTGCTGCAATTCTTCCAAGGTTTCTTGGGCTTGCTGTGTGGCACCCTGGGCGGGCAATAAGTGCATACGGCGAATACGCAACACCTCAATGGGCTTACTTTCAATCATGGCCTCAATGCGCTGGTGTAAATCCGACAGGTAATCTTGCTCTTCCACCTGCACTTCTACCCACAAGGGTTTATCAGTGATGGGCAAGGCATCAATGCTTTGCTGAATAGTAGTGAGATTACCCTTAAGCACCTGCATGGGTTGGGATACCGGTACGTGAATAGGCGTGACTTGAGCTTTATTCGCCTCATCAAAACTCACCTGCAGCACTTGTTTCTCGCGCCCGAGTTCATCGAAACTCAGCGCAATGGGCGAGCCACTATAACGGTAATGCTCCAAGCCACCCACAGTTTGGGCGCGATGAATATGGCCTAGCGCTAAATAATCAAAGGGCGGGAAAGCATCTGCAGGAAAATGCTGCAAGGAACCCACATAAATGTCGCGCACGGATTCGCTTAGCTGAGCCCCAAAGGTGGTGAGATGCCCTGTGCCAATAATGGGAACCTCAGCGTTTTGCGCTTTAGCTGCTTGGTACACGGCTTGGTAATACTGCTGTATCTGCTGCACCAGCTCGGTTTGAATATCTTGATGCCCCACGTGTTCACTCAAACGCACCACATCCCGCGGACGAATAAAGGGTAAGGCGCACAGCAAGGCTGCCACCTCGTCGGCTTTATTGTGCAACGGAATCACTAGCTCTTTGGGGTCTTCGGCCACCATAGGAACCACGTGCACGTTTAAGCGCTTCAATAGGCTTTTGTTTTCAGCTAGCACGGCGGCGGAGTCATGATTACCTGCGAGCAAGATTAGCTGGCAATGTTCAGCCGATAGGGTTTCAGCAATCTGGTTATATAAAGTGCGGGCATAACTCGGCGGCGTGCCTGTATCAAAAATATCGCCTGCTACTATCACCGCATTTATCGCTTGCTCGCGCACCTGTTGTGCTAGCCACTGAGCAAAGGCTCTGTGCTCAGTCTCACGGCTTTTACCCATAAAACTTTGGCCAAGATGCCAATCCGAGGTATGAATAAAACGAAATGACGTATCCATGGGCTGCCCTTTTAACAATCATAATGGCGAAGCAGAATAGCGACTGAGCACGACAGAGTTTGTCGCAACGCAGCAAAACAGGAAGGATTATAAGTTTTCTTTAACGCGTTGTTTATCGGCGAGGCTTGGCACTAATTCTAAATAGCGGCACCGCAACACATGAAACGCATCATCCACATCATCGGTGATATGGAACAAATTGAAATCGGATTCAGAGATACAGCCCTCCGCCAGCATGGTGTTGCGCAGCCAATCAACAAGACCTTGCCAGTATTCGCTACCATAAAGCACCACCGGGAACGGGGTAATTTTTTCTGTTTGGATAAGCGTTAACGCTTCAAACAATTCATCTAACGTGCCAAAGCCGCCGGGGAAAATCACAAAGCCCACGGCGTATTTCACGAACATCAATTTGCGCAAAAAGAAATAACGAAAGTGCAGGCTAATATCCTGTGCGGCATTGGCTTCTTGCTCCATGGGCAGGGCTATATTTAGGCCTATGGAGTGAGCACCTTTTTGATAAGCGCCGCGGTTACCCGCCTCCATAATGCCAGGCCCACCCCCCGTGAGCACATTAATACCCGCTTGCGATAGCTTTTCGCCCAAGGCCATGGCGGCCTGATAATACGGCGATTGCTCACCCAAACGGGCGCTACCATAAAGCGTTACCGAAGGGCCCAAATCCACCAGCTTTTCAATGCCATTGACGAGTTCAGCGTTAATTCGCTGTACTCGCCAAGCTTCACGCATGCGTTTATCGTCCATGATTATGCGTCTTTCTTCACGGTTTTTTTAGCGGTCGCCTTTTTCTTAGCAGGCGCTTTGCGAGGAGCTTTAGCCTCGGTGGCTTGCTCCCACTTACCATCGCGGTATTCAGCCGTCCAACCGGTAGCTTTGCCATCTTTTTCGGTCATTACGTATTGCTCTTTCGTCTTACGCCGGAAACGTAATACCGTTTTATTGCCTTTATCGTCGGTAACGGGGGCATCAGCAATATATGCAAGCTTAGGGTCTAGCTGATCTTTCACCGTCAAAATTTCTTCGATTAAAGGGGCCCGGGTTTCACGGTTACGCGGAAATTGGCTGGCCGCCAAAAACAAGCCTGCGGCACCATCACGCAGCAAATAGTAATCATCCACTTTTTCACAGCGCAAATGCGGCATGGGGATTGGATCTGCTTTGGGCGGTGCTGGCTCGCCATTACGTAACAGCTTACGCGTGTTGGTGCATTCTTCGTTGGTACACTTAAAGTATTTACCAAAACGCCCTGTGAGCAGCTGCATATCGCTACTGCACTTATCACACTCTAAGGTAGGGCCATCGTACCCTTTAATACGGAACTCACCTTTCTCAATTTCATAGCCCGAGCAATCTGGATTATTACCACAAATATGCAGCTTGCGCGTTTCATCGAGCAAGTAATTATCCATGGCGGTGCCGCATTTAGGGCAACGGTGCTTAAGGCGATGCTGCAAGGCCTCAGCCTCTTCATCGTCATCGGCTTTCACCGCTTCATCGCCCGGCAGTAGGTTCATGGTGGTAGTGCAGCGCTCTTTAGGCGGCAAACCATAGCCTGAGCAACCTAAGAACACCCCAGTTGAGCCCGTACGAATTTGCATGGTGCGTGAACAAGTGGGACATTCAATATCGGTTTCTGTGGGCAAGTTGGCGCGCATCCCGCCCTCTGCTTGCTTGCCATCACCCTCACCTTGTGCTGCTTGCAAACGCTGTTGAAAGTTTGCGTAAAACTCATCGAGTACATCACGCCAGTGCATATCGCCACTAGCAACTTGGTCGAGGGTTTCTTCCATGCGGGCGGTGAAATCGTAATCCATCAAATTGGGGAAGTTCTCTACCAAGCGATCGGTAACGATGTCGCCCATTTTCTCGGCATAAAAACGGCGATTCTCTAAACGCACATACCCCCGATCCTGAATGGTAGAAATAATAGATGCATAAGTAGAAGGACGGCCAATACCTTTTTTCTCAAGCTCTTTAACCAGGCTTGCTTCCGTGTAGCGCGCAGGCGGCTTAGTAAAGTGTTGTGTGCTATCAAGTGTTTTAATGGTGAGCTTATCGCCTGTTTGCAAATCCGGCAGCACCACATCCACTTGGCCTTTGCGCCCCATGGGCGGCAAGATTCTCGTCCAACCGTCAAACTTCATGATACGACCACGGGCTTTAAGCTCGTAATCATTGCCCACAGCAGTAATGGTGCTGCTGAGGTAACGCGCCGGTGGCATTTGGCATGCAATAAATTGGCGGCGTATCAACTCGTACAAACGCTGCGCATCGCGCTCCATATCACTTAGCATATCGGGCGTAATGCTCACCTGTGAGGGACGAATTGCCTCGTGAGCCTCTTGTGCGCCTTCGCGACTAGAGTAGTAAATGGGTTTTTCTGGTAAATATTGCTCGCCGAGCTCAGCGTTAATCCATTTGCGGCAAGCAGTAATAGCATCAGCGCTTAAGTTAGTGGAATCTGTACGCATATAGGTAATGTGCCCTGCTTCGTACAAACGCTGGGCCAGCATCATGGTTTTCTTTACCGAAAAACCCAAACGCGTACTGGCAGCTTGCTGCAACGTGGAGGTAATAAAAGGAGCACTCGGGCGCGACTGGGTGGGCTTATCTTGGCGCTCAGCAATGGTTAGCACACCTGCACTAGCGAGAGCCTCTTTGTGTTGGGTGGCATCGGCTTCATTATTAGGACGGTATTTTTCGCCTTTATGCTTATCCACTTGCAAACGTACCGCATCACCTTGTGGCGCCTTGGTGTCGGCGTGCAACTCCCAAAACTCTTCCGGCACAAAAGCACGAATCTCACGCTCGCGCTCAACCACCAGCTCCACTGCCACGGATTGCACACGCCCAGCGGATAGCCCACGAGCAATTTTGCTCCACAACAAAGGGGATAGCATAAAACCCACCACGCGATCTAAAAAGCGGCGGGCTTGCTGTGCTTCTACTTGGTTAGTATCTAAATAGCTTGGTTTTTCAAACGCTTCTTGAATCGCCTTTTGCGTAATTTCATTAAACACGACACGGGCATAGCGGTCTTCATCCCCGCCAATCACCTCTTTTAAGTGCCAAGCAATGGCTTCCCCTTCTCTATCCAAGTCAGTGGCAAGATAAATTTTATCTGCTTTAGCCGCTAAACGCTTAAGCTCATCGATTACCTTTTCTTTACCAGGTAATATTTCATATTGGGCTTGCCAGCCATTTTCTGGATCCACCCCCATGCGGCGAATTAATTGCTCTTTCGCCTTGCGCTTGCGATGTTCAACGCGTTCCTCTGGTGGCAAAGAACGGGTATAAGCCGCTTCTTTAGCTCTTTGTGCGGGTGTGCTGCGGCTGCTGCCGCCCACGGGTAAATCACGCACGTGCCCAACGCTGGACTTCACAATAAACTCATCACCCAAGTAACGATTAATGGTTCTCGCTTTGGCGGGGGATTCCACAATGACTAACGATTTGGCCATCAGTTTTGATTCTCAAATTCCAAAATAAAGGGTGCCGCTAGGGCAAAATTCTTATATCACACTACGCAAAGGCGGCCTATTTAGGCAAGTAAAGGGGGCAAAGGTCAAGTGCTAGATTAAATTAGTGCGAATTTTGTACACATCTATCCTTTGTATTTATCAAGTACAGGGGGTAAAAAACGACATCATGGCAATCTCATATTTTATGTGCTAAACCAACATACAAGCCCATATTAAAGGAGCCACTATTATGAACCCATACCAAACCTTATTAATTGCCATTGATGGCAGCGAAAGCTCGGTAAAGGTACTGCAAAGAGCCATGCTATTAGCTGAAAATAACGCTGAGCGCTTACATGTAATCCATGTGATTGAGCCTTTAGCTTTAGCTTATGGTGCCGACATGCCCATGGATGTCACTGAGCTACAACAAAACCTTATCAACCAAGCGAAAGAAAGTATTTGCTCACTCACCTCGGGTTTCCCAATTCCTGAAGCACATATTTATGTTGAACTTGGCTCCATCGAAAAATCAGTGCACGAAAAAGCCGCCGAGTTAAAAGCAGATATTATTGTGATGGGTAGCCATATGCGCGGCGGCTGGGGTATTTTGCTCGGCAGCACCGCAAGGGGCATGCTGCCAGGCAGTCAGTGTGATGTATTGGCAGTAAAAATTAAGGATTAAGTGAGCTGTATGGTTGAGGTTTCAAACATTTGATTCCACTGGTGCAACAACCCTGCCAAAGCGTGGGCTTGTTCACTAAGGGCTTCTAATTCTGCGACTGTGGCTTTTTCACCATTAAAAATAGGCACTTTGCGCAAAGCGACCACTGCAGGGTGATGAGGGTCTTGCATGCGAATCACTTCTAACGTCCAGCGGATGTTATGCACCAACATACGATAAAAAGAAATTTTAGTGGCTAGCGTGAAGTAAGTGAAGTTGTGTAAATCTTGGAATTCTGCGCCTCCAAGCTTAGCAACAATGGCGCCTTTACTGGCCTCGTCCACTGCAATGCAAGCGCTACGTTTGTTATCTCTTAGCATAGCCAAAGCCCCAAACACCTCTCCTGGGCTAATGTAATTTAAAACATCGCCCGACATAGTGTTATCTGCATAAACGGCTAATTGGCCACGCAATAAAAAATAAAGGTTTGGGTCGCGTTCATCGCGTTGGATTAGCACTTCCCCAGGTGCTAACTCCACTACTTGGCAGTGCTCAATGAGCAAGTGCCACTGGGCTTCATCTTGCCGCTTAAGCTCATTAAAAAACGATACGCCAGCAAATAACCGCTGTATCGTTTCCCCATCTAACTGACTCATGTTTCCCCCAATATTATTGTGAAAGCGTGCATGCTACCTTGACATTTACCGAAGCTCAATGACCCCAAGCAAGCTGACCATAAAAACACTGTTCATTATAACAGTACCCTGTGCTAGACTGCGAACGACTCAGTGGAATACGCCATAAGAGGACAATAAAATGCGCGAAAATCTTACTTTCCGTCAGCAGCAAATTTTAGATTTTATCTGTGAGTTTCAAGCTGAAAATGGCATGGCCCCCACCCGTGCAGAAATCGCATTACGCATGGGGTATCGTTCCAAAAACGCCGCATCCGACCACTTACGTGCCTTAGAACGCAAAGGCTATATCAACTTGCATTCTGATCGCTCGCGCGGCATCCAAGTGCTTGTTGGCATCGACGAGGATAGTTATGAGCTGCCTGTGATTGGCCAAGTGGCTGCCGGCTCCCCCATCGAGGCGGTGGAAAATATAGAGCGCTCCGTACCTGTGCCCGAAGGCATGTTTAAACGCCGCCCCACTTACTTATTACGTGTGCGCGGTGAAAGTATGCGTGATCTCGGTATTTTAGATGGGGACCTGATTGCAGTGCGTCGCACCCAAGTAGCTAATTCAGGCGATATTGTCGTCGCTCGCATTGGCGATGAGGTTACCGTAAAAACCTTAAAATTAATGAAAGACAAAGCCGCCTTACTCCCTGCTAATGAGGAGTTTCAGCCAATTATTGTGCCTGCTGCAGATCTTATTATTGAAGGCACTTTTGTGGGCTTAATTCGCGACCACAGTTAAGGATGTTTCATGTTTGTTGATATTGGGGTGAATTTGGCGGACGAGCAGTTTAACCAGGACCGCCAAGCCGTACTAGAGCGAGCACGAGAAGCAAAGGTGAGCCAACAAATCATTATTGGCAGCTCCCTTGCTTCTAGCCATCGAGCGGTGGAGTTGTGTGCTAATGAAGAGGACCTGTTTGCTACTGTGGGCATTCACCCTCACGATAGCAAGGAATACCGCCCTAGCCTCAACCAAGAACTTATCGTACTAGCACAACACCCAAAAGTAGTGGCTTGCGGTGAAATGGGGTTGGATTTTTTTCGTGATTTCTCGCCCCGCGCAACACAAGAAACTGCGTTTGAAGCACAGCTAGAGTTGGCAATGGATGCCATTAAAAAACCTGTATACCTGCATGAACGCGAAGCCTTTGAGCGCTTTCTGCCCATGTTAAAAACAGCGCGCGACGGGCTCGCTGGCGCTGTAGTGCACTGCTTTACTGGCAGCAAAAAAGCCCTTTTTGCTTATTTGGATGTAGATTGTTACATAGGCATTAGTGGCTGGGTGTGTGATGAGAGGCGCGGTAAACCCTTGCAAGAACTGATTCCTCATATTCCTTTGGAGCGTTTATTGGTGGAAACCGATGCGCCTTATTTAATCCCCAGAAACTTACCTGTTAAGCCCACTGTAAAGCACCGCAACGAGCCCTGTTATGTGCCTTGGGTAGCCAAGCAAGTGGCATTACTGCGCCCAGAGCCTGAAGAAGAAGTGTTCGAGCAGCTATTGCGCAATAGCCGCAAGTTATTTAGTTTGCCTACATACTAGCCTGCATAGATGACAGCTTGCAGCTCAAGCAAGCCAAATGGCCAAGCTAGCTCTTGGCCGTTGATTGCGATAACAGGAATGCGTTCGCCGTAGGCTGCCAACAAAGCATCGTCTTCTGCCACATCCACATGCACTAGCTCCCACTCCATGGGCATCACTTGCCGTACCAAAGCCTCAGCCTGCTCGCATAAATGGCAACCTAAGGTGGTATAAAGCACAATTCCCTGCGACATAATTTCTCCTTACGAACGATGGCGAATAGCAAAACAATAATGAATACGTTGATTGCGCGAAAAATCAGGCGGAATACTCCAAGCAGTCATATCTTCTACCTCGTATTCTTGGGTTAACGATTCATCCAACACAAAGCGGCGGAAGTTACAGGAAAAATACAAGGTGCCATCGTTGGCTAAGCGCTTCATGGCCCGATGAATCAAGGTAGTGTGATCGCGCTGCACCACAAAATCTTGCCTGTCTTTGCTATTAGAAAATGTAGGTGGATCGCAGAAGATCACATCAAAGGTATCTTTGCATTCCGCCAGCCACTGCATGGCATCAGCACGTACCATTTGGTGTGACGCCAGCGCAACACCGTTGGCGGCTAAATTATGTTCTGCCCAATCCAAGTATTTTTGAGATGCATCGACGGTAATAGAGCGACGCGCCCCACCAAGCGCCGCTTGCAACGTGGCTACGCCGGTATAACCAAACAGATTTAAAAAACGCTTGTTACGCACTATGCCTTCAGAGAAAAACACCCGCATAGGCCTGTGATCCAAAAACAGCCCCGTATCCAGATACTCCTCTAAATTGACAAGCACACGAGCTCGCCCTTCATAAACAAACTTGTGCTCCCCTTTAGTGCCCACTTTTTCATATTGGCTGCGGCCTTTTTGCTGCTCGCGAGTGCGCACAAACACTTGCTCACGGTGCACCCCCAAAGCCGCTCTTACTGCCATCAAGGCCCACTGACGCCGCTCAGCAGCCACTTTTTCATCCACGGATTTAGGTGGCGCATATTCATAAACCAGTACATTTTCGCCGTATATATCCACGGCAAAATTAAACTCTGGCAGGTCTTTATCATAAAGACGGTACGCATGAATGCCCTCGCGCTCAATCCAACGCTTTAACTGGCGACTGTTTTTGCGCAATCGGTTGGCTAGCGGCAGGGCTTGCTCGGGCAATTCAAACGCAAGCTCTCCTTCCACCAATAAAGGCTGCGGTACCGCCATCGCTTGAGGCTGCAAGTGGCGAATATACACTTGAAAAGGGCCATTCTTAACGCGCCAATGATTGAGCAACCTCATACCCGCTTTATCGAGCACTTCGGCCTTGCTAGCCACAAGCAAGGCCTGCCACTGGCTAGCAAAACGCCCCAACGTATGTCCCAAGGCAGAAAACAGCCAAGCGGCTTGGGCTTGCTCTTCTAAGCGCTCACCCCAGGGCGGATTGGCGACAACAAACCCTGTTGATGACGCAAAATCGTCTGCTGTTAACGCAGCCAGTTCGCGGCGCTCAAATTGAATAGCATCGGCGAGACCCGCCCGCTGAGCATTTTCTTTTGCCGCTTGTATGGCACGGCCATCGCTATCAAATCCCCGAATAAACCCTACCTCACTGGACGTAGTTTGCTGAGCAAGGGCTTCATCTATTAACGCTTGCCATTGCTCTGCTGTGATCTCGGGCCACGCCTCAAACCCGTGGTGCTCACGCAGCAACCCCGGCGCATGATTCAGTGCCATGGCAGCGGCTTCTATTAACAAGGTGCCGCTGCCGCAAAATGGATCCACGAGCACAGGCGTTTGCTGACAATGTATAGGCCAATCCAAAGCCCACAACATGCCCGCTGCTAGGGTTTCACGCAGGGGCGCTTGCCCACCTGATAAACGATAACCACGGCGCTGCAAAGTATCGCCGCTTAAATCCACGTACAAGCTTGCGCCTTGAGTGGTCAGCACTGCACGCAAACATAAAGCACCCTCGGGATCGCGTTGAATGCCAATGTCCGCAGGCTGTTGGTTAATTAGGCGCTGACGGCTAATACGATAATCACCTTTTACGCCAGTCCCATGCTCCACCGCCCAATGAATGGGCTTTTTATTGGCTCCCCAATATTGCCAATCCACCGAGTCGAGTAACGTAGAAAGCGCATCAAAAGGCTCGCCATCTACCTGCGCCAAAGGCAGCAATACACGTTCAGCCACCCGCGACCACAGACATATCTTTAGGGCGGTTTGCGGTTCTCCTTCTACGCTGGCAGCTGCAGTTCCAAGAGGCTCTGCGTTAAGGCCATAATGAATTAACTCCTTCACTAAGAAAGCGCTAAGCCCTGGCATGCAGGTGATTACAAATTTCATACAAAACTCACTGCTGGTTACAATTCGTAGAAGCCAAAGGTATCAATCACTTAACCGTCTCGGCCAGTGCCATCGCATGACAAAAGCATAAAGCGGGTATTTTGCCCTCGACTCTAACTGGTTTCTATGGCAATACTGTTAGTTGCTCGGGTGCTTCAGCGAGCCTCCGAGCTTGTAGTTTCACTTGAATTCGCTGATGAGCAAAACAAGAGGAAACCATCTATGAAAAGACAAAAACGAGATCGTGTTGAACGCGCTTTTAGCCGCGGCTACCAAGCGGGCCTCAGTGGCAGATCCAGTGATATTTGCCCCTTTGATGAGACCACAGTTCGCTCAAGCTGGATTAACGGTTGGCGCGAAGGTCGCGTACACCACATCCACGGTTACACTGGCGTCGCCAGTGTGCAACATTTAAAAATATAAACGCTACGTTACCTATTAAGCCTCATTACCCGAGGCGCATTTACTGTTAGGGTTATCGCCCGCTTTTTCAGCCCTCGCCACACCCTGCGAGGGCTGCTTGCATTTACCCTACCAAGCTTTAGCAATATCGTTAATCAATCTAGGGCCCTGATAAATCAAGCCCGTATAAATTTGGACGAGCTCAGCACCCAACGCTTTTTTATCTAACGCATCCTTAGCGCTCATAATGCCGCCCACACCAATCACAGGCACCTTGCCGTCAAGGGCTTGTACCATGGCCTTTAACGCTTGGTCAGATTTTTGCTTTACCGGCGCACCGCTTAACCCCCCCGCCTCTTGCCCATGGGGTAAGTGCTCAACTCCCACCCTATCTAGTGTGGTGTTGCTCACAATAACACCATCCATGCCGTGCTCTACAAAGGCACTGGCCATGGCGTAGAAGGCATCTTCATCGTTATCGGGGGCAATTTTGATGACCAAGGGCACGCGACGCCCGCTTTGCTGATCCAGATACGTTTGACGCTCGCGCAATGTGGCTAACAAACGCGCTAACGCATCGCCGTGTTGCAAGCTTCTTAAGCCTTCTGTGTTGGGCGAAGACACATTCACCACCACATAACTGGCTTCACTGTGCACTTGATCGAGGCACAACAAATAATCATCTACGGCGTTCTCCATAGGGGTGGTGGCATTTTTACCGATATTAATGCCCAGCACGCCATCGTAACGACGCTTGCGCACGGCCTGCATAAAATACGCTAAACCTTGGTTGTTAAACCCCATGCGATTAATAATGGCATTGGCTTTCGGTAAACGGAACAAGCGCGGTTGCGGGTTGCCCGCCTGTGGGCGCGGAGTCACAGTGCCCACCTCGATAAAGCCAAACCCTAAAGAGGCTAGCCCATCAATGCAGTCGGCATTTTTATCCAGCCCCGCCGCCATACCCACAGGGTTACGAAAAGTTAGCCCCATTAGCTGCACAGGTTTTTCTACAAACCCTTGGGGGTATAGGTGACCCATGCCTTTGCGCAAAGCACTTAGGGTAAGGTGATGAACCGTTTCTTCATTCAAAGAAAATAAGGCCGGACGGGCTAAACGATATAACATGCAGGGGCTCCTTTTCAGCGACGGCTTAGTATAAACGAAGGCGTAGCAAAAGTGTGTATCGCAACTGTTCAGGCAAAAAAAAGCCCTAGCATAGCTAAGGCCAAAGGATGGAAATATTGACTAGCGTCCGCGACGGCGCAAAGCCGCAGGGCTGAAGTAGTTTTTGTTGGGTACAGGCTGTGTGAAATCTAGCGTACTGCGCTCTTCATTCATTAGCTGCTGAGCGTTATAGCGCTGAGATTTCAAATCATAGAACACTTCTAGGCCCGTCCACTGCGCAGGTACTTCGTAGTAGTTCTTGATATAAGCCATGCTTACACGCCACAAATCACCACGACGATCGTATTTGTCGATGGAGGCAATCTGCCAAGAATCTGCATCAATATAAAACACACGCTTATGGTACACATGGCGCTCACGTGGTTTTAGTGTTGCCTCTACTACCCACACACGATGAAGCTCCCAACGAGGATATTCTGAGTTAATGTGCCCAGGCTTTAAAATATCATCATACTTCAGATCGTTGTTGGCCAAACGGTAGTTATTATAAGGAATGTACATTTCCACCGGCTGGTCGTGCACTAAACGCCAATCGTATTTGTCGGGGGCACCGTTATACATATCGGTGTCGTCCACGGTACGCAACCCTTCAGAAGCTGCAATAGGGGTGTCATAAGCATGACTTGGTGAACGCTGAACACGACGTGTTCCAGCGTTGTAGCCCCATGCTTGGCGTGGCGTTTTACCCTGGTCCAACGTTTCGTGCATTAACACAGCACCACCCGCTAAACGCGCAGGCGCTGTGGTGAACGACAGGTAATAGAAAATCATGTTTTCTAAATCTGTGGGGCCGACCTTAGGGTCGTTATAAGGGAAGTACACCTCTTGCTGTGAGGTGGTTAATGAGTAGCTGCCGTTACGCTGCACTGCCACTTCAGAGGCACTTCGCACCATGTATACACCACGCCAGCGCAGCATGTGATTCCAAATGGCTTGCAGTGCTTTTTCTTCATTGGTGCCATGCAAAATTGGGAACGGCACACCACCAATCGCGTCAGAGACACCCGTTTCACCGAGCTTGGCCGTGGTAGCGTTCCTTTTTACATTATCGTAAATCCACTGCGGTGCCGCCGTGGTACGGCGAGTGGGATAAACATTAATCTTGAATGTCTCGGGGTACGTTGCCATTAATGCTTTGGTACCCTCGGTGAGACGATTGGCATACTGGCCTTTGCTGCTGTTATCAATAGTGCGCACTATGCGATCATTAGCAAAAGGATCGGGATGATGCTGCCCTGGGCGTTTATAGCTTGACGGGATATCCCCACGAGTAATTCCACCCGTCCATGCTGGGATTTCGGCACCATTGCCCTCTTTCACTGCGCCAAACGGGGTTAGGCTATTACCCAATTTATTCGCCTCTTGCGCAGACACGGCCGCATGTGCCCCAGTTGCCAGTGCGATAGAGAGTAATAAGGCACTACCCGTTGTTATTAATTTTTTTAACATCTGCTATCTCCGTAGAGGTAACGGCGCTCTCAAAAGCGCCGTTTTTGTTGTTAGAACGAATAACTCATGCTTAATGATGCGTTGTCGCGGTCACGCAATTTGTTGCTATAACCTGCGCCCCAGAAGCTGGTGTATTGCGCCCCAACGGTAAGGTTGTTGAGGTAAACAAAATCTAAACCCAATGTAGCGGCTTTGCGGTTTTCCATAAAGTTACCACCCACCACAGAATTGCCGTCCACATCGTGAGCAAAGGTAATGGAAGGGTTAAAACCAACACCTGCGAACAAATCGTTATAGCTTGCTCTTAATACGGCGCGGTAACCCCAGGAGAAGGTGTCGAGATAGCTTTTGTAGCTGTCTTCACCATTGTGATAATCATCTTCTTCTTTCAGCATAGCGGCGGTGGACGCATAGTTTAAGTTTTTATCCAAACCACCCGCGTGCTCAGCACCTAGCTCAAGCACAAACATTAGGTCATCGGTACCTAAGGAAGGACCGAAATTAAAGATGCTCACCAAGGACGCGTTGGTCATTTTGGCTTCGTCGTAGAAGTAGAGACGTTCGCCGGGATTTATCTCATAGTCAGAGCCTAAACAAGAGCCTCCTACTTTGTTGCGAACGCAGTGGTTAGTGATGTCACCAACTGTAGCTTTTTCATTTGTTGCATTTTGGGTTGCAGAGGCACCCGCAGCTCGGGCTAAACCAGCTACTAAGTTATCACCCACGTCGTTAATGATGGGCTGCTTAGGACGATAAGCCACCTCACCTGACAGTGCTACAGGCCCCACATTACTGCTAAAGCTAATACCGAACATGTCGATATCTTCGGGGTACACCATGGTGTATTGGGAGTTATCAATCATTTCAGCAACCGCCCCCCCTACTGCCACAGGGTCACTAAGTTCCTGCAGGTCTACTGCTTCAACAACATTCATGTGTGCAGCTACCACGGGCAACTTGGCATGGGTACGTGTGTAGTACAAACCAAACTCTGTGCCACCTAAACTATCGGCAAAATAGCGTGCGGATACACCAAATTGGCCTTGGCTACTGGCTTTTTCATCCTTAGTGCGATTCAAAGTAACATAAGTACTATCTGTACCATGCACTAACTGATTATACCCACTAAATACTTGCCCCATGCCTATAGCTTCTTGCACATTTCCATTTTGCGAGTAGCCAACAACCCGCCCATCCACAATCACCGACTCACCCCCAAAGGCAGGATAAGAATCATGGGTAGAGTAGTAAGAACCCACAGGGGCGTCTTCGGTGTGCTTCCACTCAAACTGGTAAAACGCTTCCGCGTTTAAATTGTCGGTGATGCCATAGGACAAATGCAGTGAACCAAGCGGCAACAAAGCCTCTTTAATCTCTGCCCCGGGGCGACGTAAAGAAGCGAGCTCAATATAGTTGGCGGTATTGATACCGTTTTGCATAAAGAGGGCTTCACCCCAGTTAATCACTTGGCGACCCAAGCGCACAGTCAGCGGCCTGTCCGCCACATCAAAATCCCCCCACACATAAGCATCGAGTAAACGGCTGCGTTGGCCGGCTTTCTTTTCGGCGGTGCGGGTGAAGCGATCACCATTGAGGTTGTTCACATAAGGGTTACGATCCGACATATTGCGGTTTTGGTTCATCAAATAAAAATCATGGAACGCCGTGGCACTGACTTTGGCGCCATAGTTATAACCAAAATCTAAATACAGCTCTGGCGTGACTTTGGCCACCAGAGAAGCTAAACCACGATCAAAGTTATTATTGGCATCGTTACGGTTAATTTGAGTGCCGTAACCTTTATCAGTCATATCAAGGATATCGCCATTAGCCGCCAAATCTGCAGCACGGCTTTCTGTGCGCCATAAGGCCCCCAAAGACACACTGGTATCTAAGCGGCCAGAAATTGAAGGGTGATCAAAATCAAGTTCAATGGCCTTAGCAGGTAAGGCATAGACAAACGACGCCAAAGAAACACTTGCCACTGCTAAAGCAAGGTGTTTTCGACGCATAGGACGATTGTGCATTGCGCAACTCCATAGTGCGGTTATTAGTTTTATGCTTACTACGGCGAATATTGGATAATTCCGCCAACTCCCCAGCGGCGGAGAAGCCAAAACTTAAGAAACTGTTTTGGCTGTATTTCACTCGGACTATATTGATGAATTTTACAAGTTTTGCAAGTCCATCCCAGCGGTAATTAGGGCCAACTCTTTATTCAAGCAAAAAGCTGCTCCATCACTTCGGTACTTTGGGAAGACAACCCTTGGTGTTGCCATTGCTTTAGTTCATCAAGCAATAGCTGTTGCAAAGGAGGTGCTAACTTGCGCCAATCCATCGCGGCGCCTAACAACCGCGCTGCCATTTGTGGGTTAAGTGCATCTAAACGCGCCAACCCTTGGCACCACAAGCGATACCCTGCACCGTCATCACGATGAAACGCCACTGGGTTATGCTGCGCAAACTGGCCTAACAAGGCACGCACTCGGTTAGGGTTAGTCCATTCAAACTGCTGGTGTTTCAGCAACTCTGCCACTCGCTCCACAGTGTTTTTTGTGGGTTTAGTCGCTTGCAGCTGAAACCATAGATCCATTACTAGAGGTTCATCCAACGCGGCTTCGTAAGCATGAGCCAACAATTGCTCTGCCCCTTCAGCACTATGGTGCCAAAGTAAACGCAGAGCATTTGAACGTTGCGTCATGTTATCAGCCTCAAAGTAAATAGAGCGTAACTGTGTATCAATTTCGCCAATCTTTACAGCGCTTAGATAGCCCAGCGCGACGCTTTCTAAACTACGGTGACCAATATCGGCAGCAAGTGGCCGATAAGGCGCTTGTTGCTGCGGTAATATGCAAGCTCGCCATTGGGTTGTAAGTTGCAGCCCCAACAAAGCCATTAACGTTTCGCGACGGCGTTGCAGTGCTGCGTAATCCACTTGCGATAACGTGGCCGCCACTTCTTTAATGCTTGGCAAGGTTAACAATAACGCTGTTAATGCTTCACAGCCTTTAGCCTGTGATAGCACACTGGCCATAACATCGATGATGGTGGCTTCGAGCTGCGTATTATTTTCATCAGCAAAGGCCTGTAAATATAATGTCTGCGCTGCCTGCCAACGCACATAGCCATCGGTATCGTGGGCCACTAAATGCGCCAGCTGTTCCACCAAATAGGCATATTCCAATTCCACTGGCGCTGAAAAACCACGCAATAAGGATGGCGTGGGCTTAGCCGCTAGTGGCCAGCTCATACTCTGCTCTTGCTCGGTGAGCTCCCACACTATTTCTGTATCGCCCTCCGCGTTCAAAGGCAGGGCTTTGCCCTCTCCATCAAGCAACGCAAGGCGTAAGGGAATAAGTTGAGGGGCTTTTTCTTCTTGGCCGGGGGTGGGCGGTGTGTGCTGCTTTGCCTTTAAGGTGTAAGTGCCATTTGCGTAGCTATCGGTTATCGTTAGTCGTGGCGTGCCCGCTTGCGTGTACCAGCGCTTAAATTGCTGCAAAGAACGCCCGCTGGCTTCTTCCATGCAAGCCAAAAAGTCTTCCACTGTTACCGCTTGGCCATCAAAGCGGGTGAAAAATAATTCCGCCCCTTTCAGAAAAGCCGCTTCACCTAACAGCTGCCATTGCATACGTACCAGCTCAGCACCTTTTTCATAGGTGGTGGAGGTATAAAAGTTATCGATATCTTGGTAACTTTCAGGGCGCACAGGATGAGCCAAAGGCCCCTGGTCTTCAGGAAACTGCATAGCTTTGAGCAGTTTTACGTCTTCAACCCGCTTTACTGCTGCGTCGTTTTGGTCTTCACAAAAATGCTGTTCACGAAATACCGTTAAACCTTCTTTTAAGCTCAGCTGAAACCAATCCCTTAACGTTACGCGATTACCCGACCAATTATGGAAATATTCATGACCGATGACCGCTTCTACCCGTTCAAAACCTTGGTCTGTGGTGGTACTTGGGTGAGCCAGCACACAAGCGGTATTAAAAATATTTAGGCCCTTATTTTCCATAGCGCCTAAATTAAAGTGACTTACCGCCACCACCATATATAAATCCAAATCGTAACTTAAACCATATACCTTTTCGTCCCAGGCCATGGCGGCTTTTAAGGAGTTCATAGCATGTTCAAGTTTGGGCAAATCCCGTGGCTCGGCATACACCTCAAGCCGCACCTCACGCCCTTCACGGGTGGTGTAAGTGGAATCCAAGCACGCTAAATCGCCTGCAACCACAGCAAATAAATAACTGGGTTTAGGGTAAGGGTCTTCCCATGTTACCCAATGGATATCACCCGCTTCTCCTTGCGCCACTGGATTGCCGTTGGATAAGAGTTGGGGGTATTGGGATTTTGGCGCTTTTAGCGTAACGGTATAGCGGCTTAATACATCTGGCCGGTCCGGGAAAAACGTAATGCGGCGAAAGCCCTCTGCTTCGCACTGGGTGCAAAACATGCCATTGGATAAATACAGCCCTTCAAGGGCGGTATTAGCGCTGGGATTAATTTCGACTAAGGTATAGAGCTCGCAGGTTTCAGGTAATTCAGTCAGCCTTAGTACCTTGCCATCATAGGTGTAGTTGGCACTCGACAAAGGCTTGCCATCAATAGCAATGTCTTTAAGGCTTAACCCTACACCGTCCAACTGAAAATTAGCACTGCCACCTTGGCGCTTTAGCTGTAAGCGTGCCGCCACCTGTGTGGCTTCAGGGTGAAGCTCGAAGGTGAGATTTGTGTGGGTAACGGTGTAGTTAGGCGCTTGGTAATCTGCTAGCCGAATCAAACCTTAAGCTCCTTTGCATTAGCAATGACAGCGGCTTGCGCCACTGGGCTTGGGCCTTGGTTTTTACAGCTTTGTGGTAAATAGCCTGTGCGCTGTTCTAGGGGAATATTGTTGCGAATTTCCCAAGCGATAATCGCTTCTAGGCTAAGTTCGCGCTGCTCATCAGTGAGTTGGCGACCATCTGGCCAACGGCCAAGCTCTACGCTTTGGCGCATACGTTGCCATACTTCTTCGGTCATGTTTTCTACAAGGGCTTCAAAACTTTGTACGTCTGACATCTTTTTATCCTCAACCTAAACGGCTACTCCAACCTAACTTTGAACGGCATGCTTCGTAAAAGTCATGCCCAGGCGGATGAAGCAACATTAATTTTTTGCTCTTTTTGCGCACATAAATAATATCCCCAGGCTGCACGCGTACGCCTTCTTGGCCATCACAGCTCACCAAAGGCATGAGATTTTCAGTTAACACACGCAGCTTGATTTCACTATTACCTTCCACCACCAAAGGGCGGCTGGTTAAGGTATGGGGGTTCAGCGGTACCAATACAATGGCATCGAGCTTGGGGTGCATAATGGGCCCGCCACCCGCGAGAGCATAGGCAGTGGAGCCTGTGGGAGTGGACATAATCAGCCCGTCAGAGCGCTGGCTATACACAAAATCACCGTCTATAAAGAGCTCAAACTCCAACATGTGCACGCTATCGCCCGCTAGCAACACCACATCGTTAAGCGCCGCACCCTCGCCGACTAAATTGCGATTGCGCTGTACCTCCATATGCAATAAGAACCGATGCTCAGTGGCGTAATTGCCAGCAAGTACTTGCCCTACTCGCTCTTCTAACTCGGCGGGGGAAATATCGGTTAAAAACCCTAAACGGCCACGGTTAACGCCGAGCAAAGGCACATTGTAGCCAGCAAAAGTACGGCCCGCGCTTAATAAGCTGCCATCACCACCCACCACAATCACTAAATCACACGCTTCGCCCATCTGTTTGCGCGTAGCGGCTTGCAGGTTTAGCTCTGCGAGTTCTGGCTTAAGACGATCTTCAATAATGACATGGCGGTGCTGGCTTTTTAAATACGCCACCAATTGTCGAGTGGTGCTAAGCGCTCGCTCACTGTTGGGGCGTGCCACCACGCCAATATTGCGAAATGCTGTTTTCACTACAGCCCCTTATTGGTTGAGGTTACCGATCGTTAGTGAATGCATGGAGGGGCAAGGAGCATAGAAGGCGCTCCTTGCTTGATGAGTGCTTAAGGCTTAAGCGGTACCGCCACTGGCTCGGAAAGCCAAAGCGCATGGATGCCTAGCTCTTGCAGCAAGAAAGCAGCAGCAGCGCTACGACGCCCTGTATCACAATACACCACATAACGAAGATTGCGGCTAAGGATACTATGTTTGGCACGCACATGCTGCAAAGGAAGATGAATTGCATTAGGCAGATGCCACTGGTGGTATTCACCTGCGGTGCGGGCATCCACCCAGCGAGCCCCATGGCGCACATCATCTTCGGCGTGAGTGAAAGATAGCTTTTCTACTAAAGGTTTTTTCAGCAACTCATCAAAATCTTCGGCTGCTAAGCGCATTAGCACACAATCTTCTAAAGCGGTGACGGTGGCGTTGCGCGGCCCCTGAACCAGTAGCGCTTCTTCGCCAAACCACTGACCTGCTTCTAAGGTGGCCACCCCCAAGGGAGGGGCGTTATTACCGAGATTCACTTTTACCTCACAGGTGCCCGCTTTAATAATGTAGCAGCTGTCGCCTGCTTCCCCTTGCGTGACTATTTCACTATTGGCCCTGTGGCGCTCTGGCACCAAGCGCTCTAGCACCGCCAATATATTGGCTGAAGGAATTGCTTGAATAACGGTTGATGTAAAAAGCGCTCAATCCACGGCAAATCATCGGCGTATGCCGAATTATTACGCAGCTGTTCCAACACACCGCCTAAAGCTTGTTCTAGGGCAAGCTGCTCATCAAACCGCTCACGATCAAACAAAAGCAGCATGGTTGGTGCTTCGGCTTGAACGGTACGAGTATGGCAATGACCTTGGCTTAACGGGTGCCACCCCGCCGCATCAGCAGCAGAAATAATTTCACTACTTCCGCCTGCTTTGCTTGCTCGCACCTCCCCACTCAGCAAGTAAGCCACTGTGGTATTATCATCGTTTTCGTTAAATAAAATATCGCCAGCCTGGTAGCTACGTACTTGTTGCATGTCTAGCAATTGCTCTAATGCGTCTTCCGACAAGGTATTCAAAGGCACGAATGCTTTGAGCACATTTTTATCTAACACTTTAAGCATGTCATTAGCAGGCGAGTTAATGTGTTTCCCCAGCGTTTGCATAGCCCCTACCTAAATTGCAATACGTTTTCGATAGCCACATCGCTTAAGCAGCGGCGGCACTGGTTAGTGTTACGATCAGACACCCCCGGCTGAAACTGTGCCGGTACATCCACGCGCAGTACCCGTTTGCCGCACGCCTCCCCCTTTTCATCCGCCACCTGACAGCATGGGTTGTGATAATGCTTGAGCCAAGCCCTGTAGTGGCTTTCCGACACCTGGCATTTAGCTGCAGCAAAGCGCACTGGGTTTTCCATGTATTCAAAAACATCTTCAGCCGTAATGTATACGTGCCCCGCCCCCGCGTGATTTGCCACAAAGTTTAACCCTGCGCTTTGTAGCCGTTGCAGCAGTTCATCCGCCCCCGCAGTGAACTGCACACTGCGCTGTTCTTTGAGCTCAGCTTGCAGTGCCTCGATGTGCTCCTCTAATTTAAGGTGCTCTATTTCTTTTTGATGCAAGAGTTCAGTGAGTTTAGCCCTTTCTTGCTCTAAGCGATATGCCATACGCTGGCGATACTGCTCCGCCAAGGTTTCGATTTCTGTACTCTTGCTTTGGCTAAGCGCCGCTTGCTCATCCAAGCTATCGCCCAACAATTGCACCTGCTCTTCTAAGGCAGCATTTTGCTCTTGCAAGGCATGGTGCTGCCCTTCTAGGGCCTCTAAACGCAGCAATAGTTTTTTGAGCTGGGTATTTAAAATCTCTTCTTTTTGCTGGGTTGCTAAACGCAGAGAAGAATACGCCTCATCAAAGGTTTTTTGCTGCTCCTGCATTTTAAGACGCAATTCTTTAATGGTGGCAGCGGCTCGGCGGCGCTCGCGCTCAATCACCTCACTTAGCTCTTGGGCGCTCGTCTCTTGCGGTTCGCTATCTGCATAGGAAAGATACAGACCAAAACGAGAGCTACGCTCCTTTAACGCTTGCTGAATCAATAAAAAATCGTTGCGCTGCTCATCAACCACAGGCTCCCACAGTTGCTCTTGATGCCATGCCACAGGACACTGGCTAGCACAGGCTAAGCGGATGGGGCCTGCTCCCATATTAGGACCAGGTTTAGCATGAGTGGCTAAATGATGAAGGGGCAAATTCCAGTTAGAACTGGCGATACCATTAACGCCAAACTCAATGGTAAACAGCACCATGGCTAGCACTTGCGTCTTGTCATTAATCCAACAGTAGGCGCCTTTTATCTCTTGCCCAGCAAATTCGGGCACCCCCACCATGCCATCCAATATGGCTTCAAAATCCGCATACAGCATGCCTTTAATCATGTTCTGCGGCGAAACAAGCACCACCACCTCTGAAGCAACACCATGATTCATGGCTTCTTCTCTCCTTGGGTATCTATAATTATCAACACTAAAAATTGAGCCAAAGGTAAGATCTATTGGTTGCGACTATAGGTGCACAATGCACAAAAAGGCAGCAATTTACACTTTTTAATAAAATGCAGCGCCTAAAGATGGCTGAGTATTATTGAAGACAATAAAAAAGCCCTTAAGATTTAGTATCTTAAGGGCTTGTATGGCGGAGCGGACGGGACTCGAACCCGCGACCCCCTGCGTGACAGGCAGGTATTCTAACCAACTGAACTACCGCTCCCATTCTCGAAAGAATTTGGTGGGTGGTGACGGGATCGAACCGCC
>Ga0079226_10000260_pt1 | contig 35331 bp, 28 predicted proteins | sample Poulit2014_FD_76345 | JGI IMG/M metagenome (GOLD analysis project Ga0079226, IMG submission 76345) | Agricultural soil microbial communities from Georgia to study Nitrogen management - Poultry litter 2014 | ecosystem: Environmental > Terrestrial > Soil > Agricultural land | place: USA: Georgia...
AATACGAGGAAAGCTGCTTTAAGGTGGCACCTTTGTTTGGGGTATGGGAGCGCTAAACTATGCCACTAGCGGGGGCCGCTGGAACCGCGCGGGTTCCCGACGGCTCTCGTGCCGAAGGGCACCCCACCTGCCCGGTGCTAGGGCTTCGCCCGTCCGGCACTAAGGACCTTCTCCCATAGGCCCGAGGCACGCTGTGTAACATGCGCCATGGCTTGGTTAAACACGCCATTGCCAGTGGTTATTAAGGTGAAGCGTTCTTCGCTGCGAGTAATGGCGGTGTAGACGAGCTCGCGTGTGAGGAGTTCGTTGCCCATGGGTGGCAATAGCAGCAAGGTGTGGCCGAAGCCTGAGCCTTGGGATTTGTGCACTGTCATGACATAGACGGTTTCTACACTGTTTAAGCGCCGTGGCGATACCCAGCGAATGCTGCCATCGGGCAGCTCAAAAGCCACACGCAACTGCTCTTCCACCAGCAAGGTAATGCCCACATCACCGTTCATTAGATTAAGTTGGTAATCATTGCGGGTGACCATCACTGGGCGGCCCGCATACCAATGATGAGGCCGCTGGGGGTGAGTGGGTGGTGCTAAACCTGCGTTGCGCAAGCTGGCTTCTACTGCTTGATTGAGTGCCGTAACACCGTAAGGCCCCGTACGCTGGCCGCTCAGTAGTTGCTGGCGCGCTAGCTGTGTAAGGCAAGCCTTGGCCCATTCTTCTTTATCAGCGCCGGGATTGTGCGCTAAGGCAAAAAGCGTCTGTAAGCCGTACTCCCCTTGCAATAACAAGGCGGGGAGCGCCTGCGCCATCTCTTCTGGCCGCAAATGCCGGTGGCCCAAATCTTGCTTTTCTGGGTTAGCTCCGCCCTGTGTTAATAGCTGTTTGGCTCGTGCTGGGTTATTGCTATTGACTGCGCGGGCGAGTTCGCCAATACCTGAGTTGGCATCAAAGCGATAGCTTTTGCGTAGCATGACAATGTGCTGTGCCAGTTGGCTGGCATCGGGCGCGGCGGCTTCCTGCTCCAACCCTGCTACACCCGCTTGGCGTAATTCATCGAGAACGGCTTGATGGTAGTAAAGGGTTTGCGGATGCGTTTCGCGGCACAGCTCGCCCATAATAGCGCCCGCTTCCACACTCGCGAGCTGATCTTTATCGCCCAAGAGCACCAATTTGGTGTGCGGTGATAAGGCTTGCAATAGCGCTGCCATTAATTCCATATCAATCATGCTGGCTTCATCCACCACCACTAAATCTGCGGGGATGGGGTTGTGCGCATGATGGCGAAAACGACGGCTATTAGGGCGGCTGCCCAATAAACGGTGCAAGGTAGCCACTTCGGTGGGTAGGTGTTGCTTTACTTCGGCGGTGACATCCAGCTCATGTACTTGTCCGCTGATGGATTCGGTTAAACGCGCAGCGGCTTTACCTGTGGGTGCTGCCAAACGAATGCGCAGCGCTTGCCCCTGCTCCACCGCCATTTGCTGCAACAAGGCCAGCAAACGTACCACCGTGGTGGTTTTGCCCGTGCCAGGCCCCCCCGTGATGATGGTGAAGGCACGGTTAGCCGCCATGGCGCAGGCGGCTTTTTGCCAATTGGGCTCGTTGGTTGGCTCTTGGAATAAGGCATTTAAACGCTCTTTTAAGCTTTCGATTGGCGGGGGTTGGGCGTGCAACCGTTGGCTAATAGCTGCTGCCACTTGAGCCTCTTGATGCCAATGGCGGCGCAAATACACACGGTTTTTTTCAAGCACCAAGGGCGAGCTTTCTCCTTGGCACAAAGGGCTGCTGCTTAATAACGCTAGCCACTGGTAAGTGTCTTGTGGCAAAAGTTGTGGTGCCAGTAGTTGGTGGCCTGTGGTGGTTTCCACTGTAAACAAACGTTGATACACATTGGGTTCAGCTATATCCAAACACAAATGCCCTTCCGCCTGTTGCGCACTCACTAAGGCCGCAAGCAACAACGCTTTTGGCTCGGTGTGTGGGAACTGCTCGGCCAAAAACTCGGCAACTTTGACATCCAAATGGCGCAACACTTTTGCTTCTCGTAGCTGCTGCAAATCCTCAGCAAGGACGGTGGGCAAAGTGACATCAAACAAAGGAGTATTAAGCCACATGGGAGCCTCCTTTGGCATCGTGGGTAAATATGGCATCGAGTTTATCGATCAATGCTTGCTCAGGCCGATGGAAATAGCAGCCATGGGTTTCTGCATTCTCTGTGCCACGCAAAAACACATAAACAGCGCCGCCCAAATGTTGTTGGGGGTCGTAGTTTTCCCCTAAACGTGCTTTTAATAGCTTATGCAGTGCTAGCAAATAAAACGCATATTGCGCTTCGTAGCGGTATTTAAGTACGGCTGCTTCCATGGCATCGTGGGTGTAAGCGCTGGCATCGGGGCCAAGCCAATTGGATTTGTAATCCAACACATAAAAGCGTCCTTGGTGCTCGAACACTAAATCAATATAGCCTTTAAACATGCCATAAAGTTGGTTTTCTAAAAACGGGGGGCGCATGCCGCCTAAGGAGTGATCGGGCATTAGGTGTTTGGCTAATAACGCATCCAACGCTTCAGCCTTAATCGCTTGGCTAGGGAACCAAAACTCCATCTCAGCAAGATGGGTTTGCACTTGCGCCAAGGGTACCTGCGCATCGTCACCTAGCAGCAAAGGGGTGCTTAACCAGGCTTGCCAGTGTGCAAAAAGCGCTTGAGTATGCGCCTCCCAACCGTAATTTTGCAGCCAACGTTGCAACCGCTCGGCCTGCCGCTCAGGTGCGCTTTGTAACGCCGCTAACTGGCTTCCAAAACCCGTTTCGGCTGCTTGCTCAAGCAAATAATGCAAAAAATTACCAGGCTCACGCCCCCGTGGAAACGCGTGTATTCCTTTAGGCTCACCTTGTGTGGCTTCAAGTTCATGGCCCTCATCATCTAGGCTTGAGGCCTGTGCTGGTACATAGGGGCGCGCGGTTTTTAAGGCGCTATAGTTACCAATCCACCAGCCAGGGGTTGCTGCCGTAAAGGTTGAATGCAAAGGGGGCTGTAGCTGTTTATCAGCCTCTTTAGGTGAATAAGGTTCTGCCTCCTCGGGCAAGGGATTAAGGGTTAAAAAGTGCGATGTATTTTGGCGCAGCGCTTCCACAAATTGCGCCGTGGGCACCCCTGCTTCACCAAACAACAAGCGCCCTGCAGCACTCAATTGCACTTTGTTTTCTTTAGCATTGCCGTTCACCGTGGGAGCCAAGCCTAACCAACAGGCATGGCCAGCGCGAGTGATTGCCACATACAGCAAGCGCATATCCTCGGCCAAACGTTCTTGGTCTGCTAGGGCAGCGGTTTCTTTGGTTAATATCAACGCTTGTTGGAGTTGTGCATCGGCAACATAGCGGCCACTCTCACCCTCTTTGGCCACACGATAAGCACAAATAAAGGGCAAAAACACCAGCGGAAATTCTAAACCTTTGGATTTATGAAGGGTGATGATTTGCACTCTATCGGCATCGCTCTCAAGGCGTAGCTGATTTTCGCCCTCGCTTTCTGCGTTGTGAATGGCATCGTTTAGCCAACGCAACACTGCTTGCTCGCCATCAAGTTGGGCGGCGGCACCTTGCACAAGCTCCGCCAAGTGGCGCAAGTTCACCAAGGCTCTTTCGTTTTGAGCTTGGGCAAGGCGCTGTGGCACTTGGTAATCCTGTAATAATGCATGAAGCATTACCAAAGCGCCCCTTTGCTGCCATAACTCACGGTAGCGCTGAAATCGCTCTAGGGTTTGGTCCCATTTTTGCTCTTGCACCAAGGCATTGCCGCTTTCATCTTCTTCGGCGAACAACGCCATCAGCTCGCTTAGGGGCTGGGCTAAGCTTTGGCACGCCAAGGCGCTGCGCACTTTGCGGCTATCCTCGGGATGGGCACAGGCATCTAATATCAGCTGTAAATCTTGCGCTTCTTGGGTATCAAACACTGAGCTTTTTTCTGAGAAAAATACGCTTGCCACGTGTTTTTTAGCTAAAGCGCGCCGGATTACATCGGCTTCAGTTTTGCTACGCACCAACACGGCAATATCCCGTGGGCGCAGGGGCACAACGCTATTTTCCTTGGCAAAACCCGCCTGGCCTGCCGCTGCCATATTTAATAAATGGGCAATTTCATTGGCCGCGTGTTGGGCCAATTGCTCGCGATAAACGCCGCTGCTGAGCCTGTCCTCATAGGCTTCGGGCTGCCAACTGTACAACCCTGCCACTTCTTCTCCTGCCACCAATAGCTGCTCAGAGCGCCCTTGGGCTTGCACGTTTTCAAAGGGAATATGCTGATGCATAAAAACGCCCTGCTCAGAGTTTTTCTCATTGCCTCGCTGAAAAAGCTGGTTAGTGGCCGCTACCATTTTGGAAGCTGAGCGGAAATTTCTAGGCAAGGTATATTTAGCATCGGCTTTTTCACGAGCGGCTAAATAGGTATAAATATCGGCATTTCTAAAGCCATAAATGGCCTGCTTTGGATCCCCCACCATAAACCAGCCAAAACTATCGGCAGGCACATGGGGTTGATGATAAATGCGGCTAAAAATACCGTATTGCAGTGGGTCTGTGTCTTGGAATTCATCCACCATGGCCACGGGGAATTGCTGGCGAATGGCCTCAGCAAGTCGTGTTCCTGCATCGCCTTGATTAAGCGCTAACTGCATGCGCAAAATCATATCATCAAAACTCAGGGTGGCGTTTTGCTGGCGCAGCTGTTCCACGCGTTCGGCAATCCACTGCCCCGCGTGCTGCAGCAAAGGCTCCAAGGGAAATTCCACGCCCGAGCCATAGGTTTCTACCACTTGTGCTAGCAAAGCAAGCCCTTTAAACCCTGTAAAATAGGACTCTTTCGATGTATTAAAACGAATGCCAGGATAGGCTAAAAAATCCAATTGCCCTGCTAGCTTAGCGTCTTGCAGGCAGGATTTTCCTGCAATAAATTCCCTCAAGGTGCTTAAACGCTGGGGCAAGCTTTTTGCCGTATAGCTTCTGCCGTTTACCCATTTTTGCTCTCGGGCTGCCTCAAACCACACGACTATATCTTCTAGCTCTAAGGCTAAGGCTTGGCGGGCTTCTTCTTCTCGCTGCTGAAACTCGGCCACGGTTTGGCTATAGGCCGCTGTGATTTGCGTAGGCGCTGCGCTTTGCTGCTTATTGCCCATGGCTGGCTTGGCTTTACTTAATAAAGAAGCAGGCCCGGTAATACCTTCACCATAAATCCCCACGGCCGCTTGATGGGAGAACGGCACAATAAACTGGCGCCAATAATCGCAAGCGGCTTGGTATTCATCATCGCTAGCGCTTGGGGTAATGGCCGGATCAAACAGGCTGCCCGACTCAAAGGCATGCTGGCGCAGCAAGCGATAGCAAAAACCATGAATGGTAAAAATAGCGGCTTCGTCCATCCATTCAGCAGCAGTAATTAAACGCTGCGCCGCTTCAGCGCGAGCTAAAGGCTCGGCATAGGTCTTATCAATATCGGTTAAAAAAGCATCGCCACGGGCTTGGGTTTCACCCAACAACACACGTGCGGTGTCGGTAAGGCGCACACGCACTCGATCACGCAACTCCTTGGTGGCAGCATCGGTGAAGGTCATCACTAGAATTTCTGGGGGCATCAAGGGACGCTGAAACCCATTATCGCCACCGTGCCCCAACACCAAGCGCACGTACAAGGCCGCCACTGTATAGGTTTTACCCGTGCCCGCACTCGCTTCGATCAAGCGCGTACCGTGTAAAGGAAACTCCATAATCTGCAAAGGGGTGGACTGGCTCATGGATTTTCTCCTCCTTGGCGAAACTCACAGTGCACAAATAAGGGCTCATAAAGCTGCTTAGCCCAATAAATAAAGCCATATTCCCCCTCATATTGAGCGCTATACAGGGCATTAAATTCTGGCCATATACGTTTGAGCTCGGGCACACGGTGTACCTCGCCTGGGGCTGCGCCAAAGCCACCATCACTTTCATAGCGTTGCTGAGCTTTAAGGCGGGCTTTCGCTTGCGCTTCTTCCTCTGTGGTGTTGTCGTCAAAGGTTTTATGAAAAGTGAGCAGCCATGCAAAGGCTGCTTGACAAGCAACGGGCAGTGGCTCCACAAGGGCAGCTTGCAGCGCAGTAACGATGGCCATAAGCCACTGTTGTGCTTCTTCTTTTGCAATGGGGGCAAATTCGGCCACTGTGTCTTGGCCATACACCAAGGTGGTAAGCGATATGCCCTGAGCGCACGCTAGCAAATGCAACGCCCAATCGTGAACTAATTTATCCCAACGCTCATTGATCTTGCCGGGCACCATGCGCTGGCGGCTAAACCGATGCTGATAACGATACAGATGATTAAGGTTGCCCAACACAGTGGTGGCGCCAAGCAATGCGTGTAAAGGTTTGTCGGCAGTTGGTTTCCCATCGCCAACACTGGCGAAAAATGCGCTAGCAGTGTTGGCGGTGCCCATGACTTTAGGGTGAGTCAACACATCGGCAAACTCACCCATGGGTAGCTCGCCCGCTTTCACTAGCCATTCCACTTGTTGCACCATGGCGGCTTCATAGCCTTGCGCGCCCCCTTCTAAGGCGGCGTTCACTAATGCATTTTCCAATTGCCAACTTGCCAGGCCATCAAAGGTGAAGGGCTCCGTGTCCTCTTCCTCGCTACGTTGGGCGCGCAAATACACGCCTAAACGGTGGCTAAAGAAAAATGCCACGGGCTGTTTTAAGAAGGCGCTTAGGGTATCTACGGTTATTTCTTTTGGAGGGGTGATGGCTTCAGCACCGGTGCTTGGTTCCGCCTCAACCTCCACCTCTTGGTGCAAGGCAAACCACTCTTTGGCGTAGGTGGCGGGCAAGGTATCTTCGCCCTGCACAAAGTAGCGTTCGCTAAAAGGCTGCACCGCATGTTCCACCGTGAGTTGAGCGCTAGTGCCTAACTCCCAATAAGCATCAATGGCATCTCTAAGCTGCGCCACCAACACCGAGGGCGGCAACTCGGTATTATCTTGCTGGCTGCGTCCTGTCCAACTGATATATAAGCTGTCACGAGCGCTGAGCAAGGCTTCTAAAAACAGGTAGCGGTCGTCATCGCGGCGAGCTCGATCCCCAGGACGATACAGGCTCCTACCATTAAGCTGACTACGCATTAAATCAAAGCTAAGCGGATCTTGTTGGCGAGGGTATTCGCCATCGTTCATGCCCAACAAGCACACATGGCGAAACGGGATGCTGCGCATGGGCATTAGGGTACAAAAGCTAATGCTGCCCACTAAAAAGCGCTGGCTTGGGCCCTCTTTGGCTAAGGTATCATCCAAGGGAATGCGCGCTACCATGAGCGGCACGGGCTCGGCGAACCCTGCATCAGCGCAGGCGTCTTGCCACTGCCCTAGCTGCTTGCGTAAGCTCGCGTTTAAGGTGTTTTCGCCTTCCTCTTGGGGCTCGAAAAAATCATCGAGCAAACGCCCAAATAACTCTCCCCATGCGTCGGGGGTGTGCTTTGCCGTGAATTGCTGCCAATAGTGGTTCAGCATGTCGAGCAGGTGCGCCAACTGCCCAGCCAAACGCGCATCGAGGCCCGCCACTTCGCCGTAAGGGGCAATGCCTTGCCATACCGCCTCATCTCCCACTAAATAACCGGCCAGCATACGGCGCAGGCCAAACAACCAGGTGTTTGGCTCAACGTTAGGCACTTGCAGGCTCGCTCGTTGTTGGCCGCTTAACCCCCAGCGTATGCCGGCGGCGTGCACCCAGTTTTCGAGCAGGTTCACATCTTCTGGGCTTAGCTCAAAATGCGCTTGCACTGCTGGAATATTGAGTAAATCCAAAATTTCCGCATTGCTAAAGCGCGAATGCGGCAGGCTGAGCAAGGTATCCAGGCCTTGCGCCATGGATAAGGTGGCCCCGAGGCTGCGATCGCCAATGCTAAAGGGCAAATAGCGCGGGTCATGCCGTGGAATGCGGCCAAACACAGCCTCGATATAAGGCGCATAGGTTTCAATATTGGGCACCATGACCACCACATGGCGCGGCGCCAAACTGGCTTCGCGATTAAACAAGTTGAGCAAATAATCTTGTAGAATTTCCACTTCGCGTTGGGGGCCATGGCCAATGGCAAAGTGTAAGGAATTATCCTCTTGGCTACGCTGGCGTGGCTCTGCGGGCGGCGGCGTCAGGGTAAGAATATCCTGCTGCAAATGCTGCAATACTGTGGTGGCTGTTTGATGGCAGAACACATCCACTTGGTTGTTTTCAAACAAATGCTGGTAGTGTTGTGGATGATCGTGGCGATATAAGAGCCCAATAAAATCTCGCCCTTGCTTGCCCCAAGCAGCGAGCAAAGGATGGGTGTGCTCTCGCTCTGAGGCGAAAAAATCTTCTTGGCTACTCACCTCGCTCAAGTGCCGCTCGCGCTGTGCTAATTCGGTGGCAAGCAAGTGCTTGTCTTCCACTAAATCCGCCCAATATTGCTCGCACGGGTTGTGCACAAATAGCACCACTTGGCAATGCTCAGACAATAAGGCCAAGGCCTCTAACACTTGTTGCGGCAGAGCACTAACGCCAAACACCATCACTCGTCGTGGCAAGGGATTCGCCCAATGCCCTTGCTCAAGCTGCGCCATAGTGTGTTTATGAATGGCTGCACGGCTTAAACGGCTGTTCTCTGCCCCCATGGCATGGAGCAACTTGCGCCACAAGGCAGGCTGCCACGCCTGGGGCTCTGGCACCTCAAAGGCATCTTCTCGGTCAAGCGCACGCCGTAAGCTATCCTTACCCAGGGCCCAATCCTCTAGCCAATCTGCGCGGTACATTTGGTAAGCATCAAACAAATCCGCTAGCTGCTGCGCGAGTTGCAGGCGTTTGCGCTCAGCCAATGGCCCGTCTGCGTGCAAGAATTGCTGAATGGGTTCAAATACCGCCTCGGTGCATTGAGGCAACAATTGGTAAATACGCCATAACAAGCGACTCTTCTCAAAGGGGGAATGCAGGGGCACTGCTTCTGCACCGAGCACCAAACGATATAGGTGCCACAAAAAGGTAGAAGGCATCTTGCTATCCACGGCGGCGCTAATGCCTAACGTGGGCGTCTCAGCAAGCTGCAAGTTAAGCCAATCCGCCATGCCGTTGGACTGAATAATTAAGGTTTCTTTTTCGAGGGGGGATAAGGGGTACTGCACCACAAACTCGGCCAACAAGCTGACCAGCTGCTCCATACGGTTGCTGTGCAGCACCATAAATCCCTTTTGTAGGGGTTCTGTGCTCATAAAATATCGCTTTTAACTAATAATAGCGGCTAGGTTACACCACGGATGCGACAAGGTGGGTCGCCCGTGGAATCACATTTTTATTATGCCGCCCGTGCCAAGGCCGATGTTAAAGGCGCCAGTGCCAAATTATGTTCTTGATAACCAATAGCGATGTGGTGCTCATACTCAGGCTGAGGGGCGCTTTCTGGGCACAAATCATCGGGGTGGGTTAAGTACAGCTGCACGAGCAAGGTTTCACCCGTTATGCTTTGCACCGGCACTGCTATGCGCACATAACCACGCTCGTACGGATCTAGGGCTGTGAGTTGGCGTGGAGTGAGTTCGTAAGCAACGCCCGGGCACTGGCCCTCGCCCACATAGCGAATATTGGCATAGACATTGTGGGCATCACCACGCTTATTGAACACCAGCTCATAGCCCGCTAAGTTTGCCACTTGAAACCTAGGGCAAGCCCCCACCCGCGCTTCTAAGCGCTGAGTAGATAAATTAGAACCGTAGGCTAGCATCCATTGGTGTTGATAGCTGCTTTCTACGCGATAGCGGCGGTAATCTTCCACTGCAATAGGCTTAGCCTCTTGCAAGCTACCATTGAATATATACACCTGTGCTTGCACACTTTCGCCCGTGGCGAATAAGCGTACTTGGTGTTGAGAGCGTATATATAGCGACGCTTGTGGTGCCTCGCTTTTGTACCCTTCAATGGCATCGAGCTTGGCAAGGGTGGCTTGATTGACGCGGTATAGCTCACCTGTTACCTCACCCTCGCCTTGCACCACACCTGGATAAGTGCCCAAATCATAAAGCTTGGCGCCGCCCATAATAGCTGGCCCCACAAAAACACTATCACCCAGTGCTGTATGGCGCTCTAGCCCTTGGAGCAAGGTGCCGTAAACAAAAACCAGTGTCATCTTAATCAAGCTTAACGCTGTAGTTGCTTTGATCGAGCAAATCAATACCACATTTAAAATCGCTCACCCAATCTAAAAAAGTATTAACCATTGCTTTGCCTTTAAACATGCGGCCATGCTGTGGCACTATCATTTCCACATCCATTTGGCGCACCATATTAGCCCACAGGTTCATCACCTTGTTGCTCACCATGTAACGGCGGTGGAAACCTTCCATATACTGAATATGCTCTTCAAAATTTTCCACAGGGGCGGCATCTTCCACAAGGGAAGCACCCATATCCCCAGTAAATAGTATTTTGCTAACAGGATCATACAGCTGAAAGTTACCCACCGAATGCAAGAAATGGGCTGGCACGGCCACTAAACGAGTATTGCCAAAACGGAAGCTGCCACCCTTATCTTCAATGGGGATCACACGCTCATAGGTATTAATGCCGTGGGAGTTGCTTAAATAACCTGCGGTTAGATGAGGCAAAAAGCGCGCCCATAACTTTGAGGTCAGTACCTGCGCGTTAGTGTGAAGCAACCATTTATCGAGTGCTGCTATCACATCTGGGTCTTGATGACTTGAAAAAATATAATCTAACTTTTTTAAATCCACATGACGTGAAAGTTCAAGTGACAAGGGGGTATAGGTTAAATCCCCACCTGGATCGAGCAAAATAGAGTGCTCACCATTAAGAATCAGAAACTGGTTAGCCTGTACGCCTTCACCAGTCACAATATCGTCGAATAATAGGCACTTATGAGTGCCATCATTATATAGCTCTATAGGCTCGCGACGCATACTTCCCTCCCTCAAATTCAGAATGAAGCTATGATGCCTCACCCTATATTTTGTGCAATAAAAAACCCTATTTTTTGCTTTAAACTTCATCGAACGATGGTTTTTATCCCTTGGCTCGCCTCCAATACGCTAACTGGGTACAGTGAGCAGATGTAAAGTGGCCACCACAAAAATGTGGCATCGTTATTACACAGACAAATTAAGGAAACCGATGATCACTCAACAGAGTCATCCGCCCGTGGCAAAGGATACGCTATTACGCCAGCACAATTTGCTGCGTTTAATTCCTGAAGCCCCCGTTTTATTAGCACCACCATACTTCAAGAAAAACTGAGCGACCGTGGGTTTGACATTTCACTTCGCACCATACAAAGAGATCTAGTGCAGCTTTCGGCTATTTTTCCCATTACCGCGGATAAACATAGCAACCGAAATGTGTGGTATTTTTTGGAGGGTGCTTCGCCTAATTTTCACGATATGGATCCGCCCTCTGCACTCGCTCTTTCTTTAGCAGAGGAGCATTTGCACAATGTGTTGCCACAAACCGTTTTGGATTTAATGGGGCCTCAGTTTCGTAAGGCGCAACAATTCCTAGACAGCTTAGAAGCCAATCATCTCGCTCATTGGTCGCGCCGAGTACGTGCATTACCCAACAGCAAGACCTTACTGCCCGCTCATCTTTCTGTCGATATTTGGGATGCCGTCTCCACCGCTTTGCTCAAACGCCAACAATTAAAAGTGCAGTACCAACGCCGCGGTAGTGAGCAAACCAAAGAAAGGATACTCCACCCCGCCGGCTTAATCTCAAGGCACACGGTTAGCTATTTGGTAGCCAGCGTTGATGGCTACCAAGATTTACGCCAATTCGCTTTACACCGTATGCGTTCTGCGGAGTGTTTAGAAACATCCGCCCAAGATCAAGCAAGTTTTGATATAGATACTTATATTCGTGAAGAGCTAAACACCAGTGAAACCATCCAATCCGTTACACTACGAGCCGACGTGGCGCCAAGCATAGCTTGGTTGCTCGGTGAAACGCCCTTAGCAGAAAATCAACAACTTATTCCTTCCACCAGCAAGGCGGATTGGTATGAGTTAACAGCTGAAGTGCCTAATGATTCGGAAACCCTGTGGTGGGTATTTGGATTGGGTGAAAACATTATTGTGCACGAGCCACACGCATGGCGAGAAAATATAATCGCAAGACACCAAGAAGCACTTAATAACTATTTGCCATAAAAAAGGCTTGGAGAACCAAGCCTTAGCCAACACAGGGAGAGATAAGTGCTGGTGTTAAAAAAGCGGGTTGTGGGTAATGGAGGAACCTAAGCTGTTTGCTTATGACACAACCCGCTAAAACGTTGATTACTCGCCTGCTTTCATTTCAGGCATCTCTGCTGCTTTCTTTTTACTGTCGTTATAAATAAAAGCGGCAAAGCCCACTAGGAATACGACGCATAAGCCCACTGTTGCCACGCCTGCTAAAACCACTTCATCCATAAACATAATCATTACCTCAAGTCATATAGTGAATGCTCAACTCCAACGCTAGCAAGCCACTCAGTAGAGATATTGATTGGCATCAATAGATACTTTCTCTTTTTAGGGAAGTGATAAAAGTTTGTTTTAAATCAATTTTTGATTACCTAAACAGCTGGCCTAGAAATAAATTCACCGCTGCTTCGCCGCCTTCATTAACACCTAAAGATAGATAAGCCGGACCTAAAAATGTTTTAGCGCCTAAAAACACGCTGCCTGCGGTTACCCCCTCACTCCATTTAATATCACTGTGTTTATCCCACACATTGCCCTTTTCTAGTGAGAAACCTGCATAAAAAGGCACTGCTGCTGGCAGCAAAGATTGCTCGCCTAAACGGGCAAACATCACGGTGCGCACTAAGGCTCTGTGTTGCCCCCATTGGCTATTCGGCGCTGTGCCAGATAGGGCTAAAAAGCCACCAATGGGCATTACCGTGGCAAAATCCCTGTGGTTACTGTTGCTCACAGACATATCGCCTTCGAGCATAAAGGTATAACGCTTCCAGGAGCGAGCAAAAGTGGCATCGGCTTCGTAGCGCTGGAAGTTTTGCTGGGCATAAAGGCTTTTACGGTGCCACTGCCACTCGAACTGCCAACGCGTGCCCTGCTTGGGGAAAGCAAGATCATCCAACGTATCCCATCCAATGCTGGCAGCGTAATAACCGTCATCATAGCCGGTGATGGTGTCGTCTAAATTTTGACCCGAAACAAAGCCAATATCACCCCGTTTACGCATAACGCCTGCGCGCACTTCGCCTAATTGGCGATAGATTTGGCGTCCAAGAGAAAGCCCCGCTTGGCGCTCAGTACGGCGGTAGCGAGCCAAGGCTTTGCTTTGGATATCTTCATCGTACAAATCGATCAGTTCGGCGCTATACAGTAGCTTAGGTTCCACAAAATAATTCATCTGCGCGTCAAGTGGCTGCACAAAACGCCCCTCTAAACGTGGACGAGTACCGATATCGCCACGAATAAATGCTGTGCCTCCCAGCTTATTTAGCCCCGCCATGCGCATGCTAGCGCCAAGCCCATATTCACCATTACCACGAAAATCATCGCTTACGCTCATACCGAGCCGAAAGAAACTTGTGCCTCCTTGACGCTGCTCCACATCAAGCACTAAACCTTGCTGATGATCTTTTTCTTCCATGTGATAGCGGATCATTTTGAAATAATCGAGACCATACATGGCGGAAATATCCTCATGGAGCTGCTTTGTATCTAAAGGTTCACCCAATTGCTGGCGCAAACGATTGCGCAACACGCGTTTTTTGACCGTGCCATTGGTTTTAATCTCAATAAACTCCACCACTGGCATCTCAGGTGGCTGATCATCTTGTGCACCTTGAAACAGATTTTGCACAGCAAATTGTTGCCAGTAGTCATGCTGTTCTAAAGCTTGGATAGCCGCTTGGTAGCCCGCCTCTATGGCGTCGTCCACAGCGTCAAAGCTCGTGTTGGCAATACTTTCAAGTTCGGGTGTTATCAGCAGATCACCCGCCCTTGTGAGTGCCCCCTGCTGTTCGGTATTCCCACGCACCATCAAACCACTCAGCTGATCCATCACGTCCACCAGGTTTTGAATACCCTCAGCGTCCCGCAAGGGAGAGCCCACATCCACCACGATCAAGCGATCAACCCCCATTGCCTGCAGCACGGACACAGGCATATTGTTAGCAATCCCCCCATCCACCAACAGTTTATCTTGCCATTCCACAGGCTCCATCAACCCAGGAATCGACATGCTGGCCCGTACCGCTGTGCTCAAGCGCCCGTGATCAAGTACCACGGCTTCTCCCGTGATTAAATCCGCTGCCACCGCACGATAGGGAATGGGCAAATCATCAAAGTTCCCTGTTTCTTCATAGGGCACAAACAAGCTATCTAGAATCTGGCTTAAGTGTAAGCCTTGAAGAATGCCACGAGGCACCACAACGCGCCCTTGGTTGATACTAATACGATAATCCGCAGCCAAGCCTGAATCTAACTGCCGAAAAATATAAGGCGTGTCGGTGCGCGGGGTACGATCGGTAAAAGCGTAAGCCCAGTCTGTGGTGCGCGCCACACGTTCCACGCCGCTAGCGTCGCGCCCTGCGGCATACAAGGCACCAACAATAGCGCCCATGCTGGTGCCCACCACCGCATCCACCTGAATATTGCGCTCTTCTAGCGCGTGCAACACGCCCACATGGGCTAAGCCACGCGCCCCGCCGCCGCTTAGCACCAACCCCACTCGCTCGGGTGGCAAATCTGCTGCCGTCGCCAAACTGGCTAAAACCAACATCACGCCACATAGGCTCCATAACAACCCTTTCGGCACATGCGTTGATGGGGGAGAAGAGGTACAATTCAGCGGCGATATGGTCATGGGGTTCTACTTATGTTTCGTTCTATTGTCATTGCGTTATTAGTGGTTGGTGCTTGGGGCTGCCAATCTCAGCCTGAATCTACGTCTTCCGTGAGCGAAAGAGCATTGTGGACGATTCCCCCGAGTGATGCGGATTTTGCCGAATGGAAAGCGCCAAGCACCTTGCTCGGCTTAACCTTTATAGGTGATGTGGCTAACACCGAGCACCAAAGACGCATTCTATACTATGAGAATGACGAAAAGGTGGCGTTAGAGATCAAACTTATGCCCCTGCCCGGTGGCTGGGATAGTATGCCCGCTTCCCGTGCTATTAGTGGCCACTTTATTTATCAGCAACAACGCTATGCGGCACGTGCACAACGGCACCACACACAAATCCACTGGCAAGAAGAGCAACAAACCGAGTTTTCAGCTCTACCCACCACAGCACTGTATGCGAGCTATCAGACTCAGGAAGACAACACCACTTGGCAGCATGCCTTATGGGTAACCTTACTGCAGCCTGCCTTTATCACTTTTCATTTGCGTTACCCGCAAAATGAAAGCTATTCTGCCGAAGCTATCAAAGAAGCGCTGCAAAACTTTGCAAATCACAACACCCAACAGTGGCAACCTTAATGGCCTCTGTTTTCAAGCAACCCATCAACGAAGCCCAACTGCAATGGGCGCAAGATACGCCGATAGCTGAGCACTATGACGATGCTTATTTTATGCCTCACCAAGGCCCGAGCGAAACGCTCTACGTATTTTTGCAAGGCAATCGGCTAGAAGAACGTTTCCAGCAGTTACCTAACAATGGCTTTTTTGTGGTTGGGGAAACCGGCTTTGGTACAGGGCTTAATTTTTTAACCACAGCTGCTGCGTTTTTACGCAATGCACCAGCCAATGCACGCCTTCATTTTGTGAGTACCGAAAAGCACCCACTGCGCTTGGAAGACCTCCGCAAAGCTCAGGCTTTTTGGCCAGAGCTCGCCAAGCTCGCGGCTGAACTGCAAACCCACTACCCGGAACCCACCCCTGGCTTTCACCGCCGTTGGCTAGCCAACCACCGTATTGCATTGACGCTGATTTATGCCGATGTGGAAGAGGGTTTTGCCCAATTTAACGGTAAAGTAGACGCTTGGTTTTTGGATGGCTTTGCTCCCGCGAAAAATCCCAACATGTGGCAACAATCTCTGTTCGATTTACTTGCTAAACACAGCGCCCAAGGTGCCACATTAGCTACATTTACGGCCGCAGGCTTTGTACGCCGTGGCTTGATTGAGGCCGGCTTTGCCATGCACAAACGTAAAGGCTTTGGTGCTAAGCGGGACATGCTAGTAGGCGCTTTGCAGGGCAGCTGGCAACCCCAGCGCTATACATTAGGCGACGTAGCGATTGCAGGTGCCGGCCTTGCTGGTGCCACCACAGCGCGCCTCTTGGCAGCGCTTGGTTATCAAGTACACTTATACGATGCCAACGGTGTGGCTGCTGGCGCTTCTGGCAACTTGGCTGGCGTTCTGTATGCCACGCCAAGCGCTGTGGGCACGCCCCAAAACTTGTTTTACCAACACAGCTATTTGCATGCGCTTTATCACTTTCGCGCCCTTGGGTTTCCATCCCAAAGGGAACAAGGCGCGCTGAATGGTGTTATATACGAGCTCGCAAACCCGCGGCAAAAAGATAAGGTTTTGGCCGCTATCAATAGCGCCTACTGGCCACAGCGATTATTGCAACAACTGAGCCCCAGCCAAGTATTGCTCCCGCAAAGCGGTTACATTAGCCCCAAGGCATGGTGCGAGCACCTTGTCGCCCACCCCAACATCAGTGTTTACCAAGAAAATATTACGCCTGAACATTTTTCAGAGGGCAATTGGGTGCTACCCCATGGCAAGGTTAATCAACTTGTTTTATGCAATAGCTTCGCCGCTCATGATTTTTGCACGCCCTCTCTACCACTGCGCGCACAACGTGGCCAAGTCAGCTACGTAAAAGCCACAGCAGCTAGCCAACAATGGCAACAAGCTTGGTGCCACCGCGGCTACCTGACCCCTAGCATTAAGGGGTTACACTGCATGGGTGCTACGTTTGATCGTGGTCACTGTCACCCTAAAAGCCGCCACCAAGATGACCTACACAACCAAGAAGAATTAAGAACACACCTGCCTGAGCGTTGGCAAGCGCTCGGCGGAAACACCATGGAAATCACCGCAAGCCGGGTGGAGTTTCGCTGCCAACTGCCTGATTATTTACCACTTGTGGGGCGCGTATCAGAGCATATATTGATGAGCATTGGCCACGGTAGCCGCGGTATTACACACACACCGTTAAGTGCTGAAATACTGGCTGCCCAGCTCACCGGCGAGCCCCAAGCCACAGGCAACTATGTGCTCAATGCCTTAAGCGCATTACGCTTTAAGTAATTAAGCCTAAGCGCTGGTTGCGCACTTGCCCAGGGGGCTGGCCTGTCCAATTTTGGTAGGCGCGGCTAAAGGCGCTCTGCTCAGAAAAACCTAGCAGCAAAGCAATATCCGCTAGGCTTAGATTTTGATCGGTAAAATACTCTTCTGCCAATGCCATACGAGTGCTATCAAGCAGCTTCTGCCAATGTAACCCCCGCATGGACAAACGCCGCTGCAAGGTACGCACAGACACATGCACCTGCTCAGCTACGTCTTTTAAACTAGCGCGGTTTTCAGGCAACAGGCGCGCTATCACCTGCTGCAATTTATACTCAAACGGATCTGAGCCAAGAGTCGCATTAAGTAGTGCCTTGTTTTGCCGATTGAGTAAAGTACTAAGCCCTGTATCGCTATAGCGCAACGGTAAAGCTAAATGCGCCACAGGAAAATCGATATATGATTCAGTTTGTTTGAATGCCACCTTGCATCCAAAAAACGTTTCAAGTGCTCTGCATGTTTCATCGCTAGGTTGCGACAGCACAAACCCCACTTCGGTGGCTAAATATTGCTCCGTTACTAAACGCCGCAAGAAGGTCACCATGGCGACAAAAGACAACACGTCAGACAACTCCCCCGCGGACACCCTTTCTGGCCAAGACACGCGGACATGATCGCCGCGGCCAAACACTTCTACCACTTGGTTGTTATAAAACAAACTTTCATAGCGATGATAAGCCACCAACGCTTCTGCTAAGGTTTGGCAACTTAATACCAAATACCCTAGCAACCCCACATGGCGAGGTTGTACGAGTTGGCCAATATCTACTGCAGGCGCCACCGCCATGGGTTTTAGAGCCACGGCTTCTTCCAGCATTTCTTGCCACTGATTGACATTGATTTTGTCAGTAGGCCGTAGCCCATCCAAGTGATGACGCAACTCAGGCGCCACTAGCTGCTCTTTATCAAGCCAGTCTGTTAGTAGTTGGGCCCAAGCACCATTGATGCTTAGCGGATGGTTTTCATTGTTTGGCATATTAGGTCAAATAAAGGTCATGTTTAGTCAAATCAAGAGCAGCCATCTTAGCTAACAAATCTATTTAGGCAAACCTCAAACTGCTTTCTACTGTATTTTTCTGTTAGCATTTCAGCCTCTTTATCATATTTTCAAGGAAACCCTATGTTTGCCATGCTACCTATCACTTCTCTGTATCTTGGTTTGTTTCTGATTATGCTAACGGTGCTCGCTGTTGGTGTTGTGCGTGTGCGCTTTAGTACCAACACATCGTTGGGCGATGGTGGCCACAAAACCTTGCAAAAAGCGATTCGTGCCCACGGCAACGCCACCGAATATGTCCCTATTATCATGCTGGGGCTGGCACTGCTTGAACTTGCGGGCACTGGCAGCACCTTATTGCATGTGTATGGCAGCCTCTTTTTACTGGCACGCTTTTCCCATGCCTTTGGGATGCAGCACCCTAATGAGGGCAACAACTTCCGTAAAATAGGTATTGTGCTTACTTGGTTAATTATGCTGTGCATGGGCATACAGCTGGTACTAGGTTCATTTTAAATGCTATGAAACGCCTTTCTTGTCAGCGCTGCCAACGGCCAAGCAGCCATTGCTTGTGCCCTTGGCTCCCTTTGCAACCACAACACTCTCGCTCACGCATTGTGGTGTTGCAACATCCCAGCGAAACAAAACACCCACTTAATACAGCACGGTTTTTATCCTTAGGGCTAGCCAATTGTGAATTATGGGTGGGCGAAAAATTCCCACAACTTGAGCAACGAATTTCTGACACCCATTACCACAGTGCCGTGTTGTTCCCTAATGAAGCACCGTTAACGCTTTCTAAGGCTTCGCAAAACAGCAAACCTTGGCAGATTTTTGTTCCCGATGGCACTTGGCGTAAAGCTAAATTATAAATGCACCTCAACCCTACGCTAGCTGAACTACCTCATTTACGCCTGCCGCACGGTAATAGTGCGTATATCTTTCGCCACAGCAAGGTACCTAATAGCCACTCTACCTTAGAGGCCGTTGCTACGGTGCTTAACGCCCTTGAACCAAAGATCGACACTTCTGTTTTGCTAGCGCCTTTACACCGTTTAATGGCAGACCAAAAAAAAGCCATGGGCGAAAGCATCTTCCAACAACATTATGGTGGGTCTACCCATGGGTAATCAGGAGCAACCTTTACATCTAGCAGTAAGTGCCTGTTTGCTGGGTCAAAAAGTACGTTACGATGGCGCCCACAAAAGCGCTGCGCTGTTAAGGCACTGGCCAGTGGAATGGCACCCCATTTGCCCAGAGGTGGGGATTGGTCTTGGTGTACCGCGCCCGCCCATCGAACAGCGTTATATCAATAACCAACTCGGCATCGTTGAGGTGGGTAATTGGCAACGCTGCCATCACGATGCATTGGCAGGCTATGCCAACCAAATGGTTGGCTACATCAAAGAACAACGCATTAGCGGCTATGTGCTAATGCAAAAATCTCCTTCTTGCGCGCTACAAAGCAGCACTTTGCACAGCGGCGCTGAGGTGCTGCGCACCAATGCAGAGGGCTATTTTGTTGCAACATTGCGCCAACGCTTAACTCACTTACCAATGATTGAAGAAGCAGCGCTCCATAACGCCAAAGCACGCCATGGTTTTTTACACCAAGCTCGGCGGTATGCGGCGCAAACCTACTCCTTGGCCGCTTCTGTTTGAATAAGCCACTCTTGAATATATTGATACAACCTTGGCTCCTCAATCATGAGCATGTGCCCCATGCGGTAAAACAATTTACGCGTTAAGTTAGTGGCATTAGGGTAATAGCGCTGCGCCAATCCGCTGGACACATCCACCAGCCAGTCACCTTTGGGGTTTTGTGTCCCCACAGCGCTAGTGGTGCCGGCTATAAACAAATGCTCTATTTCTGAATCTAAAGGCACTATGGGCGCAGGGTGCTGAGCATCTACAGCTCGCGCGCGCCATTGTTTTTCTGCCAAATAACCAAAGCGCAAATCGCGGATACCCTCTGAGCGCAAATTTCCCAAACGCATTAAGGGGCGGGTATAACTTGAGATAGCCAGAAAATTATTCAGGTAGTTACCAAGGCGCTCCAATACAGCCCCTTGGTGAGGCGACCCCAAACAAATCAAATGAGACAATTTGTCCACCCAAGGGCTTGCTTGCTCACGGCCGTGATACAGAGCGCTGCGAGACACCAGGCCGCCCATAGAATGGCCGATCAATATAACCTGCTCAGGTAAAGGGGTGTGGGCGAGCAACCCTGCGAGTTTGCGCCCGTTATCTGATATATGCTGCCCGGTGTTATAACGCAAAAATGCCACTTCAGCGTTGAGCTCATGCTCTGCCCAGTGGGTAAAAGCCCCCACGGCAGGGGAGTTCCAGCAAGAATCATTCAAGCACAGGCCATGCACAAAAATTATCAGCACCTTCGTATCGGCGCTAAATTCATTAGGCGTTAAGCGCATGGGGATGGCGTAACGGCTTTCTTGCTCTACATACACTTGCCCGAAAATACCATTGAGAACGCTCTGCAAACTTAAACTTTCGGCCCTGTCTTTACTTGGATCGCGCAAAATATTAGCTAAGGCAGCAACATTACCTAGCTGGCGAAATCCATAGCGGATGGCCTGATATACCATAGGCGCCGGCACGTACTCGGTGCCGCGCACATGAAAAGGATTAGCAATGGCACCGTGAATATCTTGCACCACATCCACCACTTCATTACCAAAACGGGTCACCAGTTGTGCCACACCGCCCACGTTCCTACCTAATGTGTTCATACCCCACCCTACTTAATACTCGTTCATACGCGCCATATCATCGCGATGAAAAATAGAAATCGTTTCCGTAGCATCATCGAACCAAATCACTGCTTTATCCTGCTGTAATAGATGTTTAACCTGCGCTACTTTTTCCTCTAAACTCAGCTCTACCTGGCCATAATCAGTGCCATCACGGCTCACAAATTCTTCAATCAGTGCGCGCAAAGTACTAGCTGCTATTTCTTGATACGGGACTTCCAACAGATCTCTCCAATAGATTGGCATGACTATCTAAAACCATCATACAAGGCAGGCTGGTTTTGTGTTATCGCCCTAGTTGGTAAAGGTTCAGCGATTAAGCAACCCCCGTGGATTCCTGCTTTCTTGATCCTAATCAAGAAGCTCCTTTACAGCGACTGAGCAGCTTTCTAGTATCAGGGTTCATCTCTCCTAGAACAAAACAAGGGCAAGAAAAATGTCGATTCTCTCTACCATCAAAAAAGCGTTTCAAAAGGAAGACAAGCAAGCAGCATCAACACAAAGCCAGCCTGCTAAAGACACCAAGAAAGAATCCAAGGGCAAGCACGGCGAAGATTTTTGCTGCGGCGGTTGCTCATAATTTACAGCAGTTTTAAACCTCCCCGGTTTAAGCGCGTCTAGTACGCGCTTTTTTATTGGCGTTCGGCAAACCTAACGCGCAAAACTTCTTGTTCATTAAAACGCTGGGCTCTTAGGGCATCTATTTGTTCAGCTTTATCTTCATCGCTCAAGTTGCCATTGCTCAGAAGACGCTGTCTCTCATCTTGCCAACTCGCTAGGCGCTGTTGCCATTGGGCGCGTTGCTGATCGAGCAGGGCTAAACGCTGCGCCCCTGCTTCCCCTACCAGTGCCGAGCGTAGCCTGTAAAAGGTTTTATCGTCTGCATTTTGTTGCTGAAGCTCATCGGTAAGTTGGCGCAACATAGATAGTTGCTCAAGTTCGTTTCTTTCCTCTTGAAAAGCAAGCGGCATTTGTGCTGTTAGCACTGCTATTGCCTCTGCTTTTTCAGCAGCATTTAAATGCTCACTATTCAACACCTCTAAACGCGAAAGCGTATAATCATCGTAAGCGTCCTCTTCACCAAAAAAAGCTTCCTGTGTAGCTATATCAAAATAACTATGACGAAGTGCTTTAAGCTCTTGCTTGAAACCTCGCATTTGTCCAAGATCTAATTGATGCATATTAGGCTTAACACTTTCCAATGTGTCTGCTTCAGCTAAAAAATCCAAATAATTGTGAAGCAGCGCTTCAGCTTCTTGAGCTGCACCAGATGGCAATTGATGGTGTATATAAGCAATGATTCTGGCAACTACTGTTACCAAGGGTTCTTCACCTTGCGCACTTAAGAAATAATCAAATAACTGACGAGTACGAAAACTGGGCAATAAACGGCCCCTTTCATCAAGCACGAAACCACCATCAACCTCCGTATCGCGCAATGATGATGCTAAATTTTCGAGACCTGTTTTAAAGTTATTGCCGCTCTCTAAGGTGTTTTGTTCCAACAGGTTCTTATCGAGTATTGGAAGCGGCTCTGACCACTGGCCTGAAGTGAACGCCGAGTTTGGTGCTACTTGTCGCTCTAGGTCATCTTGCCCAGCAAGCCACCACACAAAACCAAAGAAAGCCAATAATATTAATCCGATTAAGTACCGCACTTTCTACCTCCCCTAAACGAAACAAGACGCCCGTAGGCGTCTTGTTGGCTTTATTGAATTGATTAAAGGCCGGCATTCTTTAACCGATTAGCATGTTGGCGAAATACAGTTTTTGGATTTGTCTCAAATAAACTAACTAAACCCAACAACTGATTCACCTCATCAAGATGATCCATATAATAATCATCACGGATCACCTGCCCTAAATGACTGCTGCAACGCCCCACTAAACCATCATTATCACTATCATGGCTACCTATAAAAGCCAGCCCCACACCTGCCATGGCGTAAGCGCTTGGATCGAGCAAATGCGTTAAACTTCCCGTGCCGCTCCAAGAATAGAAACGTACACCATTTTCCTCATAAGCTCCCTCTCCACAATCTGTTAGAGGCACGCCCGCTGGAAACATTCGATTAAATTCAGCTGTGCCTTCTGTGGTAAGCGATGCTAGGCCTGCCAAGGAATCCTGCGGTAAATGCCCACCAGAAGCAGCACCCACTAGCCAACCAAAACCATCAACTATGGCCGACAATACAGTTTCAGCAGGACTACCGATCACGGGCAACTCTGCGGCTTGAGCAATTAAATCAGCCACGGGGGTTCCTTTGGTAGGCCCACCCACAGAAGTGACAGAAGCAACCTTTTCAGGAATTACAGCGGCCACGTAGCGAATAGAATGATTGCCATGACTGTGGCCAATCAAATTAACCTTTGCAGCCCCTGTAATGGCTAGTATTTCCTCCACTTGCTCTAGTAGCTGCTCACCACGAAACTCAGATGATTCAAAAGCGGACACTCGCGTAGCAAAAACTGACGCACCATCTTTGCGTAAATCGGAAGGTATTTGGTACCAATAATCCACGGGCCCAACGTTATCAAAACCGCTCATGCCATGTGCTAACACAATGGGGTACTGGGTAGCGGTGTAATCACTTTTGAACAAATTGAAAAATGCGTAGCTTGGCAAGCTAGTGGCACACAGAACGGCAATAAGCGCAGCGGATCTAACATAGCGCAACATGGCGACTCTCCTTTCTCGTTATTTTTATTGGATATGAGTATTTATTATACAAAACGATTAAAAAATACTTAGCGGCAATAAGGGAGTCAATACAACGTCGAGGAGTTTTACATTCTCCTGTCTCTTTTGTGACATAAGTATTGCCTTCCACTACAAAACCATGGAAGGCAACACCTAAACCACTAATAAATCACATCAGCACCACGCTCTTGAGACATGGCTTCATATTCATCACTAAAGAAGAATGTATCCTCGCCAAAGGCAGGCACTAAATCATCAAACCAAGTGGCTTCTGGATCATACTTAGCAAAGAAAGGACGTTGCACCCAATCTGCGTTACGGCCTTGAATAAAACGCAGAATAAATACTTTTTCACCATTAAGCTCGGTGATTCCTTGAATCTCTACTTTGCCAGGGCCTGCACTCATAGAGGGTCCGCGAGCTGTTCTTGCTAAACCAGACACGCGCTGAATAGCTTGGCGATAAATCTCGTAAGTCTTAGCAAGTGGTACCTCAAAGTAACGCTTGGCACCCGTGTCACGCTCCACGAACATGTAATAAGGCACCATGCCTAGCTTGACTTGGGTACGCCACATGCGCTCCCACACCGCTGGATCATCATTAATGTGCTGCACCAAAGGCGCTTGGCAACGAATAATGGCACCTGTGGCACGAATTCGACGAATGGCTTCGCGCACAATTGGCGTTTCCATTTCTTGCCAATGGTTAAAGTGCGCCATAAAAGCAAGGTGCTTGCCGCCTTTCACAAGCCTTGCAAATAACTCTAGTAGCTCATCAGCGTCATCGTCTGTCACAAAACGCTGCGGCCAAAAAGTGAGGGATTTAGTACCTATACGAATCGTTTGCACATGCTCAAGCTCGGGTTTTAGTAAAGGCTCTAGGTAATTCACCACATGGCGCGTCTTCATTACCATGGGATCGCCACCTGTGAGCAGCAAATCTGTTACCTCTTTATGCTCTTCTAAATAGGCATGCAACAAATCCGCTTCGTTTGAGGCAAAGCGCAGATCTTTATCGCCCACAAACTGCGCCCAGCGAAAGCAGAAGGTGCAGTAGCTGTGGCACACTTGCCCTTGACTTGGGAAAAACAGTACCGTCTCCCGGTACTTATGTTGCATACCCTCTAATGCTTGGCCATTAAGCATGGGTACATTCATTTCTTGCTGGCCCGCAGGGTGCGGGTTAAGCCCAGCTTGGATTTCTTTTGCCAAGGCGTTGATTTGTTTACGGTTAGCCCCCGATGCAATCAATTCTGCCATGCGATCATAATCTTCGGGTGCCAACATGCCACGCTGTGGAAACGTCAGCTGAAACACTGGGTCGTTCGGAATATTATCCCAATCAATCAACTCATTAATCACGTAATCATTTACACGGAAAGGCAACACATTAGACACCACTTCCATTTCAAAGCGTTGCTCTGGCGTGAGCTTTTGCAGGGGTGTGATGTTATCCAAATGGCGGTGGGTATACACCTGAAACCGTGTGGTCTCTGAATAAGGGGCACCTGTATTTGCTACCGGAATTATTGATGATGAAGACATAATTACCTCTTCTCTTTTCTGCTTAAACAGCTATCAAGGTAGTCGTATCGTTAGCTGTTTAGATAAACAATATTGGAAAACACCAATATTAATTGACACAACCACAGGATAGATTCCCACCATCACAGGGTTGTAACTTGATGATATCGCGCATTTAACAGCGTCTTTTTTTACTCACCGCCTTCGTGGCAGCTAAAGGGTAAAAGCCGCACAGTCTAGCAGACTTTTAAAACTCAGGCATAACTTATCAGTTGTTATGCCCCTATATCTTATTGATATAACTATCAATCATGTGCTTGGTCACGCCATTTAGCTGGGGGCATGCCCACCCAACGCTTAAAAGCATGAACAAAACTCGCTGGCTCTTGATACCCCAACTGCTCAGCTATTGCTTTCACGCTGTGTTGTTTTTCTCTTAGTAGCGCTTTAGCTTTCAACTCACGTATTTCATCTAATAGTTGACGGAAACTTGTGCCCTGCACTTCAAGATGGCGCCGCAAAGTACGGCTTGAAACAAATAGCTCTTTCGCTACCGCGTCCATGCTAACACTGTGATGGCTCTGAAAATGACGCTCTATCGTATCCCGTACTCGCTCGGGCCAGCCTTGCCGTTGCCGTAGCTCTACCAATAAAGCCTCGCATTCTGATACGCAAGCTTGATGAGTAACAACATCGGCTTGGGGCAACGCCTGAGTAAAAACGGTCAACGCCATTTCTGCCATATTGGCTTGCGCCCCGAATTGTGGCAGCACACCAAAATGTTCTACAGCCCACTGCGCATCATTTTTATTTTCATGGACAAAACACACGTTGGCACAACCTTGTTTTTTGCCCGTCACTTCGTGCACCAAGCTCATCAGCGCGCTCATATCTCGTTCAATCACAAACGATTGTACCGCCAAGGGCAAATTCTTAGCATTAAAATGCACTTGCACTTTTTCCCGCGTAAAACGCAGCTCAAACTGACTAAAAGCATAACTAAGCCCCATAAAGCGCAAGCCAAATAAAGCAGCTTCTTGTAAGGTCGCACTGCTACTTAAGCCAAACCCAAACACGCCATAATTAGCCAAACGGTAGCGTTGCCCTAAGCGGATACCTAGCCCCGCACAATACGGCAAGGAAGCCATCAGGTTTTGAATAAGCTGCAACTCTTGCCGTGCCAAAATACGGCTATGTGGGTTCCCTAAGGTGGCCATGGAAATACCAGAGTTTTGCAGCATTTTAGCCAAAGGCATGCCTTCTTCTTGCGCTAGTTGGCACAACAACTGAGCACTCACAATTCCTCGTTGGCTATTTAAATTCGTCAAAACAAAAACCCTAGGTTGTCCGAAATTCACAATTTATTGTCCTGTTACAAACTAACCTAAGTTTTACTGCTCGGCTATGATATCGGGTTAATTTCCACTAACTTTTGAGACAACTATGGCAAGGTTTCACGAATTTATTATCATCGGCAGCGGTTTTGGTGGCATAGGCATGGCGGTTCAACTACAAAACGCTGGCCATAAGGATATCAAAATCCTTGAAAAGGCAGATTCTTTGGGCGGCTGCTGGCGTGATAATACTTACCCTGGCGCAGCCTGCGATGTGCCATCGCACCTCTACTCTTATTCTTTTGAACAGAACTTTCCTTGGTCGCGCCGTTTTGCACCGCAAAAAGAAATCTTAGCTTATCAGCAGCACGTGGCCGCAAAATACAAGGTCGATACACTCTGCCAATTCAATACCGAAGTGGCCAACGCCGAGTTTGATCAAGCGCGAGGCCGCTGGATTATCACCACCAACAACCAAGATACTTATGAATGTAAATTTCTTATTGCAGCCACAGGCCAATTAAGCGTGCCATCGCAGCCTAAGCTGAAAGGGATCAACGATTTTTCTGGTCTCGTTTTTCACTCTGCACGCTGGCCTGAAAATCTCGATCTCAATGGCAAAAAAGTAGCTGTGGTAGGCACAGGCGCTAGCGCTATTCAGTTTGTGCCCGAGGTGGCTAAATCGGCCGAAGTACTTACGCTCTTCCAACGCTCTGCCCCTTATGTGCTGCCTAAGCCCGACCGCCGTTATAGCAAGGTGGAAAAAGAAGTCCTAACCCGCTTACCTATTATTCGCTCCCTGGAGCGTTTAGGGTTATACAGTTCCTATGAAACCCGCGTGCTAGGTTTTGGTAGCTTGCACAAACACACAATGGCATTCTTTGAACAACGCTTTAAACGCTTTTTACACCAGCAAATTAAAAACGATGCCCTACGTAAAAAGCTCACCCCTGATTATCCCATGGGTTGCAAGCGTATCTTGATGTCGAACAATTACTACCCAGCGCTAGCGCAATCCCATGTGCACGTGGAAACTCAGGGCATAGATACCGTCACAGCTCAAGGTATTCGTACCACAGACGGCGTAGAACACGCTGCTGATGTCATTATTTTTGGCACGGGTTTTAAAGCAGCAGACTTCCTAAGCCCTATTCAAGTGACTGGCAATAATGGCAAAACGCTTGCACAAGCATGGCAAGAAGGTGCTGAAGCCTATAAAGGCGTGTCTGTGGCAGGCTTCCCTAACTTATTTATTTTATATGGCCCTAACACCAACCTAGGCCACAACTCTATTATTTATATGCTAGAGAGCCAGTTTGAGTACGTGTTACGCTGCGTAAAGACGATGAACAAAAAGAAAGCACGCTCCATTGATGTAAAAGCCAACACAATGCGCAAATTTAACGATGCTATCCAGGAACAAATTGATGGCACTGTTTGGCAAGCAGGTTGCACCAGCTGGTATCAGAATGCATCGGGCAAAAACACCAACAACTGGCCAACCTTTACTTTTAAGTATCGCGCGCTCACTCACAGCATAAATCCTAAGGATTATCACTTTGAAACTGCATAAAGTATCTTCATCAGCGTTATTGCGCGGTGCGCTTTCTGGGGCATTGAGGCTTGCGGTAAAGCCTCTCTTTGCTCCCCATATTAGCCCATCGTTGAGACGTAAAGGGTTAGAGCTGGCCTCGCTTAGCACGCTTAATGCTCGCGGTATTAAGCCCACGCAAGTGAAATTAGGTGGGGTGCCTGCCCTGCGTTATGGACAAGCCAATAACAGCACTGTTGTGTTGTATTTGCATGGCGGCGCCTACACCGCTGGCTCGCCCGGCACGCATGCGTCACTCACAAGCCATTTAGCTCAAACTAGTGGTGCCACAGTGTTTGTACCTGATTATCGTTTAGCGCCAGAGCACCCTTACCCAGCTGCGCTAGAAGATGCTTGTTTTTGCTACCAAGCGCTGCTTGAACAGGGGTTCAAGGCGGCACATATTACGGTGGCAGGCGATTCTGCTGGCGGCGGGCTAGCCCTAAGCCTGTTATTGCACTTAAAAGCAGAAAAAATGCCACTCCCTAAGGGCATGATTCTGCTGTCGCCTTGGGCCGATTTAACCCATCCCAACGCAAAAGCTTCTGCTCAACCTCAAGATGCTATGCTCACGTGGGCAGGCCTCAACGCTGCTGCCAAGGGATATGCGGCTAACGAAGCTTTAACACACTCGGGCATTTCTCCAGCACTCGGCGATTTAAGCGGACTGCCACCCACACTCATTATTGTGGGCACAGAAGAGATTTTATTGGCCGATGTAAAATCCCTAGCCGCTAAGCTTAAACAACAAGGCGTTAGCACTGAATGCGAAATATATGAAAAAATGTGGCATGTGTTTCCTCTACATGCACGCATGCTAAAAGAAGCCGATCTTGCCATCCACGCCATGGCAAATTTTATCCTTAACTGAATTCCTAAGCGCCCATGGCTGATAACTTCTGAGTAGCCCATTAGAATACAACTACTTGGCTACTAAGGAGTTACCATGGGCAAACCCAATATCACCCTATTCGCTTTAGGCGGCACAATTTCTGCGCACCACCCTTTGCGTGATGAATTACGTCATTACCGCACTGGCCACTTTACCGCACAAGAGCTATTAGCCGCGCTCCCTGAAATAAATAACACCGCCCACATTACTGTGGAGCAAGTGGATAATGTCACCAGCACAGCAGTGGATTTACCTCATTGGCTACGGCTAAAACATCAGATTGAGCGCCACTTTGCAGAAGGTGCAGATGGCATTGTGATTACCCACGGCACTAACACCTTGGAAGAAACCGCTTACTTTCTACATCTCACCGTTAACAGCACCAAACCCATAGTATTAGTAGGCTCACAGCGGCCCTTTAGTGCCCTTAGCAGCGACGCCCACCTTAACTTGCTAAACGCTGTGCGTGTGGCAGCAGAACCTACTTGCCATGGGCTCGGCACCTTAGTCCTGATGAACGATAAAATTTATTGCGCTCGCGATGTGAGCAAAACCCATACTTATCATGTGGAGAGCTTCCAAGCCTTTAACACTGGCCCCATTGGCACCGTAGACCCCGATCGGCAAGTGCGTCTTAGTCACCGCCCTGTACGTTCACACAGCACGCTTTCACGCTTTGCAGTGCCACTAGATGATTTCGCGCCTTATGTGCCCATTCTTTTCTCACACGCGGGAGCTGATCAGCGCTTACTAGAGAGCTTAATGCAGCACCACACCCCTCACGGCATTGTAATGGCCGGCACAGGTGCTGGGCGCTGCTCCCCCTTAGAAGAAGCTCCTTTACTTACCGCACGAGACCAAGGCATCCCTGTGGTAATGAGCAGCCGCTTGGCCAGTGGCCGTGTACTGCCAATTGAGTATTACGACAAATTTGGACTGATAACCGCAGATGATTTACCCCCTCAAAAAGCGCGCATTGTATTATTACTGACAATAAAGCTCGGACTGAATAAAACGGCCATACAAGAGGCTTTCAATACCCACTAACGTAGAGCTTTTATCGTGTTACAAGGAATAACAACAATGAGCTCTGAGTCATTTTTTTCTCACATTGCCCAGTCCGCTGAAAAAGCCTTTCCTTTTGTGGAGCGCAGCGGCATTGAGGTACTGCATGTGGCCAAGGGAGAATGCCACCTACGCATGCCTTTAGAAGGCAACAAAAACCATATCAACATTATGTATGCAGGTGCCTTATTCACCTTGGCCGAGTTCCCTGGCGGCGTGGTGTATCTCACCTGCTTTGATATCACCAAGATGTACCCCATTCTTAAAGGCTTGGATATTAATTTTTATCGCCCCGCCACGACGGATATTGAAGTGCGCGCCAGCCTAAGCAACGAAGAGATTGAGCGTATTAATGCCGCAACGCTTACCGAGGGAAAATGCGACTTTGATTGGCAAGTTGAATTGGTTAACCCAGAGGGTGAAGTGGTAGCGGTAGCAGATTGTCGTTATCAGATGCGGAAAAGATAATAAAATGCGGAAATAAAAAAGCAAAAAAAAAGCACTTGCAGAATTTTATAGGTTCTTGCAAGTGCTTGATTTTATAGCTCTTATTTGGTGCCCGGGGCCGGAATCGAACCGGCACGAGAGTTACCCCTCGAGGGATTTTAAGTCCCTTGCGTCTACCTATTTCGCCACCCGGGCTTGTTGCTACTAACAACAAGTGGAGGCGCGGGCCGGAATCGAACCGGCGTACACGGAGTTGCAGTCCGCTGCATCACCACTCTACCACCGCGCCTTAAAATGAGTCTTGAAAATTGGAGCGGGAAACGAGATTCGAACTCGCGACCCCAACCTTGGCAAGGTTGTGCTCTACCAACTGAGCTATTCCCGCTTAATTCTTTAGAGAAGAATTTAATTTGCTTCCCTGTATGCGGCGAGCATTCTACATGAGCCGCCTTTGCTGTCAAGCAAACATTTTTTGTTTGGCGATTCTTTGCACAAGATTAAAATCAAGTGCTTAGCAAATATACAAAGGCTTATGCCTGAGGCTCACTCGCCCACAAATCCTGCCAAGCAGCACGCAAATATTGGTACATGGAGGATAGGGTTAAAAAAGTTGCAGCATACAAAAGCACATAGGAAAGCAACACTTGCCAATTTAAAATTATTTCTCCCATGCCGCCTTTTTCAAGTGGGAAATACAACAACATAGTAATAGCAACAATTTGCAGGATCGTTTTTACCTTGCCCATGGAGCTAACGGCAACACTTGAGCGCTTACCAAGTTCTGCCATCCATTCACGCAAAGCGGATACTAAGATCTCACGTGAAATAATCACCAAGGCTGGGATTGTCATCCAAATGGTTTTGTGGCCGTGCACCAAGAGCATTAACGCCACTGCCACCATTAATTTATCTGCCACGGGATCAATAAAAGCCCCAAAACGGCTGGTTAATTTCATTTTTCGCGCTAAATAACCATCAAACGCATCAGTAATACCCGCTACGGCAAAAATAACTGCAGCAATTAGCGGGCTTGATTTAAAAGGCAGAAAAAATACCAACACTAAAATAGGAACCGACGCCAACCGTGCCAGTGTTAACAAATTTGGAAGTGTTAATGCGGTGGCGTAATCGGGTTTTTGCATGGAACTTCTCTATATTCTTTGGTGACGAGTACACATGAGTTATTCATGTAACCAAGTATAAATCGTGCGAGCCAACTGCGGGCCTATGCCCTCTACTGCTGCGATGGATTGCTCTGAAGCATTGCGTAGCTGTGCGAGGCCACCGTAGTGATGTAACAAAGCGCGTCTGCGCTTGGGACCAACCCCCGGGATGCCTTCAAGGACAGAGCCTGTTCGGCTCTTTTGCCGTCGCGCTCGATGGCCTATCAACGCAAAGCGGTGCGCCTCATCACGAATTTGTTGCAGTAAATGCAAGCCTCTATGCTCTGCGGGTAAGACTATTACAGCCCCATTCATTTTATGCAACCGTTCTTCAGCGTTTTTATGTTTTCCCGGCGCTTGGCTAATGCCAATCACTTCCTGATCTGGCAATCCTAACTCGGCCAACACGGCAGCAACCGCACTCACCTGCCCTTTACCGCCATCAATCAGCAAAAGATCAGGCATCAGTTGTTCATTTTCAATCACGCGCCTGTACCGCCGCTCTACTGCCTCGGCCAAGGCAGCATAATCATCACCCTCTTGCTCGGGGTTCACATTATAACGGCGATAATCTTGTTTTATTGCTCCCTCTTGCCCGAACACCACACAAGCTGCTACGGCTTTCTCCCCTCCTGTGTGGCTAATATCAAAGCATTCGATGCGTTCTGGTAATACCGCTAAGTCCAAAGCCTCTTGCAATGCAATCAGGCGCTGCCCCATATTTTGCTGGTTGGCCAAGACATTCGCCATGGAGTGACGTGCGTTTTCTTCGGCTAACCGACGCCAAGCTTGGCGCTGACCACGCACCTGGTGAGCAAAACGTAAACGCCGACCATGGCGTTGGAACAACGCCTCAGCAAGAGTGGTGCTATTAATGGCATGACTTAACAATACCTCTTTGGGTAGCTCCACCACCTCTTCAATGGCGAGATAATACTGCTCCACAAACGTTTCGAGCACCTTTTCCGGTGCTTGATCAAGCTGCAAACTAAGAGCATGGCTTTTGTGCCCTAACAAACGGCCATGGCGAACACTGAGTTGCTCCACCACAGCTTTACCGTGACGCACCAACACAGCAAACACATCAGCACTGGCAGATTCATCTGCGGTGTCCACATACTGCTTTTGCTGTATCAATCGTAATGCAGAAATTTGATCACGCACTTCTGCGGCACGTTCGAAAGCTAAGGCCTGAGCTGCATCAAGCATTTGCTGTTCAAGCTCTGCAAGTAATTTTGTGTCGCGCCCCTCTAAAAAATCCACCGCCATTTGCACTTGGCCTGCATAGGCTTCTGCACTCACCTTGCCCACACAAGGCGCCGTGCATCGCTTAATTTGGTATTGCAAACAAGGCCTAGAGCGTTGCTTAAACATGGAGTCATGGCAGTTGCGTAATTTGAACACTTTTTCAAGTACATTAAGCGCTTCTTTAACACTTGCCACACTGGGGTAGGGGCCAAAGTACTGCCCTATTTTACTACGTTGTCCACGATGAAAGCTCACCCGTGGGAAGATATGAGATTGATCAATCAGAATATAGGGATACGATTTATCGTCGCGTAATAAAATATTGTAGGGTGGCCGATGCTTTTTAATCAGCGCTTGCTCTAATAACAACGCCTCCGTCTCATCGTGGGTAACGGTAACCTCAACATTAGCCACATGAGACAGTAGCGCCTCTGTTTTGCGCGATGTAATTTGGCCAACAAAATAACTTGATAGACGATCGTGAAGGTTGCGGGCTTTGCCCACATAAAGAATTTTGTTTTGCTGATTAAAAAAACGATACACGCCTGGCTTTCGCGTGCATCGCTTTAAAAAAGATTTGCTATCGAATACCTTGTCGCTCAACCCTCGCGCCTTCTCTTTTTTTGCCTACTTCGAGCAGTAAGCATACCATGCTGCATGGCCATTATCGCCATTCCCACATCGCTATCCACGCCCAACTTGCCATAAATGCGATAGCGGTAGGTATTGATGGTCTTAGGTGATAGGTAGAGCTGTTCCGCTATGTCCCTCACTTTGTAGCACTGAGTAATTAACGACATCACTTGGAGCTCGCGCTCAGACAAAGCATCAAAAGGGCTCAAGTACTCCACGTGGCTTTTCAATGCCATTTCTTGAGCAACATTAGCAGTAATATAATGTTGGCCAGCCATGATAGTCTGCACTGCTAATATAAGATTATTAGGGCAATCATTTTTGCTAAAATAACCATCTGCTCCCGCCCGAATCGCCCTTGCTGGAAATGGCGCGCTTTCGCAATCTGTGACCACCAAAATTTTGATGCCATGTTGTATTCTTTTGATTCTCTTGATAGCTTCCACGCCCCCTATGCCTTGCATACTAATGTCCATTAGCACCATATCTGGCTCTTTTTCTCGAACAAGTTTTAACGCTTGCTCGCCAGTTTCTGCTTCAGCAACCACTTCATAGCCTGGTAAGTTTGTAAAAATTTTAATCAAGCCCGCACGGAACAACTGGTGATCGTCAACTATTATTATCTTGCTCATTGCTACTTCCTTTTATAAGCATATTTTAATTATTTTTTGCTAGCGATTGTTTGCTATCGCGTCATCAAGAATAGCTAACGAAAAATTTAATTTTGTGAACTCGTTATAAATTCAAGCAACAAAAAGCTTTCATGGTCAAACACTTACAAAAGCTTAAGCACTTTACAGCAAGGGCTAGCTAAATTAGCAATAAGGAAGTAATCACTAATAGCTAAGTATTATTCTAGGGATCAATAAGAGAAGAATTAAAGCAAGCAAAGCGCCTAACATAATATTAGGCGCAGCAGAAATTAATGAATTTGTTTTAACGTTTGAGCCTCTAGCGCAGAGGCAGTTGCTTTTAACGGTGGTTGTTGTGCTGGCGGCTTATCGTGTTCTGCAGGCTGATAACCTTCCACGTAACGCAAGAGTAAGGTACGAATAAGTTCGTCATCGCTTAGCTCCAGCGCTTCTTGCATAGCGTGGAAGGCTGCCACAAATTCTTCCCATGGCATAAAGTCTTCCCGCGCCTGCATTATCATGCTGTGCTCTGTACCAATACCCGCATCACAAATTAAGAGCTCTTCGTAAAGCTTTTCACCAGGACGCAAGCCTGTGAACTTAATTTCAATATCACCGTTAGGATTGTCTTTAGTACGTACCGAGGCCCCCATGAGGGAAACCATAGTGCACGCCAAATCATAAATTTTAACGGGTTCACCCATGTCCAGTAAAAACACTTCCCCTCCTTTAGCCATAGCGCCCGCTTGAATTACCAATAAAGCGGCTTCAGGAATGGTCATAAAATAGCGCGTTACCTCGGGATGAGTCACTGTTACTGGCCCACCTGCTTTAATTTGCTCATTAAACAGCGGCACCACAGAACCCGATGAACCAAGTACATTACCAAAACGCACCATGGTAAATATGGTGTTGCTACCCCTGTGAGCCATGGCTTGTAAAATTAACTCAGCAAAACGTTTAGTGGCTCCCATTACGTTTGTAGGGCGCACGGCTTTATCCGTAGAAACCAAAATAAAGCGTTCCACCTTAGC
>Ga0079226_10000261_pt1 | contig 35224 bp, 30 predicted proteins | sample Poulit2014_FD_76345 | JGI IMG/M metagenome (GOLD analysis project Ga0079226, IMG submission 76345) | Agricultural soil microbial communities from Georgia to study Nitrogen management - Poultry litter 2014 | ecosystem: Environmental > Terrestrial > Soil > Agricultural land | place: USA: Georgia...
CGCCCGGAGCCGGGATCTCGAAGCCGGGCCCCGGAGCTCCGCGGGTCGGCCGGCATTGTGACTCGCCGACCGCTGGTGCCGGGCGGTCAACCGTGTGTTGCCCAACACTGTCGAGACGTCGCCAATCGACGTCGGGTTGAATTGTCGAGAGAAGCGCACCGTGCCCGACACACACGGTGGAGCAGCGAGACAGTGTCGTCGCAGAGTCGTGCTGCGCTGGGCAGCCCCGGCTCTGAGTGTGCCATGGATGCGTCGTTGTGATCATCCGCCGGTGGCGGATCGATCCCTGGCCGTCACCGCCCAGCCCGTGAACCGACCATGACGAGGGGGTTTCGTGATCGATACCGCGCCCGAGACCGGCGGCGCCCCGACACCGACGCGCCGCACCGGCCTCCTGATCGGTGTGCTCGTCGTCTCGGCATTCGTGATGATCCTCAACGAGACGATCCTGAGTGTCGCCCTGCGGACGTTGACCGTTGAGCTCGACGTTTCCACCACCACAGTGCAATGGTTGACCAGCGGATTCCTGTTGACCATGGCCGTGGTCATTCCCACGACGGGATTCCTGCTCGAACGATTCACTCCGCGCCAGATATTCCTCGCGTCGTTGACGTCGTTCACTCTCGGCACACTGCTCAGCGGGCTCGCTCCGGGATTCGGGGTACTGCTCGTCGGGCGTGTCATCCAGGCCAGTGGGACCGCCGTGATGCTGCCACTGCTGATGACGACGGTGTTACGGCTCGTATCGGCTGAACGGCGCGGCGCGACCATGGGCACGATCACGATCGTGATCGCTGTTGCCCCCGCTGTCGGACCGACTATTGGCGGAGCGGTGCTGGACTCGCTGGGTTGGCGCTGGATGTTCTGGATCGTGCGCCCCCTTGCACTGCTGGCACTACTCATCGGTGCGGTCTGGCTGCGCCTCGACAGTGAAACCCGGAGTGTCCCGTTGGACACGTTCTCCGTGATCCTGTCCGCACTCGGCTTCGGCGGGGTGCTGTACGGGTTGTCGAGCTTCGAGAACGCTGCGGCGGGCGTGGCCCCCACGACATGGGTGGCACTCGGAGGCGGCCTCGTCGCACTGACCGTGTTCGTCTCCCGTCAGATCACGCTGCAGCGTCGCGACCGGGCCCTGCTCGACCTCCGTCCGTTCACGTACCGCACGTTCCTGGTTGCGCTGATCGTGAACGTCCTGCTGTTCATGTGCATGCTGGGCGCGGCAGCCATCCTGCTCCCCCTGTACCTACAACAGGTACTCGACACCGGTTTGTTCACCAGCGGCCTGGCGCTGCTGCCCGGTGGCCTGGTCCTGGGGCTGCTCGGCAGGCCGGTCGGTGCGTTGTATGACCGTTTCGGCGCCCGTCCGCTGGTGATACCGGGCACGATGGCCATGGCAGTGGCACTCTGGTTGTTCGCGATCCCGGGAATAGCCTCCTCGGTGGGGCTGGTGGTGGCCATTCACCTGCTGTTCATGGCGGGCCTCGGCCTGATGATGACACCGCTGATGACAGAGTCCCTCGGGGCGCTGCCGGACTACCTCTACTCGCATGGCAGCGCCATACTCACCACCCTCCAACAGGTCGCGGGCGCGTTCGGCACGGCGCTGTTCGTCACCATCGCCGCGCTCGGCAGCGCCGACCCCACCGCTGCCAGCCCCGACGGGGCCGGACTGCACAGTGCGTTCACCGCTGCGGCGATCATCGGTGTGCTCGCGTTCGCGGTGGCCCTGTGCATCAGGCGGAAGCAGTCCGGCCCGGCCGACAACCGGGCGGTCAACGAGGTCCAACACGTCTGAGGCACGCTCGGCGGCGTATCGCATCGCAGCGAGTACCGAGTTCCCGCCGCGATGCGGCGCCACGGGAGCCGCTGTCGACGCTCACACTCGGAGCGCTGACAGCACGCCGTTACACGAACCAGGAGATATCGCCGGCGCCCTCTCGTGCGATCACCGGTTCGTCCCCGGAGAAGTCCACTACCGTCGTGGGGTCCACACCACAGTCGCCGGAGTCGACGATCACGTCGAGCGAGCTCCCGATCCGGTCCGCGATGTCCTGTCCACTGGTCATCGGGTCATCCTCCCCTGCAAGGATGAGGGTGCTCGACAGCAACGGTTCGCCGAGTTCGGCAACCAGTGCCTGTGCGGTGACGTGGTCCGGAATGCGCACCCCCACGGTCTTCTTCTTCGGGTGTAGTAACCGTCTGGGGACTTCCTTCGTCGCCGGGAGGATGAACGTGAAACTTCCCGGGGTGGCCGCTTTGACCGCCCGGAAGATGTCGTTGTCGACATGCACGAACTGGCCGAGCTGCGCGAAGTCCTGACACACCAGCGTGAAGTGGTGTTGATCGTCGAGCTTGCGCAACTCGCGGATACGGTCCATCCCTTCTTTGTTGCCCAGCTGGGTGCCGAGCGCGAAGCAGGAGTCGGTGGGGTACGCGATCAGCGCGTCGTCACGGACGGCGTCAGCGACCTTACGGATTTTGCGCTGCTGTGGGTTCTCGGGGTGCACCTGGTAATGGATCGCCATGGCCGTAGTTTAAACGCCCGCGGCAAGACCGGCCCGCTGTCGCAGTCCGCCGTCACTGTGCGGGACACCAGCGGCACCGTGTTCTGAGATGCATCCTGTTCGGCCGCACGCGGTTTGTCGCACGCGCGCATGAAAAGCCGCCCACGGCGCCGACATGGCGTCGTGGGCGGCCAACACGTTGGTTGTTATGCGGTTGGTTGTGGAGAGTCGATGCGGAAGGTCAGTCCGTTGTCCCCGGCATCGACCCGAAGGTGTGCCCCGGAGGTCAGCTCCTCGTCCAACAGCAGGTCCGCCACACGGTCGTCGATCTCGCTCTGGATGGTGCGCCGCAGCGGCCGGGCACCGAACTCGGGTTGGTAACCGTGTTCGGCGACCCAGTCGATGGCTGCCTCCCCGAACTCCACGGTGACACCCTGCTCGTCGAGCCTGCTTCTGGTCTCGGCCAGCATCAGGTCCGTGATCGTGTGCAGTTGCTCCTTGGTGAGCTTGCTGAAGGTCACGACCTCGTCGATCCGGTTCAAGAACTCCGGCCGGAACGACTCCCGCAGTTTCGGCATCAGCCGCTCGCGCAGCGTCCGGCTCTGCTCGTCGCCGTCCGTCTTGAACCCGATCGGGCCGGACCTGCTGGAGATGATCTCCGAGCCCAGGTTACTGGTCATGATCAGCACGCTGTTGCTGAAGTCCACAGTACGACCCTGGCCGTCGGTCAGGCGGCCGTCCTCGAGTACCTGCAGCAGAGTGTTGAACACGTCCGGATGCGCCTTCTCGATCTCGTCGAGCAGGATCACCGAGTACGGATTCCTGCGTACCTTCTCGGTGAGTTCGCCGGCCTCGCCGTAACCGACGTATCCCGGTGGAGCCCCGACCAGCCTGCTGGCCGTGTGCCGCTCGCCGAACTCACTCATGTCCAGCCGGACCATCTTCTCGGAGTCACCGAACAGGCTCTCGGCCAGTGCCTTGGCCAGCTCGGTCTTACCGACCCCGGTCGGCCCCAGGAACAGGAAGCTGCCGATCGGCCGGTTCTCGTCACCCATACCGCTGCGGGAGCGCCGCACGGACCGGGCGATCGAGGTCACGGCGTCCTGCTGACCGATGACCCGCTGGTGCAGCTCGTCCTCGAGCTTGCGCAACCGGGTACGTTCCGTCTCGGTGAGCTGGCTGACCGGTACACCGGTGCGCCGTGAGATCACCTCGGCGATATCGGCCGGACCGACCTCTAGGGTCTCCTCGTCCTCGGCTGCGGAGTCCGCGGTATCCGAGGATCCGGTGGTGTTGTCCGACCGGGCACCACCCGCCTGCTCCAGCTGCTGCTGCAGCTGCGAAACCTCGTCGCGCAGCTGTGAGGCCCGTTCGAAGTCCTCTTCCGAGACAGCGGCATCCTTGTCCGACTCGAGTTTCGAGATCTTCTTCCGCAGTTGGCGGACCTCGCCGGACTCGCTCGACTTACTCAACCGTTTCCGAGCGCCGGTCTGATCCAACAGGTCGATGGCCTTGTCCGGCAGGTAACGGTCGTTGATGTAACGGTCCGCCAACCCGGCTGCGGCCTCGACGGCCTCCCCTGTGTAGTGGACACCGTGGTGTTGCTCGTAACGTTCCTGTAGACCGGTGAGAATCCGAACCGTGTCGGCAACACTCGGCTCCGGAACCTGCACCTGTTGGAACCTGCGCTCCAGCGCCGCGTCGGACTCGATGTTCTTGCGGTACTCGTCCTGCGTGGTGGCCCCGATGATGTGCAGATCGCCACGGGCCAACCGTGGTTTGAGCATGTTGCCCGCATCGACGGAGCCCTCGGCACCGCCCGCCCCGACAACCGTGTGGATCTCGTCGATGAACACGATGATCTCGTCGGAGTTGTTGGCGATCTCGTCGATCACCTTGCCCATGCGTTCCTCGAAGTCACCCCGGTAGCGGGTGCCGGCCAGCATGCCGCCGACGTCGAGTTCCACCACTCGGCGGTTGGCCAGCGTAGCGGGTATCTCGTCATCGACGATCCGTTGCGCCAGCCCCTCGACGATCGCGGTCTTACCGACACCGGCGTCCCCGACCAGCACGGGGTTGTTCTTGTTCCGGCGGGAAAGGACCTCGATGGTCTGCTCGATCTCGTCGGCACGGCCGATGACCGGGTCGAGTTCCCCGTCTCGGGCACGTTGGGTGAGATCCTGCCCGTACTTGTCGAGTGTCGGCGTGTCGCCGCCCGACTGCGCACCGGAGGCCGTTCCCTGCTCGGTGGCCTGCTGCTGGTTCTGCAGTGACTGCGGGGTCACTCCCGCCGAGCCGAGGATCCGACCCAGCTGCGATTCACCATCGGCGGCAGCCGCCAGCAGAATGTGTTCCGGAGCGATGTAACCGGAGCCGGTAGCCTGCGCCACCTGGTGCGCGTTGGCCAACACCCGCTGGGCGGTCGCACTCAACAACTTCTGGTGTCCCTGCTGCGGGTCGGAACCGTTCGGCAACTCCTTTTCCGCGCTCTGTGCGAGCGCATCAGGGTCCGCGCCCGCGCCGCGCAGCAACTCACGCGTCTGTTCGGTGCCTGTCGCGGCGTACAGGATGTGCAGCGCGTCGACCTCGCTGTGCCCGCGCGAGTTGGCGTACTGACCTGCCTCGGAAAGCAGCCGTTGCGCGGGTTCGGTCATCAGTTCCATGATGTCGACCCGGCGCTGCCCGGAGCCTGCAAAGCCACCCGCACTGCCCGAGCCGAAACCTGCCTGACCGAACATCCGGGCGAGGAAATCATCGAACGAGCCGGAGTCGTGTCCGCCCGGTCCGAAAAACGTAGCCATTCATTCCTCCTCGCAAGTGGCGACGCCTCACGCGCCGTCCGTACTTGAGTCTGTCACTATCAACTAACTTACATGAGCGTCCAATAATTCCTCAGAGCTGCTGTGTGTCACCTGTGTCACTCTCATCGGGTGCTGAGCCGGTGGTCACCTCTCCCCAGCGCGGTCCGCAAGCCTTTTCGCCGCATCTGTCATAGTCAACAACATGCAGCCGCCATTTCTGCCCGGATCACTGCGCCACGCGCAAGTGAATCGATCGCGCAGAGCGATCACTACGCACCTTGCGTATCCGGGCGCAAAGTGCTCGCATCTCCGGCCGTCACCTCTGCTCCTTTCGCAGACGTCCCCGCAATCCGCCACGTAGGTGTCGAAACAGGCAATGTCGAACGCCGCTGACCCCAGAGCCTCCCCACCGTCCGGTACCTCGCGGGGCCATCGACCGCACCGTTTCGCCCGGCGTGCCCCGTACTGGTGGTTGCTGGGTGGCTCCGTCGTAGCGCTGGGAAGTGTGCTCGTGGTCGCTCTGCTGGCGGGGGCACGACCCTACCTGCTGTTGGGGGCCTCCGACCCGGGTTCGCTGGTGGCGATCGCCACTCCGGTTGTGCGGCTGTCCGCCGACATCACAGCCGCTGCGTGTCTCGGTGCACTCGCGTTCGGCGTCTGCTTCACCCGCCCACAGTCGTCCGGACTCGTCAGCCCCCTCGCCTACGGTGAACTACGCTTCGCGATGCCCACGGCGACCGCGTGGGCGGTGTGTGCACTGCTGATGGTGCCGCTGAGCGCCGCTGATGTCGGGGGACAACCGTTGCGTGAGGTACTCCCGCCACGTCATCTGTTGGCGTTGATCAGCGTCGCCGAGCCGCCACGGGCGTGGTTGTTGAGTGCCCTCGTGGCAGCCGTCATCGCGGTCGGCGCGCGGATGACCCTGCGCTGGCAACCGTTGGCACTGCTGTGTGCGCTCGCCGTCGGAGGGCTGTTGCCTCCGGTGGTAACCGGACACGGCTCAGCCGAGACCGGCCACGACTTCTCGATCGCGGCACTGGTGATCCACGTGCCCTTGGCAGCAGGCTGGCTCGGGTTGTTGTTCGCGTTGTTACGGAACCTGAATCACGGTGGGGAGGCGACAGCGGACATGCTGCGCTCCTACTCGCGGGCAGCGCCGTGGGTCTGGCTTGCGCTCGCCGCCTCCGGGATCGTACTGGGAATCGTGCTGGCAGGTCCCGAGAGCTTACTCGAACAGGGTTACGGCACCCTGCTGGTCGTCAAGATCGTGCTCGCGCTGTTACTGGGCGCGGCGGGCATGCTGTTACGTAACCGCGCGCTACGAAAGATCGACGTCCCCGAGACGACCGGTTCCCCGTGGCGCGGTCTCGCCCGCGTCGGTCTGTTGGAACTGGGTCTGCTGCTGGCGCTGTACGGTGTGTCGGTCGGGTTGACGCACCTGCCCCTGCCGGGTTTCCTCTCCCAACGTCCCTCGACGACACAGCTGCTGCTCGGCTACTCGCTCGAAGACCCGCTCACCGTGACCCGACTACTGACGAACTGGCGCATCGAGCTGCTGTTCGCACCGCTGGCCATCGCACTCGCCGTCGTCTACCTGGTGGGGGTGCGCAGACTACGGTCGGCGGGCCGGAGATGGCCCGCCCTGCGCACCACCGCCTGGCTGGCCGGCTGCCTCGTCCTGCTCCTCGCGACGTCGTCCGGCATCGGCCGGTACGCCGCAGGAACGTTCGGCATGCACCAGCTGTCGCACATGCTGGTGTCCATGCTCGCGCCGGCCCTGCTCGTCCTGGGCGGCCCGCTCACCCTGGTTCGCACCGTGCGCGAAACCACGGAGCGACCTCGTCGCAGGCTTCCCTCCGCAGGCGAGATCACCGAACGGATCGCGGCGTCACGGGCAGTGGCAGCAGCCACACACCCACTGGTCGTGCTGCTGCTGTTCGCGGGGTCACCATTCGCGTTGTACTTCACGGGAATGTTCGATGCGCTGGTGCGCTTCCATTGGGGACACATGCTCATCACCGGGTGGTTCCTGGTGGTGGGGTACCTGTTCTTCTGGCCGCTGATCGGGGTGGACCGGGCACCCCGCCCGTTGCCGAACCTCGCCCGCCTGGGGGTGCTGCTCGCCGCGATGCCCGCCGACATCCTGTTCGGCGCCCTGCTGATCACCACCGACCGCATCATCGGGAACGGTGCGGCGGCCGCCAACATGTACGAGGCACTGGCACTGCCGTGGGTGACGGATCTCCACGCAGTGCAACGGCTCGGCGGGATCATTGCACTGGTCGTCGGGGAGTTGACGTTGTTCGTGGCACTCGCGGCGCTGCTTGTCCGCTGGAACACCGTCGACACGGAGGACGACCAGTCAGGCCTCGGCGGGTACCGCTCCCTCGTCCGGGACGTGCGTGGACACTGAGGAAGCGGCGGGCATGCTCGTTCCGAACCGGCGCAGCCGCAGGCTGTTCGACACCACGAACACCGAGGACAACGCCATCGCTGCACCGGCGATCAGTGGGTTGAGCAGACCGAACGCGGCCAGCGGCAGCGCCGCCACGTTGTAGCCGAACGCCCAGCTGAGGTTTCCCCTGATGGTGCGCAGTGTCGCCCTCGACAGGCGCACTGCCTGCGGAACCACCTGGAGATCGGTCCGTACCAGAACCAGATCGGCCGCGCCGAGCGCGACATCGGTACCGCTGACGATCGCCATCCCGAGATCCGCACGGGCCAACGCGGGCGCGTCGTTCACGCCGTCACCGACCATGGCCACGGTGCGCCCGTCCTGCTGCAGTCGCTGAATCACGTCCGCCTTGTCGGCAGGCATCACCTCGGAGATCACCTCACGGACCCCGATCTCCGTGGCGACCGAACGGGCCGTGGCGTCGTTGTCGCCGGTCAACAACACGGTGCGCAGGCCGAGCTCGTGCAGCCCGCTGACGGCACCACGTGCACTGGCACGCACGGTGTCGGCGAGCGCGAACCCACCGATCGGTTCCCCGTCGACCGCCACCAGAACCGCGGTGCAACCCTGCGTCTCCCACTCGCTGCACGCCGCACGCAACGACGTGTCCAGCTCGATGTTCCTGCTCGTCAACAGTCGCGTCGATCCGATGAGTACTTCGCTACCCGACACCCGGCCGCAAGCCCCGAGCCCGGCGAGACTCTCGAAGTCTGCCACCTCGGGCAGCGTGTCGACCTCCTGACGCGCGGCAGCGGTGATCGCTCGTGCCAACGCGTGTTCCGAAGCGTTCTCGACCGCACCAGCCAGTCGCAGCAACCGCTCCCGGGAAACACCATCCGAGGCGCGGGTGGCAACGACGGACATGCGTGCGGTGGTCAGTGTTCCCGTTTTGTCGAGCACCACGGTGTCGATCGCTCGCGCCGACTCCAACGCATGGTGCCCCTTGATGAACACTCCGAGTTGGGCGCCCCTTCCGGAGGCGACCAGCAACGCCGTCGGAGTCGCCAGTCCGAGGGCACAGGGGCACGCGATGATCAACACGGCCAGGCCGGTACCGAAAGCCGTTTCCGCCGAGCCACTCACCAACCACCAGGTACCGAAGGTGACCAAGGCGAGCGCGATGACAACCGGAACGAACACGCCGGAGATGCGGTCCGCGAGGCGCTGCACGGTCGCCTTGTCTGTCTGCGCACGCTCCACGAGTTCGACGAGCTGGGCGAGCTGGGTGTCACTGCCCACCTTGGTGGCACGGACCACCAGCCGCCCTCCCAACGCGACCGTACCGCCCGCCACCGTGTCCCCCTCGGTGACCTCCGCCGGGACGGACTCACCGGTCATGGCGCTGGTGTCCACGGCACATGCACCGCGGAGCACTTCACCGTCGGTGGCGATGGTCTCCCCGGGCCGTACGACGAAAAGATCGCCGGAGTTCAGTTGGTCCACCGGAACGCGGTGTTCGACGCCGTCGGTGTCCACGACCGCGACTTCCTTGGCACCGAGCGTCGCCAACGCACGAAGCGCGCCGCCCGCGGTGTGTTTCGCCTTGGCCTCCAACAGCCGGCCCGCGAGCACGAAAATCGTCACGAAGACGGCGACATCGAGGTAGATCGCCCCTCCCGGTTTGAGGATCAGCCCCAGCAGTCCGTCGGATTCGGCGACCGTACCGGGGTGAAAGAAGATCGTGTAGGTCGACCACACACTGGCCGCGACGATGCCGAGCGAGACCAGTGTGTCCATCGAACTCGCGCCGTGCCGTGCCGCGACGAACGCCTTGTAGTGGAAGGGGTAGGCACACCATGTGACGACCGGGACCATCAGGGCGAACACCACCCAGGCCCAGCCGGTGAACCGCAGCGAGGGGACCAGCGCCAACGTGATGGACAGGTCCGCGGCCGGCACGCCACAGATCAACGCGACGACGAGGCGCCGCCAGAGATACCTCACCCGTTCGCTGCCCGTCTGTGCGAGCTCGGCATCGCCGGAGTCCCGTTCGATCGGCGAGGCACTGTAGCCGGCGTTCTCGACCTGGCTGATCAGCGTGTCCAGTTCGACGGCGTCGTCCGTGGTGACGCTGGCTTCCTCGGTCGCGTAGTTGACGGTGGCGCTGACACCGTCGAGCTTGTTGAGTTTGCGCTCGACACGAGTGGCGCATGCCGCACAGGTCATCCCACCGATCGCCAGTTCGACCGGCTCGGTTGACCGTTCGGCGGAGTCACTCGAGGAGAACGCTGCTGCGGACATCAGATCATCAACTCTCCGGCGGTAAGCTGAGGGTGTCTATACCTACAACCCCTACCTTCGAGGATAGATGGAAGACACCGCACCACTTAACTGGTCCACGCTGTTCACCGTGTGGGATGTACCGCTCACCGGCACCGTGCTGGTCGTGTTGGCCGCGGGGTTGTATCTGTGGGGCGTGACCCGGGTGACACATTGGTCAATCGGCCACAGCACATTGTACTTCTGTGGGCTACTCGTCGCGTTCCTGTCGCTTGGTAGCAGCATCAACGCCTACAGCGACGTGCTGTTCAGCATGCACATGGCCCAACACCTGCTGCTGATCATGGTGGTTCCCGCGCTGCTGATCCTGGGACGTCCGTTGGAACTGTTGCGGCGGGCGACGAGCGGTTCCGGCTCCGGGATCGGTCCGACACTGCGGCGACTACGACACGGTTGGTTCGTCACGGTCATCACACACCCCGTGTTCGGGCTGCTGTACTACGCGATGGTCGTGATGGGGACACATCTGACACGGTTCCAGCAGTACGTGCTGACGCACACCTGGGTGCACGGGCTCGAGGAGTTCCTGTACGTCTCCAGCGGATTTCTGCTGCTGCTTCCGGTGTTGGGTGTGGAGGCAGTCCGTAACACCACGCCCCACCTGCTGCGGATCTTCCTGCTGACAGCGGCCATGCTGGTCGACACGGTGGTCGGTGTTCTGTTGATGCTGACCCCGACCGTGCGCTTCCCGGCCTACGCGGCCGTGGTGCGGGACTGGGGACCGAGCCCGTTGCAGGACCAGACGTCCGGCGGAGCGGCCATGTGGATCGGCGGTGACGGCCTCATGACGGTGTTGGCCGTGATCGTGATCGCCTACTGGATCAAGGCGGGGAGCGGATCCTCCGATCTCGGATGGTGGTTGGACTCGGCGCGGCGCTCCGCCCTGGCGAACGAGGGCACGGATTCCGAGGGGAGGTTCGACACCACCGACGACATCGACAACGACGAGGATGCGCTGCGCGCCTACAACGCCATGCTCGCCCGTCTGGCCGAGTCCGAACGAAGTGACCGCAGCGGCAGTTAGCTTCCGGTCAACACGGTTGGATTCCGGTCAACACGGTTGGGTCCCGGTCAACACGGTTCGCGCCCGTCGACAGGCCCACGCCCTGCGGGATCTGAGCCGAGCGGGCAGGGCAGATAGAGTACCCGCGTGCGCTCACCGGACGACAGTCAACTGCGGATGGTGCCGTCCCTGGTACGCGAACTCGACCCCGGAACGTTCGCGTTCGTCATGGCAACCGGCATCGTCTCCACGGCACTCCTCGCCGAGGGTGCCACAGTGGTGTCAGCCATCCTGCTGGTCATCGGCATTGCCGGTTATCTGGTCCTGCTCCTCGCCAGCGGCTATCGACTCGTCCGTTGGCCACGGCGGATGCTCGACGACTTCGCGGGACCTCGGGGATTCTCGTTTCTGGCGTTCGTCGCGGGAACCAATGTTCTCGTCAGCCGCCTCACGATCGCCGGATACGTCACGGTCGCGATGGTGCTGTTGGCGATCGGGATCCTGGGTTGGTTGGTTCTCGGTTACGGTGTACCGCTCGCACTGATCACCGGTAGACGTCACCAGCGTGGGCTCGACCAGGTGAATGGCATGTGGTTCCTGTGGGTCGTGGCGATCCAGTCGGTCGCGGTCGCCTCGGGGACGTTGGCCGGTGAGGTCGATCTCGTGGTGCTTCCGGTGCTGGCGTCGGTGTGCTGGGCGATCGGGCTTGTCCTGTACCCGGTGATCGCCACGTTGGTCCTCGCGCGGCTCATGTTGCGCCCCATCACTCCCGCCCAGCTCATGCCTGCTTACTGGATCTTCATGGGTGCCTGTGCCATCACCGTGCTCGCCGGGGCGACGGTGGTGAACATGCCGGCGCACACCGTGCTGCCGGAGTCGATGGTCCTGGGGATGTCATTCGTCCAGTGGTCCTTCTGCACGTGGCTGTTGCCGGTGTTGCTCGGCCTCGGTGTGTGGCGGCACGTGATCAACCGTTATCCCTGGAGGTACGAAACCGGGTTGTGGGGAATGGTCTTCCCCATCGGGATGTACGGCGTGGCCAGCCACCGGCTCGGCAGGGCGAGTGGAGCCGAGTGGTTGTCGGACTTCGGCAACGGCGAGGGTTGGGTCGCTGTCGGCGTGTGGTTGGCAGTGATGCTGACAGTGCTCCTCAAGGCGCGGCGGCTGCTACGTCACTCAAGATGACACTCGGCGGCTCCTCGAACAGCTGCTCCTCGAACAGCGAGCGTCAGCGCACGGCCACCAGCACGGACTGGGCGATCTGCCTGCCCAAGGCGTGGGTGGCGGCGGCGGCTCCCGGCCCGACGTTGACCACCACGGGGCCGTCGAACGGCTGGCGTTCCACCACCTCGATTCGTTCACCGAGTTTGATGGCGCGGTCCGACAGGTACCGCAGCAACTCGGGATCGGTGTCCCACACACGGACGATCTGCCCGACCGAACCGGCTTCCAGTTCGTCGAGCATCCTGGTCTGTAACTGTTCGATGCTGCCGTCCGCGGCCGGAATCGGGTCGCCGTGTGGATCCCGTTCCGGGTGGCCGAGTTTGCCCGCGACCCGCTCCACGAACCGGTCGGAGACGACATGCTCGAGTTGGTCCGCTTCGCGGTGCACCTCGTCCCACGTGTAGCCCAGTTCGGACACCAAATACGACTCGATCAGTCGGTGTCGGCGCAACACTCCCCTGGCGAGCATTTCCCCCGCCGCGGTGAGCTCGATCCCCCGGTAGGGGGCGTGCGCCACCAGACCCGCTTGCCCCAGTTTGGTAACCATGCCGGATGCCGATGACGGGTTGACACCCATCCGTGTGGCGAGCGTCGTGTTGGTAACCGGCTCGTCTCGCTCGACAAGACCGTAGATCGCCCGCACGTAGTCCTCAACGGCCGATGACCAGCGGCTGCCCTGCTCCGTCATACCACCAGGATACGGGTCGATTCCCTGATCGGCCCTATGGTCGCCAACGGTACTGCACCCAACCGTGCACCGGTTCCGCGCCGAGCTGCTCATAGAAGATTTCCGCACGCTCGTTACCGCCCTGCATTTCCCATTCCACACGTCCGTTCGTGCGGGAGCGCAGTTCGTGCAGCATCGCACGTCCCAAGCCGTCACGGCGGGATTCCGGCCGGATGAACAGGTCGTCCATCCAGATTCCGGGTCTGACCTCCCAGGTCGAGAAGGTTCGGGTATACAGCGCGAATCCGACGACCCGTCCGGCGGTCTCCGCGATGATCACCCAGGCAACCGGATCAGTTCCGAACAGGTACTCCTGCATCGCCTCGCGTTCGATCACGAGCTCGTGGTTGCCCTCGTGGCGCGCGTGCTCTTCGATGAGCGTGCAGATCTCGTCGAGGTCCGCGTCGGTAGCGTCCCTGATCGGCATACCATGAGCCTATCGATCGATCGATAGGTTGTCTAGAATCGGAGTATGGATGCCGCAGACCCCGCTGACACTCGGGAGCCCGCTGACACTCGGGAGCCCGCTGACACTCGGGACCCCGCTGACCCGGCTGACACTGTAGAGCTGACGCTGCCGGAGGGCGCGGACAGCGTCGCCTGGGTTCGGTTGAATCGACCGGCACATCGCAACGCCGTCACCGACACGCTCGTACGGGACCTACGCCGGGCGCTTGCGCACCTGCGGGACCACGAAGGGGTCCACGCCGTGGTGCTCGCGGGGAACGGACGTGCGTTCTGCGCGGGGCACGACCTCAAGGAGCCGACCCCGGACGGGGACCCGCGCGCTCGATTGGAGCGGCTCCAGGAGGTCACGCGGATGGTGCGGGACCTACCGCAGCCGATCATCGCCGCGGTGCACGGCTACGCGATCGGAGCAGGCGCCGAGTTCGCCATCGGTTGCGACCTGGTTGTGGCTGCCGAGGACGCGCTGTTCCAGTTCCCGGAGGCCGGCCTGGGGCTCAGCGTCACCGGTGCCGCATCACGACTACTCCCACTTCTGGTGGGGCCGCTCAAGGCCAAGGAGCTGCTGCTGTTCGGCCATCGGATCGATGCTGCGCACGCAGGCCGGCTCGGCCTGGTCAACACCGTCACTTCTTCGGACACCCTACTGGCTACGGCACAGCAATGGGCTGCTCGGATCGCGGCACAACCCCCCTCCGCACAGGCTCTCGCGAAACGCGCCGTCGATGCCGGTGTGGACGGAACGCTGTCCGCTTCGTTGGAGCTGGAGGTCAGCCACGCGATGATCACCGAGTACTCCCCGGCGTACGAGGCATCCGCTCGGGCATTCCGAGGGAGGCAGTGAACGTGTCACGCCCCTCGGCCGATCTTGTCACTCTCCTACGATCCGCCGCCGAATCCTGGCCGGAACACACCGCGTGGATCTTCGACGCCACCGGCGAACGCCTCAGTTTCACCGAGGTCGACCGACGCAGCGGGAAACTGGCGGGAGCGCTCGCCGCGAACGGCGTTCGTGCGGACGATCCGGTTGCCGTGATGATGGGGAACCAACCCGAATTTCCGCTACTGTGGCTGTCGTTGGCGAAACTCGGCGCGATACTGGTGCCGCTGAACACCAACTATCGCGAATTGGACGGCGGACACGTTCTGGCGCACTGCGGTGCACGATTGGCCGTGGCAGGAGACGAGTTCATGTCCGCACTACGGGACATGGCCGAGGATTCCGGAGTAGAACGGGTACTCACCGTCCACGAACTCGCGGATCATCCTCCCGTCGATGCGGCGGCCGCTCCGGAGGAGCGAATCGTGAACATCCAGTACACCTCCGGAACCACGGGAACCCCGAAGGGTTGCACGCTCAGTCACCGATACTGGACCACTCTCGCGAGCAGCCTGACGCGTGAGCACCCCACCGTCACCGCCGAGGACACTATTCTGACAGCGCAACCCTTCCACTATATTGATCCACAATGGAATGTTGCGTTGGGGCTGATGAGCGGGGCGACACTGGTGATTCTCGATCGGTTCCATCCGGACAGCTTCTGGCAGAAGGTACGACAGTACCGGGTCAGCTGGTTCTACTGTCTCGGCCTGATGCCGACCCTATTACTCGCTACCGCTGAGTCCCATCTGGACACACAGCATGAGGTACGTGCGATATCCGCATCGGCCATCCCGCCGGAGGAACATGCCGCGCTGGAACGACGCTGGGCCGTTCCCTGGTACGAATCGTTCGGCATGACCGAAACCGGCAGCGACCTTCGTGTCTCCCCCGACGATCACGACGAGACCGTGGGCACCGGCTGTATCGGCAGACCGATCGCCGCACGTGAGGCGATGATCGTGGATTCCCACGACCGCCCCCTTGCCCGCGGGAGCACCGGTGAGTTGGTGTTACGTGGTGTTGGCCTGATGCACGGCTATCACAACGCGCCGGAGGCCACAGCCACCGCGTTCCGCGGTGGCTGGTTCCACACCGGCGACCAAGCCATGATGGATCACCGGGGACGGGTGTACTACGTTGGCCGATCCAAGGACATGATCCGCCGTAGTGGCGAGAACATCGCTGCCGACGAGGTGGAGCGGGCACTGTTACTGCACCCCGGTGTGCTCCTGGCAGCGGTGTTGGCGGTTCCGGACAAGCTGCGTGGCGAGGAGGTCAAGGCCTACATCGTGTCAACGCGTGACGCCGAGATCGCACCGGATGAACTCGCGGATTTCTGCGCATCGAAACTGGCCTACTTCAAAGTCCCCCGCTACTGGGAATTCACCGACACCTTGCCGACCACACCGTCCGAACGAGTCGCCAAGGGCCGGCTACGGGCAGCGAAAGCGGATCTGAGAGCGGATTCCTACGACCGTAAGTCCGGAGAATGGATGTGAGGTCGATCGCCCCCGACCCCGAATCGCCCGGCTCCGTTCGGGTCAGGAATGCCGGTATCGCACTGTTCGCCGACAGGGGTTTCCACGGCACCGGTATCCGCGACCTCGCCGGTGCCGCCGGCATGTCATCGGCGAGCCTCTACCACCACATGACCACGAAGGAAGCGCTGCTGGCCGAGATCATGACGACGGCGCTGGGCAGACTCGGCGCAGCCGCACGCATCGTCACCGGCGACGTCACCGACCCTGCTGACAGACTCGGCAGGCTGGTCGCGCTGCACGTACTCACTCATGCCGTACGGCCGGAGGAAACCAGGGTGGTGGACAACGAGGTCACCGCCCTGGCACCGGACACCCGCGAGTCCATCGTTCGCCTGCGAGACGACTACGAGGGGTTGTTCGACCGCGCCATCACCGAGGGCGTACAGTCCGGTGAATTCACGACCGCCGAACCGACGCTGACCCGGTTGGCACTGTTGCAGATGTGCAACGGGGTCGCGCGCTGGTATTCGCCCGACGGCAACACCGACATCGCCACGCTGGCCACGCACTTCGCGCACATCGCATTGCGGGTGGTTGGCGCGCCACCGCGATCCGGCGATCCGGACATCGCGCTGTGTCAGCAGGTGATCGCCAACGTCTGGCAGGACTGACTCACCCACCTCCTCGTCACCGGCGCGCGCCACCGTGCGGATCGCACCGCTGCCCACCGTGACGGCACGCTCGGGAGTACAACCGTACGAACACACCACGGCCCCGGAGGCCCCGCGACCGAGGACGTGATGCTCGTCTGCCGCCGGATGCCGTTCACCCCGGACACCTCCGAATGGCACACGCTCGTGAGCCACCACGGGCGCGACGGTAGCGTGGCGACGTGGTCGAATGCACTGTGTGGTGGACAACCCCGGTGACGGACGTGGCGCGCTTCCGGGCGCTGCTCAGCCCGAGCGAGAACGAACGGTTCGACTCGTATCGCAACGATGCCGACCGTCGACGTTTCCTCACCGGACGCACACTCGCCCGGTTCGTGCTCGCCGAACAGCTCGATATGCCCGCCGCCCGGATCGAATTCGACGCCACCTGCGCCGACTGCGGCAAACCGCACGGCCCGCCGCGGCTGGCGGGTTCGGAACTGGTGTTCTCGATCACGCACTCCGGTGAGCGCGTGGGACTCGCCCTCTGCCACGACGCTGCCGTCGGACTCGACGTCGAGGGGACCAACAGGAACGTCACGGATCGGTTGCTGTCGTACGCACTCAACCGGACCGAGCTCGCCACATTCGACGGCCTGCCCAGCGTCGAACGGGCAGGTCGCTTCTTCACCTACTGGGTCCGGAAGGAAGCGGTCATGAAGGCCACCGGGCGTGGCCTCGAACTGCCACTCCGCCGGATCACACTCGCCGGTTCCGCGGGCCAGCCACGGCTGATCGACAGCGGCGATCCCACCGTCCCACCGGAAACCACACGACTGGCCGACCTGAGTCCGGGATCAGGCTACGCCGCGGCGCTCGCCGTGCTCGCCACGTCCGAGCTGACGGTACACGAACGTTGGTGGAAACCCCCGGGTGGCTCCGCTCCGCACGACAGCCCGTCCTGCTGAGCGGTTGTGGTCGCGCGGCACACACGCTCCGCCCAGAGCCGGAAGCACCCGGCGAGCGTCACGGTCGCGGCGGCATGGGGCCCGGGACAGGCGGTGCGAGCGAGACGGTGGGGTGCGGGCGCGCGTCCCACACCCCACCCGCGTCCCATCAGGCCAGCGCCGCCAGAACTGCTTCACGCTGCCGTTCCCCCAGGCCCGCGACGCGCCGTTCCGGATCGACTCCGGCCTGTTCCAGGATCCCCGCAACCTTGACCGACCCGAGCCCCGGAACCGCCTTGAGTATCTGGGCGACCTTGGTCTTGGCAACGACCCGATCCTCTTTCGCCCGGTCGAACACGCTCGCCACGTCGGAGTCGCCCGATTTGATCGATGCGATCATCTCGGAACGCACCCTGCGCGCCTCGGCGGCCTTGGCCAGTGCCTGCTCGCGTTGTTCCGCCGTCAACGTAGGTAGAGCCAACCTCGTCATCCTTCCTCTTCTGGGGACTCATCGCGGACGACGGGCCCGTGTTCGCAGTGGCAACTGTTACCGACTTCGACAAGCCCGTTTCCGGCAAATCCCAGTAAACGCCACTGGCCGCCGGCGCGTGCCACCGACACGCAGTCACCGCCGATTTCGCATCGCCCCGGGGCGCACCCGTTCTCGTAGTGTGTTGCACCACTCGTCCGGTCCGATAGAGTCGGCCATGAGTTGACTCACGATCTCACGAAAGCAGGAGTTTCCCATGCTGAGCACTATGCAAGAGGGACCACTGTCGCTGGCGCATCTCCTCCATTACGGGACGACAGTGCATCACACCAGTGAAGTCGTGACCTGGGCAGAGAACGGCCCGACTCGGAAAACCTACGGTGAGCTCGGCAACCGGGCGGCCCAACTGGCGAACGCGTTGCGCAGCATCGGAGTGAGTGGCGACCAACGTGTCGGCACTTTCATGTGGAACAACGCCGAACACCTCGAGGCGTACCTGGCGATCCCGGCCATGGGAGCGGTACTGCACACGCTCAACATTCGGCTGTTCCCGGAGCAGTTGAACTTCGTCGTCAATCACGCCGAGGATCACGCGATCATCGTGGACGGCTCGCTCCTGCCGCTGTTGGTGAAGAACCTTCCGGAAATGAAGACGGTCCGGCACGTGATCGTCTCCCACGGTGACCCCAGCTCGGTCGAGGTACCGGCAGGAGTGTCAGTGCACTCCTATCAGGAGCTGCTCGACACACAGCCGACAACCTTCGACTGGCCCGAGATCGACGAACGTTCGGCCGCTGCGATGTGCTACACCTCGGGAACCACCGGGGATCCGAAGGGCGTGGTCTACTCCCACCGTTCGATTTGGCTGCACTCCATGCAAGTGTGCATGGCGGACGGGATGGCAGTGAGTCAATCGGACCGGGCCCTGGCCATCGTGCCGATGTTCCACGCGATGTCGTGGGGCCTGCCCCACGCAGCCATGATGGCGGGCGCCTCGCTGGTCATGCCCGACCGTTTCATGCAGCCGGCATCGATCGCCGACATTCTGGCAACGGAGAAACCCACGATGGCGGCGGCGGTACCCACCATTTGGCAGGGTCTGTTGCATCATCTCGAAGCGAACCCACAGGATGTGTCCCACCTGAACGAGGTCGTCGTCGGCGGCTCGGCGGCACCGCCGTCACTGATGCACGCATTCGAGGAGAAATTCGGCGTTCCGGTGCTGCACGCATGGGGTATGACCGAGACCTCCCCCCTGGGCAGCGTGGCTCGTCCGCCCGCCGAGGTCAACGGTGAGCAGGCGTGGCAGTACCGATACACGCAGGGACGTTTCCCTGCCGCGGTACGGGCACGGTTGATCGGCGACGGAGGTGAGGAGAAACCCTGGGACGGTTCCAGTGTCGGCGAACTCGAAGTCGCGGGCCCGTGGATCGCCGGAGCCTACTACGGCGGCGGTGACGTCGATCCCGACAAGTTCCACAACGGATGGTTGCGCACCGGCGACGTGGGGCACATCACTCATGACGGCTTTCTCACGCTGACGGACCGGGCCAAGGATGTCATCAAGTCGGGAGGTGAGTGGATCTCCTCGGTCGATCTGGAGAACCAGGTGATGGCGCACGAGGACGTCGCGGAGGCCGCCGTCATCGGTATCCCCGACGAGAAATGGGACGAGCGTCCGCTGGTGGCTGTCGTCCGCAGGGAGGGGTCCGACGTCACCGCAGGACAGTTGCGTGAATACCTCACGGACAAGCTCGCCAAGTGGCAGTTGCCCGAACACTGGACGTTCGTCGAGGAAGTCCCCAAGACAAGCGTGGGCAAATTCGACAAGAAGCGGCTGCGGAACGCTCGCCAGGACGGCACGCTGGACATCAACTCGCTGTAGCGACCGCGCCGTGTGCCACCGGGTGTCGGGTCCATCCCGGTGACCTCGGCTCCCGGCCGTACCTGTCACGCAACGCCATGAACGGCAGTCAGGGCGGGCCCGGGCAACGGACGTCGGCGATGCCCCGGGCCCGGCCGGCCCGGGTGCCGCAACGCCGAACTACTGTTGCGCACCCTCTGAGGGAGCGAGCAGTTTCCCCGGGTTCAGGATCCCGGTCGGATCGACGGCGTGCTTCGCTGCGGAGAGCACAGCGATCCCCGTCTCGCCGATCTCACGGGACAGGTGCGAGCCATGGTCGACCCCGACGGCGTGGTGGTGTGTGATCGTTCCCAACGTCTGCTCGCCGTCCCCGACACGGGCACTGATCGCGGCCGAGGCGGCCTCCTTCGCGCGCTGCCACTGACCGAACGGGTCCTGTTCCTCGCGCGGCGTCAACACCGTGAAGTACAGCGATGCGCCGGTTTCATAGGCGTGCGAAATATGACACATCACGACGGGCTCACCCTTGTCGTCGCCCAGTTGTCGGGACAGCGCCATACGCACCTCGTCGCGCAGCCTCGACAGCATCGACCAGTACGTGGCCGTTTCCAACGTTTCCACGCACACGCCGGCCGTCAGCAGGGCATCGCGTTGTCGCGGTCCACCGAACCTGCCACGCCGCCAGGACTCCCCCAGTGCACTGCCGAGTCGTACGGCCCGCATGCCTCGTAACAGGCGCTTGGTGGCCGCCCGTCGCCGAGCGATATCGCGTTCCGATCGCCCGTACCAGCCCAGAATCAATATGCACGGCTGCTTGATTCCCCGGAGGGCGAGGTAGCCGCGCAACGCTGTGGATGTGGCTCCCCCGGACAGCGCCAGGGACACGTCGGTCTCGTCGCTGTCGGACAATCGGGTCACGTCGGCGAGCGCATCCTGTTGAGCGAGCTCACGTACCACTCGGGAGGCGCACTCCCAGCCGTCCAGCACCACCCCTTCGAATCTGGAGGTCGTGGGGCGTTCGCGGACACGTACCGCGACCTCGGTAATCACCCCGAGTGTGCCCTCGCTGCCGACCGCCAGTTCCCGCAGGTCCGGTCCGGCAGCGCTGCGTGGAGCGACCCCGAGTCGCCACTCGCCACGCGGCGTCGCCAACCGGACACCAGCCACCATGTCGTCGAATCGGCCATAACCCGCCGACTGCTGTCCGGCGGACCGCGTGGCGGCGAAGCCACCGATCGTGGCGCGTTCGAAGGACTGTGGCACATGTCCCAGGGTGAAACCGTGTGCGGCCAGCATGCGCTCCGCCTCCGGGCCACGCACCCCGGCACCGAGCACCGCGACGCGGGAGACGGGATCGATCGAGATCAGCTCGTCGTGTCGTGCGAGATCCAGTGCGACCACCGCGGACTTGCCGCCACGGAGCGCTGCCACTCCCCCCACCACCGATGTACCGCCACCGAAGGGCACGACGGCGATGTCGTGCCGTCTGCAGATCTCCAGCACCCGTTGCACCGACTCCGCAGTACCCGGTAACGCGACCGCATCGGGGACGGCCACGGGTGCCTCCGCTGCGGCGCCGACCGAGCGTCGCCGCAACAGGTCGAGATAGGACATCCCGCCGCTGCGGCCGAGTCGTTCCGCAGGCCGGGTCAACAGGTACTCGCCGCCGAGTTCGACGCACAGGTCCGTGTGAGCTGCGGCCGACAATGCGGACTCCGGAACATCCGCTTCGGAATCCACCGTGGGAAAGGTCTCGGTGCCGAGCGGCCCGATCCGCTCGCTCAACCAGGTCAACGCTTTGGTCGGAATATGGGCCGCACTGGCTCCCTCGGATGTCCAGGTACCGCGCAGCCGATGGTCGATCAGACGAGTCACGCGTATAGTGTGACACATCATGACCAACTGTCACACGTCCAGGCGCTCGTCGGTCGGAGATGCCTCGACCCGGACGCCGCAGCAGGGTGGTCGAATACCGGACGACGTGCTGTTGGACGCGGCCCGCACCTGCATCATCGAGCGCGGCCCGCGGGCAACGACTCTCACCGGGATCGCACGAATCGCCGGGGTCAGCCGCATGACGATCTACCGTCGTTTCCCCGATGTCGGTACGGCACTCACCGCGTTGCTGACGCGGGAATTCGGCGCACTGCTGGCCGACATCACGACGCGGGTGCACAGCGGACACGCACGCGACCGGTTGGTCCACGCCACGCTCGACGCGGTACGCGCCCTCAGTGGCCACCCACTGTTGCGGACGGTGCTGCGCACCGACCCGGAGGTGCTGATGCCCTACGTCGCCGACCGGCTCGGCGCGACCCAACAGCAAGCGGAGTCCTTCATCGCCGAGTTCGTCGCCGCCGGGAATGCCGATGGTTCGATCCGCGCGTCCTGCGAAGCGGCACAGACCCGCACCGTGCTGCTGATCGCACAGTCGTTCACGCTCTCCCTGCAGCCCGCCACAGTCGATATCGACGCAACCACCCTGCTGTCCGAACTAGAGTCCACATTGCAGGGTGCACTCCGCCCGGAAAGGAGCACAACGTGATGGGAGCCGCTTCTCTCAACGCGACCCGGCGCAGTCGAGAGCTGGACTCGTTGGCGACGGGCGAACAGGTGGACGTGGTGGTGCTCGGCGGCGGCGTGACCGGTACCGGCGTGGCACTGGATGCGGCCTCGCGCGGCCTGTCCGTGGCGCTGCTGGAAGCGAATGACCTCGCACACGGGACATCGAGGTGGTCGAGCAAACTCATCCACGGCGGATTGCGGTACCTCGCGCACGCGGAGTTCGGGCTTGCCTACGAAAGCGCGCGAGAACGGGACATTCTCATGACCCGGACCGCACCGCACCTGACCCGCGGATTGCCACAGGTGTTTCCGTTCTACGGCCGCAGTTCCCGGTTGGCACAGGCAACAGTCGGAGCGGGGCTGTACGCCGGTGACGCGTTGCGCATCGGGATCGCCACCCCCGGCTCACTACTGCCACATCCCAGGGTCGTCTCCCCTACCGAAGCCGCTGCGCTGGCTCCGGGACTGCGCCCCGGAATGCGCAGCGCACTGCTCGCCTTCGACGGAGCCGTTACCGACGACGCCAGGCTCGTGACCGCTCTGGCACGGACCGCCGCAAGTCGGGGGGCACGGATCCTGCCCCGAGTGCGGGCGCTCGGAGCGAGCAGAGACCGGGTCCACGCGCGCGACGTACTCACGGGAGAGGAGCTCACGGTGCACGCCGGACAGGTCATCAACGCCACCGGCGTGTGGAGCAGCGAGCTGGCACCGGACATCCGACTGCGCCCGTCCCGTGGCTCACACCTCGTGCTGCGGGACACCGCCGCCGGAATCAGCGAGTCCGCGGTCATGGTGCCGGTGCCGGGAGAGACGAACCGGTTCGTGTTCCTGCTGCCCCAACAGGACGGTCGGGTGTATCTCGGGCTGACCGACGAGCCGATGTCCGGCCCGATTCCCGATGTCCCCACTGCCCCGGAAACCGACGTCGACTTCCTGCTCGAGATCGCCTCCACAGTGCTGGCCCGCCCACTCACCCGCGACGATGTCATCGGCTCGTTCGCCGGACTCCGACCGCTGATCGAGTCCGACGACGCCGACGCCAGCGCTGACCTCTCCCGCAATCACGTGGTGCGCACCGGGGCGAACGGCGTAGTCACCGTGGTCGGTGGGAAACTCACCACCTATCGGAAGATGGCCCAGGACGCTGTGGACGCCGCGATACGGACCGGCACACTGCGTGCCGGCAGGACGGGAACCGAGCGACTTCCCCTCGTCGGCGCTGCCCACCGCTCCCGGCTGCACAACACGGCTGCCCCGAAACGGCTCATCGCCCGGTACGGCACCGAAGCGGGTCAGGTCGCCGCACTCGGACAGGTCGACCCACAACTCGCGCGGCCCGTCTCGCCCGGCTCGGATGTCACAGCGGCAGAGGTCGTGTGGGCGGTGCGTCACGAGGGAGCTCTGCACACCGATGACGTCCTACACCGGCGAACCAGACTGGGGCTCGTTCCGCAGGAGGCCCAGGCCGCGCGCGAGAACATCGACGATCTCCTGCAGCGCGCACTGCGCGGAATCGCCGACACCTGAACATGGGCAACTCCCCGGCGAACGACTACCATCGCGCCCCATGACTCATGTTCCGATCATTCCACCGCAGGCGGCACACCGCCGGGGGACAGCCGATGGCCACTAACGCACTGGAGTTCGACGCAGTCACCAAACGCTACGGTGACGTTCTCGCGCTCGACAGGGCCACTTTCGACGTACGGCCGGGTGAACTCTTCGGGTTCGTCGGCAGCAACGGCGCGGGAAAAACCACCGCGATGCGGATCGCACTCGGCGTGGTCGCCGCGGACTCCGGGCAGGTCCGCCTCGGCGGGAGAGCGATCACGCACGAGACACGGACCCGCCTCGGCTACATGCCGGAATCACGCGGGCTGTATCCGAAAATGAAGGTGCTCGACCAGCTGGTGTACTTGGCACGCTTGCACGGTATGTCGATCAACGAGGCACACCGCAACGCGACCGACTGGACCACACGACTCGAACTGCACCAACGGCGCAACGATGAGCTCCAGAAACTCAGCCTGGGCAACCAACAGCGCGTCCAGTTGGCGGCCGCCCTGGTTCACAATCCGGATGTACTGATACTGGACGAGCCGTTCTCCGGGCTCGATCCGATCGCGGTGGACGTGATGAGCGACGTGCTGCGGGAGCACGCGGCCGCCGGGGTGCCGGTGGTGTTCTCGAGCCACCAGCTCGAATTGGTCGAACAGCTCTGTGACCGTGTCGGGATCATCCGTAACGGACAGATGGTCGCCACCGGCAGTGTTGCCGAGTTGACCGCGCACGCCTCGGTCCAGCTCGTCATCACCGCTCCGGAGGCACCATCGGGTTGGGCACACGACGTGCCCGGGGTCCGTGTGGTCGACGAAGACGACGCCCGGACGACGCTGGAGCTCGGCCCCGACACCGACGATCAAACCGTGCTGCACGCGGCACAGGCCACTGGACCGGTCACCCAGTTCAGCCGGCGCAGCCGCTCCCTGGCGGAGCTGTTCCGCAGCGCCGTCACCGAGGAAGCCGAACGCCCCGCACCTGCCGAGGAAGGAGCGGTCACATGAGGCACCGGTCCACACCGTCCATGACCAGCTCCGCGGCCGCGGTTCGTCTCGTGGCCGGCCGCGAACTGAACACCCGTCTGCGTACCAGGTCGTTCGTGATCGGCACCGTGGTGATACTGGCCGCGCTGCTGGGGTTCTTCCTGCTGCAGTCCACTCTGCTCAGCGGCACACAACGCAGCACCGTCGGCCTCACCGGACCGGCGAGCGAGCTCACCGATTCACTCCGGGCGCAGGCGCAACAACGTGGTGTCGACATCGAGACCCGTTCCGTTCCCGATGCGGAGACCGGCCGCGAACTCGTCGCCGACGGTGACATCGACGCGCTGATCTCCGGCGGTGCCGACGACCTTCAGGTACTCGTCAAGTCCGATCTGGACACACCGCTGCGCAGCGCGATCACCGGTGTCGCACAGTCCGACGCGCTCACCACGAAACTCGCCGATCTCGGGGCTGATCCCCAGGCCGTGTTGGACAGCGTCAACGACGCCGGCGTCGAGGTCAACGTCCTCGACCCACCGGACCCTGCCAAGACCCAGCGCCAGGTGATCGGGATGATCATCGTGGCCCTGATGTTCGTCGGCATCATGATGTACGGATCGCTCGTCACCCAGGGGATCGTCGAGGAGAAGTCCAGCCGCATCGTCGAGATCCTGCTGGCGACCGTGCGCCCCTGGCAACTGATGCTCGGCAAGGTGCTCGGACTCGGCCTCGTCGGCCTCGTCCAACTCGCGATCATCGGGGTGGTCGGCATCATCGGAGCCGATGTGACCGGCGTGCTCACCGTGTCCGGTGCGGCGAGCGGGATGCTCGCCTGGGGACTGCTCTGGTACGTGCTCGGCTTCTTCGCCTATGCGACGGTGTTCGCCGCGGCGGGCTCGCTGGTGTCCCGGCAGGAGGACGTGCAGTCGGTGATCACACCGGTGACCATGGTGCTGTTCATCGGTTACTTCGTTGGGTTCAACCTCGTACTGCAGAACCCCGACGGCACGGCGACGGCCTGGCTGTCGATGGTCCCCCTGTTCTCCCCGATCATGATGCCCGGTCGAATCGCCGTCGGCGTCGCCCCCGCATGGCAGATCGTGCTGGCGATCCTGCTCACGCTCGGTATCATCGCGTTGTTCACCTGGCTCGGCAGCCGGATCTACCGGGGTGCGATCCTGCACACCGGGGGCCGGGTGAAACTCCGCGACGCCCTCCGCGCATAGGACGGGCTTCAGCGGCAGCCCGGTGATGACTGAGTCCCCGGGTGCCGTTCGGGACAGTGGCTGTCCCGAACGGCACCCGGGATGGACCAGGGGCGGACTCAGCGCTTGTCGATCGGCGTGTAGTCCCGGTGCGTGTGACCGGTGTAGACCTGGCGTGGCCTGCCGATCCGGGTGGCGGGATCGGTCATCATCTCGCGCCAGTGTGCGATCCATCCGGGCAACCGACCGAGTGCGAACAGCACCGTGAAGTACTGTGTCGGGAATCCGAGCGCACGGTAGATCAACCCGGTGTAGAAGTCGACGTTCGGGTACAGGTTGCGCTCCACGAAGTAGTCATCGGCCAGCGCGTGCTCCTCCAGCCGCTTCGCGATGTCGAGCAACTCGTCACTGACGCCGACCTTCGCGAGAATGTCGTCGGCGGTCTTCTTGATGATCCGGGCACGCGGATCGTAACTCTTGTACACCCGGTGCCCGAAGCCCATCAGCTTGACACCCGGTTCCTTGTTCTTCACCCGTTCGACGAAGCGGTCCACGTCACCGCCGTCGTCCCTGATGTCCCGAAGCATGTCGAGCACGGCCGCGTTCGCCCCACCGTGCAGCGGTCCGAACAACGCGTTGATGCCCGCGGATATGCTGGCGAACAGGTTCGCCTGTGAGGAACCGACCAGCCGAACAGTGGAAGTGGAACAGTTCTGCTCGTGATCCGCGTGCAGGATGAACAAGAGGTCGAGCGCACGTGCGATGTCCGGATCAACCTCGTACGGCTCTGCGGGCAGCCCGAACGTCATCCGCAGGTAGTTCTCCACCAACCCCTGTGAGTTGTCGGGGTAGAGGAACGGCTGACCCGCCGACTTCTTGTATGCATAGGCCGCCAAGGTCGGCACCTTCGCCAACAACCGGACCGTGGAGAGTTCGACGTTGGCCTGGTCGAACGGATCGAGCGAATCCTGGTAGAAAGTGGACAGCGCGGAGACGGCACTGGACAGTACCGGCATGGGATGCGCGTCCCTGGGGAATCCGTCGAAGAAGCGCTTCAGGTCCTCGTGCAGCAGGGTGTGCCTGCTGATCTGGGTGGTGAACTCGTCGAGCTGGTTCCTGCCCGGCAACTCCCCGTAGATCAGCAGGTAGGAGACCTCCAGGAAGCTGGAGTGTTCGGCAAGCTGCTCGATGGGATATCCCCGATACTGCAACACCCCTGCCTCGCCGTCGATGTAGGTGATCGACGAGGATGCCACACCCGTGTTCGCGAACCCCGGATCCAGAGTGATGTATCCCGTGTCCCCCAGTAGCTTCCCCAGCGCGACAGCGGGGGAACCCGCAACGGGACGGACCACGTCGAGTTCGTGGTCCGTGCCATCCGGAAGGTGCAGCGCGGCCTTGTCAGCACCTGACTGTGCCGTGTTCTCATCGGACATGTACGTGCCTCTCAGTCAACGAGTGAAGCGAATTGATCTACAGGGTAGAAAGCCGTCCACACGCTAGTCGATCGTGAGCAGGATTCGCAGCTGGTTGTGTCACTCACAGACGGTCCCCTCATTCTATCGTCAGCTCGTGAAGTCTCGGCGGCTCGGCACCCTGACGGGACACTGTGACCGCGGCCGCAGCCGCTGCGAAATCCAGTGCCCTATGCCACTGTCCGGCCGAAAGACGTTCCGGTTCGGTCACCGCGTGTCGGTCCAGCCACGCCAGCAACGCACCCTGCACGGTGTCTCCGGCACCGATCGTATCGGCCACCGTCACTGTTCTGCCCGTCACACTGGCAATCTCCCCCTCGCTGGTGTGGGCACTCAGTCCGTGTGCACCGCGCGTCAACACCACACTGCCCACTCCCGCACGCAGCCACCATCGGACAGCCTCCGGGACACGGGACTCATCGGTCGCTGCCAGCCAGGCAGCGTCCTCGACCGAAAGTTTCAACAGCCGCAGGTGCGGCAGCCACTGCTCGAACCGAGCACGATAGGCCTGCGGGTCGGGGATCAGTTCGGCACGAATGTTCGGGTCCAGTGCCGTCAGTACGCCACGCCGACACTCCCGACGCAGTACCTCCTCGTAACTGCTGGCTCCCGGTTCGAGCACCATCCCGAGTGTGCCCAGCGACAGCGCGAACGGCGGGCCGGGAAGCTCGCCGGGGTCCGTGACGAGCCGATCGGCGGTGTCTCCCACGTAGAAACCGTATTCGGCGGCGCCGTGTTCATCCAACGTGACCACGGAGAGCGTTGTGGGTTCGTCGCCGCGTTGCACCTGCGACGTCGTGACGCCGGACGCTCGCAGTCTGTGCAGCAACGCCGTCCCGAAGGGATCGGTGGAGACACGGGAGAGGAAGGAGGTCTCGGCACCGAGCCGGGCCATGGTCAACGCGGAGTTGTAGGGCCCGCCGCCGAGGCGGGGCACCAGTGTCGGCAGACCCCAGTCGTCGACGGAGCTTCCCGGAACCAGGTCGACGAGGGCCTCTCCACCCACCACAATCATACCGGCAGTCTACGATCGCCCGACGATCACTCGCCGGATCCGGCCGCCACTCCGCCGAGCAACAGGTCCGACAGTGTGCGGAAGGCCTCCGCATCGGACGCCCCGGTGCGGGCTCCGAGCACACCGGTTTGGATTCCCTCGATCAGCAGTCCGGCCATCTCCGCGATCAGCGTCGCATGCACCTCCCGGAACACACCGTCGTCGACACCGATGGTGATGAAGCCACGGATACGTTCGGCCGCCGCCTGGGAGTTCTTTTCGTACACGGTGCGTGCCGGCGGGAAACCGGCGATGTCCCGCATGAACCGGGTCGAGGCCCGGTTCAGTTGTTCCGACACGCCCGCGAGGTAGTCGGCGAGCAGCTCCCGGGCGTCGGTCGTCGCGGCGATCCTGGCTTCGATCCGTTCGGTCGCGCCCGCGAAGAAGTTCGCCACCACCCGCACCGCGAGCTGTTCCTTACTGTTGGCGAGCGCGTACAGCGTCGACTTGGAGCAACGCATCCGACGAACCAACTCGTCCAGAGTGAAATCCACGAACCCTTCCGCCAGGAACAGTTCCTCCAACTGGCGCAGTAACGAACGCTGTCGCGCTGTGGCGGGACCGTTCGACGTTGACGGCCAAGCCGGGCTCGGAAGGGGGTGGAAGTCGTTCATCAACAGACCTTACGCCATCGAGCTGTCGCGCTGTTCCGCACGAGGCACCGCACGGAGTCGCCAACGACAGGCAATACCGGTTATAGTACTCGCGTAAGTTTCACAGTACTGTTCACTGTATCAACGTTACTGCCGACCCGGGGGTGACCGATGCCCGCTGACCGTCTGCTGCCCACCACCGAAGCCCGTGACCTGATCACACTGACCCGGGAGATCGCCCACGACGAACTCGCGCCGGTCGCCAGTGAGTACGAAGCGGCAGCATGGTTTCCCCGACAGCAGTTCCGCGTGCTCGGCAAGTCCGGGCTGCTCGGCTTGCCGTACCCGGAACACTGGGGTGGAGCCGCAGTGCCCTACGAGGTCTATCTGCAGGTACTCGAGGAGATCGCCGCCGCGTGGATGTCGATCGGCGTCGGACTCTCGGTGCACACCATGTCGTGCTACGCGTTGGCCCACCACGGAACCGACGAACAACGTGACCGATGGTTGCCCGCCATGCTCAGCGGCGAACTACTCGGCGCCTACGCGCTCTCCGAGGAGCGGGCAGGTTCCGACGCCGCGGCACTGGCCACCCGCGCACGCCACAACGGTGAGCACTACGTCGTCAACGGCACGAAAGCCTGGACGACACACGGCGGCCACGCCGACTTCTACACCACCATGGTGCGCACCAGCGACGACGACATCAGCTGTCTACTCGTGGACGGCGAGACCGCCGGGCTCTCCGCCGGCTCTCCGGAACGGAAGATGGGACTGACCGGTTCGCCCACCACCCAGATAACGTTCGACGACGCACGAGTGGACACGAACAGACTGATCGGAGACGAGGGCGACGGGCTCCGCATCGCGTTGGACGCACTCAACTCCGGACGACTCGGTATCGCGGCCTGCGCCGTCGGCCTGGCTCAGGCCGCGTTGGACGAGGCCGTCACCTACGCCAACCAGCGCACCCAGTTCAACACACCCATCGCAGGATTCCAGGGCATCGAGTTCATGCTGGCCGACATGGCGGCCGCCGTGGAGTCCTCCCGGGCCACCTACCTCGATGCGGCCCGCCGCCGAGACGCCGGGATGCCGTTCCAACGCCAGTCCTCCGTCGCCAAACTGGTCGCCACGGACGCCGCCATGAAGGTGACCACCGACGCGGTACAGGTGTTCGGGGGTGCCGGCTACACCCGTGACTTCCCCGTGGAACGCTACATGCGTGAGGCCAAGGTGCCACAGATCTTCGAGGGCACCAACCAGATCCAGCGCATGGTCATCGCACGCGAACTACGCGGCTCATGAACGTCGTTGCCAGCGTCACGATTCCTGGTAGCGTCGGTCGGCAACCACACCGTCACCGGTCGACTCATCGAAGTGATACACCTCGCGCCCCGCGACGAGCACCCGCATCGCCCTGCTCATGACATCCAACGGGTCACCCGACCACACCACCACATCGGCATCCAGACCCGGCCGCAACGCGCCGACCCGGTCGTCGAGACCGAGGATCGTCGCCGGGTTGACCGTCAGCGCACGCAGGGCCGTCTCCCGATCGAGTCCTTCCTTCACCGCGAGGGTCGCCTGGTGCACCAGGAAGTGGATGGGAACGACCGGATGGTCGGTAGTGAAGGCGAGTGTCACTCCTGCCCTGGCGAGTATTCCCGGGGCCCGCAGCGTACGGCTACGGAGCTCGACCTTGGACCTGCTGGTGATCAACGGGCCGAAGATCACCGGGATGTCCCGCTCCGCGATGGAATCCGCGACAAGGTGCCCCTCGGTACCGTGGTTGATCACGAGCCGGTAGCCGAACTCCTCGGACAACCGGATTGCGGTCACGATGTCGTCGGCGCGGTGGGTGTGCTGATCCCAGGCGAGGTCCCCGTCCAGCACCCTGGTCAGCGCCTCCATACTCAGATCGGTATCGAAGGGCTTTCCCTCGGAACGAGCATGGTCGCGTTGGGCGGCGTAGTTCCGCGCCTGGGTGAACGCCTCCCGGATCACCGCGGCCACCCCGAGCCGTGTGGCGGGGGTCCGGTCCTTTCCACCATAAACGCGCTTCGGGTTCTCGCCGAGCGCGCTCTTCACGCTCACCTCCTCGGCGAAGACGACATCGAACGCGGTGCGCCCCCAGGTCTTGACGCCGACCGTGCGTCCACCGATCGGGTTCCCACTACCCGGTTTGACCACGACACTGGTCACCCCACCGAGCAGTGCGTCATCGAATCCGAGCTCGTGCGGATCGATTCCGTCGACAGCACGGAACCGCGCACCGTTGGCGTCCGTCATCTCGTTGGTGTCGTCACCGGACCAACCCTCGCCGTCCTCGTGCACACCGAGGTGCGCGTGCGCGTCGACGAAACCGGGAAGTACCCACGACCCCGTGGCGTCGATGACACGTGCGTCACCCGGAATCTCGACATCGGTGTCCGCACCCACCTGGACGATCTTGCCGTCGGAGATCAGCACGGTGCCACCGTCGATGGGATCGCCTGCGACGGGCACCACGTAGCCACCTGTAATCGCTTGAGTCATCGAGTGCCACCTTAGGCCTCACACCCGCCGTGGGGAATGCCGTTTTCCGAAACGAGACCCATCGCCGCGCCCGCGGCGGCGGGAACCACCCACCGACCGCCACCGGAACGGTGCCGCCGCCTCAGTACACCCGGACTCCCCACTGGGCCCGCCAGGTCTCCGCGGGAGCGATCGTGATCAGGTCGTCTCCCGTGTTCAACGCATCGGCAGGGCAGGTCATCGGCTCGACAGCCACCGCACGGCCCCGACCGTTGAGATCCTGCGGGGTGAACACCTGCACCCAACGGAAGTCCGCATCCGTCCACACGTCCACTGTGGTGGTTCCCTCGGCCAGTTGATGGTGATACCGGCCATCCGTACCGGCGGACAACTCGGTGAAGGCAGTATCCCACTCCACTCCGGACAACTGGCGGCCCGTGCGGAGGTCGTACTCGGTGCCGTCGACCTGCTGCTCCGAATCGAACGGGACCCGGTAGGCGGCGTCGAACGGCCGCACTCGGGCGGCCCCCAACGTGAGCACGAGCTCGTCGGTCGGCGTGTCACCGATCCGGAAATAGGGGTGCATGCCGACACCGAAGCCGATCTCCGACTCACCCTCGTTACGCACCTGGTGGGTGATCGTCAACTCGTGCGGGGCGAGTTGGTAGTTGATCCGCGCGTTCAACGGCACGGGCCAACCGGGCTCGTCGACTATGTCGATCTCGAACGTGATGGAGGATTCGGCGTGTTCCAGCAACTGCCATTCGCGGTGTCGCACCAGCCCGTGAATGGCGTTGCCACGCGCCGGTTCGGTCACCTCGAGCTGCTGTGTCCGCCCCTCGAACGTCCAGCACGCGTTCTCGGTGCGGTTGGGCCACGGCAGCAACACCTGCCCCGCGGCCTTGGGTACCTCGTCGGTCGCCTCGAAGGGATCGACATAGGGTATGCCGTTGATCTCGAAGGCCCGCAGGCCCGCGCCGACCTCGGTAACAACCGCCCGTGCGTTACCGCGGGTGAGTTCGAACTGTTCGCCGGTCGGATTCGCCATACACGTCAATCTACCGGCCCGCCCTCCGTCGCACACAGCGCACGACACACCGATCGGGTTGCCGACGCGCGCGACGGCCACGAAGCCCCGACGCTCCGGAGGGCCCTGAGCCGAATCAGGGAGCGACCCGTTCGACCCGCCAATCATCGTCGTTGCGGACGAAACGCAACCGGTCGTGCATCCTGTCCTCGCGACCCTGCCAGAACTCCACCACGTCCGGTCGGATACGCCATCCTCCCCAGTGCGGCGGCGCCGGAACCTCGTCGACGCTGTCGAACCGACGCTGCACCGAACGCAGCGCATTGTCCAGTTCTGCGCGACCGACGACGATCCGTGACTGTGGCGATGCCCATGCGCCGAGCTGCGATCCCCGTGGACGAGAGGCCCAGTACTCCGTGGTTTCGGAGTCGGTGACTTGCTCGACCTCGCCGCGCACGTGCACCTGACGGTGCAGGCCGTACCACGGGAACGTCGCTGAGGCGTAGCGAGTGCTGTCGAGGTCGTGGCTCTTACTGGACGTGTAATTGGTGTAGAACACCACACCGTGCTCGTCGATACCCTTGCACAACACGGTCCGCGAAGACGGCAGTCCCTCCGGGCTCGCGGTCGCGAGCACCATGGCGTTCGGCTCGCTCAGACCGGCGGAGACGGCCTGTTCCAGCCAGGAGCGCAACTGCTGCGTCCAGGTACCGGCCAGTGCCGACTCGTCGAGCGCGGCGCTGTCATAGGCGACACGCATGCCGGGCAGCCGCACCCCCGCGCCGTCCGTTCCACCACTGTCCGCTCGTGCTGCGCTGCTGGTGTCCAGCTCCACCGAGTCCATGTCGTCCACCTCCGGCATGTCGGGCCTGCCTCCCTACGACGACGCGCCCTGTGGGGTACGCCGGCCACACGAACCCCGGCTCCCCGCAAACACTAAGCCCTCGCGACCGTGCTGGAAAGCCGATGAGTGGTCCGCACCACCCCGGGATTTCGTGTGCACGCTCATCGTGCCAGTCGCCCGGCCAACAGCGTGTCGTCGAACGCGTCTGAATCGTTCTCGGGATCGTGACGGAAAGCACCCCTGCCCACGATTGTCAGGTCCGGGTTTAGAGCGCAGGGTGATGCCATGTCGAACAACGGGGTTCCGAACGGCGGAAAACAGCAGGATGATGGCTTCACACCCGGTCTGGAAGGAGTCACCGCGTTCCGGACGGAGATCGCAGAACCCGATCGTGACGGCGGGGCGTTGCGCTACCGGGGTGTCGATATCGAAGATCTCGCGGGCAAGGTGACCTTCGGTGATGTGTGGGGACTACTCGTCGACGGCAGGTTCGGGGACGGACTCCCTCCGGCCGAACCGTTCCCACTCCCGGTACACACCGGCGATGTCCGGGTGGATGTGCAGGCGGCGCTTCCCATGATCGCCCCGCTCTGGGGATACCAGCCGATCCTCGATCTCTCGGACAAACAGGCTCGCGACGAGTTGGCGCGTGCCTCGGTGACGGCCCTGTCGTATGTGGCGCAGTCCGCGCGCGGTCTCGGCCAACCAGCGGTCCCGGAGTCCCGCGTGGACGAGGCCGGTTCGATCACCGAACGATTCATGGTGCGCTGGCGTGGTGAGCCCGACCCGGCACACGTCAAGGCGCTCGACGCGTACTGGGTATCAGCCGCCGAACACGGTATGAACGCCTCCACATTCACGGCTCGGGTCATCGCCTCGACCGGCGCGGACGTCGCGGCATCGCTGTCCGGGGCTATCGGGGCCATGTCGGGTCCGCTGCACGGGGGCGCTCCGGCACGGGTACTACCGATGATCGAGGAGGTCGAACAGGCCGGTGACGCGCGCGCCGTGGTGCGCTCGATCCTGGACCGCGGCGAGCGGATGATGGGCTTCGGACACCGCGTGTATCGTGCCGAGGACCCCCGGGCCCGAGTGTTACGACGCACCTGTCAGGAGCTCGGCGCGGAACGGTACGAGGCAGCGGCCGCGTTGGAGGAGGCGGCTCTCGCGGAGTTGCGGGAACGACGCCCCGACCGGGCGATCGAGACCAATGTGGAATTCTGGGCGGCGGTGATCCTCGATTTCGCACAGGTGCCACCCGAGATGATGCCCGCGATGTTCACGTCCGCCCGTACCGCGGGCTGGGCCGCCCACATCATGGAGCAGAAACACACCGGCAAGCTCATCCGCCCCTCTGCGCAGTACGTCGGCCCCGATCCGCGCGATCCCAGTGGGGTCGAGGGATGGGCCAACGCCGAACTACTGTGATCCATGCCGGCGCCCCTGGCGTCGGCATGGGGCCCGGGCGGGCAGAATTCCAGGCATGCTGGAGAGTACGGAGTACGCGCTCGCCCACAGGGTGGCCGTCGAACAGGCGCACAATCGGGTCCCGTCACTGGTGGCCGCGGTGGTCCGTGGCGGGGACATTGTGTGGTCGGGTGCGCGCGGCCATGTCGGCCGTGTCGGC
>Ga0079226_10000262_pt1 | contig 35180 bp, 35 predicted proteins | sample Poulit2014_FD_76345 | JGI IMG/M metagenome (GOLD analysis project Ga0079226, IMG submission 76345) | Agricultural soil microbial communities from Georgia to study Nitrogen management - Poultry litter 2014 | ecosystem: Environmental > Terrestrial > Soil > Agricultural land | place: USA: Georgia...
GAGGGCATCGTTGTGGAGCCGCTGCACGGGGTGGACGAGCTCGACGCGCGTGTGGCGGAGTTCGGCCCCGACGCGGGGCGCAGGTTGGGTGTTCTGGTGGACCATCTGGTGGCGGGCAGCAAGGAGTCCCGCCTTGTTTCCACGGTGGACAGTGACGACGTGCTGGTTACCGGCCATCCGTATGTGGACATTTGGGAGGCGGTGAGACCCGCCTCGGTGGGGATCGCGCAGTGGCCGAAGGTCCCGCCGGAAACGGAGTGGAAGCACGGCGTGTGCGCCGCGCTCGGATGGGGAGAGCCGCAGGACGGGTGGCGGCGCGTGTTGCGCGGTGTCCGCAGCATCCGGGACCTGGAAACTCCGTTGGTCAATGCGGTGGAACAGCTCATCGATTTCGTGACGACCACTGCCGAGTGAGCTCCTCCCGGGGCTGCCGGGTGACGCTGCTGCGTGACGCTGCCGGGTGACGCTGTTTCGTCACGATCTGGTGACGATCAGTGGGTGCATCGTGCGCCACATCACTGTCTGGGACGATGGGGGCATGGCCGTGACGGTGATCTGGCTCGTGATCGGTGTCGTACTCGTCGCCGCGGAGATGCTCTCGGGGGAACTGGTCCTGCTCATGTTGGGCACCGGTGCGCTGGCCAGCTCGGGTGCTGCCGCGCTGGGGGCGGGATTGATCATCGATGTCATCGTCTTCGCAGGGGTGTCGGTGGGTCTGCTGGTGTTGGCCCGTCCGGCGCTCAAACGACGGTTCTTGGAGTCGGGCGGCGTGAGCACGAACGTGGACGCGTTGGTCGGCAGTCGAGCGCTGGCACTGTCCGCTGTCGACGAACACGACGGGCGGGTCAAACTGGCGGGTGGGGAGTGGTCGGCGCGCACCCTCACGGCCGGGAGCGTCATCGCCGCGGGAACGACGGTGACGGTCGTGGAGATCGCGGGTGCGACCGCGGTCGTCTCGGAGCAGCCATGAACCCGCGACACACCGTCGTCGTGCGGCGTCGCAACAACTACTGAAGGGATAGCACCGGTGAATACCGCAGTACTCATTATCGTGGTGGTCATCGCCCTGTTGGTCGTCATCACGGTTGTCAAGGCGGTCATCGTCGTGCCCCAGGCACAGTCGGCTGTCGTGGAACGGCTCGGCAGGTTCCGCTCGGTGGCCGCGCCAGGGCTGAACTTCCTTGTGCCGTTTCTGGACCGGGTGCGGTCCCGGATCGATCTGCGCGAACAGGTCGTCTCGTTCCCTCCGCAGTCGGTGATCACCGAGGACAATCTCACCGTCTCGATCGACACGGTGGTGTATTTCCAGGTCACGGATTCGCGAGCGGCGGTGTACGAGGTGTCGGACTACATCACCGGCGTGGAACAGCTGACCACTACCACGCTGCGTAACCTGATTGGGGCGATGAGTCTGGAGGACGCGTTGACCTCCCGGGATCAGATCAACGGTCAGTTGCGTGGCGTGTTGGACGAGGCGACGGGCCAGTGGGGGATCCGGGTCGCCAGGGTTGAGCTGAAGGCGATCGACCCGCCACCGTCGATCCAGGATTCGATGGAGAAGCAGATGCGGGCGGACCGTGAGAAGCGTGCGATGATTCTGACCGCGGAGGGCGAACGGGAGTCCGCGGTGAAGACGGCCGAGGGGCAGAAGCAGAGCCAGATCCTGGCGGCGGAAGGCTCGAAGCAGGCGTCGATCCTGGAGGCAGAGGCGGAACGGCAGTCGCGGATTCTGCGCGCCCAGGGGGAGCGCGCCTCCCGCTATCTGCAGGCGCAGGGGCAGGCCAAGGCGATCGAGAAGGTGTTCGCCGCGGTCAAGGCGGGCAAGCCGACTCCGGAGGTGCTGGCGTACCAGTATCTGCAGACGTTGCCGCAGATGGCGCAGGGTGATGCCAACAAGGTCTGGATGGTTCCCAGCGAGTACGGCAGGGCACTGGAGGGCTTCGCCAAGAGTTTCGGTTCGCAGGACTCGGAGGGCGTGTTCCGCTACGAACCGTCCGACGACGGTGAGACGCAGCAGCCCAATCTGGACGACGACGAGGTCGCCGACTGGTTCGACACCACGACCGACCCGAACGTCGCCAGGGCCGTGCAGGACGCGGAGCAGGTGGCCCGACAGGAGGTCGCGGGTACCCCGGTGGGCACCTCACCGGGAACGCGGAACAAGGGGGGTTCGACCGGCACGTTGGAGGAGTCCGAGCAGGCCGAGTTGCCCAAGCGCCAACCCGGTTACCCGCCGGGGCCGTTCCAACAGAACACCCGGCATGATGCTTCGCAGTCCGAGCAACAGGTTGGTGACCAGGCTGCGGACGCGGTCACGGAGGAGGAGCAACGCTGACGACGTGCGTATAACGCCATATACGTCATTGTTTTGTTGTTCTCATCCCGCACCTCACACTTACCGTGTGCTACCGCTACGGAGTCCCGGAGGAACGAACTTTCGTTAAGTTTTCGTGACCAACCGGGACTCCGAGCGGCGCGTCTCCCCGGGTAGAAGCCCATCAGTCGAGTTGAGCGACCTCGCCAGCACCGACTCGCTCAGCTCACCGATCGCAGGGGACGGGTTGTACCGCCCCCGGAAGGAGACGAGCACATGTTACCCGGCAGTCGAACTCTGGGCACAGTGACAGGCGGACTACTGGCCATCGCGATGGCAACGGTACCGGCGGCGAACGCGAGTACCTCCTCGGCGAGTCCACAGGTGGAGCGTTGTACGCCTGCCGTATTGCAACTGAGTCTGGGACCCGCCCATGGCGCGGCGGGTTCGGTCAACCAGGCGCTTCGATTCACGAACGTGGGAAACACACCCTGCAGCATGGTGGGGTTCCCGGGCGTGTCGTACGTGACCGGAGACGTCGGCAACCAGGTCGGTGCACCCGCCGCACGTACCGGACCGACAGGCACGGGTGTCGTCCTGCAGCCCGGGCAGCGCGCACACTCGGATGTGTCCCACGCGGTCGCGCAGAATTATCCCGAGAGCCGCTGTGAGCCCACGCATGTTCGTGGTATGCGGGTGTACCCACCGAATGACCACTGGGCGCTGTACGTTCCGCGTCCGGCCACGGGATGCGCGAACCCCGACGCGGGGCAGCTGCAGGTGCGGGCGGTGCAGCCGGGTCCCGGACGATGAACACATCGGATACCAGTGGGACCGAGCGGCGAGTACCGAGTGTCGGGCAGCCGGAGTCACTCGGAGCTTCGCGGCGACGATTTTCCTAGGCCGGGGCGGCACCATTGATCACCGGTCAGCTCATCGTCGTCGTGCTGGTGGTCCGATGACCGCGCATGTGGGCGAGTTCGGCGTGGACGTCCTCGAAATCCGTGGTCATCCGGAGTGAGGGGCGCGGTCCGAGGATGCTGCAGATGTAGATGCACAGCATCGCGACGAGGAAACCGGGCAGCAATTCGTACAGTCCCCAGCCGAAAGGATCGACGCTGCGCCAGACGACAACCGTGCCCGCACCGGAAATCATCCCGGCCAGTGCGCCCGGCCAGGTCATCCTGCGCCAGTACAGTGACAGCAGGATGATCGGGCCGAACGACGCGCCGAAGCCTGCCCAGGCGTACTCCACCAGCCCGAGCACCGATTCGGCACCCAACGCCAGTACGTACGCGATCGCCGCGACCAGTACGACCGTAGCCCGCCCGACCCATAGCAGGGTTCGCTCGGATGCCGCGCGGTGCAGGAACGCTCTGTAGAAGTCCTCTGACAGTGCCGAGGAAACCACGAGCAACTGGGAGTCGGCGGTGCTCATGATCGCGGCGATCACTCCGACCAGCAGAATGCCCGCCACCCAGGGATTCATCAGGCGCTGGACCGTGTCGATGAACACGGTCTCGGGGTTGGCGAGCTGTTCGTCGAACAGGGCGATTCCCGCGAGGCCGATGAAGGCGGCCGCAGCGAGGCCGGTGATGACCCAACCGACTGCGATGCGTCGTGCCGGTGCCACGTCGGAGGCCCGACGGATACCCATGAACCGCGCCAGGATGTGTGGTTGGCCGAAATAGCCGAGGCCCCAGGACAACCCGGACAGGATCACGACGACACCGAGACCGCCGCCCGTCGTCCATCCGCCGCTCTCGTCGATCGACACGTGACCGACAGGGGAGAGCAACTGCGGGCTGGCTGCTCGGATTCCGCTGCCCAGGTCGTTGCCCAGCACACTTGCCACGGCTACCGCGACGACGAGCAGACCGATCCACATGAGGCTGCCCTGGAAGAAGTCGGTATAGCTGACCGCGAGGAAACCACCGAGGAACGTGTACGACACGATGATGAGTGCCATGATGGTGATTGCGGTGTTCGGTCCCAGACCGAAAACCTCGTCGAACAACAGGCTGCCGGCGGCCAGTCCGGATGCGACATAGATCGAGAAGAAGAACACGATAACGATCGCGGACAGTAACCGCAGGAGCCGGGTCGGATCCTCGAAACGATGCTGGAAGTACTCCGAAATAGTGATCGAACCGCCGGTTTTGTGGGTTGCTCCGGCCTTCTCGGTGTACAGACGTAACCGTGTCGCGTTCACACGCCAGTTGATGTAGGTGCCGATGGCCAATCCGAAGGCGATCCAACCGGCGCCGAGACCACCGGCGTAGGCGGCACCCGGCAGCGCCACCAGGATGAATCCGCTCATGTCACTGGCCTGCGCACTGAGGGCTGCGACCCATTTGTTCAGGCTCCGGCCGCCGAGCACGAAGTCCGCGAGGGTGTTGTTGCGCTGATACACCAGCGCCCCAATGGTCACAATCGCGACGAAATAGACGATGAACACGACCAGGGAGGGTGTGGCTGTGGCGTCCATCCGAGTGCCTCCTGTGGGAGTCGACGGGTGGGGCGATCATGCCGGATCGTACGGGCGTGATGAAAGATCACGCCCGGCGAAGACAGGTTTCGGCCGGGCTGTGTCTGCTGCGACGATACGGCAATGGACGATCTCGAGGTGCGTTGTACCGACGATCCGAACCGGGCGTTGAACGAGGCGGACGCGTATCTGCGGCGGAATCCGGTGGAACACAACACCGTGCTGTCCCTGCTGCACGAGCGACGTCGGTCCGCCGGCCCCGGGCGCTACTGGACCGTGATCGACGGCGGCAGGGTCGTGGGAGTCGCGGTGCAGGCGCCGGTCGGGATGCCGATCCAGCTCACTGCGATGCCGTCCGAGGCGGCACGGGCCCTCGCTACGACGATTCCCGGCGATCTGCCGCTTCCCGGGGTCATCGGTCCGGCGGGCACCGCGGCCGTGTGTGCTGGCACGTGCAGCGAACTGCGTTCGGAACGTGTGCAGGTATCTTCCGGTCAGCGCTTGTACCGGTTGGCGGAACCCGTTCCCTGCACCGGAGTTCCGGGCACACTGCGGCAGGCGCGGCAGGGGGACCGGGATCTGCTGGTGCCCTGGATGCGGGAGTTCGTTGCCGAGACCGACGCGCCGACGCCCGCCGAACCGGACGAGCTCTTCGCCCGGTTCCTGGCCGTTGACAGTCTCTACGTGTGGGAGGACGACGGTGTCGTGTCGATGGCCCGGGCAACACCGGCAAGTGCGGGTGTGTCGCGTATCGGGTATGTCTTCACCCCGAGTGGGCTGCGCGGTTGTGGCTACGCCTCGGCCTGTGTCGGGGTGCTGTCCCAGCACCTGCGTGACACGGCGGGGCTGGACTGCGTGCTCTACACCGAATTGGCGAATCGGACATCGAACCGGCTGTATCGGCGGCTCGGGTACCGCGCTGTCGCCGAAGTCCTCGGTTACGAATTCGCACCGGTGGAGGAGGCCTGTTAGCCGCATGCCGAGGCGGCCCGGTCGAACAGTTGGGGGAGCTCGTGCTCGGACGGCTGCTGCTACGCTCCTAGGCGATGTTTCCGAGAATGTCGGTCGGCGAGGGCGACACGCCTGACTCGCATCCGTCGGTGGACGCCCGATGGAATGAATTGTGGCAGCAGCAACAGGCGAACCCGAAACCGGTCACCGTCGAGTTGGACGACCGGATCAAGGTGTACGGATGTTGTCTCATCCCACTCTGTTGGGGGTTGAGTATTTGGGCCATCGTTTGGTTGTTCACCGGCGGGACCGACTCCGGAAGGACGCAGGTCATCGTCGCGAGCGTCCTCGGTGGGATGTTTCTGCTACTCGGTGCCTACACGTGGTGGAAGGCCGCGACGGCGAAGAGCGGAAAGATCATCATCGACAGCGCCGGGATCCGAATGAAGGCCAGTAAGGGCAGCAACTGGGAGGTTGCTTGGCACGAACTGGCCGCTGTGGCGATGCCGTTGGCAATCAGACTCAACCGGAGCCATCGCACGGGAGGGTTCCGCGGGACCAACCGCGTCCGACCCCCCACCCTTCTGGTGCGATTGGAGTTCATCCCGAACGAGCACGAACGTTTCGCGGCAGACCATCCAGCGTTGGAGGAGTACCTGGGCAGGCAGAACGTTCACGGCGGCTATCGCTTCCCGCTCGGACCGGACCAACAGGACAAGGGAGCTTCCGTCAACGCCGCCCTGGGAGTGTACGCGCAGGGCAGGTACCACGGTGTCATCGACGAAGGAGCGACTGGCGCGTTCAGCTAGGGTCTGTTCGTTCCGGACTGACACACCGGTGCACGACAACGACGGACCGCGCATCGGACGCGGGACTCCGGCTCACCCCGGGGTGGGCCGGAGTCTATCGTTTACGCGGTCGGAGCGTTCGGGAACGGGCGACGCAGTTTCCTCAGGTGTCGACGTGCGGCCGCGACCGGTCGGCTGCTCCGCCGTGTCCCGGACAGGCGGTCGGCCAGCGCATCGTCGAGCAGTGTTCCGACGGTTTCTCTGGCACACGCACGATTTTCACCGATCCCGCCGGACGGGCCGCGTTTGATCCACCCGACGACGTAGGTGCCCGGTTTGTCCGCCACGCGACCAGCGGAGTGCGGGACCGTTCCAGTGGGGACGTCGAACGGCAGTCCCGGGACCGGGGTTCCGCGATGGCCGATGGCGCGCACGACCCGGCCTGCAGCGATGTCGACGTCGTCGTCGGGCCCGGTGGTCCGCAGGGCACGGATCTCGTTGTCGCCGCGGAACTCGCTGGGGGAGGAGTGGAAACGCAGCACGATGCGGCGGTCCGGACCCGGCGGGCCCGTCCAGTCGACCGTCTCTCTGGGCAGTTCCCGCAGGAGGTGCGCCTTGTCTCCCGATGCCGCGGCGTCGATCGTGGTCGCGACGCGCGGGTCGTGGTCGTCGACCACCAGTCTCGGGGCGTTCTGGTTGGCGAGTGCGCGTAGCTCCGGGGCGGTGTAGGCGGCGTTCTCCGGGCCGCGACGTCCCAGCAACACGACCTCGCGCACCTTGCTCGCCCGCAGTTTCGCCAACACGTCCGCCGGTACCGTGGTGTTCTCCAACGTGTCGGGGTCCGCGGTGAGAATACGAGCCACATCGAGGGCGACGTTGCCGTTGCCGATGATGGCGACCCGCTCACTGGAGAGGTCGACCGCGTCCGCGGGGACGTCGGGATGGCCGTTGTACCAGGCGACGACCGTCGTTGCGGTGAGGCTTCCCGGCATGTCCTCACCCGGTATGTCGAGGCCGCGGGCCGCGGAGGCACCCACGGCGTAGATGACCGCATCGTGGTGCTCGCTGAGTTCGTTGGCCGAGGTGTCCACGCCGACTTCGATGCCGAGCCGGAGGCGTAGCCGTGGATGGTCGTGGAAGCGGGCGAATGTCTCGCCGATCTTCTTGGTGGAGGGATGGTCGGGTGCGACACCGTAGCGGATCAGCCCGCCCGGCGTGGACAGTCGATCGATCAGTGTGACTCGACAGTTGGTGTGCAGCAACAGGTCCTCCACCGTGTACATCCCGGCGGGACCGGTGCCGACCACGGCGACGTCCAACGGGCCGAAGTCGCTGGGTATGTTGCGGTCGAAAACGGGGGAGTCCCACTGGTGGAAGTTCGGTGTCGGATCCGGTTCGAGCGCCGCGGGGGAGCGCTCGGCGTAGTACGCCGCGTTGATCTCCGCGTACTCCTGCAACGGTCCGGTGAGCATGTCCACGGGAAGCACCGCGTCCACCGGGCACGCATCGGCGCAGGCACCGCAGTCGATGCAGGTGTGTGGGTCGATGTAGAGCGTGTCGGTGTGGCCGAAGTCCGGTTCGCCGGGAGCGGGATGGATGCAGTTGACCGGACACACCGACACGCAGGACGCGTCGTTGCAGCAGGTCTGGGTGATCGCGTATGCCATGGTTACAGCAGGTTCGCCTTCTTGTAGAACCACCGGGAGGGCTTGGTCAACAGCCCCACGGAGTGCAGGAAGTCCATCAGCCCGGCACAGCTGGAGCGCAGCATAGCCTTGTAGTTCTCGTTGGTTTTCGCGGCCTGCGCAGCACGTGTGGTGTCCAACCCGGCGTTGGTGTACACGTTCTTGTTGACCATGCTGGTGACGATGGCGTAGGAGGCAATGGCCACTACCACCGCGTTGAACTGCCTGCGCAGCCAACCGGACCCTTTGAGACGTTCGCGGGTTTCCTCGCGGGCGAACTTCATGTGTCGGGATTCCTCGACCACGTGAATATTGTTCACGGTGCGTACGAACGGCACGACGCGGTCGTCGCGCATCCAGTCGCGCTGCATCACGTCGAGCACCTCCTCGGCGACAAGGATCGCGGCGTACGCGGCTTCGCCGGAGGCCACCGTTTTGAACACTCTGCCGAGTTCGATCACCGACCGCCGGGGCCGGTAGGCCGGCGCATCCAACTTGGCCGCGCCGCGGGCGAACATGATCGAGTGCCGGCACTCGTCCGCGATCTCGGTGAGTGCCCACTGGAATCCCGGGTCGGTGGGGTCCTTGGCGTAGAAGTCCCGCAACATCATCTGTTGCAGGATCATTTCGAACCAGATGCCGGTGCTGGCCACGCAGGCCGCTTCCTGCCGAGTGAGCTCACGGCGCTGCTCCTCGGACATTTCCTCCCAGTACCGGGTGCCGTACAGCGTGCTCCATTCCGGGCTTGCCCCGTGGTAGTTCGTGTCCAGCGGGGTTTCCCAGTCGACCTCGGTCGTGGGGTCGTAGGAGAGTGTCTCCGAGGAGTCGAGCAGCCGCTGTGCGACGTCGTCGCGTTCGGCAGCCTCGGACACGGGTGTTGTCTGGGTGGTGTCGGTAGTCATGGGTGCTCCCTGGTGGAACGGGGACCGTCAAGGTGTTACTACAAGTAACGTTACCAGAGGTAACACCGATTTCGTCAACTGTATCGACGGGCCGGGTGGTGGGCAACCGGCAGGAAGGCAGCGGCCCCTGGTACGACAGCCGTTGTAGAGTGATCGCGCCCGGCGTTCACACGACCGAGAAGACCTGACAGAGGAAGGCGGAGTGCGGTGCCGAGTGACGTGCGGACCGAGCTCATCGACAACAGTCAGGACGCACCCGGTTATCGTGGCGCCCTCGCGTTCGTCACGATCATGCTGTCGACCATGATCGTTGTGTCGGGTGTGTTCTGGGGCACGGCCCCGGAGACCGTGCCGACCCATTACAACGGTTCGGGCCGGGTCGAGGACTGGTCGTCGAAATCCGCGTTCCTCGTTCTGCTGGGACTGCTCGGAGTGTTGCTCCCCGTTCTGCTCGCCCTGCGGTGGCCCTGGGCGAGAATCCCCCGTTTGTTGAACGTTCCCCACCGGCGGTACTGGTGGCTCGGCGGCCGTCGCGCTGCGCTGACGGACCGGGTGGTCACGTTCATGCGGCTCGTGGCAGGTTTGCTGTGCACCTTGATGACCGCTGTGTGCCTGGTGTCCCTGCGCGACTCGTTGGCGCCGGGGCAGTACCAGGCGTCACCGCACTGGCTGTTCCCCGTGCTGCTCGGCGCGTTTCTCACCGGAACGTTGCTGTGCGTGCTCAAACTGATCCGCGATCTGCGTCCGCCCCGGGTCCACGCCGCGGGCGGGAACTGACCCCGCCCCGCCGCCCGCCCGTGGATCGTTCACGGACGGGACCGCTACGTGTGCCGGAAGCCGGCGATCCGCAGGTTCCGTAGCCGATTCAGCGCGGCGGCGACCTCGAAACGTCGTGGAACCGCGAAATCGCCGGCGAATCCACCTTGTAGTCCGCCGATTCCGTCATCGAGCTCGTTCTCGAGCAGGTCCAGTGCCTCGGTGATCGTGCGCTTGCCGTCGAGGTGTCCGGCCCCGGTCAAGCGCTGCAGCGCCAATCCGATTCCGATGATCTGGCTCGGGTCGACGAGCTGCTCCACGCCCCGGAGGTCGACCGTGTTCTCGCCGAACACGAGTTCCTCGGTGCCACGACCCTTGATCCTGGTCTTGCCCTTGGCTTCCGCGGAGATCGATTTCGGGTCGGGGCAACGGTGCCTTCCCACCGGGAAGGTGTCCGTCTCCCGGCGCCGCTCCGTCGGCGCCGAGGCGAGTTCCGCCGCCCGTTCACTGACGTCGTACGGACGGTACGCGTCCATCATCAGCACACGGCTGGCGACGTCCAGATAATCTCCGGACCCACCCATGACCAGGACCGTGGACACTCCCCGGTCGCGGTACAACGGGCGTACCAGATCGACGAACGGGGTCAGCGGCTCACGGTCCTTGGCGACGAGTTCCTGCATGCGCGCGTCTCGGATCATCAGGTTGGTGGCAGTGGTGTCCTCGTCCACGAGCAGGACACCCGCACCCGCCTCGACGGCCTCGACGATGTTCGCGGCCTGCGATGTGGACCCGGAAGCGTTCTCGCTACGGAATCTCGATGTGTCCGAACCGGTCGGCAGATGATCCACAAAGGGGGAGACGTCGACCTGATGGACGGCCCTGCCGTCCTCAGCGCGCACCTTCACCGTGTCCGTGCGGGAGACCACCAGCTCGCGTCCGTCGCCGGGGACGTGGTCGTACACCCCACGTTCCAGGCTGCGCAGCAGCGTCGACTTACCGTGGAAACCACCTCCGACCACGAGGCTGATCCCCTCGGGAACCCCCATGCCCGCGACCCACCCGCGGTTGGGTAGCTCCACCTCGGTCCGTAACGACGGTGGGGCGGTGAACGTGACGACGTCGTCGTCGGCCAGCGCACGGTCGTCCACACCGCTGCGGCGGGGTAGTACGGAGCCGTCGGCCACGAACGCGACCAGTCCCAGATCCTCGAGGGAGTCACGCAGGGCTGTGGAGTCCTCGACGGTGGAGACGAACTCGCGCACTGCGTCCTGGTCCAGTTCCTGCCATCGTAGGCTGGCGTCCATCGCTGCGGGAAGCACCCTGCACAACAGCCGCTGCGCGGTGCTGCCGTCGATCTTCCTGCCGTTGCCGGGAAGCCCGAATCCGAACCGGAACAGCACCTCGCCGTCCTCGATGCGGCAGGCGCTGCGTTCCAGAACCTCCTGCTCGCCGGAGTCGACCTTGAAATGCTTGTCACGGAGTTCGCGATCGGCCGCGCGTACGAGGTAGTCGGTCAGCGCACGCCTGCGCACCGCGGAGTCCGCGAGTTCGTCGGGGATCCCTGCGGCTCGTGGTGACACGCGGACCGACATGCGGGTGGGCGGTGCGAACGGATCCGCCTGCGCACGACCGATCTCCAGGGTGAAGTTGTGGAAGTCCCACGGCCCACTCAACGACTTGTAGCTGCCGTATCGACCGCCGTCCATCCGGTGGAGTTGCTGGGACAGTTCAGCTGCGGTGCCGTGTCGAGCCATGGCCACAGTATGACTGTCGATGGTGAGGAATCCGTAGCAGGGAAGAGACCTGGGGTGCGCAGGATGTGGCGGGCGCGGTAGGTCGCGTCACGCAACACTGGGTGTATAATAAGCAATACACCACATTTGACTGTTCACCACACACCCGCGCGACAACCACCCATCACGAACCATCCCATCGCACCGACTCAACCTCCCTGCTCACGCACAGCCGCGCGCGCCTCCTCGTCGACGGGGTCTACCACGTCGTCCATCTCGTGGTGTTTTTCCAGGTACTTGGCGACGAACGGGCACACCGGGACGATCCGCATTCCGGCCTCGCGGGTCTCGGCCAGTGCGCGACCGATCAGAACGCTGCCCAGCCCGCGACCCCCGAAGTCGTCACCGATCTCGGTGTGATGGAAGATGCGTTGCTTGCCCCTGTCGACGTAGGCGGCGAGGCCGGCCGCCTGGCCGTCGACTGTGATCTCGTACCGATCGTGCTCCGTCGCGCGACTGACGGTGACCTCGGGTGTGTCCTCGGACATGAGGCTCCTTTCGGGTTGTCTGGCTTCAGGCTGTCCCGGCGTCGTGTAGCAACTGTTCGAACGGTACCGGGTCGGTGAACGGATCGGTAGCGCGCTGTTGGGGACTCTGGTGTACCCGTGTGGCGAGTTCGGTGGCAGCGCGGCTGATGCGTTGGTTGAGTTCGGTGTCATTGCCCCAGTCCGCGCTTGCCGCGTACACGGCGGTGGCGACGGTGTGTGCACGAAGGTAGGACAGCACCGGGCGTAGTGCGTATTCGAGGACGAGGGAATGTCGTTCGGTCCCCCCGGTCGCGCCGAGCAGAACCGGCTTGTCAGCCATCGTCTCCGGGTCGATCACATCGAGAAAGGATTTGAACAGTCCGCTGTAGGAGGCAGTGAACGTCGGGCTCACCAGGATCAGCCCATCGGCGGTACCCACCTCGTCGAGTACGGGCCGTAGCCGGTCGTTGGCAAAGCCGGTGAGTAGCCGGTCCGTGATGTCGTGGGCGTACTCACGCAGCTCCAGCACGTTGTGTGTGGCCGCGTGTCCGAGTTCCTGATTGGTGGCGGTGAGCAGCCGGTCGGGCAGCAGCCTGGTCGATGACGGCTGTGACAGTCCGGCGGAGATTGCCAGGATCCGGGGCATCGGACTCTCCTTGGGCGCACGGCGGTGGTGGCGGTGTATCCGCCACGGCGTAGTTCAATTTTCAACTGCATGGTCCAACTCCGGTGGCCTCGGAGCTATTCCCGCCGGCCGCCGTGCGGCAGACCGAGTCGGTGACACGCAGCGGCCGGTGTTGAGTCGGATCGTCACGGGTGCCGTATGGTAAGAAGACCCGGGATTCGGTCTCGTGTCGACGCCGAACAGGGTCGGACGCCGGTGTTCGACACCACCCAGGGAGACGAGATGGTAGAGACAGCGCAGTTTCGGACGGCGAACGATACGGAGGCGGCTCCGGCCTCGCCGATGCGGCATGCTGGGACGATCCCGGCGGTTCAACGGTGGTTGCGACCGTTGAACACGCACCCGCGTCGGGTCTGCCGGGGACTGTCCGTCGCCCGCCGGGGTCACGGCGGCGAAAGGGCAGAGTCGAGTGGAACGATGTCCCCGGGCGCTGGATCGCCCCCGTCACTGCCGAGGAGGGGTCGTCAGTGACCCGGCGACGTTTCCGTCTCCGTGACATGCTCCTGGGGGCTGCCGCAGCGGGCACCGTCGGCCGTAACCTACGGACGGTGCTGTTGAGCCGTCGGGTTCTGGGGCTGCGTGAGCCGTCGCAGGCGCCGGTCGTCGCCCCGTTGGTTACCGTGATCGTCCCCGCACGCAATGAGGGTGCAGGTCTTGACGCCTGTGTGCGCGCGATACGTGCGCAGCACGGCGGTAGCATCCGGCAGTCGCCGCACCTTCGGATCGTGGTGGTGGATGACGATTCGACCGATGAGACCGGACCGATCGCCGAGCGGCATGCCGCGGCCGATTCGAGGGTGTCGGTGGTGCGCGGCAACGGACCGCCGCCCGAGTGGGCCGGCAAGGTGCACGCGCTGCATGCGGGTGTGCAGGCCGCGGGAAACCCGGAACCCGGCGAGTGGATGTTGTTCCTCGACGCCGACACGGTGCTGGCCGAGGACGCGCTGACCCGGCTTATTGCTTCGGCCGAGCACGCCGAGGCGGACCTGGTGTCGACCCCGGGCGGTCCGCCGCTCGACCGGTCGGTCAGCTGGCCACTGCTGATGCCGCAGGGGTTGCAGATGATCGCGGAGAACGCCTCGCCGGACGGCCGCGGGAGCAAGGCATTCGCGATCGGCCACTGCATTCTGATGCGGCGGACGCACTACGAGAAGATGGGCGGCTGGGCAGCTTTGCACTCGCGACGCAATGAGGACGTCGCGATCGCCACAGCAGTCCGTGATCACGGCGGGACCACCAGGGTCGTCGATGGGCTGGACCACGTGGTGACGACCGGGATGGACCCGTTCAGCCAGGGGTGGGGTTCCTTCCGGAAGAGTTTCGTGGCGGGAACGAATGCGTCCGTCCCGGTACTGATCGGTGCCGGCCTCGGTCAGATCACGTTGTCGTTGGCTGCGCCCACGGCCGTGGTGTCTGCGGTCCGGAACCGCAGACGCGGCCTCGCCGCCGTCGGGTTGGCGGGATGGTTCGCGCAGGGGCTTGCGCACCGAAGCACGGCGAAACTGATGCGTGCCAACCCCGAAATGGCGCCGTTCGCACCGCTCACCGGCACGTTGTTCGGCTTCCTGCTGTTGGATGGTGCGAGGCAGGTGCTCCGTGGGAGGATCAGCTGGAAGGGTCGTGCGGGCTGAGCGGGCACGATCGCGTGCGTCCCCCGAGAAGTTGGGATATTCGCGGGGAGACGCGCCACACGGTGGCGCGGTGTGTCCGTGAACCAGCGTGGGAGGCGGTATGGCCGACCGGTACGAGCGTCCGAGCGCACACGCGATCTACGAGCGGGTGGTGGCGGACGGCCGGAGTGAACTGAACAGGTCACCGATCGCGCTCACGTTCTCCGGGATCACTGCCGGTCTGTTCATGGGATTGACCGGACTGGGTGTGGCCGGGACGCAGACGATGCTCTCCGGCGAAGCGTCCGAGTTCATCGCGATGTTGTTCTACCCGCTCGGGTTCATCGCGGTCGTCATCGGACGGGCCCAGCTGTTCACCGAGAACACGCTGTTTCCGGTCGTGCTGGTGCTCGAGAGTCATCATCGACTGTTGGTCACGTTACGGCTGTGGGCAGTGGTGTTCGCCGCCAACGTGTTCGGTTCGCTGGCTTTCGCGGTGTTGGTGACCGAAACCGGGGCTCTTCCCACGGAGGTGCTGCGGGAGCTGGTCCAACTGGGGGCCACGGCCACCGCGCCACCGTTACTCAATGTGTTCACCAGCGCGATCGTCGGTGGCTGGCTCGTCGCCCTGATGTCCTGGTTGGTCAGCAGTGCATCCCCCACACTCGGACAGATCGCGGTGATCTGGTTGATGACGTTCCCGGTGGGAATGCTGCACCTTGCGCACTGCATCGCATCGAGTGGGTACATTCTGGCGGCCACACTCGCCGGTGCGGTCTCGCCCGGCTCGTATCTGTCGTGGCTGGGGGTCGCGGCGGCGGGGAACATCCTCGGCGGCGTCGTGATCGTGGCACTGTTGAACTATTGGCAGGTCAACCTGGGTGGGAAGAAACGGCGTCGTCGCCGGTTGCGCCTGGCGCAGAACGAGAACCAGTTCCGTCAGATCAACGAGGAGATCAACCGGGAGACGAAGGGCGAGGGCAGCGACGGGGCCCGCTTTTTCGTGTGTGAGTGTTCGGACGCCGAGTGCACGACATCCATAGCCATGTCAGGCGATGAGTACAGTCACATTCGGCAGCATCCGCGCCATTTCGCGGTGATCAAGGGGCACCAGACGCCCGAGATAGAGCCCATAGTCGAGCGTTACGACACCTACCTCGTGGTGGAGAAAACCGGTGAGGCCGGAGTGGTGGCGAGTCGTGGGGTGTCCGGGAACAGCGACGAGACGGATGGCCCGACCGATCGGTGAGGGACACCGGTCGGCCGGCGCCGTCGCACGGCCACGGAGCGGTCGCTGATCGGCCGGGTCGAGGCCCAGATGGTTCTCCCGGAGGATCTCTCGGTGCTCTTCCGTCCGTGGTGAGGAGTTTTCGCAGGCGTGACCGGTGATCACGGATCGGCGGCCGAATGCTGGTCGAACAGTTTGCCCAGAACATCGGGCTCGGCTCCCCACGAGGCCAGGATTGTGCGGAACTGGTTCGCCAGTTGTACGGGCTGGTTGTGTCCCGGGTCGACGACGGCTGTGATCTGGGCCCCCAGCAGCAATGTGAGCGTGGCCTCGACTTCGGCCTCGATGGCGATGTCGGTGCTGATCTGGTGGGCGGCCTGTGCTTGGTGGATCCATTCGGTGAGCCAGTGTCGCCACAGTCGCATCGCTGACGAGTTGACTTCGATCAGCTTCGGGTCCTCCGAGGCGGCCTGCCAGAAGGCGATGACCACGCGCGCTTCGTCCTGTTTGTGCGGGTCGGTCGGTAGGACCTCGAAACCGAAGGCGACCAATGCTTCGATGCCGCGCAGGTCGGTGGTGACGTGTTGGACGCGCGAGTTGGTTTGTTCGTAGACGTATTCGAACGTGCCGCGCAACAGCGAGTCCTTGGTGGGGAAGTACGGCTTCAGTGCGCCGTTCGCGAATCCCGCCTCCTCGGCGATGCTGCGGAGTGTGACACCGAGGGTGCCGTGGCGGGCGATGACGCGCCATGCCGCGGCGGCGATGTCACGGCGCCGTTGTTGGTGATCGACGATTTTGGGCACGTGTTCTTCCTGTTCGATGTGCTGTTGAGCGGTTTCGTGCGTGGTCTTGCGGTCATTCTAGTGGTGGCTTATCCTCTCCAATTAGAGAAAAATGACGTGGTACACGCCACTGTCCCTGTGATCGAGTTCTCGTCACCTCTATCCGAACGGAGAATCGATGTCTGCCACGATCGATCCGACACGAGTCCACACCACCCAGTACGCGCTGCTGACTCCCGACGAGGTGTCACTGGCCAGAGAGATCATGATCGATGCCGGGGTCTTCCACGGAAGCTCCCGACTCGCCCATATCGGCCTGATCGACCCTCCGCTGGACCAGCAGGCCGGGCCGACTGTGCAACGTCGGGTCCGTGTATATCTCTACGATGCCGCGGCCCGCACCTCGCACGATGTCGTCGTTTCGCTGACCGACCGCGAAATCCTCGCAACGCGGCTCGTCGACACTTCCGTGGAGGGCGAGTTGCCCGTGATGGAGGAGGACTTCGGTGTTGTCGAGGAACTGTTGGCCCGCGACCAACAGTGGCACGATGCCCTCGCCAAGCGTGACCTGACGGTGGACACGGTGCGAGTGGCTCCACTGTCGGCCGGAGTCTTCGAGTACCCGGAGGAGAGCGGGCGACGCATGCTGCGCGGACTCGCTTTCCACCAGCCGTCCCCGGAGGAGTCACCGTGGGCACACCCCATCGAGGGGCTGCTCGCCTATGTGGACATCGGCAATCGCGTGGTCGACCGGGTCCTGGATTTCGAAGTGCGTGATGTGCCCACCGAGAGTGGGAACTATGTGGACCCGCGGGTGACGGGGCCTGTGCGCACCACGCAGCGGCCGATCGTCATTTCCCAGCCGGAAGGGCCGTCCTTCACCGTGACGGAAGGTAACCACGTCGAGTGGGAACGCTGGAGTCTGGATGTCGGGTTCGACATGCGGGACGGGCTGGTGCTGTACAATATCTCCTTCGATGACCAGACCCACGGGCGTCGCAGGATCCTGAATCGCGCCTCGATCGCCGAGATGGTCGTCAACTACGGGGACCCGAACCCGGTGCGCTCGTGGCAGAACTACTTCGACACGGGCGAGTACATGTTGGGACAGAACGCCAACTCCCTCGAACTCGGCTGCGACTGTCTCGGGGAGATCACATACTTCTCGCCCACTGTCGCCGACAACGACGGAAATCCACGCACCATCCACAACGGCATCTGCATGCACGAGGAGGATGCATCCGTCCTGGCGAAACACTCGGAAATGTGGACCGGGATCGACTACACGCGACGCAACCGCCGGTTGGTCATCTCGTTCTTCACGACGGTGGGCAACTACGACTACGGTTTCTACTGGTACCTGTATCTGGACGGCACCATCCGGCTCGAAACCAAGGCGACCGGGATCCCGTTCACCTCCGGATACCGCGACGATCCCACCTACAACGCGGAGATCGCACCGGGTCTCGGCGCCCCGTTCCACCAGCACCTGTTCGCAGCACGGCTCGACTTCGCCCTCGACGAGGGCCCGACCCGGGTCGAGGAGGAAAACACGGTACGGGTGCCGAAGGGGGAGGGCAATCCGCGCGGTAACGCGTTCACTCGTGAGCGGACCGTCCTCGCGACGGAGCAGCAGGCTGTCCGTGACAGCGACAACGAGTCCGGCCGTACCTGGGTGATCTCCAATCCGCACTCCCGGAACCGACTGGGACATCCGGTCGCCTACAAGTTGCACTCGCAGGGGCAGCCGACGTTGCTTTCCGACGAGGACTCGTCGATAGCTCAACGCGCAACGGTGATGCGGCACGCCCTGTGGGTCACTCGGTACCAACAGGACCAGCAGTATCCCACCGGTGACTACGCCAACCAGAATCCCGGCCACGGCGGGATCGGTGAGTGGGTCCGAGCGGACCGCGACGTGGACACCCAACGCAATGTCGTCTGGCACACCTTCGGGCTGACGCATTTCCCACGCGTCGAGGACTGGCCGATCATGCCGACCGACGTTGCCGGTTTCACGCTACGGGCTGAGGGGTTCTTCGACCGTTCCCCGGTGTTGGACGTTCCCGCGCCGGTGAACCAGCACGACGGGTGTGAGACCGGGGGCGGAAGCTGCGATTGCGAGCACTGACAACGATCGACCTCGGTGGGCTCGCTCGTTCCGCACAGCGGACCCACCGAGGTCCACACTCGGCCGTGGCTTCCGGGGCGTGCCACCGGTACTGGTGACGGCGTCACCGCGTGGCGCATCCGGACAGCGTCAACGTGGAATCCCCGCAGCGATCTCTACGTATCCGGCAGGTTCCGTACGATCTCCGCGATGGCCGCGTCGACGTGCTCACGGTGGGTGCGGAACGACAGTATGCACAGTCGTAGGGTGAAACGGCCGTCCAGCCGGGTGCTGGACCAGAAGAACCGTCCGGTTTGATTCACGCGCCGGAACAACGCGTGGTTGGCATCGTCATCACCGTCACGGAGCCGGAACACGACTGTGGACAGTTCGGGCGATTCGGGAACGTCCAGCGCGGGATGTTTCGCCAGCATGTCGTGGGCGTGCCGGGCGAGGTCGAGTTTCTCGTCCAACGCGTCGCGGAACGCGGCAACGCCGTGCAGCTGCAGCGGTAGCCACACCCGCAGCCCCCGGTATTCGCGGGTCAGTTCGCTGCTCTGGTCCGCGTAGTCGACCAACCCGGTTGCGGCGAGGTCCTGGAGATAGTCGGCAGGGTCCTCGTCGCTGTGCGCTGTGACGAGCGTGCCGGCGTCGCGGACCAGTAGTGCGCCCGTTCCGTACGGCAGGAACAGGCTCTTGTGCGGGTCGAGGGTGATCGAGTCGGCTCGTTCGATGCCGGTCAGTGCCGCACGGCCCCTGGAGGTCAGGTGGAAGAACCCGCCGTAACACCCGTCGGCGTGGAACCACAGTCGTTCCTCCGCGGCGAGCGTCGCCAGTTCGTCCAGCGGGTCAACGCTGCCGGAGTTGGTTGTGCCCGCGGAACCGACCAACAGGAACGGCTCGTATCCCGCGGCACGGTCCGCGTCGATGAACCGCTTCGCTTCGTCCGGGTCGATGCGCCTCCCGTCACCTGTGGGCACCAGCCGGATGGCATGGCGGGGGAATCCCGCGATGTGGGCGGCTTTCTGCACACTGCGGTGTGCCTGGTCCGAGAGGTAGATCCGGCCGTTGACGAGACGGTGCTTGTCGAGGTGCTCTTCCCGCGCGGTGACGATCATCGACAGCATGGCCTGCGAACCACCGGTCGTCAGGATCCCGCCCGCAGCCTTGGGAAACCCGAACTGTGTGGCGAACCAGCGCAGGACGCTGTGCTCCAGTGCCACCAGTGAGGGAGCGAGATCGGCGATGCCGGTGAACCGGTTGGTCACCCGTGCCATGAGCTCTCCGACAGCGGAGCTGGGCAGCCCGCCGCCGGGAATGTAACCGAAGTAGCCGGGACCTGCGGTTTCGGCGGCGTCAGCGAGGGCGGAATCCACCGTGTCCAACAACGTTTCGAGTTCAGAGCCCGACTCGTCGGGTGGGGCGAACTCCGGAACGGTTGACGATGGCCGGGTGCCGTCCACGGGTGCGTGCTCCAGCCCGGCCAGGAACGTCTCCAACCGGGGCATGACCGCGTTGAGCAGCTCGGCCAGGTCAGGCCTGTCCAGCTCGTGCCGCGCGCCGTCCATGCGGGGGTGTCCTCCTGTCCGGGGGTGCGTGCCGCCCAGTTTATCCGCGGGGGGCGTGTGGTGGCCGCGGCGCCTGGAGGTTGAATCGGACGCCGAGTATGCGGATGACGAAGCAGGCCGCCACGGCTCCCAACGCGGCGGGCAGGCCGTACACCCCGGTTTGCACGGTCGTCACGGTGATTGCGGCGCCGACCAGTGCCGGGATGGCGTACAGATCGCTGCGCAGCACCGACGGGATGCGTTGGATGAGTGTGTCACGGATCGTGCCGCCGCCGACCCCGGTCACGGCGCCCAGCAACAACGCGGGTCCGATACCGAGGCCGTACTCCAGCGCTTTGCTCGCGCCGATCACGGCGAATGTGCTCAATCCGACCGCGTCGAGTACTGTGATCGCCACTTCTAAGCGGTCGAGTTTACGGCTGAGCGCGAATGCGATCAGCCCGCCTGCTGCGGCGAGCGCGAAGTAGCGCCAATCGCGGAACGTGGCCGGTGGGATCGCCCCGATCAGTACGTCGCGGATCACACCGCCACCCAACGCGGTGATCATGCCGAGTGCGACGATGCCGACCACGTCGAGCCGTGCGGCCCGAGCCGCCGTCAGCGCCCCGTTGAGGCCGAACGCGAAGGTGCCGATCAGATCCAGCGCGAGGAACAGCGGCGATTCGGTGGTCACCCGACGTGTCTACCATGCTGTCGGGATCGCTGCTGTCGATGTTGCCGTCTCCGTGGCAGTTGTGCGGCACCGGGTGGCCGAGCCCGTTCCCGAGACGACTCTTGACTATGGGTACGACCATCCGCCGGTTACCCGGGCATGTGCAGCGAGTCGGCCGGTCGGGCAACGCGGCTGTGCTCGTGCGGTAGATTCGTCACACACGCGGGACTGCACGACGACGATTTGCTGGGACGCTCGTGAACACGGTTGAACCCTCCGGATCCGCCGGGCCGGGAACTGCGGCGCGCACACTGCGGCGGCCGTTGGGCTGGCTGTACCTGATCGGTGGGGCGATCGGCATCGCCGCCTCCGCAGCGTTGATGTTGGAGAAACTTGCCTCGCTGGCCGACCCCAGCTATGTGCCGCTCTGCAGTGTGAACGCGGTTTTCACCTGTGGCTCGGTCATGGACAGTCCCCAGGCCGGGATCTTCGGTTTCCCGAATCCGTTGATCGGTATCGCCGCCTTCTCGGTGGTCGTCACTGCCGGTGTGGCGCTGCTGACCGGGTTCGCGGCACCCCGCTGGTTCTGGCTGGGTCTGCAACTGGGCACCACCCTGGCCATCGTGTTCGTGCACTGGTTGATTTCCCAGACCCTCTACGACATCGGCGCGTTGTGTCTGTACTGCATGGTCGTATGGGCGGTGACCATCCCGATTTTCCTGTCCACCACGCTGCACAACCTCGAACGGGGGTATCTTCCCCTGCCCGGTGGGCAGGTGTTGGCAAGCGTGCTGATTCGTATACGCGTCGTGATCGTGGCGGTCTGGTACCTTTCCATCGCAGCCTTGGTTCTGCAGCGATTCTGGCACTGGTGGGAGTTCGCGTAGTCGACGTGCAGGAGTTGGTGCACGAGAGTTCACCGCAGCACGGCAGCAGAACCAGAACCTGGCAACCAACCGATTGGGTGGCCGGGGGCGGTCGGGGTGCCCGGCGATGAGATGTCCGGCCCTGCGGGCCGGATTCGGCCGAGGCCCGCACGAGACGGTGCCACGGGGCCGATGGGCATGCGATCAGCGATTCGGGGGGAGCCTGTCTGCCACTCGTCGAGGGCGGCCCGATAGACGCTGCGCTGTGTCTGGGCCGTCGGCCAATCCACCAACGCAACGAACGTCCCCGCTTTGCTGACATGGCCTCGGTGTCAGTAGGATGCTATCGCATGAACGGTAGATGGGGGTTCGACGAGGCCGACGACGAGTTCGAGACTCTGGAGGCAGCGGAGGATACCGATGCGTCTCCCGAACTCGTGACCGGGCAGGATGCTGCAGGAATCGTAACGATCTGGGTCACCTATTCGGCGGAGGTGGTCTCGGTCGGATTGGTTCGGGAGTGGAGATCGTCAGTCGAACCCCAGGACCTGCACAGCAGTGTGGCGCAGGCGATGAACGCCGCTACCGCAACGGTTTGTGCCAAGCAGGCCGAACAGTTCGACATGACCGGTGACGAACTGGGAGGAACCGGTCCGGGCCAGGTTGCGTCGAACCAGTCGGAAAATGAAATCCCACTTACGAGCGACTACGTGATGCAACTGCTGAGTGCAGTGTCTGCAGACGTCGGGCAATTCGTCCGACAGGCGTCTGCGATAACCGCACAGTCGGTGACAGTCGAGAGTTCGGGGGGGGGGCATGTGAGCATATCCGGCGCCCGCCGACAGGTTAGTGATGTCTCCCTTGACACGCGTTGGCTCAGCAGCGCCCGCCACTCGGCGATCGAGGCGGAGCTGAGTGACGCCCTGACGGGTTTCACCGGACGGTTTTCGCTTGGCGAGCTGGCACAAGGTCCGCGCAGCCCGGCCATCAGCGAGCTCATGAGCTTGATCTCCGATCCGGAGGCAACAATCAGCAGAATCAAACAGCGGAGATCGTCGTGATCGTTGGTTCAACCACAGAAAGGCGAACATGGCTGACCTCAAAGTCGAAAAACAGGCGTTGCTGTCCGATGCGAATGTATGGCATCAGGCCTCGGGAGACTTGGACGAGCCAGCAGCGACCATCCAGCCGCTCACTCTCAATGGTGCGGACGATGTCATGGGACTGGGCTCACGACTGGGGATCGATACCACCTACGAGCGTGCACGGACGAAGATGCTGCAGCTGATCGAGCAGGCGAACGGTTACTTCGATGATCTCGCCGGAGCGCTGATCAACGTCGGTGAGGAATACGAACGAGCCGAAAGCGATTTTGCCGAAAAGCTCGACCGGTTGAAACACGAATTGGAGGACGAGTCGTGAGCACGGCCATCGACGAGGCAGTCGCGAAAGCTAATGACATCGAATCCAAACTCCAAGAGATCTTCGGGACGATAAACGATGTCCTTGGTTGGGTTCCTGGTTTCCTGGAACATCTTATCGAACCCATCAAGGAAGGTATCGAGAATCTCAAACAGAAGATCGACGATTTTTGGGGAAAAATCAAGGAGTTTCTGGACAACACCGGCAATCCGGACAAGTTGGAACGGTATGCCGAATCTTGGCGCGAGCAGATTGGTAATCCGATCGGTTCCATCGCTGAGAGTGTTTCGCAGGAAAAGCTGGAAACCAACACCGAATGGACCGGTAGTGGTGCCGAAGCGTACAAGTCGGTAATACCGGCGCAAAAAGAGAGCCTCAATGGGCTCAAGGATCTCTCGATCGAGCTCAGTACGACATTGAAAGAATTGGCGAACGGGATTGAAGACTTCTGGATCGCCATCGGGATCGCCTTCGGCTCGCTTGTTATCGGTATTGGGACGGCCGTAGTCGAGGCAGCGTCGGTGGTGGCCATTCCGGGCGCCATCGCGACGGCGATAGGGGCTCTTGGAACGGCAGTCGGGTTCATCACAACAGCAATCGTCGAACTTAAAGGCATCTACGACACCATCGATACCTCGCAGATCGGGATCGAGCAGGGCTTGACCGACCTTGGTGACAAGTGGGCGAAGGCGAAACCCGTGAACCAAAAGAAGATCGACGATGAGCAGCAATGGGAGCCTGTGTGACATGAGTCCGCTGTTGCATACTGCAGGAGAGCGCTACTATGCGCCTCGGTTCGTGCAGATGCCCGAGGCCGAGCTTGCAAAGCTCGGCCGAACGATCCCGCGGGTCGGTGCCGCTGCGACTGTTCTCGCTGTCCCGGCGTGGCTGGCTACGGGGATACTGCCCCATTTTGTGGTCCCCGATGAGGCGCCCGCAGAGATGTGGCTGCTGTTGGCCGGAACTATCGTTGGGGCCGTGGCCTGCGGGGCCGCCGGTAGTGTGCTTTCCACCCGGCGTGCGGTGCGGGCCGGCTACCTCGACTTGTGGCTTGCGCGTTCGGCGCGAGCGGGGCTGGCGGGCACGTGTGTCGTGTCGATCGTCGCCGGGGGTGCAGCTGTCCTGCTGCTGGTCAGGATGGCACCCACCGTCGGGTTCGGTGCACTCGTATGGGCCTACCTTGCCGCGCTGGTTGTGGCTGTGGCGGTGAATTGCACGTGTTTCCTGCGGATGCGACCGTTGCTATGGGCGGGGCCGGGCGTGATCGCCTATCGTGGTTATCGGATAGCGCCCTGGGAGAAGCGTAGGTAGTGGGCTAAGCACCAATCGGCGGGTTCGTGGTTGCTTGCGCAGCAGCCGGCGCCGCGTGTGCTTGTCTCAGAGGCTGCCTGCCAGGAAAGGCTCGTACTCGCCAGGCCCGGAGTGCCTGGGTACTCGTTCGGTTCGGAGACCGGCGATGGCAGCGCCGGCACGTTACTCACTTCTGCTCCGATCTCAGGGCACGGCGATAGTCGGCAGCGACCTCGGAGTCACTGGGGCGGATGCAGGTCTTGACCAGCTCGGGGCGGGCGTGCCCGAGTCACTTCATCAAGTCAGTTCCACCCATGCCGCCTCCCACATGCGGGTGGCGTGCGTGTGTCGCAGCGAGCGTGGCGTCAACCACTGGCGTCAACCACGGGCCCCGAAGCTCGGCGCGCTCGGCGGCACGGGAGAACATCCGCACCGACCCGTCGTCGCTCAACGACTCGACCCGGCGTTTGCCGCCGCCGACGAGAAACACCAGCGACCTGCCCGTCTCCTGCGGACGCTCACGCGACACGTCATCATTGATCGCCGGCAGTGCTCGTGCCTGCCGCAGGTCCACGACCCGCTCGTGGCGGGACTTCTGGCGCATTCCCCATGGGGATCGTCGCGTTAGCGCACGGCGACTCTGCGACGCCTGTACGAAAGGTCGTTCAGACACAGCCCCAGCGCCTGCCCCCGACGCAAACCGCCCTCGTGCATCAATTCCAGCACGGCACGGTCACGTTTGGTGCGCGGCGCCGACAGCAGCATCCGGCAGGTTTCGTCAGCAACCGGGCGCCGCAACGAATCGACCGTTTTGGCCCGCAAGGTGCGCCGCAGCGGAATCTGTTTCTTCGAGGCGAGCAGCGGTGGCCGGCTCCGTTCAGCGACATGCCCAGCGGCTGAATCCGCCTGTTTGACAATGGGATTCTTCACGCCGTCGTAGCGCTCGTCAGTGATCAGGGGCTCGTAGGACGAGGGGACTGCACCGAGGATCCGGTTGCACGTGCGTGCTGACAGCAACTGCCCACCATCAGCCGTCGCGGCCAACCCGAGTCGTTGAGCATGGTGCCGGGAGGGTGTCCGCCGCAGCGTCACGAGGACATCGACCGTGTGAGCCGGCGCGAACTCCTGCACCGTCCATCGACGAACAGCAGCAACTTCTGCTAATCATAAGTGTACGCCCGCACAGTGTTCGGCGCGCACCGTCGCACCGCCAACACCCGCAGAAACGCACTCACCCCTCGATCAGGCGACCTGCATCATCGACCAGCTATACCATTGGCTCGCTCACAGCCTGAGTCCCGACAGGAACACCACGCATGGCAGCACTTGCTCGATCAGCCCCGGCCCTTAACGGAACCGACGTCGCCACCCCAGAAGAAAGCCACGGCACTCGGTATCCGGACGTTACCGGTCGCTTCCGAAGAGTCCGCATGAGGATGGTTCGTGGAACGCTGCGGTGTTCGATCGGCCCCGGGTGCTGTTGCGATCATAGTGTCCACGGCTCATCTCAACGTGGAGCTCAAGGCGCGCTGTGCTTATCTTGAGCAGATCATGCCACGGTTGTTCGATCTGGGAGCTCAGTTGCGGAGAACCGATGCGCCAACGGACGTGTATTAGCAGGTGCCCGAAGGCTGTTTAAAGCTGCCTCGGGGCGCTATCGAGAACAACGTGATCCACTACCGTCGCTCTGACGGGCGCGCACCGAAGGAGTCGCAAGTGACCATGGCTGTCGTGGGCTCGGAACAGGCACTGGACCATGTCCTGGACAGCGCGCTCGAGCGGGATGTCGTGGTGCGAAAGCAGCGACACATCTGGTGTCTGGACAACGTCAAGTTCCACGTCGACACGGTCGATGAGCTCGGCTCGTTCCTTGAAGTCGAAGCCATCGACTACGACGGCGACCGTGGCCGCGACGCACTACAGGACCAGTGTCACGAATACGTGCAGTTGCTCAGTGTCCACCTCGACGATCTTGAGGCCCCTTCCTAATGCTGCCCATTGGGTGACAATCCACCACCTCGGGGCGGGTTTTCACGAGGCACTCGAAATCGAGAGTTCGACACGGGGAAGCGTCCTGTTCGGGACTGACCCGCTCGCGACGTCGCCGACTCGCCGTGCGCCCGCATGAAGATAGAAGGCTTCCGCGTGTGGGTCCGCATCGATCGTGAGCCGCTCGTAGCCCAGCTGTCGCGCCTGTCCCAGCGCGTGCCGGAGCAGCTCTTTGCCTGTGCCGTGTCCGATCGCGGATGGGTCGACGAACATATCAACAAGTTCCCCGGTCGGCGGGTCACCGGCAAGCTGGTAATAACCAACGATCTGTCCGGCCCGTTCGCCGCAGATGATGTGCACACCATCGCACTCGGTGGCGTCTACCGTGAGCTCGAGGCGGCACGCAGCCAAGAATTCCTGGTCATATCCCCAGTGGCCCTTGCTACGTAATGCAAGTGCGGTCAGCTGCGGTGCCTCATCCTGCTGTGCCGGACGAAACGACAACTCACTCATCCGACCATCGTCCCATGCACCAAGACGCCGCGCCCTTCGTCTCTCGGCTCTCGGGGCGGCTGGGCGCTCGTTCATGTCAGTCCCTTGCGTTAGGCTCCGTCGCATGGCGCGCACGATCTACCGCACGGCAACCGCGTTAACCGGACACATCGCTGACGAGGACAACTCGCTGGCTTGGCTGTTTGCCGCACCCCAACACGGACCTGACGACCACGAGCTGTTCATCAACGATGTCGGCGTCACCGTGGGGGATCGACAACCTACGAATAGGTGCTTCGCGAGACCAACCTGCTGGCTGAGCCACACAAGTGGCAACAGTACTATGGCGCACGGCCGATATCCGTGTTCACGTTCCGGGCACTGCCACGTCCGGTAGGGGTGAATGTACGCTTTGTTCACGCTTCAGTGGCCGACTATCTGCCAGCGATCAACGCTGCGGCTGGCGGGAAAACGTATGGATCGTTGGTGGCGGCGATCTTGCCGGCCAGTTCGTCCCCATCGTCGACACCGTCGACCATGGTGCGGCACAAATCTAGAGCCTCTGACCAGGGCGAACGACAAGAACACCATGCAGTCCAGATATGATTGTCAGGCGTGGCTGTGGCGAGTGTGCACGGACGACTCGTCGGCCGATGTGGCCAACATCCCCTCCTCGTAGGCAGTTGATCACGCATTACCGGCCCGACCCGGGCGCGGTACATTCCGCCAGGGCTGGCTAGGTCGATGGTGTTGCGGCGTGGAGCTCGACGCAGTCCGACTCACAGGGGCCGGGTGAGGCAGCGGCGTCGGGTGCAGCAGAGCGATGCAGCACCGCCCGGCTTGGTGCAACCGTCAGCACGTCGGCGTGGACGGTGGCCTCGCCGTCCACGATGAGTGAGTATCCCGTCTCGTGCGCGGGCGGCCAGATCAACGCGATCGCGGGTCGTGTATCGACATGGGCGCTGGTGCGCCGTCCCGGACCGTGGACGTGCAGTTGCCCGTCATGCAGCCGTGGCATCACCAGCACCGCGTGCGGACGGAGGTCGTCACCGGTGCTCAGCAGGTAGGCGAAGCGGTATTCCGTCAGCGTCTCGGCCAGCCGCTCCAAATCCACGGGGACACTCATAGCCATACGGTACGTCGCAATCTTGGCGCACGCGACCGGGCCCGGTGGGGGAACGTTCGCACCGCCTTCCCGAACCAGGCCCGGTGATGTGCACCGCGGAACCCTACGGTGTATCGGCGGGCGCCCGTCACGGAGCTGTGGAGTCTTGCAGAGCCCGTTCGGCATCGATGACGACGTGTGCGACGTTGTCCGGTGCCCCTGCCTCGTTGACCAGCTGCGCGAGTTCGGTCACAACCTCGGTCACGTCGCCGCCGGTGGCCAGGGCCTGATGAATCCGCCGGTCATCGAGTATGGCGTGTAGGCCGTCCGAACACAGCAGATACCGGTCACCGGGTTGCGCCCGCCGCAGGTGCAGATCCGGATCTTCGGCGCTGTCCGCGTGGAACGCTCGGAGCAGTCGCTTATGTTGCCGGTGGAGTGCGGCTTCGTCAGGCGTGAGCTTGCCCTCGTCCACCAGCGACTGCACATACGTGTGATCGTCGGTGAGTCTGTGGAGCTCGCCGTCACGCAGCAGGTAGGCACGGGAATCGCCGATGTGTGCCAGCGCGACATGCGCGCCACACCACAACATGGCGGTCAGTGTGCTCCCGGCCTCCTCCTGTGATGGTTCGGCCTCGCAGAACGTGTGGACGGCAGCTCGGGCTGCTTCGGCGGCGGAGCCCAGGGTCCGTAACAGGGACTCCGGTGTCGTTGCCGTGTCGAACTCCTCCAGGGCGGTGATCGCTGCTGTTGCTGCGCTGCGGTGCATGTGCTGCATACCGAAACCGTCCGCGGTGGCGAACAGATAGGTACCGGCGTACGCCGCGTCCTCGTTGGTGGCCCGTACCAGGCCGTTCGCGGTGTGGGCAGCACCGCGCAACAGCAGGTCATCAGGTGTTCCAGCCATGTCAAACTCCTTGGTGGACAGGTGGTCGATGAGGGAGTCGGCCAGCATCTTCCGGGCGGCCATGTCGGCTTCGACTCCGCGCCAGTACGAGGCGATCTCGGTGGCTCCCGCCTGTGGCGGGAGATCCACGACTGTCCTGATGCGAGCCAACGGCATGCCCAGCCCACGGAGCGAGGCCACCAGACGCGCCCGCTCCAGTTGCGAGGAATCGTAGTGGCGGTACCCCGTGTGCGGGTGGATCTCGGTGGGGGTGAGCAGGTTCAGTTTGTCGTAGAGCCGCAACGCTTTCGCGGTCAGTCCCGAAGCCTGCGCGAACTCACCGATGTTCATTCGGACCATTCCTTCCTCATCCCCGGACTCGCGTCCGGTACATCGAGGTTGCGGGTTACCCAAAGGTCAAGGTCAACCGCGTCAGCAGCATCGGGGAAAACGTGATGTCGATCCGCCTGATCGTCGGACCCGGTCACGTCCGCGACGGGCGCTGTGGGGTGTGGTTCGCGTACCAGACAGTGGCGACGACGGCGACACAGCCGATCAACTGCACGATCGTGGGCTCCTCGTTCAACAGCAGCAGTCCGAACGCTACAGCGAGCACGGGTTGCAGCAGCAACAGTGTCGCGGAGGTGTTCGCGGGGAGGTGGGCACTGCCCGACGACAGCAACAGCCACGCCGCCACCTGCCCGAGCAGTGCCAGCGCGGCGAGCCACACCCAGGCTTGAGCACTCAGTGCGAGGGTGATCCCGGTGGTGACCAGGCCGCTGATGCCCGTGGTGGCGGTGGCGGCCACGGTGGCGATGCACACGATACTGATGACGTGGTGTGGGCTGGCCGTGCTCGCTTTGCGGTTGAGGTAGAGGTAGCCCGCGTAGGAAACGCCCGCGCTGATCGCCAGCAGTGATCCGGTCACGGCGTCGTCGACCTGCCCACCGCTGCCGAGTGTCCCGCTGGCCAGCGCGATCCCGGCGAGCAGCACCGGAATGGTGAGCACGAACCGTCGTGTCATCGGGGACCCGTCGATCACTCTGGCCAACAGCGGGAACACGATCACCTGGATGTTGACCAGTACCGTGGCGATGGCCGCTCCGACACTGAGGATGCTGGCTGCCCACATGGCGAAGTCCGCGCCGAGGAACACCCCCCCGGCCGCCGCGTACCACTGCAGTGTGCGGGGGAGTGGCCCGTTCCTCCGTTGCTCGCGGATGGCCAGTGGGATCAGCGGGATCAACGCGATCGCGCACCGCAGGAATGCCGCGGTGCCTGCGTTGGCACCGGACAGTTTGATGAGCATGGCGGTGGTGGAAATGCACACCGCCCCGGCCACGACCAGCCAGACAGGAGGCACACGCGGCCCACTGCGTGGGACGGAGCTGTTCGTGGTCCGGAGGTGGAGACGAGTGGGTGCGCTGGTCACAACACCGATCTTGCCAGCACCAACACGCTAGTACCAGTTATCATTCATTACCATATGACGTTAGGTGTAATTACATGTTGAGCTGGGAACGACTCCGGATCTTTGCGGCTCTCGCCGAGCACGGTTCCATCACCGCCGCTGCGGACGCGTTGCATCTGACACGCCCGGCCGTGTCACAACAGCTGCGCAAGTTGGAGAGGGAGACACACTGCCAACTCGTCGAGCCCGATGGCCGGGGGATACGGCTCACCGCGGCGGGCGAGATCGTGGCGCAGTCCGCGACCTCGCTGGCCAACACGGTTTCCGACACCGAGCGGGACCTCGCGGCGCTCGGCGGTCAGGCGGTGGGACCGTTCCGGATCGGCTCTGTGGCCAGCGCGATGCGGGCGTTGTTGCCGGGGGTGTTGCGGACGCTGGCGACGTCCCACCCCAGACTGACACCGAGCGTCGTCGACGGGGAGGTGGTCGACATGCTGCCGGAACTGCGTGCACGGCGCCTCGACGTGGTCGTCGCGGAAAGCTGGTCCCATCGCCCGGCGCCGATCCCGACCGGGGTGGAATTCACCGAACTGCACACCGAGGACGTGCAGTTGGCGGTATCGGCACAACACCCGCTGGCAGCGCACTCCAGTGTGCAGTTGGACGAGTTGGACCAACAACACTGGGTCAGTGGCCCCACCGGGACCGAGTGCCACGAGGCACTGCTGCAGGTGCTGCACTCGCGGAATCTGGAATCCGCGATTCCCTACAGACTGGCCGACTACGCCACGCAGCTGGAGTTGGTCGCCGCTGGGCTCGGGATCGCGCTCATCCCGCGACTCGGCAGAGTGCCCTGCCCGGCCGGGGTCCGTTTCCTGCAGTGTGAGCCGATCGCCAACCGCAGTGTCGGAGTGGTGATTCGTAGCGGCCCGGTCACTCCGGCGGAACGGGCCTTCATCGACGAGATGCAACGGGCGGTTCAGGAGCGTGCCGAACAAGTCTGACCCAGTGCAGACGGCCCCGGTCGCGGACCACCCGCTGTGCCGGCTCTGCGACGGCGCGCGCCGGTGCGGTCGCCGCGCGCGTCGGCCGCGTCCTGCTGATCAACTCTGTTGGGCCTGCTTGAGGACCGGGAACGCCGACCCGTCGCCGGCGTGGAACAGGCGTTCGTACGCGTCGAGCGTGGTCGCCGAAGCGAGCTCGAGGTGTGCGAACGTGGTGCGGGCGAACTGCACAGGGGAGTGCGGGCCCGCAGTGATCAGTGTGCCGTCGGCGACGGCGCGCTCGTCACGGTAGTGATCGCCGCCCTGGTAGCCGGTCGCGGCGAGATACTCGGGTGCGGCGCTGGTGTGTGACCGTTGGTCGAGCACGCCGGCGCGTGCCAACCCGGCCGTGGCACCACAGATGGCCGCCACGCAGACGTGCGCGTGCAGGAAGGACTGGGTGGCCGTGATGAACGCCGCGCCGCCGCCGGAGTCCCACATGTCCGCGCCCGGCAGGATCAACAACTCGCTGTGTGCCGGATCGAGATCTTCCAGCAGCATGTCCGGCAGGATGCGGATGCCGCCCATCGTGGTGACCGGGGCCAGGGATTCGGCGACGGCGACGACGTCGAAAGCGGTTCCGGTGAATCGCCCGGTGCGTAGCTCCGCGAGAAGATGTCCGACTTCCCAGTCGGCCAGTGTGTCGTACACCGCCACGTGTGCTGTCGGAGTCGCCATGACCCTGCCACCTCGTCCCTGGACCCCGTCCCTGGAATGTCCCCCTGCTCATGATGCTAGCCGTGTCCGTCCGCGAGGTACAGGCGAGTAGTCTTGCGGGACTGTGAGCATCCCCAGGCAGCCCGCGCAGCGCAGTATCGTGTTGGTCGCGCACAACCTTCGTTCGATCCACAACGTCGGTTCACTGTTACGCACCGGTGAGGTGTTCGCCATCGACAAGGTGTACGTTACCGGATTCACTCCGCATCCCAGCCACCCGGGTGACCAGCGGGACGCGCAGCTACAGGAGAAGCAGACTCGCCGGATGTCACGGGCCTCGGCAGGCGCGGAACAGACGATGCCGTTGGAACACTACGGGGATGTTCACGACTTGCTGCGCGCGCTGCGTGCCGACGGGTACACGCTGACCGGATTGGAGATCGACTCAGCGGCGATCGAGATCGGGGAGTATCCCGCCGACCAGCGGGTCGCACTCGTCCTCGGCGACGAGGTGCACGGTATCGAGCCCACGCTGCGGCAAGCATGCGACGTGCTGCTACAGATACCGATGTACGGGCGGAAGAACTCGCTCAACATCAGCGTCGCGGTCGGCATCGCCCTGTACGGTCTGCAAACCCGCGGAGAGCACTGACCGAGCGTACCGCTGAGGTGCCCGGGGGAGGGGCTTCCGCGCGAGGGTGCTCGCCGTCTGCCGGGTTGCTACAGTCGTTCTCGTGGCATCCCCGAACCCCGCAGGTGGGCCATTCCAAGCACAACAGACTCCGCAGCCGCTCGTGGTGAACGCCGGTAATGCCTCGAAGATCGGCGGTATCGTTCTCTTCGTCATGTGCGGTCTGCCGGGCCTCGGCATGCTGGCAGTGGGAATCGCTGGGCTCTTCGGGAATCCCGGCGATCCCACGGGATTGATCATCAGCAGCTGTATCGGTGTGGCGTTGCTGCCCTTCGGATTGTACGGCGGATACGCGATGATCGTCCGGAGGCCGTTCCGGTTCGTCATCGACGGATGGGGCGTGCGGGTCGAGAGCACCAAGGGTCCGAATTGGGCGTTCGCGTGGTCCGAGATCGCCGGGGTGTGGATGCCCACCGCCACCAAGGCGCACGGAGGACTCGGCAGAGCGGGCATGCACTCGACGTTGGTCCGGCTGGAATTCGTTCCGATCGACCCACAGCGGTTCGCTTCCGAGCACCCGAGTCTGCAGCGTTACCGCGGTAGGCAGAACAATCACGGTGCCTATCGCATACCGCTCGGCCCCGGAGCCGGGGCCGTGTCGGTGTTCGATGCTACTCTGCGGGCTTTTGCCCGGGGCCGTTACCGCGGGGTTGTGGACGAGGGGGTCGCCTGGGGATTCCGTTACAGCTGACGTGCGGGTGTCATCACCGGCCGGATTGGCGACACCCGGCCCGTCCGGGCAGCGTGGGCAATCGGACGTCCGTTGCGTTGTACCGACCCCGATGTCAGTCGGCCGGGAGACTGTGGTCATCATCGGTCGGTGATTACTCAACACGATCATGTCGGCGGTGCCCGCGGCCGCGCTTGATCGACGACCGGAGGGACCGATGTCTCGAGACAACCCGGTAGCCGGCTTACGTGGCACTCGGCTCATGACTCGAGGACGTCGCGCGTTGGCCGCGAATGCGAGCAGTCTGCGGCTCGGCTTCGGTGCGTTGTTGTTGTCGAGCACCGGGGACCTGATCGCCGGTGTCGCCCTGGGATCGATGTCGGCCACTCTCGAATCGTTGCCCGGCCTGTTGTTACTGGTGCCCGCGGCGATCGGGATGCGCGGCAATATTTTCGGGGCGTTGGGTGCGCGGCTGGGCACCTTGGCACACACGGGCCGCTTCGACAAGCCGTGGCAGGTTCGCTCGGCTACCGGCCAGTCGGTGGCGGGCTCGTGTCTGCTGACGGTGTATGTGTCCGTCGCGTTGGCCGTGCTCGCGTGGCTGATCACCACCCTGATGGGGATACCGCACATCAGTCTGATGGACTTCCTGGTCATCTCGGTGCTGGGCGGTGTTGCTTCCAGCGTGCTGGTGCTGGGCGTCACGGTGTGGACGGCGCGAGTGGCGGTACGTCGAGGATGGGATCTCGACAATGTGGCCGCTCCGGTGGTGACCGCGATCGGTGACATTGTGACGTTGCCCGCGTTGTGGCTGGCTGCGTTCGCGATCCGGCCGGAGTGGTTGGCGACCACGCTGGCCATCGCGTGTCTCGCCGTCGTTGTGCCGGTCGCGTTGTGGCAGTACCGCTACCGGGTGTTGACGCAGATGCAACGGGTGGTGCGGCAGAGTCTGCCGTTGTTGTTGGTCGCGGGAACGGTCGACATACTCGCGGGGTATGTGCTCGATTCGCGTACCGAAGCCTTCCTGGCGATGCCGGGCCTACTGGTGATGGTTCCCGCGTTCCTGGAGGATGTCGGCGCGTTGGGAAGCATCCTGGCCTCGCGTCTGGCGAGCAAGCTGCATCTGGGTACGCTGCGCCCCGGCCGCTTGCCGGGTCGTGCGGTACTCACCGACATCGCGCTGATCGGCATCCTCGGTTTTCCGGTGTTTCTGCTGTTGGGACTCACGGTTACCGGCGTGTCGGCCGCGCTGGGGCTGGCGCATCCGAGCCTGTTGATGATGTTGGCGTTGACCTTGCTGGCAGGGTTGTTCGCCACGTCAGCAGCCGTGCTGGTCGCTTATTATGCGGCTGTGGGAACGTTTCGACTCCGGCTCGATCCGGACAACTACGGACTGCCGATCATTACCAGCACCATGGATCTGGTGGGGACGTTGAGTATCGCTGCGGGTGTTGTCGTGCTGGGACTGGTATAGCGTGCAAGAAGTGAACCTGAAGAACCTACTGACGCAGGCGAAGGACACGAGCGAACTCATGCTCGATCTTGCCTATGCGGCGCTGCTGTACTCCGACGAGGATGTGGCCGAGGAGGTCGAGCGGTTCGGGAACACCCTCACCTCGACGGTGCGTGACATGCAACAGGTGTGCATGCTCGCGGCCCGCAGTCCCGATGATGCCGCGGGGCTGGTGACGTTCCTCCGGGTCACGGACGCGATCGCGGCCGTGGGACGTCGGGCGATCGAGATCGGCCGTGTGGTACTCGACGACCTGGGGCTTCCCGAGGGGTTGCGGGACGAGCTGACCGGGGCTCTCGAGGTCACTGACCGGGTGCAGGTGACCGAGCAGAGCCGACTGGACGGACAGGATGTGCAGACCGC
>Ga0079226_10000263_pt1 | contig 35073 bp, 28 predicted proteins | sample Poulit2014_FD_76345 | JGI IMG/M metagenome (GOLD analysis project Ga0079226, IMG submission 76345) | Agricultural soil microbial communities from Georgia to study Nitrogen management - Poultry litter 2014 | ecosystem: Environmental > Terrestrial > Soil > Agricultural land | place: USA: Georgia...
GATGCCATAGGGCGCATTGACATACAAGGGCTGGGCTTCGTCAATACTCTCTGGAGAGCCCGAGCTGGGGTAACGCACATGCCCCAGACCACTATGGCCTGGTAGTGAACGCATATTGCGGGTACGAAAAACATCGCGCACCAGACCAGCCCCACGATGGGCAAAAAACATATGCTCATGGTAGGTGGAAATACCCGCTGCCTCTTGACCCCGGTGTTGCAACAACAGCAAGCTATCATAGATAAGCTGGTTAACGGGAGCATGACCTACAACACCGACCACACCACACATAAATACATCCTCTATAAATGTTAATCGGGTAGCCAGGACGCCGACCCAGGAAGCCAAAGCTTAACTTGGGCGATGCCCTCCTCAGCCAAAGGGATGAGCACAGATTGCTGCCACCAGGGTTCTTGGCGCAAGGCAGTATAACTGGCCAAGGCCACAACAGCGAGAACAAGAACCAGGCCGCGCAACAAGCCAAACACAACCCCTAGCCCTTGATCGGCCGGGCTTAAGCCCGTCTTGTCGATAACGGTGGTAAGCAGCAAGTTGAGCATTCCCACCAGCAACAACACGGCGATAAAAACCACAATATAAGCAACGGCTGAAACGAACAGGGGGTGCGCGCTAAACCAGCTTCCTACCTGCTGTGCAACATAAGGCCCCCAATTTAAAGCACCCAAAAAAGCGGCTACAAAGGCGATCAAAGACAATACCTCTTTAATAATGCCGCGCAGTAGGCCAAGGCCCGAAGAGATCAGCAGTACCGCAAGTATCAAATAATCAAGACTAGTCACTGGGCACGAATAAAGCTGTCATCATAGCCAAGGGAACGCAGGCGGGTTAAGGCTGCCTCTGCCGCTTGGCGGCTTTCAAAAGGCCCCACACGTAGTCTATAGGTGGTGCCTGAGTTACCAGAACCCGTTTCGATAAAGGCATTGCTCACTCCTGCAGAAGCCAGTTGCTCGCGCCGCGATTGCGCTGACTCGTTGCTTGAATAGGCTGCTACCTGAACGATAAAAGCCTCCTGCTGCGCAGCGCCGGATGTATTGCCGGATTGGGCAACCTCGTCGGGGTCCATTCGGCCCTCTAATAATGCCAACGCCACCGAGCCATCATCGGTGCGCTCGGGCTCGGGTGCAGGCTGTTCTGTTGGGGTGGTCTTGGCACGGGGCTTTTCATCTTCGCGAGCAGCTTGCTCCTGCGATTGACGGTCCTGTTCAGCAGCGGTTTCTGATTCGGTACTTGTTTCTATCTCGTTTTCTATCACCTGCCCAACAACATCTTCATCTACGGATAGATCCCAATCGTCGGCTTGCTCATCTATGGAAGGATCAGGCTCTTGGGCAGCCGCTAGTTCATCTTCCCACGGACTTTGCTCTATTTCGGGCTCTACCTGCGGTGCCACAATGGGCGGAAATACCTGTACTACCTGTTCAACCTCATCGGCGCCATCGCTTTTTAAAAACAGGGGCACAAAAATTACCGCTATCAGCACAATCACCAAAGCACCGATTAAACGGCGACGGGCACGGCGACGCAATTCGGTAAGCTGTTCCTGCTGCACCGATGGTCCGCGCTGAGAGGTCGTTTCTTGACGTGAGAAAAATCCCATAAATGTTAAAACCCTTAGGCTTCCTGGAAATGAGCTTGAGCGCCCCTGACCAGTGCATGAGCACCAAGCCGGTTAATGCACCCGAGCACGTTGTTGATCTTCGATTACTGCCAACACCGGCCCCACAGTAAAAAAGGAACCAAAGACAAGGATTCTATCATTGTCTGTACTGACTTGTTGAGCCGCCTGAAAAGCGTCAACCACCGAATCATAGGCTAAAACCTCTGCCGGTCGGCTCGAACGATTAACCTGCCGTGGGCGCACCCGGGGCGCCTCGGACATGGCTTGCTCGTCGTTTGAGCGGCCATTGTGCTGTGCTAAAGGCAGGTTTTCCATTAAGGGTTGCGACGGTGCGGTCATGGCAGCTTTGACCAAAGTTGACAATTTCTCGGCGTTCAGACCGCGTGGCGCGGGCAAGGCGGCGCAATGCCAGCGATCTATCTGCCCGGCCAACTGTCTTAAAGCCGCTTCAACTTCCTTATCTTTTAGCATACCTACGACCGCAATGGTACGCCCAGTTGTGGGTATTTGCTGCAAATTGTAGGCCAATGAACGCACCGCGTGAGGGTTATGGGCCACATCCAAAATGACCATTGGTTGCCCCGGCAATACCTGAAAACGGCCTGGCAAAGAGACCTGGATCAACCCCTGCTTGATATCTTGAATTGGCACCACCAGCTGCTCACGCAGTGCCTCGAGTGCAGCCAATGCTGCGCAAGCATTGGGTAGCTGGTTGTTGCCGCGCAAAGCCGGATAAGGCAAGGCTGCTCGACGCTGATTGGGCCCTTTGTACTGCCACTGATAGCTATCTGCTTGATAGTCAAAATCACGCCCTAAAAGCCACAGCGGGGTTCCCTTCTCCTGCGCTGTCTTCAGCACACTTTGAGGAGGCTCAGTATCCGTACAGATGGCAATCGTATCTGGCCGGAAAATTGCCGCCTTTTCGGCCCCGATGCTTTCCCGGTCTGCGCCCAGGTAATCCTGGTGGTCCACCGCTATCTGTGTGAGGATGCTGCAGTCAGCATCGACGATATTGACGGCATCCAGACGACCACCCAAACCAATTTCCAAAATCCACACATCCAAATCAGCGGCAGCGAATAAATCCAGACCGGCCAAGGTCGTAAATTCGAAAAAAGTCAGTGCCACATCGCCGCGCTGAACCTCAACTGCCTGCAGATGCTGACAAATCAGTTCATCGTGCACAGGCTGGCCTTGAATGCGAAAGCGCTCGTTAAAACGCACCAAATGCGGTGAGCTATACACCCCAACGCGGTAACCAGCTGCCAACAGTATGGCCTCAAGCATGGCACAGGTGGAGCCTTTACCATTGGTACCACCTACCACAATTTTTAATGCTTGGTGAGCGGGCTGCAGCATTCGGTCATAAACCTGCCTGACGCGTTCAAGACCCAGCTCAATTTCTTTGGGGTGCAATTCAAGCAGATAGTCCTGCCATTGCTCCAGGTTCATCGGGTTGTTCTTCGCAGCCTTCATGTGTGGTACTTCCTTTCAGTGGGAACAAACAAAATAGGCAGGTGCATTTTAAATCTGCACCTGCCTATTGACCAAGCCTTTTTGCGCAGATTATTTGCGTTGTGGCGGCAGGTCTGTGCAAACCCCCAATGAGGCCGCAGCAGCCATGTGGATGGACTCACCCAAGGTGGGATGCGGATGAATGGTATGAGCAATATCCACCTCGTCAGCCCCCATTTCAATGGCCAGGGCGACCTCGCCAATCATGTCACCGGCCCCAGTACCGACAATGGCACCGCCGATAATACGGCCTGAGTCGGCGTCAAAAATCAACTTGGTTAGCCCTTCGTCGCGCGCATTGGCGATTGCCCGCCCCGAAGCCATCCAGGGGAAGCGTCCTACCCGGATATTCAACTTTTGCGCTTTTGCCTCGTCTTCAGTCACACCCACCCAAGCCACCTCGGGATCGGTATAAGCCATCGAAGGAATGACACGCGCATCAAAAAAGCGTTTCTGACCTGCAATAACCTCGGCTGCGACATGGGCCTCGTTGACGGCTTTATGAGCCAGCATGGGCTGCCCAATGATATCACCGATCGCAAAAATATGAGGCACATTGGTGCGTAGTTGGCGATCTACAGGGATAAAGCCGCGCTCGTCAACTGCCACGCCCGCTGCTTCTGCATTAATTTGCGAGCCATTAGGACGGCGCCCAACAGCTTGCAAAATCAGGTCATAACGCTGCTCTTCGTCCGGTGTACCTTCGCCCTCGAACTGGGCCCAAACCCCTTGTTCATCGGCGCGCACACCCACTGTTTTAGCCTTGAGCCAAACATTGTCAAAACGCCAAGCATTTTTCTTTTGCCAGATTTTAACCAAATCGCTATCAGCACCCTGCATCAAACCGGGGAGCATTTCCACGATATCGATTTGGGCGCCCAAGCCAGAGTACACGGTTGCCATCTCTAGCCCAATAATACCCCCACCGATGACCAACATTTTTTTGGGTACAAAAGGCAGCTTCAATGCCCCGGTGGAATCGATGATGCGTTGATCATCAGGCATAAATGGCAGGTGAACAGCACTGCTACCAGCAGCAATGATGGCATGTTTAAAAGCTATGCTTTCAGTGCCTGTTGCTGTTTTTACCTCGAGGTAGTGGGCATCAGCAAAGCGCCCTACCCCTTGGACTACCCTGACCCGGCGCGCTTTGGCCATGCCGGCCAGGCCCTGGGTCAGTTTGCCAATCACGCCATCTTTGAACTGGCGCATGACATCCAGTTCAATTTCAGGTTGGCCGAACACCACCCCTTGATTTTTGAGTTCAAGAGCGGTTTCGTAGCTGGCAATAGTATGTAGCAACGCTTTGGAAGGAATGCAGCCTACGTTTAGGCAAACCCCACCTAAGGTTTCGTAGCGCTCGACCAAAACAACATTAAGGCCTAAATCAGCGGCCCTAAAAGCTGCTGAATAACCACCTGGGCCTGCCCCTAGCACCACTACATCGACCGCCCCATCTGGGGCCGCTGTGCTTGCTTGGGACTGAGCTGCTGGGGCTACAGGGTCAGCAGCTGCACGCGACTGAGATTGAGCGTCAGCCTTGCTCGAATCAGCCTCTGGGGCAGGCTCTGTGGCCGCGGCTTCAGGCTGAGTTTCAGCCTCAGCCTGTGCTTCTGACAGATTGATTTCAGCGATAGGAGTGCCCGTTTTCACCTTGTCCCCTACCTGCACCAACAGCTTGGTGATTTCACCCGCATGGCTGGCAGGTATCTCCATCGAAGCCTTGTCCGACTCGAGGGTGATTAGGCTTTGCTCTTCCTCGACGGAATCACCAACCTGAACCAGCACCTCGATTACATCGACCTCGTCGTCGGCCCCGATATCCGGAATTACTAAGGTATGTTGCGACATAAGCCCCCCTTTAGAGTACGATGCGGCGGAAATCAGCCAGCAGCTGTGCCAAATAGGCATTAAAACGAGCGGCAGCCGCCCCATCAATGACCCGGTGATCATAAGACAGGGAAAGCGGCAGCATCAGGCGCGGCACAAACTCGGAGCCATTCCAAACGGGCTCCATGCTTGAACGCGAAACCCCTAAAATGGCTACCTCGGGGGCATTGATAATGGGCGTGAAATCGGTGCCTCCAATGCCGCCCAGCGATGAAATGGTGAAGCACCCTCCCTGCATTTGGGCAGCACTTAATTTGCCTTCGCGGGCCGCACTGGCTAGCTCGGCCATCTCTTGGGCAATGTCGGCAATGCCTTTTTTATCGGCGTCTTTGAGCACCGGCACCACCAGGCCATGCGGCGTATCAGCAGCAAAGCCAATGTGGTAGTACTTTTTCAAGACCAGGTTATCCCCATCCAAAGAGCTATTGAATTCGGGGAAACGCTTGAGTGCAGCGACGCAGGCTTTAATCAGGAAAGCCAGCATGGTGAAGCGCACCCCTTCTTTTTGGTATTCCTGATTTAACTGCTTGCGGAATGCCTCGAGCTCGGTGATGTCAGCCACGTCGTTATTGGTGACATGAGGAATCATCACCCAATTACGATGCAAATTGGCGCCAGAGATTTTCTTGATGCGCGATAAGGGCTGTACTTCGGTCTCACCAAAACGTGAGAAGTCAACTTGCGGCCAGGGCAGAACATCTAGCCCGCCCACCTGAGCGCCTGCTGCTGTGCCCGTTGTTGGTTGGCTCAGCTGGTTTTTCACAAACTGTCGCACATCATCAGCGATAATACGCCCCAAACGACCCGAGCCCTCGACACGCTGCAAATCAACCCCCAGCTCGCGAGCAAAGGCGCGCACAGAGGGTGACGCATGTGGCAAACTGGTAGCGGGAACATCGGTGTCCGCATAGGCCTCGGTGGGAGAGACTCGCGCTGGTGGCTCAGAGGCCATCTTGCCGGCCTCGGAAACAATTGTCTTGCCCGCCGGCTTGGCAGCCTCAGCGGCTGCGGTGTCACTCTGCTGGGTAGCTGTGGCAGCCTTTGATTTAGTCGACGAAGCATCCGCAGTTTCAGCCTCTGATGCGGTAGCAGCGGCCTCGAGTTCGAGAATGTCCGAACCCTCGCTGACTTTGTCCCCTACCTGTACCAGGAGCTTTTTAACCACGCCAGCGTGTGAGGACGGTACCTCCATGGAGGCCTTGTCGGACTCGAGGGTGATCAAGCTTTGTTCCGCCTCGACGGTATCACCCACCTGGACCAACACCTCAATTACATCAACATCAAGGGCACCACCTATATCTGGCACCTGTACCGTTACGGTCCCACCCGATGCTTGCGCCCCGGTATCCGCGGAAGCGGCTGCTTCTGCTTTCGGTGCGGATGCAGCGGCGCTCTCTACCGGTTCGGCTGACTCGCTAGCAGCTTCGCCGCCAGATTCCCCAGCCGCCTCTTCGAGTGGCTCGAGCTCAAGAATGACCGACCCCTGGCGCACTTTGTCGCCAACCTGAAGCCGTAACTTGCTCACAACCCCAGCATGCGAAGAAGGCACTTCCATCGAGGCTTTGTCCGACTCGAGGGTGATCAGGCTTTGTTCTTCCTCGACCCGATCGCCTTCACTGACCAGCACCTCAATTACATCGACCTCGCCATCATCACCAATATCGGGGATGACGACCTCTATTAAACGACTCATGACCTTCTCCTTTATGCGTGGTGGGGATTGGGTTTGTTGGGGTCAATACCATATTTCTTGATGGCTTCGGTTACCTTGGCTGCAGGAATGGCACCTTCGTCAGCCAAAGCCTTCAGAGCACTGATCACGACAAAATGACGATCAATTTCGAAGTGATAACGCAGCTTGGCACGGTAGTCAGAACGGCCATAACCATCGGTACCCAAAACGCGGTAGCTTCGACCTTCAGGAATAAAAGCACGAATTTGATCGGCAAAGGCCTTGATGTAATCGGTAGATGCCACAATTGGCCCTTCGGTTTCGGCCAACATTTGCGTGACATAAGGTACAGGTGCCTTTTCTTCGGGGTGCAACAAGGCCTGGCGCTCGCAATCCAACCCCTCGCGACGCAACTCGGTAAAGCTGGTGCAACTCCAGACGTCGGAACCAATATCCCAATCTTGAGCCAGAAGTTCTTGCGCAGCAAGCACCTCACGCAAGATGGTGCCCGATCCAAGCAACTGAACCCGTAGTTTCCCTTGGTCCACTGTTTTGAAGCGGTACATCCCCTTGAGGATACCTTCGACATCTTGTTCCTTGAGACCAGGCTGTGCATAGTTTTCATTCATCAAGGTAATGTAGTAGAAGACATCCTCTTGATTTTGAATCATGCGTTTTAACCCGTCATGAATAATCACCGCCACCTCATGCGCAAAGGTGGGGTCATAACTGACGCAATTCGGAATTACTGAAGCTTGAATGTGGCTATGGCCATCTTCGTGCTGTAACCCTTCACCATTTAGCGTCGTACGGCCGGCAGTACCCCCCAAGACAAAACCGCGTGCCTGCATGTCACCCGCTGCCCATGCCAGGTCACCAAAACGCTGGAACCCAAACATGGAGTAGTAAATAAAGAAGGGGATCATGGTGACATTATTGCTGGAGTATGAGGTTGCCGCAGCTATCCAGGAGCTGAATGCACCCAACTCGTTAATCCCTTCTTGCAGCAGCTGCCCTTTTTTATCCTCGCGGTAGTACATCACCTGGCCTTTATCGACCGGGGTGTATTTCTGCCCCACGGGGGAATAAATGCCAATCTGGCGGAACAGCCCCTCCATCCCAAAGGTACGTGACTCATCAGCCAAAATGGGTACGACCCGAGGGCCCAAGGTCTTGTCGCGTAATATTTGATTTAGAGAGCGAACAAAGGCCTGGGTGGTAGAGATCTCACGACCCTCGGCGGTGGGTTCAAGGACGGGCTGGAAGGCGGAAAGCTCTGGAGCTTGCAACTGCTCGTCAGCTTTGGTGCGCCGTTTGGGCAAAAAGCCCTTCAATTCACGTCGACGCTCTTGCATGTACTGCAGCTCGGGCGAATCGGCCGCTGGTCTGAAATAAGGTACCTCAGGCAGACGCTCGTCAGGGATGGGAATGTTGAAACGATCGCGGAAGTAGCGCAGCGAATCCAGGTCCAGGCTTTTTTGCTGGTGGGTGGGGTTTTTAGCTTGGCCTACATCGCCCATGCCATAGCCTTTAATGGTCTTGGCCAAAATAACAGTGGGCTGACCCTCGTGCTTCACGGCCGAATCAAAAGCGGCATATACCTTATAAGGATCGTGACCGCCGCGATTCAGGCGCCAGATGTCTTCGTCGCTCATGCGGCTGACCATCTCGAGCAATTTGGGATGTTTGCCAAAGAAATGCTTGCGTACATAGGCCCCGTCGTTGGCTTTGTAGGCTTGGTACTCACCATCGATGGTCTCTTCCATGACCTGGCGCAAAATGCCTTCTTTGTCGCGCATCAGCAGGGGATCCCAATACCCCCCCCAAATTAGTTTGATGACGTTCCAGCCGCCACCGCGGAACACCCCTTCGAGCTCTTGAATGATTTTGCCATTGCCCCGCACCGGCCCATCAAGCCGCTGCAAGTTACAGTTAACCACAAAAATGAGGTTATCCAATTTTTCGCGAGCAGCCAGGCCAATAGCGCCCAAGGATTCGGGCTCGTCCATCTCGCCATCACCCAAGAACACCCAAACCTTGCGGCCCTCGGTGTTGGCCAAGCCCCGAGCATGCAGATATTTCAAAAAACGCGCCTGATAGATACCCATCAGTGGGCCAAGCCCCATGGAAACGGTGGGAAACTGCCAAAAATCGGGCATGAGCTTGGGATGCGGATAAGAAGGCAGGCCCTTGCCGTCCACCTCTTGGCGGAAATTATCTAACTGCTCTTCGGTCAGGCGGCCTTCCAGAAAAGCGCGTGCGTACATGCCAGGCGATGTGTGACCTTGAAAATAAATCAGGTCGCCGCCCGTGCCATCGTCGGCCTTCCAGAAATGGTTCTGCCCACACTCGATCATTGTGGCCAGCGAAGCGAAAGACGCAATATGTCCACCAAGACCACCCCCGTCAGAAGGAGCATCCTGGTTTGCCTTGACCACCATGGCCATGGCATTCCAGCGGATATAAGAGCGGATGCGCTCCTCGAGCACTGGATCACCAGGATATTCGGGCTCTAGGCCCACAGGAATAGTATTGAGATAAGCCGTGTAGGGCGAAAAAGGAATACGTGAGCCACTGCGACGTGCCAAATCAGTAAGCCGCTCGATCAGATAATGTGCTCTTTCAGGCCCTTCGCGATCAAGTACCGCGGCCAAAGCGTCCATCCATTCTTGGGTTTCGAGCTCATCCACGTCTTCGGCATGAATGTCTATGGGTGTGTGCTGTAGAGAGGACATAAGCGTCTCCAGTGTATGAAGGTGTCTGCTTTCCGGGGTGTGGTGTGATGCCTTGTGGGCAATGCCGGAAAACAGGGAAATTGTTGTTACAAACGATCTGTTTTACCCTGCGGTTATTTTAGGGAAGATGCAGGTTATACTCAAGCTAATTTTCACTTTATGGCTTCTATTCCCACATTGTGGGAAAATAGGCGATGCATTCAGCCCTCCGAGACAAATGCTTTAGTACGACCACTTTGTCGCTTACAATAGCTTTTGATTGGTTTACCCTTATCAACTATGGCCAAGCAGTCAAAACACTCCCTCATCCCCACGACCTTTTACGACCAGGCCCGCCAAAGTCGGCGCAGTTTCTATTGGCTCACGCCTGCACTCGTGCTATTCCTTTATCTATGTGTCATGGGGGTATTTTTTTGGCTGCAACAATTACAAAGCGATAGTGTGATGTTTATCACCATCGATCAGGAAATGCGCCAACAACGTTTATTTTGGGTGGTCATTGCTTTATCACTATTGATCGTTGTCAGCTTGCTGGTGCTTTGGAATTACACCCGTTTTCGCACCCGCGCCGAAGCCGCCCTAATCGCTGAAACCAGTTTTAGACGCGCCATGGAAAATTCCATGTCAACGGGTATGCGGGTATTCGACATGGATGGCCGTATTGCTTATGTGAATCCCGCCTTCTGCCGCATGATCGGCTGGAATGAAGCCGATCTCATTGGCCGCACCGCCCCATTCCCCTACTGGATCCCTGGGCGCCACGAATACCACCAGGAAACCCTCGACATATTACTGTCAGGGCGCACCCCAGGCAGCGGTCTCGAGGTAGAGGCGCAACGCCGCGATGGCTCACGTTTTACAGCGCGCATGTACGTTTCCCCCTTGCGCGATCCTAATGACGTCCAGATCGGCTGGATGACCTCCATGACCGATATTACCGAGCCCAAACGCATCCGCGAGGCATTGACAGCAGCCCACGAACGTTTCATGACGGTCCTTGAAGGGCTTGATGACGCGATTTCTGTTGTTGCCGATACCTCGAGCGGGCTTGACCTTCTATTTGCCAATCGCACTTATCGCCGTTTTTTTGGTGCCCAAACCACGGGCCATGCCGAGCTGATGGGTAACCGGCTCAATCGTTTTGCCGATCAGACACTGGAAATTTACTCCTTGACTGCCGAACGATGGTTTGAGGTGCACCACCGCTTTCTGACCTGGACCGACGGTAGCAAGGTGCGTTTACAGGTAGCACGCGATATTACCGAACGGCGCAAGCACGAAGAAGAATCCCGCGTACAACAGGAAAAAGCCCAACTCACCAGCCGTTTAACTACCATGGGGGAAATGGCCTCGTCACTGGCGCACGAACTAAACCAGCCACTGACTGCCATCAGCAATTACTGCATGGCCGCGGCAGCCATGGTGCGCTCGGGCCAGGCTCAGCCTGAACAACTCACCGAGGCATTGGAAAAAACTGCCCGGCAGGCCGAGCGGGCTGGTAAAATCATTCGTCGCATCCGCGAGTTTGTTAAAAGAAGTGAACCCAAGCGACAAATTGTCAGCCTCCTTGATATATTGGATAATGCAGTAGGGTTTGCCGATATAGATGCCCGCAAACGGCAAGTTGAAATACAGACACACCTGCCTAAAAAAGCACCCTTTGTGCTTGCAGATCCCATCTTGATCGAACAGGTGCTACTCAACTTGCTGAAAAACGCCATCGAAGCCATGGAGCAAAGTGATTATCATGTTTTACATGTCGAGGTGGCGGTCTTTAACGAACATGTAGAGGTAGCGGTCATTGATCGAGGTTGTGGCCTGGAAAACTTTGATCGCCTCTTCGAACCTTTTTATAGCACCAAATCCGAAGGATTGGGCATGGGGTTAAATATCTGCCGTACGATCATTGAAACCCACCACGGTCGCCTGTGGGCAGTACCCAACCCCAAAGGGGGAACCATTTTCCGCTTTACCTTACCCTATGCTGATCCAGGCACCGCTGAATCCCAACAAGATTCTCAGGTTGACAATGAGCAGCACATTTCCAAGGAGATAAAAGCATGAGCAGTAACCAGAATCAGTGCACCATCTTTATCGTCGATGATGACGAGGCCGTACGAGACTCGTTGCGCTGGTTACTCGAGGCCAATGGTTATCAGGTTAAATGCCATGCCTCGGCCGAAGCCTTTTTGAATAGCTACGATCCCAAACAGCTGGCGGTCTTGATCGTCGATGTACGGATGCCCGGCATGAGCGGCCTCGAACTCCAGGAAGCCTTATTAGCTCGCGATGCAAAAATTCCCATGGTCTTTATCACCGGGCACGGCGATGTACCCATGGCCGTCAACACCATGAAAAAAGGGGCGGTTGATTTTCTCGAAAAGCCATTCAACGAAGCCGAGCTGCGATCCATCGTGGCCCGCATGATTGATATCGCTGTAGAAGACCACCAAAAAGAGCTCGAGCGCCGCAATCACGAGGAAATTCTGGCTCGGCTTACCGCACGCGAGCAACAAGTGCTTGAGCGCATTGTGGCTGGTCGCCTCAACAAGCAAATTGCCGGCGACCTGGATATCAGCATCAAAACGGTCGAAGCACACCGCGCCAACATCATGGAAAAACTCGAGGTCACTACCGTGGCTGATCTTATGAAAATTGCCTTAGCACAAGGAGAAGAATAATCATGAATGAAAGCAGTGCCCGTCGCATTGACGGCCGAGCCCTTGCAGAACAAGTCCGGGCTGAGGTGGCCCAAGAGGTACTCAAACTCAAACAGCATGGCATTACCCCAGGGCTAACGGTCGTCATCGTTGGCGACGACCCTGCTTCTCACATCTATGTGCGCAACAAGGCCATCGCTTGTGAAAAAGCGGGCATGAACTCTCAGGTCATCCGTTTACAGGCCGATATCAGCCAAGAGACGCTCATGGAACACATCCAGGCCTTAAATGATGATCCTGCTGTCAACGGGATTTTAGTCCAGCTGCCACTCCCCCAGCACCTGGATAGCCAGGCGGTGATCGCTGCCATCGACCCCAACAAGGATGTTGATGGTTTCCATGTTTTAAACGCTGGCCAGCTTATGGTGGGCGCCCCTTTATACAAACCCTGCACGCCTTATGGCATCATGCGCATGCTTGAACACGAGCAGGTACAGCTCTGGGGGGCCGAAGCCGTTGTAGTTGGTGCCAGTAACATTGTCGGTAAACCCATCGCCATGCTCCTGTTGGCTGCAGGGGCAACCATCACCATTTGTAATTCGAAAACCCGAGATCTGGCCGCCCACACACGACGGGCCGATATTCTGGTCTCTGCAGTCGGTCGGCCCAACATGATTAGTGGCGACATGATCAAACCAGGGGCAGTTGTCATCGATGTGGGCATTAATCGCCTAGCCGATGGCCGTTTGGTTGGCGATGTCAACTATGCCGAGGCAGAAAAAGTTGCCGCTGCCATCACTCCAGTGCCCGGCGGCGTCGGGCCGATGACCATTGCCATGCTCTTGGTTAATACCCTCGAAGCTACCCAACGACAACATTCTCTGCATAACGCGTAATCATGACCAACCCCCTGTTTACCCCAATCGAAGCGTTCATCCCTTATCAGGATGTGCAAGCAAAACATATAGAGCCCGCACTGGATCACTACATTGCGCAGGCTAAAACTACTATCGATGAGCTCGCAGCCCAAGATCAGCCCACCTGGGACACCCTGGTCGAGCCACTGCATGACGCCACCGAACAGCTGTGGCGTGCCTGGTCAGTCGGCCAGCACCTTAACGCTGTCGTCAATAGCCCAGATATTCGTCAGGCCATTAACCAATGCCTGCCCAAAATCAGCGCCTTTGGTACCTGGCTTGGGCAGCACCAAGAACTCTATCAACGCTATAAGCAGCTGGCTCAGCCGGAATCCTTCCAGCAGCTGTCCGCAGCCAAACAGCGCGCCATTGAGCTCGCCTTGCAAAGCTTTGTTTTGGGCGGGGCCGAGCTTGACGAAGAAAAACGCCAGATCTTTGCCCAAAACCAAAAAGAGCAAGCGCTTACCTCGCAGCAATTCTCTGAAAACGTGCTCGACAGCACCGATCACTGGGCCTTGTACATCAATGAGGAAAAACAGCTTGAAGGCATCCCTGCTGATGTCATAGAGGCTGCTCGTCAAGCGGCGCAGGAAGACGAACGCTCTGGCTGGAAGCTTAGTTTGCGCATGCCTTGCTATTTGCCCGTCATGCAATATGCCCATAATCGCGACCTGCGCCAAAAAATGTATCAGGCCTATGGCACCATAGCATCAGAGCAAAGCGCTGAAAGCAAATGGGATAACAGCGCGGCCATAGAAAAGCTGCTGTCTTTGCGCATCCAGGAAGCAGAGCTACTTGGTTATGAGCACTTTGCCGAGCGTCAATTGCAAACCCGCATGGCCCACAGTGCAGAACAAACCATCGATTTTTTACGCTCTTTGGCGCAGCGATCCAAGCCCTTTGCGCACCAAGATCTCGATAACTTAAAAGAATTCGCCCGCACCGAGCTCGGCATCGAACAGCTTGAGCCCTGGGATATCCCCTATGTTTCTGAGCAGCTAAAAAAAGCCCGCTATGACTACTCTGAAGACGAGGTCAAGCAATATTTTACCGAGCCCAAAGTGCTCGAAGGCTTGTTTTCAGTAGCCCAGCAGCTGTTTGGGGCCCAATTCACCCCGTTGGTTGATGCCTCTACCTGGCACCCCGATGTCAAAGCCTATCAGGTCGAGCAAAATGGCGCCCCGGTCGGCTATCTTTATCTGGATCTCTACGCACGCGCCGGCAAACAAAGCGGCGCCTGGGTAGGCAGCGAACGACACCGTCGGTTCACTCATCAAGGTAAGCAGTATCTGCCCATCGCCTATCTAACATGCAACTTTAGTGCCCCTCAGGATGGTCGGCCTGCCCTGCTTACCCACGATGATGTCATTACCCTATTTCATGAAAGCGGCCATGCCCTGCATCATCTGCTTTCCCAAGTCGACGAACCTGATGTTGCTGCATTTTCTGCCGTCGAGTGGGATGCCATTGAACTTCCCTCCCAATTCATGGAGAACTTCTGCTGGGATTGGTCAGTGGTAGAGCCCATGGCAGCGCACGTCGATACCGGTGCACCATTACCCAAAGCCCTCTTTGAACGCATGCTTGCTGCTAAGAATTTCCTTAGCGGCATGCAAATGGTACGCCAGCTCGAGTTTGCCCTTTTTGACATGCTCATCCATAGCACCTCTGATGCGCTTACCATTCACGAGGTCTTGGCCACCCTGCAGCAGGTACGAGACGAGGTGGCGGTAGTGATCCCGCCCGAATGGCACCGCTTCCCGCATCAGTTTTCTCATCTCTTTGCAGGAGGATACGCAGCCGGCTACTATAGTTATAAGTGGGCCGAGGTACTGTCTGCCGATGCCTATGCCGCCTTCGAAGAGGCAGCACAGGCCCAAGAGCGTGACAACACACTGGTGCCCGAGGTAGGTCAACGATTTTTGACTGAAATTCTGGCCGTAGGTGGTACCCGCCCGTCAGATGAATCCTTTCGTGCTTTCCGAGGTCGCGACGCCACACCCGAAGCTTTGCTCCGACACAGCGGCCTCACTGAAACCACCCAGGGCACAAGCCCACATTAATTTTGTATCGCCCCAAAGTTGATCAGCTGCTGATGAAACCTTTTGCTCCTCTATCCCGCCCCGCGCACAGCCAAGGCTTGCGTACGCCAGCAGGCAGTTTGCTGCGACGCCTGTGCTGTGCCTTAAGTTTTGCCGCCCTAAGCACGGTGGGCGGGTTCGGGCTACCAAGCTTGCTTAATGTCAGCCATGCTGCCGACACACAGATACATACCGTGCGCGGTTTTCTGCCTGATCTGCGTTTTGAGCTACAAGGAAGCAATGACACCACCTACACCGAGCAAGACTTTCGCGGCAAAATCGTGCTGATGTTCTTTGGCTATGCCAATTGCCCCGATATTTGCCCTACCACCATGGCTCAGCTTGCCGAGGTCATGGAAAAGCTCGATGATCAGGCTGAGCACGTACGCATTGTTTTTGTCAGCGTAGACCCTCATCGAGACACCCCCGAGGTGCTGCAGGCCTATGTCGAGGCCTTTGATGATCGTTATGCAACTGGCTTGTCTGGCTCAGAAAAGCAGATTGCCGATGTGGCGCGGCGCTACCGGGTTTCATACCAGATTGAAAAGCCCCCCGCCGATCATCCCAACCGCTACGAGGTAGCCCATAGTCGGGGCATTTATATTTTTGACCAAAAAGGCAAAGCGCGTTATTTGGCCTCAGACTCTGAGTCGGTAGCAGATTTACTTGCTACCGTACAAAATTTGCTCTAAAGCCCTGCCCCTGTATTAGGTTAGGCTAGGGCTATAGCCTTCTTCTTTGATGACCTCGGCCAGTGCGGCTTGATCACTAACCCCATCGATACGTACTGTATGGGTGTCTACATCTGCCTGCACCTGGGCTTGCGGGAAACGCGTTGTCACCGCATCAGTAATAGCCTTGACGCAATGACCACATGTCATGTCGGGAACAGAAAAAACGATACTCATAATCAACCCTTTTGATGAATAATGTGATTGGTTATTGCCCTGAAGTGATTGATAGCCATCAGCACCCCCTGGCAGTCAATACAAACTAGATTCTGGGCCAAGCGCCCTATCCAGTTCAAGCATCTCATACTATCTTTTCATTTTATACAACTTCGCTGCCAGCCAAGACAGAAAAGCAACAAATTGGCACAAATGACCCCCAATCTGCTAGCTGCTGTTGACCTTAACCTTGGGGTAAGCCTCATACTATTAACAAGAGCAATCAAGTTTTGAGGTAATTATGTCTGCTACACAGAGCCCCACAGTACAACTTTCCGTACAAGGAATGAATTGTGCCGCCTGCGTTCGCCACGTAGAACGGGCCTTGACCGGCATCGACGGGGTTAAACTCGCTTCGGTCAACTTGGCCACCGCCAAAGCCTTTGTAGAGCTAGAGCCCGGTGTGACCGTCAAAACCCAAAGCCTCATCGATGCCGTGGACAAGAAAGGCTTTCATGCCGCTGAGATCACCGCAGAAAATAAAGAAGCGATCTTTGCGGAAAGCCAGCAAGCCTTACAAAACGAGGCCGACAAGAAAAAGCGCCAATTTATCGTCGCTCTGATACTGAGCTTGCCCGTTTTTATTTCGGATATGGGTGCTCATCTTATCCCGGGCTTTGGTGCGTGGTTGCAGGGTCATCTTGCCCCGCAAAACCTGGCTTATCTGCAATTCATGCTAAGCACATTAGTTATTCTTTACCCTGGCAGAGATTTTTTTACCCAAGGTTTTAGTGCCCTATTTCAAAAGGCGCCCGACATGAATACCCTGGTTGCCCTCGGAGCAGGCAGTGCCTGGCTCTATTCTACCGTGGCAACCTTTGCGCCACAGTGGTTGCCTGCCGGAGCCGTGCATCTTTATTTTGAAGCAGCGGCAGTGGTCATCACTCTAATCTTGTTAGGAAAATACTTTGAAGCGCGGGCCAAAGGTCAAACCGGCGCCGCCATCCAAGAGCTGCTTGGCTTGCAAAGTGCGAGTGCGCGCATTCTACGTGACGAGCAATGGGTGGTGCTGCCTATCGAACAGCTTCGCGTCGACGATGAAATCCTGGTCCAACCGGGGGAAACCATTGCCGCAGACGGCATTATCACTGATGGCGTTGGCCACATTAATGAAATGATGATTACCGGCGAGTCCATGCCGGTACGCAAAGCGCAGGGTGACGAGGTTATTGGCGGCACGCTGAACGGTTCCACCTCGTTGCGCATTCGGGTCACCCATTTACCGCAGGAATCTGTGCTGGCCAATATCATTCGGCTGGTAGAAAACGCCCAAGAAAACAAACTTCCGGTTCAAGATTTGGTCGATAAAATCACTTTGTGGTTTGTTCCTGTTGTTTTGGTCATCGCCGCCCTGAGTTTTATTTTTTGGACCTTTATCAGCACAGAGGGGGGGCTCAGCATTGCCGTAGTCAATGCCGTCGCTGTTCTTATCGTGGCTTGCCCCTGCGCCATGGGGCTTGCCACCCCTACCTCTATCATGGTGGGAACGGGGCGAGCAGCCAAACTAGGGGTTTTATTCCGGCAGGGTCAGGCTTTACAGCAATTAGCCCAGGTAAAAAATATTGCCTTTGATAAAACAGGAACGCTCACCCTGGGCGAACCCACGCTCAGTCAACTTGAATTAGTGGACAATCTGGATAAAGACGAAATTCTCGCCCAGATCGCTGGCGTGCAAAGCCATTCAGAACACCCCATTGCCTTGGCCATTGTGTCAGCAGCCAAAGAAAAACAGTTGAAATGGTCTGAACCCAGTAATTTTGAAGCACATACCGGGCTGGGGGTGGAAGCAGAAATCGATGGCCACAACTATCTGCTTGGCTCTGAAGAGCTGATGCAACAGCATCACATAGATAATCATTCCTTTGTCGAACGTTATCAGCATTGGGCCCAACAAGGACAAACTCCGGTCTACATCGCACGTGACCGCCAGCTCATCGGCATTCTGACCATTACCGATCCTATTCGCCCCGAGGCCTATGAAGTAGTGCAGTGGCTCAGCAAGCACCACATCAAAACGACCATGATTACGGGTGATCACCCCTTAACAGCGCAGTTTGTAGCTGATAGACTGGGCATTAGTCAAGTGTTTGCCCAAACCAAACCTGCCGACAAGGCCCAACTGGTTGAGCAATTGCGCCAACAAGACGGCTTAGTTGCTTTTGTCGGCGATGGCATTAACGATGCCCCTGCCCTGGCACAAGCCGATATTGGCGTTGCTATTGGTGGTGGTACTGATGTCGCTATCGAGTCTGCCAATGTGGTACTACTGGGTGCACAGCTAGCTCCCATTAGCACGGGCATACAGTTGGCGCGTCTGACCCTGCGCAACATCAAGCAAAACCTTTTTTGGGCCTTTGCCTACAACGTCGCTTTAATACCGCTTGCGGCCGGGGGGCTATACTACTTAAGTGGCCACTTGTTTTCGCCCATTTATAGTGCTATCGCCATGGCTTTATCAAGCGTATTTGTTGTCAGCAATGCCCTACGTCTCAGGTACCTATCAGTGCAATGAGCAACAACCAAACCACTCATACTATCGGCGAAATTGCAAAAATGACTGGCTTGTCGGCCAAGATGATCCGCGATTACGAGCGCCATGGCCTCCTGGGGGCCGTGTCTCGCTCGGAAAGCGGTTACCGGCTATTTAATGACAATGACCTTCAAACCCTGCATTTCATTTCCCAGGCCCGCAGGCTTGGCTTTTCTTTGGCACAACTTCAAGATTTGCTGCAACTATGGCATAACAAATCACGCAGTAGTGCCGAGGTCAAGAAGCTAGCCCTGCAGCATATCCAAGCCCTTGAAGAGCGCGCCAATACCCTATTGTCCATGGCGGCCACCCTTAAAGAGCTCAGTGAACGCTGTCAGGGCGATGACCGCCCCGACTGTCCTATTCTCGAGGGGTTAGAGCAAACTTATACGGCCCCATCCCAGACCGAAAAATGATCCTCATAATTCGGGCGCTCTTTGGGCCGCACCTCGGCAAGGGGGGTGCCAATGGAAATAAAACCCATGAAGTTGTGCTCTAGATCATCAAAGCCCAATGCAGCGGGTACTGCCTCGGTATAGGTACCGATGCCGGTGCTCCAAAAAGCCCCGTAACCCAGCGAGTGGGCTGCATTAAGGATATTCATGACCGCCGCGCCCGTGGACAAAATACGCTCTTGTTCAGGGATACGCTCATTACTGTGATCGATATAGCAGGCCACTGCCAGCAAGACGGGCACCTGGCTTAACCAGCGTCGCATGGTAGCGATCTGGGGCTCGGTCAATGGGTTGCCCTCATCAGCCCGAGCGGCAATTGCCAGCTCAATTAACTTTCCCACATCTTCGGAACGTATGCGCTTAAAACGCCACGGCCGCAGCATGCCATGATCTGGGGCCGACATGGCCGACTGCAACAAAGCGGCCAGTTCCTCTTCAGAGGGGCCTGGTGCCTGCACAAATTTAACCGAATTGCGAGACTGTAAATTTTCAATAATTGCGTTCATGAATCTATTCCATATCATTATTGGTTGCGGTTAAGTGCTGCACTACGCATTAGGGCCTTCATGTCGCGTATAGCGCGCGTCCAGCCCACAAAAACTGCTTGTGCAACAATGGCATGACCAATATTTAGCTCTTCGATACCCTCAATGGCAGCGACGGGTTGGACATTTTGATAATGCAAACCATGGCCCGCATTGACCCGCAGACCCAGCGCTACCCCAGCCTGGGTGGCAGCGCGAATACGCTCTAGCTCTTTGGCAGCCTGTTCCTTGGTGGGCGCGTCCGCATAAGTGCCCGTATGAAGTTCGATCACCGTAGCCCCGGCTTTTTTTGCCATTTCAATTTGCTGGGCCTCGGGGTCGATGAAAATAGACACACGAATACCTGCCTCCTTAAGTTGCTCTACAGCCGCTTTAACCTGCTCAAAATGGCTGATGACGTCCAGCCCCCCTTCAGTAGTCAACTCATTGCGCTTTTCCGGGACTAAACAAACATCATCGGGCTGCACCTGACAAGATATCGCCAACATTTCCTTGGTAATAGCGCACTCTAGATTCATGCGCGTCCGGATACGCTGGCGCAGGGCGTAAACATCCGCATCCTGAATATGGCGGCGATCTTCGCGCAAATGCAAAGTAATGAGATCTGCACCCGCTTCTTCGGCGAGCTGGGCTGCCTTAAGCGGATCAGGATAGGTCGTAAAACGTTGTTGACGAAGGGTAGCAACATGGTCAATGTTGACGCCAAGTTCAATCATATTAGGCCTCTGAATAATTTATTGTTCATCATGACACCCCATCTAGCGAGGTTGCCCTACTGTACCTTAAGAATACACTGCCCCGTCGTCAAGCAAAGTACGCCTTGTGGCAAGCCACTACAAGGCCACGGGTGAATCTTCTTCTTGCTCTAGCTGCTTTTGTTGCGCCTCAAGCTCTTGTAGGGTTTCATCATCTAAATTCCAGCCACCCCCCAGTGCTTTGTAAAGGTTAAGACGGTTTAGTAACGATTCGAGTCCTGTTTGCACAAATTTCAGCTGCGTTGCATACAGATTGACCTGTGCCGTTTGTACTTGCAAAAAGCTGTCCACACCAGTCTCGTAACGCAAATTAGCCAGGCGCAGGCTTTCCGCTGCAGAGGCCTCCATGGCACGTAAAGCATCTAATTGCTCACGATAGGTGGCCTCGCCTGCCAACGCATCTGCGACCTCTTTAAAGGCGGTTTGAATGGTTTTCTCATACTCGGCCACGGCAATATTTTGGCGTGCCTTGGCAATATCATAGGCCCCCTCTACCCCACCAGAAAACAGAGGCATGCTTATTTGCGGTGAATACTGCCAAAAGTCGTTCCCCGAACGGAACAGCCGACTAAAGCTAGGGCTTGCCAGCCCAAACAGGCCTGTAATGGAAATAGAAGGAAAAAAAGCGGCCCGGGCGGCGCCCACATTGGCGTAAGCAGCCTGCAACTGATGTTCAGCAGCCCGAATGTCGGGGCGCCGCACCAACAATGAAGACGGCAAACCAACCGGAATAGAGGATACTATCTGTTCTTGGGAAAAAGCCATGCTGTTGGGCAGCTCGTCAGGCATTGAAGTGCCCAATACTAGTTCCAAGGCATTTTTAGCCTGAGCCAAATCGCGTTCCATCTGCTTGATATCAGCACGGACTGTTTCCAGTTGCAATTCAGCCTGTTGCAGATCAAGCGCCGAGGCAGTACCGACATCGTAAAGTTGGCGCACCAGCCTGAGTGTTTCTGCCCGACTTTCCTCGGTGCGACGCGTCAAATCAAGCATGGTTTGCGCCCCGCGCCAGCGCAGGTAGCTTTCAGCAACTGCTGCAATCACATTGATTTGTACTGTGCGTTGGGCTTCGGCAGTAGCCAAAAACTGCTGATAGGCGGCCTCGCTAAGGTTGCCTAAGCGGCCAAAGAAGTCTAATTCAAAAGCCGTTAAGCCAACACCTGCCTGAAAGCTGCGACTAATTGCCGGAGAATCGGGGCCTGCAAGGCGCATATCTCGCGGGTTGCGCGTGACTTGGCCGGTGCCTCCAACCCCCAGGCTTGGGAATTGATCGCTGCGTGCAACACCGTATTGCGCCTGCGCCTCTAACACCCGATCAACGGCAATGCGAATATCACGATTATTTTCCAAGGCCACATCAATCAATGCCTTAAGCTGCGGATCATTGAAGAACTGATCCCAACCTAGCTCATTGAATTCAGAGTCGGCTAATAACTGATCGTGCTGAGTACCACCCACCTGGGGGTACTCAGCCGGAATTGGCGCCTCGGGTCGCTCATAATTGGGTGCCAACGAGCAGCCGGCTAATACCAAAGCGGCTGCTAGGGTAGAAAGTGTCAACCGAGTGGTAGCCCCCATCATGAATTCTCCTGCTGTTGACTATCCGCGTCATCCGGACGCGAAGTTTTTGTAGCCTGGTCCTGTTCGGCGTGCAAACGTGCTTGCTCTTCCTTGAAAGCACGAGCCTCTGCACCCAATAACCGCGGCTTGGTCTTAAAGACCTTCATCACTGTGACAAAAAATATAGGTACAAAAATCACCGCTAGTGGCGTAGCAGCAAGCATCCCGCCCAAAACACCAAAGCCTACGGCGTGTTGACTTGCCGCACCCGCCCCACTGGACAGAGCCAATGGAGTAACCCCCAAGATAAAGGCAAAGGAGGTCATAATAATCGGGCGGAAGCGCAAACGGGCCGCATGAGCGGTAGACTCGATTAGTTTGTCAGTTCGGGCATAGGCGTCTTTGGCAAACTCGACAATTAAAATGGCGTTTTTCGCCGCCAGCCCGATCACGGTGATCATCCCCACCTGAAAGTAGACGTCATTGGCCATTCCTTTCAGAGAGACCATACCCACGACACCGAGCATCCCCAAGGGCACCGCCAACAATACGGAGAAGGGAATAGCCCAACTTTCATATAAGGCCGACAGCACCATAAAGACGACGAGGATGGATAGCCCCATAAGAATCAGAGTCTGCCCTGCTGCTTCGCGTTCTTGGAATGACAAACCAGTCCATTCATAGGCAAACCCTGCTGGCAATTGGCCGACCAGGCGCTCCATTTCATCCATGGCTTCACCACTGGTATAACCTGGCGCTGCTTCACCATTAAAACGCACGGACTCATAGCTGTTGTAACGCACTATTTGAACTGGCGCGAGATCGGGCTTTGCAGTCACAAAGGTGCTTAGGGGGACCATTTTGCCTTGGTTGTTTTTCACGTTCATTTGCAGCACGGTATCAATATCCATGCGGAACGCTTCATCGGCTTGAACCCAGACATTTTCCACCCAGCCTTCGTTGGTGTACTTACCAATATAAGCGGAACCCAGAGCCGTTGATAATAACTGGGACGCTTCGGCAAAGGACACACCTTGGGCGGCGGCCTTTTCACGGTCGATACTCACCTGCCACTGCTGTCCGGGCGCCAACCCGGTAATACGCGTCTGCGTCAGCACAGGGCTTTCAGCAGCCATCTGCATTAGCTGTTGGGCCCCTTGCATTAATGCTTCATGACCGAGGCTACCTCGGTCTTCAAGACGCATATCGAACCCCTGCGCATTACCCAAGGACATAATGGCTGGCGGCACGATGGAAAACACCATGGCATCAGGAATGCCATACAATAACTGACCCATGGCCTTGCCCGCCACCGCTTGGGCAGAATCCCCAGGGCCTCGGCGTTCATTGAAGTCTTTTAGCGTTACAAAGGCCAGACCTGCATTCAGGCCATTACCGTTAAAACTAAAACCCTGTACCGCAACCAAATCTTGAACTTGAGGCTGGTTAAGGAAATAGTTCTCGACATCCTCTATGACATCCAGCGTACGGTTGGCTGTGGAACCCGCGGGTAACTCGATGTTGGCAAACACAAAACCCTGATCTTCTTCGGGTAAAAAACCACTGGGCAAGCGCGTATAACCCCACGCCATCAAGGCGACCAACAAGACATAAATCAGCATGCCTTTGCCCAGGTGCTTGAAGCTACGACCCACAAAGCCTTCATAACGATTGGAGATAGCGCCAAACACGCGGTTAAATATCCCAAAAAAGCCACGGCGCTCACCAGAATGCGTTTTGGGATCAACCGGCTTGAGCATGGTCGCGCATAGGGCCGGCGTAAAGCTAAGGGCAAGAAAGCCCGAGAAAAAGATTGAACTGGCCATTGCCACGGCAAACTGTCGGTAAATAACCCCTACAGAGCCAGACATAAAGGCCAGAGGCAAGAAAACCACCGTCAAAATCAGCGTAATACCGACAATGGCCCCAGAAATCTGCGGCATGGCCTTAATGGTGGCCTCTTTGGGAGGCAGCCCTTCCTCGGACATGATCCTTTCGACGTTCTCTACCACGACAATCGCATCATCCACCAGGATCCCAATCGCCAAGACCATCGCAAACATCGTCAAGACATTAATGGAAAAACCCAATGCATTCATGACGGTCATGGCACCCATAATGGCAACCGGAACGACCAAGGCCGGAATAATCGTGTAGCGAATATTCTGTAAAAACACATACATGACGATAAAGACCAGTACCATGGCCTCTAGTAATGTATGCAACACCTGCTCGATAGAGGTCTCTACATAGGGAGAGGTGTCATATGGGACCGAGTAGCTCACCCCTTCCGGGAAAAAGGGTTCTAGCTCATCCATCATCTCTTTGACACCCTTGGCCGTAGACAAAGCGTTGGCTTCAGGGGCTAAGGAGATAGCAAAAGCAGCGGTAGGATGCCCATTTAAACGGGCTCCAAACTGATAGTTATCCGCACCAACCTCGACCCTTGCCACATCTTTGATGCGCACCGTCGAGCCATCGGGATAAGCGCGCAACACAATATTGCCAAACTCATCAGGGTCTTTGAGCTGGCCATTGGCAACGATGGGGGCAGCCACCATCTGGTTTTTCGGGTTAGGTGGTGAACCAAGAATACCCGCTGAAATCAGGATATTTTGTTCGCTAATTGCTTCATTAACCTCGGCAATACTCAGGTCATAGCTGATCAGCTTTTCTGGGTCCACCCAAACTCGCATGGCTTTGGATGAGGCAAAAAGCTGAAATTTCCCCACACCTGGTACGCGAGACACCGCATTTTGCACATTACGTTTGATGTAATCGGCAAGATCTGTTTCATCAAGACGCCCGTCTTCGGAAGAAAGCGCCACAACCATCAAAAAGCTGGCTGTACTTTGCTCTACCTGAAGACCTTGCTGCATCACTGCTGCAGGCAAGTTTGAGGTGATATTAGAGATACGGTTTTGTACGTCTACCTGGGCCAAATCGGGATCGGTGCCCGGCGCAAATGTCGCAGTAATCTGGCTGCTGCCATAAGAATCACTGACCGACTCATAATAAAGCAGGCCTTTGGCGCCGGTTAGTTCGTTCTCAATCACACTGGCGACCGAGCTCGCGGCATCTTCAGCCGAAGCCCCAGGATAAGTTGCAGTAATACTGATTGCGGGTGGCGCCACTTCAGGATACTGTGACACTGGCATCGTCGTTACTGACAGGATGCCAAAAAGAGCAATTCCCAGCGCTACCACCCAAGCGAAAATTGGGCGATCAATAAAAAAATGTGGCATAGACTAACTCAATCTTTGGGCGCTGCTTTTTGTTCAGCAATGGCGTCTTCTTCGGGGTCGTTTGGCTGCCAAGGCATGGCGGCCACGGGGGCATTAGGCCGTATTTTTTGAAAGCCCGCAACAATAACCACCTCATCAGGATTGAGGCCTTCTTCGATAACCTTCATGCCGTCAATTTCCTGACCCACCTTGACGGGCGCAATTTGCGCCTTATCGTCCTTGACAACGTATAAGGTGGTGGCGCCGCTTGCGCCATATTGCACGGCTTGAGCCGGGACTAGCAAAGCATCTTGTTTGATCCCTTGTTCTACACGTACCCGCACAAACATGCCCGGTAACAGGTATTGGTCAGGATTGGGGAAAATGGCGCGCATGGCCAATTGCCCGGTCGTAGGATCTACAGATACCCCAGAAAACAGTAGCCGCCCTTTTTCAGGGTATTCCTCTTCATCGATCAGCGCCGTAACCTCGGCTTCGCCTTGGGCATTCGCATCGATCTGCCCGGCTGCAATAGCTTTGCGCAAAGCAATAAATTCTTGGGCCGGCCGGCGAATATCGATATAGAGCTCGTCTATTTGTTGGATGGTGGCCAAATGGGTGGCCTGGGTGGCGCTTACCAAAGCCCCTTCAGTAACTTCAGCCTTGCCTATCCGGCCCGAGATAGGTGCGGTGACCTCGGTATAACCCAAATCAATTTGGGCCGCTTCAAGGGCCGCCTTCGCGCCGGCGACTTCCGCCTGGGCTTGTTGGTGTTGGGCTATGGCAGTGTCATAATCCTGCTGACTAACGGCGCGCTCTTTTATCAAACGCTCGTAACGATTGGCCAAAGAGGCTGCCGACTTGGCCTGGGCCTCGGCCTGCAGCAAACGGGCCTGGGCTTGGTTACGAGCCGCTTCGTACGGCGCAGGGTCAATGGTAAAAAGCAACTGACCCTCTTCCACCTCGCTACCTTGCTCAAAATGAATTTCTGTCACAATGCCAGTCACACGGGCGCGCACCTCAGCATCTTTGATGGCATCAGCGCGGCCGGGCAAATCAATATAGATAGGCGCCGGCTTGGGCTCGACCTGGAATACTTGTACGGGCACTTGCATGCCCTCTTGAGCTGACTGTTCGGGTTTTTCACCACAAGCGGCCAAAGCCAAAACGGTGCAACCTACCAGGACGCGTAAAGATCGCCGTACAAAAAGGCGGCTATGAAGCATAGAAGAGCTCCTACGGGAGAACCATGAAGTAACAAATGAGAATCAGTACAAACTATCAAAGTGTATCGGTATTTGTACTGATTAACAATCTTGATTTTTTTCACAAAGTATGTGCAAGCACTAGCCCAATAGCAAGGCGTCATCGTCCACGGTTTCACCCCGAACTTGCTCGAACATGGCTAATAAATCAGGGACGGTCAGATTTTGACGTTCTGCACCACTCACATCCAGTACCACTTTTCCTTGGTGCAGCATGATGGTTCGCTCACCAATTTCAAGAGCCTGTCGCATACTATGTGTGACCATCATTGTGGTCAAATGTTCATCGGCTACCAGTTTTTGGGTTAACTCGAGCACAAATTCAGCGGTGCGCGGGTCCAGGGCTGCCGTGTGCTCATCAAGCAGCAAAATTTTCGAAGGCCGCATGGCTGCCATCAGAAGGCTAACTGCCTGACGTTGGCCGCCCGACAATAAACCTATACGGTCTGTTAGACGATTTTCCAAACCCAGGCCCAGCAAAGACAGGCGTTCCTGGAATTCTTCGCGCATACTGCGCTTGACTGCCAGACGCAACCCGCGAGGGCGCCCACGCTGGGCAGCTAAAGCCATGTTCTCTTCAATGGTCAGCTCTTCGCAGGTGCCAGCCATGGGGTCTTGGAACACCCGCGCCACCATGTTGGCCCGCACCCAAACTGGTTGCCGGGTGATATTTACCCCAGCCAGCCGAATGATACCCTCATCGACAAACAAAGCGCCTGAGATGGCATTTAACAAAGTAGATTTGCCCGCCCCATTGGAACCAATCACCGTCACAAACTGACCCTTGGGGATACTAACATTCAGCCCACGCAAAGCTTTGGTTTCGATTGGTGTCCCTGGGTTAAAGGTGATTTGTAAGTTTTCTGCATCTAACATCATGGCGTTTTCTCCGGGCGGCTACCAAAAACAGCTTGGTTTTTAGGGGGTACGCCAAGTTTCGTCTGAACTTGGCGCAACTTAAATGCACGTGGGCTGGCAATTATCCTCGCTTGGCTTTAAATCGTTGTTTAAGTAGAGGCAATACCAGAGCCACAGTGACCAGGATGGCCGTTAACAAGTTAAGATCCTGGGCCTTGAGACCGATGAAATCGGCATTGAGCGCCAAAGCAATAAAGAAACGGTACAGTACCGCACCAATAATAACGGCAAAGGTTGTGATAATCATGCGGCGCGCAGGAATGATGCTTTCACCAATAATGACCGCCGACAAGCCGATCACAATCGTACCAATTCCCATGGAGATATCAGCCCCCCCTTGGGATTGCGCAAAAAAGGCGCCTGCCAACGCAACCAGACCATTAGATATGGCCATCCCTAGCAAGACCATGGCCCAGGTACGTACCCCTTGGGCACGCGCCATCGGTGCATTGACCCCCGTCGAGCGCATGGCCAGCCCCGTTTCGGTCGCGAAAAACCAATCGAGTACAACTTTGGCGACCAGCACCACAACCACCAACATCAGGGGGCGGAAAATATAATCCGCCATGCCTTCAGGTTGCAACACACTAAATACCGTGGGCTCCATAATTAACGGCACGTTGGGTCGGCCCATAATACGCAGGTTAATGGAGTACAACGCTATCATGACCAAAATACTGGCCAACAAATCCATAATTTTAAGGCTGACATTCAACCAACCCGTCACCACCCCGGCACAAGCCCCGGTCAGGGTCGCTATGGCAGTTGCCAAAAAAGGATCAACCCCTTGGCTAATCAGCGTGGCGGCTACTGCCCCACCGAGTGGGAAGCTGCCATCCACAGTTAAGTCAGGAAAGCGCAGGACGCGAAAGGAAATCAATACCCCGAGGGCTACCAACCCGAAAATCAGCCCAATCTCGAAGGCACCCCATAGCGTATAGATAGACATATTTGGTCAACCAAAAAAACCAGCTACGGGTTGGGCGGAAATCGCCGCCACAACCCCCTTGAAGTCTGAAAAAAATTCGGGCAGCACTTAGCAACACCTTGAACCGTCAGAGGCAGTGTCGCCGTGCTGCCCGAACAGCCAGTGTTATTCAATTACTTTGGCAGCCTCAGCGACCAATTCTTCATCAAGTTCGACCCCTTGTTTACGGGCGGCATCAACGTTGACATACAGTTCGAGTTCTTTGCCATACTCGGAGGGGATGTCACCGGGCTGCTCACCCTGTAGAATACGATCTACCATCTCGCCTACCTGACGGCCCATGTTGTAGTAGTTGATCCCCAAGGCAGCGATGGCACCGCGCTCGACACTATCTGTATCAGAAGCAATGAGGGGAATTTTGGCGTCATTACCGACCTTGACCAAGGACTCATAAGCAGAGACCACGTTGTTATCGGTGTTGGTATAGATAGCATCGACCTTGCCCACCAGGCTGCGCGCCGCTGCCCCTACATCAACAGTGCGCGCTGCGGTCGCCTCGACCAGACCAATATCTTTTTCCGACAAGATTTTGCGCAGCTCTTCGACCACGACAACCGAGTTGGCTTCACCTGGGTTATAAACCATACCCACATTTTTGACGTCGGGCACAATGCGTAAAATGAGATCGACTTGATCTTCGAGTGCCAGCGCATCAGACACCCCAGTGACATTGGTACCCGTTGGCTCCATAGTAGACACCAGCTGAGCGGCAACAGGATCGGTCACCGCTGCATACACTACAGGGATACTTTTGGTTGCCGCCACCACTGCTTGGGCTGAAGGGGTGGAAATGGCAACGATCACATCGGAGTCATCACCCACAAATTTGCGGGCTATTTGCGCTGCAATGGCGGTATTGCCCTGCGCGGTCTGAAACTGCCACTTGAAGCCGTCATCCGGGTTATACCCTTTTTCCAAGAGCACATCTTTGGCACCCTGACTGACTGAATCAAGAGCTGGATGCTCGACAATGGAGGAAACGGATACTGTTTGTGCAGTAGCAATCCCGCCTATTCCCAAACCCAAGCTCAGTGCCAGAGGGGCAACAAAAGCAGATAAAGCTTTGAATTTCATGGAAAACTCCTTTTAGTGGAATGGTTTTTTGCTAATCATATTTTAGCAATGAATTAGTTATTTTTTGCACCCAAATGGGATAATAGCCCTTTTACCCATTTTAATGCTGGAAAACGATAGGCCTTTTTCAACTGGCCCGCCCGCTCTAATAGGGCACCAATTGAAATGTCTAGTTGTTTTCCCTTAAACGCTAAAACAACAATATTACCTTCATCTACTTCGGGCAGAGGCACCAAAGCCCCCTTAAAGGCCTTGCTAATATTCTCTATATTATGCGCATAGCTCTCATGAGCACCAAACAAATTAATAACGCAGATGCCATCCGGGCCCAGCGCCTCATAACAACCCTGATAAAAATCTGCGGAAGAACAAGAAGGCCCCTCAGCATAGGCATCATAAAGATCTACAAGCAGGACATCATATTGACCCTGGACCTCCGCCTGACGCGTCCATTCCTGGGCATCGGCATGAATAACCTGAACGCGCTCTGAGGTCGGCAACTTGAAAAAAGCCTGGCACATCGCCGTAACGGCCGGGTTAATTTCAACCACATCAATTTGCAACTTGGGCATTTGGGCGTGACAAAATCGCACCACAGCCCCGGCGCCCAACCCTAAGACCGCCATCCGGTGTACGGCTTGAGAATGCTCGAAGAGCAACCAACCCATCATCTGTTGCGTATAGCTTAGGACCAAATCATTCGGACGAGTCAGGCTCATTGCCCCTTGTATCCAACGGGTACCAAAATGGAGGTAACGCACCCCACCGTCTTCAGACAACGTGATGTCACCTGGATTATCTTCCTCGGGCACCAAAAAATCTGTCAATCTGCTTTCCTCTCAATCTGTTTCATCGCCAATGATCCTGCCTGGGAAAGAATTGGACGTGTCATTGGTGATGAAGACACTATTAGTTACCAATGCAGGTAAAAAATCTGAGCACACTATATAACACCCCCCCGAAAAAACAAAATCAGGGATCTGCCCAATAACACTAATAACGCCAACAACAGCAATAACAGCCCAACCCAGTATCAGCGCAAAAGAAAAGCGACGAAAAACAGCACAAAACTAACAGTACAAAAGAAACGCGCTGCCATGGGCAGCGCGTAACAACAAAATCAAAGAGGCAAACTGTGCTGAGCTAATTTTGCTTATTGGATTGGTTATGCTCTAGTTGCTCGTCCTGATCGAGGCGTTTTTTGGCCTCGACGGTTTCGCGGTCTTCGGGAGCAACCCAATTAAGCGGCTCAATCTCTAACTGTTGACGTCTACGTCGACGACGGTTTGCTGTCATAGTTTTTCCTGATAATCCATCATTAAAAGAAGCGTTTCCAGCCCTTTGGCCTTGGTTTAAGCTTTAATAATGTTGGCCATGGCTGCATGCAAACTGCATGGCAAAATGGTTGGGCATGATACTGCAAAGGTTGGACATGTTGGTGCCCTGATAACCTAATAATCTTTTGCAGTCGAGCCCAAAAACGCCAAAACTGTTGTAGTTTAACAGATCTTTCAAAAAAACTCAATAATGACAAGCAGTTAGCTCTTGCCACCGGCAGCTTGCACGCACTTTTCATCCCTGCCCTGCTAGCCCAGGATTTTTTAGCTAAAATGACTAGCTCCTTAATTCATCCCCCCTTATCTATAAGTGATATACCGTGAAAATAGCTACTTGGAACGTTAATTCCCTGCGGGTGCGCTTACCTCAAGTAATCGACTGGTTACAGCAGCACGATGTTGACATTCTGTGCTTGCAAGAGCTCAAATTGCCTGATGACAAATTTCCTCTTGAAGCCCTCCAGGAAATCGGCTACCAAGCAGCCTGGGCAGGCCAGCCCACCTATAACGGAGTGGCATTGGTCAGCAAACTGCCAGGCACCGAGGTGCAACGCAATCTGCCTGACTTCGAAGACCCCCAACAGCGCCTTATTGCTGCCACCTATGAAACTGAAGCAGGACCATTACGCGTTGCCAGCGCCTATTGCCCCAACGGCGAGGCACTGGACAGTGACAAATTCATCTACAAGATGGCCTGGTTTGAAGCTTTCCACAGCTGGCTAGCCAAAGAGCAAAAAAAATACCCCCAATTAGTCGTTTTAGGCGACTATAATATTGCCCCAGCTGATATTGACGTGCACGATCCCAAACGCTGGGAGGGCAAGGTGCATACATCACCGGAGGAACGCGAACATTTCCAAGCCCTGCTACAAATGGGCTTTGTCGATGCCTTTCGGGCCCACCACCCCGATGATCCCGGTTTTAGCTGGTGGGATTATCGCCGTCGCGCCTTTGCCCGCGATGCCGGTCTACGCATTGACCACGCCCTGGTGTCCCAGGCGCTTTGGCCCCACTGCGTCGATGCCTGGGTTGATAAAGACCCTCGAAGCAACACCCAGCCATCAGATCACACCCCCGTTGTCATTCAATTAAGTATTTAATCGCCATGGCTCACATCTCTGCCGCGCCCCAGTTAGGCAATGTCATCATCATCGCCGCCCCCAGCGGCGCGGGCAAATCCAGCCTGGTTAATGCCCTGCTGCAACAAGACCAAAACATACAGCTTTCCATTTCCTGCACCACGCGTCCAGCGCGTCCCGGCGAAACCGAAGGCCAACATTATTACTTCATCAGCGAAGACCAGTTCCAACAGCTTAGAGACAGTAATGAGCTCCTGGAGTGGGCCAAAGTACATGATAATTACTACGGCACGCCGGCTGAACCCGTACGTCAGATGCTTCGTCAAGGCCAAGACGTTATCTTGGAAATTGACTGGCAGGGCGCCCGACAAATTCGACATTTTTTCCCTGATGCCATAGGTGTTTTTATTTTGCCCCCTTCCATCGAGGCCCTCGAAGAGCGGTTACGCCGACGCGGCCAAGATTCCGAAGCAGTCATTACCCGCCGACTATTGGCTGCAGGCGGCGAAATGGCGCATGTTTCAGAGTTCCAATATGTTATTATTAATCAAGAGTTTAATCATGCGCTCCAAGATCTGCAGAGCATTGTCCATGCTAGCCGGTTACGCACTAGCTTACAAAGCAGCCGGCATGCCGATCTTTTTTCGCAATTGGGTATCCAAAACCTATCTGGTGATAGCTAAAATCCGCTAGAATTTTCTTAACGATTGTTTAACCCCTATTGTTTACCAAGGTTAACTATTATGGCTAGAATTACAGTAGAAGACTGTCTACAACAAATCGATAACCGTTTCGATCTTACCCTCGTAGCGGCATACCGTGCGCGCGAACTGGCTCAGGGTCACGAGCCCCGTCTCGAAACAAAAAACAAACCCACCGTTACCGCCTTGCGCGAAGTCGCTGCAGGGGTTACCGGGCTCGAGATGCTGCGCAAGGTTCCCACCTAACCAAACCATTACAGGTCTTTACCTGTTAAGGCGACAAAGATGGCATTTTCGACAATTCGTGACGCATCTTCCGGATTACTAGCTGCCCTAAAAAAGGGGCCGCGTATCCGCCGTAATCGTGGCCATAAACTGGCCACCTTGCCTGATGTCACGCCGCGTAAAAATACCATCGCTTCGCTCGCCCCTTTGATGAAGGTCATCGAGCCCTATCTCGATACCACAGATATCGAGCGCATCAAGGAATCCTATAAATTGGCCGATGAGGCCCATCTGGGTCAATTTCGCTCTAGTGGTGAGCCCTATATCACCCACCCCATTGCCGTCGCCACCATCTGTGCCGGCTGGAAACTTGATGCTGACTCCATCATGGCGGCGCTGTTGCATGACGTTATCGAGGATCAAGACGTCAGCAAACAAGAGCTGGCCGAAAAATTCGGCGCTGATGTAGCAGAAATAGTAGATGGGGTCACCAAACTCGAGCGCCTGCAATTTGAATCCCGCAGTTCGCAGCAAGCCGAAAGCTTCCGGAAAATGCTTTTGGCAATGTCCAAAGACGTGCGCGTCATACTCATCAAGCTGGCCGACCGGCTACACAATATGCGCACGCTGGATGCGGTCAAACCTGAAAAACGGCGGCGAGTCGCCCGCGAAACCTTGGACATTTACGCCCCCATTGCCCATCGGCTCGGGTTAAATGCTCTATTTCGCGAACTTCAAGATCGCTGCTTCAAGGCCATTTACCCCAACCGTTACGATGTGCTCCGGCGTGCCTTGCTCGCGGCCCGCGGTAACCGTCGCGAAATGCTCACCAAGGTGCAACGCACCGTCAAGGCGGCATTGCCCGCGGCTGGCATCGAAGCCGAAATTGTTGGCCGGGAAAAATCCCTTTACAGCATTTTTCGTAAAATGGTCGAGCAGAAAAAAACCTTTTCCGATGTGCTCGACATTTACGGCTTTCGCATCATCGTCAACACCCTGCCCGAATGCTACCTGGCGCTAGGAACCATCCACCAGCTTTACCGTCCAGTACCCGGCAAATTCAAGGACTATATCGCCATTCCCAAAATCAATGGCTATCAGTCTCTGCATACGACCCTAATTGGCCCATTTGGTACTCCAGTTGAGTTCCAGTTGCGCACCCACGACATGGATCATGTCGCCGAAGACGGCGTCGCCGCCCATTGGCTCTATAAAGACGATGGTACCTCGCTTAACGAGCTACAAAAGAACACCCACCGCTGGTTGCAATCGCTATTAGACATCCAAAGCCAAACAGGCGATTCCAGCGAATTTCTCGAGCACGTCAAGGTCGACCTCTTCCCAGACGCTGTTTACGTGTTCACCCCCCGCGGAAAAATTATTTCGCTGCCTCGTGGCGCCACACCCATTGATTTCGCCTATAGCATCCATACCGATATCGGCAATCAGGCCGTGGCCTCTAAAGTCAATGACGTCTTTGTATCTTTACGCACCGAGCTCAAAAGTGGTGATCTAGTCGAAATCATCACATCGGCAGCGGCACGCCCCAGCGTTCAATGGCTCAATTTTGTCCGCACCGGGCGCGCACGCTCTGAAATCAGGCATTATCTGCGTACCGTCAAATACGAAGAATCCGTAGCTTTTGGCCGCCGCTTACTGGAAAAAGCCCTACAAGAACTTAGCCTTGACCTGCCAGCAGATGACGACCCCAATTGGGACAAGCTGGCCCGCAGCAGCGGTGCCAATTCCCGGGAAGAAATTCTGGCTGACATTGGTTTAGGCAAACGCTTGGCGGCGGTAGTGGCTCGTCGGTTGGCTTCCGGACATAGCTTGATCGCCACTACGGCGGCAGCGGTCGATGAACAAACCGCCACCGAGTCCGCCCCCATCGTGATTCACGGCAACGAGGGGCAAGCCGTTCAATTGGCCCAATGTTGTGGCCCCCTGCCTGGGGATGCCATTATTGGCGTTATAAAGGCCGGCCACGGGCTGATCGTCCACATGAGCGAATGCACCGTAGCCCAGCGTCAACAAGCCAAAGAGCCCGAGCGCTGGATACCGGTAGTCTGGGATACTGAAACGGCACGCCACCTGACCACTCGCCTGGATGTTACCGTGCTTAATGAACGCGGGGTTCTGGGCCGACTGGCCGCTGCCATTACCGACAGCAACTCTAATATCATCCACCTGACCATGCCCGAAGAGGGCGAGGCAGCAGCCCAACTGCACTTAAGCTTACAAGTTGATAGCCGCAATCACCTGGCGCAGGTTATCCGAGCCATCCGCCAAATTCCACAAGTACAAAAAATAACCCGGGTTAAAGGCGGTACCAGCATGCACTAGCCCCTCATTGGGGCCTGC
>Ga0079226_10000264_pt1 | contig 35048 bp, 31 predicted proteins | sample Poulit2014_FD_76345 | JGI IMG/M metagenome (GOLD analysis project Ga0079226, IMG submission 76345) | Agricultural soil microbial communities from Georgia to study Nitrogen management - Poultry litter 2014 | ecosystem: Environmental > Terrestrial > Soil > Agricultural land | place: USA: Georgia...
ACATCGTCACCGTCACCGTAGAGGTCATTACGCCATCGGCATCAATTTCCACTGGGTTTGCGACAATAGTTGAAGATTCTTGGTCAAAGTTACCATCTCCTGCTGAGTATGTGATCGTTGCCGGCGTACCTGTGTACTGCTCAGCTTTTGTTCTAAATGTTAAAGTATCTGTACCCAATACCTCTGTTGAAGTCATTGTATAAGTATAGATACCAGCACTTTCCTCAATCATTTCCCCCAACTCACCAATCATTGGTTTTTCATCGCTAGTTAAAATCGTTAACTCATCGCTACTCAAACCAGTTAATGGCTGATCAGTATTTGCATGAACTAACGTAACTGTAATTACTGATATTGAAACACCGTCTGCTTGAATTTCTGAGGGAACAGCAGTAATACTCGATTTGTCTTGATCAAACTCACCTAAACCATTTGTATACACAACGGTATCAGTTAAAGCCGCTCTCTCTCCATCTACGTTAAAACCAAACTCATCGGTTCCAATAGTTCCAGATTTCACTGTCGCTGTAAACGTCCCATTATCATGATTAACCATGAAATCTTTTGGAGTAATTTCCCCCAATTGAGGATCATTTACTGTAAAAAGTGAAATTTCATAAGGCTGACCAGACTCTGGATTAATTCCTGATGTCAGATTATTACCCTGGCTATCCTTCAACTGAACTGTAATAGTTGAAATCATAGTATTATTAGCCAAAATTTCTTTTGGTGAAATAATAATAGCTGACTTATCTAAGTCCATAGTCCCTGGAATATAGGTAACATTTGCAATAGCACCTTCTCCTTCCGCCAGCACATCAGCAATTGCAAATGTAAAGCTTTCAGAGTCAGCAGCTACCCTTGAACTGACCTCAGCAGTAAATGTTCCATCATTATTATTTGTGGTTTCTGATAACTCTCCTATCTTATCATTTTCCTCTACATATCTAATTTCTACTGAGTATTTAACACCTTCGAGATTTTCACCCCGCGTAATCATATTCCCATATTCATCATAAAGTTGTACTTTTAACAGGGATTTTTCCACACCATCAGCAACAATAGTAGCTGGATCTGAAATAATCTTACTCTTATTTACGGAAGGCTCACCAGATATATAAGAAACGGTTGTCACCCCTCCTTTTACCTCAGAAATACTAAATCCAATCTCTTCATCTTTAGCAACTTTAGTAGATTTAACTTCAATGGAATATGAGCCATCCTCATGATCAATAATATCGCCCACAAATTCGCCGACGTGGTCATCATTAATAAAGAAGATATCAAGATTATCTAAATCACCACCAACAGTGACTTCATCACCATTCACAGTATATAACTTTACAGTAATTGTTGATGCTGCTTCTCCATTAGCAATAATCTCTACTGGATCTGCTGAAATTGTAGAATTATCTACTGATACTGTAATTGCCGTATTAGTAATCGTACAGCTAATATCATCACCATTCATCGGTGTGATATCAAAGCTTTTACCATTACCTGAAGGTAAAACAGTATTGCTTCCAGCAGTATTATTAATACAGTTAATAGATGCCTCATAGCGACCTAAGCGATTTGTATCAGTTCCCGCAATTACCTCTGTCAACTCATATTTTTTATTATTTTGTAATGTCGATTTTCCGGTTGTTGCTTCAAGCCCCGCCCCTGCCGTTGTCGCTGACTCTACAATTGTTGAACCATCTTTAATTTGAACAGTAAACTGATCATCTACCTGATCACGATCTACCACTTTTTTAATTAACTCAAGACGAGGCGCTAATGAATTTGTAAATAAACAGGAAATTTCAGATCCTTCTTGAACATTAACCCCTGGAATCGTCACGACACCTTCCTCGGTCACGACTAAACCTTGAATCTCTCTACCTGCAATCTCACACGAAGCTTCTATTAACTTCCAATCAGTATTAGGCGCTGTTTGAGTAATCGTTACCGGAGAGTTTATGGCTGCGAAAACGTGACTCTGACCATCACTATAATATTGATCCTCAAGCAATACTTCGATCTCAGAACTATTTGCGGATGGAGCTTCATTTGAAATATTAGTAAATTGATAACTAAACTTTCCTGTCCCACCTAACGTCTTTGTTGAAATAGAAACATCACCAGGAACAAAGAATACCCTATAATCCTCAACTTCTCCGTCAATTTTTCTTGTCGCAGTACTTGATTCTGTTGCAGTCACATCTTTTGCTGTACTAACCCTAAAGCGCGCATAAGAAGCTTTCAAAGAGCTTACAGACCCTACTGGCACTTGATAGTCTTTAGTAATATACTCCCCAGAACCTAAGGTTTCATTAATCATAAACTGATTAGAAGCAGAGAAAGCATTACTTGGAATACCCTGACTATTCCAGTCTAACCAACCTCCTAAAAATGCTTTTTCAGCAACAGAACCGTTTACTGATGCTCTAAATGTATATTTTTTACCAGCCACTAAAACAGCATCTTGCAATGGTTTAAAATCATTCAAGCCAAACTCAGAAATTTCTATTCCATCATGAGTCGGAATTAAATCAGCAGCAATAGATGGTTTAGGTCCCGTTTGTGTAGATATAGTTTCACCCAAATGGACTAAATTAAGCACTGACTCAGAAACAGTATTCCCACTAACACCTGGGGATAAATGAGCTGGTCCTTGACTTGTATTGTAACTAGAAGGAGCATCAGCGTAATTTGATAACGCTGAAAAAGCCATTTCTACTTTGGGGACAATCCTATCTGATTTTACCGTAACTTTAGAAAAAGCAGACCACTGATCAATACTAGAACCCGCACCTGCCACTCCATCGGATGGCCTACTCAAACATTGACCTGAAGATGTACTAACATCCATCGTTTCCGTAATAGGATTATAACAGTAGCTACTAATTTCATTAGTAGATGCGAAAACGCCATTACTCCAAGTTTTAACAGCAGCAATATTATTTATATTAGGGTTTACCACTCTTATGTAGTAATCCCCTTCGGTTTCATCCAAAATAAATGAAAAATTTCCAGCACCACTAGTTTGAACGGTAGAAAAATAAGTTGGTCTACCACCAACCTCCTTCCAAATTTCAACTGATTGATTAGCTATAACTGGTGTTGATGAATTAGGTTCTTGTCCCATCCCATCAATATCATTATAAATTGTTCCTTCTATAACAGGAGCAACTTGGCAGCTAGCTAAATCAAGAAATGTCTGAGGTGTGCGACCTAAACTTTCAATTGTTTGGCTTAATAGATTGACTTCATAAAGATAACGCGTGCTTGTTGCTAAGTACAAACGACCATTTAAAAAAGCCATTCCCCATACTACACCATTAAGGTTAAGCGTACCTGAAGGAAATTCAAAAACAGTTGTATAGGTCCATTTTGATGGATCTGTATCTGTAACGTTATAACGTATAATACTTTTATTATTTCCGGAATAGGCCAACACATAAACATTACCATTAGCATCAATTGCCATATCCGAAGAAACAAGGCGATTTTGCGCGGGTCTATCCGATGGAGTTTGTGGCGGAATTCTACCAGGATTTCTAACATAATTTCCGGTGGTAGGATTAAATTTCATCAAACTCCAATAGTTAGCACCATCGGTTGTCGTTCCCTCTTGTCCAGAAAAAAATATTTCTCCCGTTAACTGATTTACTTCCCCACCAGACCACCCATAACCATTAGCTGCATTTGGCTTATTAGGCAACATGTCATATACAGTAGTATCTCCTTGCTGAACCGCTCTCGTAATACCTGTAGTAAAATACCAAAAAAACATAGTCATAGGCCCACTAGCAGACCCTGCTGGACCAAGTGCTATGGTGGCATTATATGTTCCAGCTCCAGTATTAAACAATGGAATGGTTTGAACCACTCCAGTCCCACCAGGAGCACTTCTTAAATCAACTTGATACAGAGGATTATTAGTTCCATCAGGAGAAGCGTAAAGAACATTACAACTATACTGAGGCGTACTTCCTTGCCCTTGCGCCATAGTTACTTGCGTGGTTGTTGGCACCAATGCAGAGAAGGAAATATTTAGACTTAATATTATTAAGGAAGCGAACAAAAGCGCTACCTTAATTGCTTTTCTAAAACAATAACTCTTCATTGCATCATTAAAATAATTACTTTTCTGCATTTACTTATTATCCTATCAAGATAAAACATTAAAACCCCAATTACACCACCGCATTTAACCACTTATAACAACCTTAATCAAGCAAAAAAATTAACTATAAATTAAAATAAAAGTAATCATAAATACAATAAATAATATATAAAAAAATATTTTTTTTTACAAAAATATATATTTAATTCGGCCAAGTCATAAACCAAAACAACATTACAGATATATAAGAATTAGTCACGTTGTTCACAATTTTAAGAGAAAATACTTTTGTGAATACCCATAGAAAAAATATGACGATCACATCATCATAAAAAAACTTACTACTACTTATTTAGTGGAAAATTTTTATGATGATTCAACCGACAATTTATAAAATCTTGATATAAGACTGGTTGAATTTATTTGTTTCTTCAACTTGTAAAAATGAGCACTATAGGATGATTAAATATGGTATTAAACTGCCCGCTAAGATTGAAAAAAACGTTTAAAGAGAGACTTAGAAGACAAGTTAAGCGTTACAATAAAAATTATTCTGATGAGATGGTTCACATGCATACCAAAAGATTACCTCTTCTAAAGGAAGATCTTAAAAATCATGCTGGAAAATATTTACTTGTAGGAATTGATGATTTTTTAAGAGAACTTTATGCTAGAATTTATTTAGGGAACACGTCTTTTTTGCAATGTGTTTATCGGATAAAATTAACCAAAAACACAAAAAACCAGTTTATCATCAAACAAATGGAAAAGTAGAAGAGGTTATCCGAACGTTAATGGAAATGTGGCATAGTCAAGAAGAATTTATGAGCTCAGATGATCGAAAAAAGAAACTAAACGATTTCCCAACTATTATCAATACGGTAAAACCTCATAAGAATATCTAATAGATTAACTCCTTATGAAGCTTTAGATAATTATTTTAATACTGAAGTGTAAACAATCCGTCGATTTCTAAAACCTAAATAATTAATCCTCATAAGTTAACAACGACGTAACTTTAAAGCCCTCCAAGACATTTGGCTCATGAAGATAAAGAAGATCCGCTAAGAAACAGATGCCTTCCACACTTGCTTCCTCTTTCTCGATCATTTGAATAATAGCTTTAATCGTACCACCAGTTGCTAATACATCATCAAGAATAACGACTTTATCGTCTTTGAGAACATCGCCTTTATGCATCTCTTGAAAGTTATTTCCATATTCTAAAGAATAAGCCACTTTATGGCATTCTCTCGGCAACTTCCCAGGTTTACGAACTAATACTAAACGCACACCAGCATTAAAAGCAACAGGTGCTGCAAAGATAAAACCTCTTGCTTCCGGCGCTACAATCACTGTCGCACCACATGCTTTGACAAACTCACTCATCTTTTCAATCGTATAACGATATGCTTCCACATCATTTAATAGCGGGGTTACATCCTTAAAATCAACACCTTCAGCCGGAAAATCCTGAATACGCGCAATATAATTTTTTAAATCCATGTGAGTTCCTAACGAGTTCAATCAAAAGAAAAATTATAACATCAATCCTCTTATTACGCTCTCAACCTTAATAAGGTAATGATCAATACATAATTTTACAAAATAGTGATAGATTATCGCTATAATCGACAACAAAAATATAGCGATCACTACATAGTATAAAAGCAGAAATTTCCGATGTACAAAAAACCTGTCAATATCACTCTGATCTATCCTCTATTAGCGCTGATTCTCAGCCCCATATTCTATAAACTCTTAGTACCAATTGACTTAAGCCTTACGATCATTGAAAACACTCAATTAATCATTCTCCTTTTTAGAAGCGTTATCTGCATCACCTTCGCCATTCAACAAAAAGAACAACGTCTATTTTGGTTGTGGGCAGCATTGTGGTGGATATTACTATTTGGGAGAAGCATCAATTGGGGACGACTCTATTTCCCTGAATATCCTCGAGAATATTATCGAATAATTGGGATCCTCATCGGATCCTGCATACTGATACCATTTCTGATCTCTCAATTTCGCCAACCAATTGTTACGGTCATTCAGCGCTTCGGAATTCCTTACAAAGCAATCATAATATTAACACTCATCTTTATAATGGTTGATCAAGTTGAACAAAATCGATTGATTTTCCAACTAATCACGGGATTAATCCCTCTTCAGCACACCGAGCTATTAGAAGAAATAATCGAAAGCTTTTTTTATTCTGGGTCTATTTGAATGCATTCTCTACTATCGTGCAAAAATTATAAATTCAGAGCAACATTCTCAGATCTGCTTTAACATTAAAGATTATCAATCATGTTGAATAAAAGGAAATCATGACTCAATCTACAAAAAACCTCTGTTTTGGAGAGATCTTATGGGATATTTTTCATGATGAATCTCAACAATCTAAAGTACTAGGTGGCGCGCCGAGTAACCTCTGCTATTTTCTTAATATGCTTGGAGAACCTGCAACATTAATCTCCCAAGTCGGACACGATGCATTAGGAGAAAGCGCGATAGAAACTTTGAAAAAATATCATATCCCACATATCATCACAACGAGTGATTTACCAACAGGACAAGTAGATATTCATATTCAAAATCATGAACCTCATTATCAGTTTAACGATCCTGCTGCATGGGATTTCATTCCTTATTCCGACAATCTAAAACAGATCCAACCATCTATTAGCATGATTGCTTTTGGTTCGCTCGCACAACGTTCTCTAGATGATCTGAGCAGTTTTACAACTTTAAAAGCCCTTTTAAAGGACCATCCCCAAGCTACGCGTTTTTTAGATCTTAATTTACGTGCGCCACATTATCAAAATCATCGTATTTTAGAGCTACTAACTTTCGCGGATATTTTAAAGATCAATCAGGATGAATTTCAGTATCTTAAAACGCTATTCTCTTTAGAAGCTCTCTCAACCCGAGACGCACTTTACCAACTCATATTACAATTAAAACTCAATTTCATCATTTTAACGCTTGGCTCAGAAGGCAGTATCATCATGAGCGAAACAGATTACTCTGCACAAAGCATTCAAAAAGTAGAAATTGTTAACACCGTCGGTGCCGGCGATAGCTTCTCTGCGGCATTTTTAACAGCTTTAAATCGTGGTGCAAGCTTCTCAGTGGCGCATCAGTTCGCTAATCAATTTAGTAGTTATATCTGCACTCAAAAAGGTGCGTTTGTCCCAATTCCAGAGTCATTTAATCAAACACTGGCAACCTTTTCTGCTTGGTAAGCTAAAGTTTTCTTTCAAAATTAACGTCCAACAGAAAAGAATGAGAAGAATATTTACATCAAGTCCTTGCCTGTAATTATCGCAACATTATTGAGCCGAAATAATTCATTAAACAAGCTCAATATATTGGAGTTCTTCGTCTGTTAAAGATTCGTACCAATCTTCACCAAATAGCTCCACTGGATGTTGCGATCTTTCGCTACCATTTCCACACATCATTTTGTCCCAAGCACAAAGACGATCACAGCCCCAACAAGTTCTTTCAGGTCGCTTGGGATGACGAGGAATCCGCTGCTTTTTATTGACCTTATTCATGCTGATATTCCTTACCATTAATTATCACTCATTGAATTAATCATCATGCCACAACCTTCCTTTACTACCACTTCAAAGTAGAAGAATCATGATGTTTATCAAAACTGATGATCCAGATAAATAAATACAATCTGAATCGTATAGAAAATAGCCCTTACTCCGAAGATCTTCTCTTAACTTGTTGCCGTTCCCTGTTATACTGCGGGGTAATAAAAATTTAACCATTCCAAAGATTGAGTAGTAATTATGACAGCAAGAGTAGAACAAGGCGAAAAGCTTCGTGGAGCAGCCAAAACAGACCGTATTCCTATTAAAGTTGTAGCGATTCCTAAAGAAAATCGTATCCCAAAACCAGATTGGATTCGTGCAAAAATTCCTACAGGAAAACGCTTTAACGAGATCACCACAATTTTAAGAGAAAATAAACTTCACTCAGTTTGTGAAGAAGCTGCTTGTCCTAATATTGGCGAATGCTTCAACCAAGGCACAGCAACGTTTATGATTATGGGAGATATTTGTACACGCCGTTGCCCATTTTGTGATGTTGCCCATGGTCGCCCTAACCAACTAGATAGTGAAGAGCCAAAACGTTTAGCAAAAACCGTTAAATTACTCGGTTTAGATTATGTTGTCATCACGTCAGTCGACCGTGATGATCTTCGTGATGGTGGCGCGCAACATTTTGCAGATTGTATTACAGAAATTCGTAAAATATCCCCACATACTAAAATTGAAATTTTAGTACCAGACTTTAGAGGTCGGATGGATATCGCCGTGGATATTTTGACAGAAACGCCGCCGGATGTACTAAACCATAACATGGAAACTGTACCAAGATTATATAAACAAGTCCGTCCTGGCGCCGATTATCATCACTCTTTAATGCTACTTAAAAACTTCAAGGCTAAAAACCCCGATGTTCCGACAAAATCAGGATTAATGGTCGGCGTTGGTGAATCTGATGAAGAGATGATGGAAGTGATGAAAATGATGCGTGATCATGATATTGAGATGATCACCATCGGACAATATCTACAACCTTCCGGCAGTCATTTAGCGGTTGAACGTTATGTTTCTCCTCAAATTTTTAAAGAGTATGAAGATGAAGCATATCGCCTAGGTTTTAAACTCGCGCATATTGGCCCAATGGTTCGTTCAAGCTATCATGCCGGCGATAATACCTTAGCATAAACAGGTCAAATTCTAAGTTCATAAAACCTTATATCAACGGGATATAAGGTTTTTTTATGATTATCAACTGATCTTAAATAGATAGTGAAATCGGTTTTAAATGATCCCGTTAAAACTGATTTTTAAAGTTGATGCATGACTGGGAAAAATACTTGCATACTTTTAGCAATCTCGCATCAGCAGATCTAATCTGTTATCCGTCACGCTTGCGTAAAATAATCATTCACGGCATCCATGTTATCCGAGATGACACTATCAACGCCCATATTCAAGAGGTTCATAATTTTAGACATTTCATTAACAGTATAAACCATGACAAATCGCCCTGTTTGGTGACATTCCTCTACAAATTCCGGCGTCATCATCTCATAATGGGTAATAACCCCACGGCAATCTAAATCATCTAATAATGCCCAAAACTTTGATTGATCTTTTGGCCATGTTTCTAATAGTAATGCTCTAGGAATTTGTGGCACGCTCTCTTTGACACCTCGAAGTGCCTCTGGCTCAAATGATGAGATAAAAAATTGATTTTTAAGACAATAAGGCTCCGGCGTTTGAATCAAGGACTCATGCAATTCGGAGAAAAAACTCCTTATATCTTCTGTAAAAAAGCGTTCTACAAAGTAATCTATCTGTTGACGCAGCGTTCGCTGCAAATAAAGTGCAATTTCCCGACCCGTTTCATAGGCTTCTCCGGGATTTGGTTTTACTTCAATATTTAAACGGAAACGTTGATCAAGAATATAGCTAATGACATCCGAGAAATGGGCTAACTTCTCGCCTTGATAATCGACAGAATACCAAGCGCCGGCATCAACATCTTCCAATTCTTGCCAAGATTTTTCTTGCGCCAATCCTGAAGTATCTGTTGTTCGATCTAATGTCGCATCATGTAATAAAAATAGTTCTTTATCCTTTGAAAATTTCACATCACATTCAAACATGGTATAACCATGCTGGGCACCTAACTCAAATGCGGCAATGGTATTCTCAGGCGCATCCTTTCCACCACCACGATGTGCAATAATTTTAGGATAACGCCACTCTCTTCTTTTAGAATTTAACATTCTTCTGCCCGTCTTTAAATAAAAACTTTTAGAAATAAACCAATATCAATTATATATTTTTATTTAAAATATTCATAAAAAAATATAAATAAAAAATTAAATACCAATATAGATAAACTGGTTAATATAACAAGAACTAAAGTTGAAAGTAACGATAAATAGACACTTTTATAGGTTTTCCCGTAAACAAACAATTGAAACCAAGCGTAAATAAAAAGCTATATAAATTATATAACTTTTAATAATCATCGCCTTACATAGAGTATCTAACATCTTTCACGGGCAGCTAGCTTCTCAAGAATATATTATTCAGGTAGTACAATAATACAAAATTAAAACCTAAAAACACCTAAAAACTTACAATCCAACGATCCCCAAATAGAGGATTATAAACTGAGATTAATTCCCCCTAATCCCGACTCTTTTACTGCTTCAACAGAACCTTTTTCTTCGTCATCAATCTGTCATAAACATCTTCTAAAATCGACATTATTGATAGCTATTTCTATCAATACACTCAGAAACAGCGATGCTCTCACTCTAAGAGGTGTTGATGGTGAAAGTAATTTTAATAATTATAGATGGGCTTCATTATGAGGCTGCCAAAAAAAATATGGATTATCTATTAGCACAATGCCAAGCACAGAAAGGTCATTTACGATCGATTCAATCAGTTCCTCCCGCACTATCTCGACCACTTTACGAAACAATTTTGACCGGAAAGACCGCAAACGAAAGCGGTATTACTCATAATGATACTCAGCAGCTTTCGACAGAAAAAAGTATCTTTCATCATACTAAAAACTTAGGGAAAATTAGCGCAGCCGCAGCATCACACTGGTTTTCAGAACTTTACAATCATACCCCATTTGAACCCATTGAATGGCGGTTTATCGCAAATCCTCATTTTACGATTCCTTACGGCATTTTCTATTTTGATTGGCACTATCCTGATTCACATACCATTGCTGATGGTGAATATCTTCGCACACATTATCACCCCGATTTTCTCCTTATTCATCCCATGGGGATTGATTTTTCCGGTAATAATTATGGGCAAAACTCTATGGAATACCACACTGCTATTCAGATGATTGACGAAACTTTTGCTGATTATTTACCGCTTTGGCTAGATGAAGGTTATCAAGTTTTTATCACTTCTGACCACGCCCTCAATAACAAAAGTTTATCAAAACAAGATTATCTAACTACACAACCCAAAACTGCTAAAAATATTGAAGTACGCACTACCATTCCACTCTTCATTTTCGGCAATCAACATCAACAATACCAAACCAGAACGATAGAGCAGACAGATATCAGCTCTATCATCTGTCACTTACTGGAGAATTAATCATGATCGCGATCTTTGATTTAGATGAAACATTAATCCATGGCGATTGCACCTCGCTTTGGGGAGAATGGCTCTGCGAACGAGGATATGTTACTGACATTCCGGAATTTATGGCACAAAGTATCGCCTTAACAAAAGCTTATGAAGCACAAACATTAGATCAGCAAGAATGTGTGGATCTGATCTTTGCCCCAATCAAACATCTACCAATACCGGAAATTGATCTCTTAACGCGCCATTTCGTCACTGAAAAAATTATGCCTATTGTTTATCGAGAAGGGCTGACAAAACTCGATCGTTATCAGGCAAAAGGTATTGAAACGATTATTATCTCCGCATCTCCTAACTTATTAGTAAAGCCGATTGCGGAACTCTGTTTTAATGTGCAAGCGGCATTTGGCATCGATGTTGAAATATACGATGGATTCTATACCGGCAAAATCATGGGAACGATTCCCTACCAATCTGGGAAAATTACTATTTGCGAGCAATATATTGCACAAAAATTACAAAAAATGGGAGCAGAAAGCCACCGAGCGGCGATAGATGCCGTTCTAGATAGTGCTTACTTTTATAGTGATTCTATTAATGATCTCCCTCTTTTATCAAAAGTTCGTTATCCCAATACCGTGAATCCTGATAGCTCGCTTTATAACATCGCAACCACTAAAGAATGGCCGATTTATCGTTTCGCTAAAGTCGCTTAAATTCATCCAGAGATCAGACTCAGGATAATACTCTTGAGTAAATCCTCCTTGTTAGCTTCAAGTTGTTATTGAAGCTATTTTTTGCCTTGGTTTTTTATCTTGAAATTGACCAACCATACAGCTATTTTATGAAAAGCGTTATAAAAAATTCAACTCATCAAGCTTACAATCTTCTATTCACAAAACTTATCTTGCACACAACAATATCTAAACATCTTATTTTGGGCATATCCATTAGTTTTATGAAGAGATCTCAGTTTTTTAACAAGGATAGAAGGCGCTATTTACCTGTCATTACAGTTAGTTAAAGTACTTTCATATCAGTTTTACTAATAGATCAAATTAATTTTTATTAATTGCTTATGAAAGTAGCATCTATTAATTTTAAGTGAGCGGCAATACAAAATTCTAACAAGCCGTCACATCATAACTATAAATAAGTACATTAAAAACATTGAAGGGGAATCAATATGTTATATATCGATCTTAACGGAGCCATCATCATCTCGCTCTAAACGACCACAACGATCATTACAACAATCGTTAGCTTATGCCGAATAATATTTTCATCCATAAGCCACGACCACTACTTTTAATAAGAAGCGCTTTCTGTCCTACCAATCTGGCAAGACGCTTTATCGTTGTACCTATAAAAAAATAATAGATCAAACAAAATCCCATGGAGGAGAAATATGGAACTAAAATCACTTGCTTTTTTTAGAATTTTAGCGTATGCCGGCGTTTATGTCGGCGCAGTCATTGGTGCGGGATATGCGAGCGGTCAAGAGATCTTACAATTCTTTGCTGGCTACGGTTATATCGGTCTTGTAGGCGCACTGATTACCACGATTTTACTCGCTTGGTACGGCGCTGTTTTTATGGAACTCGGACATCGTTTAAAAACGAATAGTCACAAAGTTGTTTGTCGTTATCTGTGCGGTAATCTCCTCGGCGGTCTTGCGGATTATGTTTTACTCTTTTTCATGTTTGGCATGATCACGATCATGATCTCCGGCGGCGGCGCAGCAATGGAGCAATATTATGGCTGGGATCCTATGATTGGCAAACTGATCATCGCATTTGCCACCTTTTTAACAGTATTTTCTGGCTTCTCTTCCGCACTGAAAACCCTCGGATTTATCACGCCAGTAATGGTGATTGGTGTTTTAATTATCTCCATGATTACCATCGGTCAAAACTACGGAAAACTCACTCATCTTGATGAAACACTTGCAATTATCAAACCTGCAACGGCTTCTAATTTCTGGTGGTTTGCAGCCATTATTTATGTTTCTTACAATGTTGTTCCCGGAGTTTCTACCTTCGCATCATTAGGAAATGCCGAGAAAAATGTGCTCGTTGCTCGTTCTGCCGGTATTGTTGGTGGCTTAACACTCGGCATCTGTATTCTATTTATTACGATCGCGATCTTCTCTAATCTTGCAGAGGTTGCCAGTTATCAAATTCCCTTCTTAGAAATCGCTAAACAGATTAACTACACATCTGGCTTACTCTTTAGTATTTTGCTACTTGCTGCAGTCTACACCACAGCGGTATCTAATCTTTACGGCATGGGAATTCGCTTCTTTGATGCTGGAAGCGCAAAGTTTCGTCTTATGGTATTCGTCGTAATTATTGCCGCAGTGCTTGCATCTATGTTCCCTTTCAATCAGTTAGTTGGAACCGTCTATCCGGCACTTGGCGTTTTAGGGCTTGTGGTGATGGCTTGTGCCTTTTACAAAACCATCACTGGCAAAGTATTTAGTGATAAAGTAGAAAAGAAGCGTCTCGCATTACTTGCAAAGAAATCGTAAAACACGATTCCAAAACTCATCAAAGAGGATGTTGATCATCCTCTCTTTTCATCATTAGTCACACACATCTATATTACTAATCCATCATTATCGAGAATCATATGAAACAAGAAGCGATTATCATCGGCGCCGGTATGGTAGGAATTTCCATTGCTTGGCATCTGCAACAAAAAGGCTTTCAAGTCACTGTTCTTGACCGAAAAGCACCAGGAGAAGAGACTTCCTACGGCAATGCCGGTTTAATTCAACGGGAAGCAATCTATCCGCATCCTTTCCCAACGCAATTGAAAGAGATGCTCCGAGTATTACCTAATAAAAGTCTCGATATTCGTTATCGCCCGAAAGCATTAATGCACTATGCCGGACCATTATGGCAATACTTTAAATTCTCTACGAAAAAGCCCTACGATCAAATCGTAGAAGAATGGGCAACACTCGTCGAACATGCCACATCAGAACATGAAACCATGTTTAAAGCGAGTGATGCGGAATATCTGGTTCGCCAAAAAGGTTGGCTACAACTCCATCGTGATCAAGCAAGCCTCGATGCCGTCATTCAAAAAAGCCAAAAACTCAAAGCGCACGGTGTTGAATTTAAAGTTTTAACCACGCACGATATTGCAGAATTAGAGCCTGATCTTGATGCCAAAGCATTTGTCGGCGGTATTCATTGGCTCAATGCTTGGCAAGTCACAAGCCCCGGCGATTTAACCAAAGCTTATGCCGAAAACTTTCAAAAGCTCGGCGGCATGATTCAAGAATGCACCGTTACCAGCTTGCATCAACTGCAAAATGGCACATGGAATATCGCGACTTCAGAAGGTCAACTCGAAACAAAAAATCTCATTATTGCCACAGGTCCTTGGAGCCGAGAAATCCTCAAACCCTTAGGTTATGATTTCCCACTCTTCCCAATGCGCGGCTATCACAAGCATTACCATTGTGAAGCAGGAAAAACATTACATCACAGCGTTGTGGATGAAGATAATGGTTTTGTTTTAAGCCCACAAAAACTCGGCATTCGTTTAACAACGGGCGCTGAATTTACCTTTAAAGATGCGCCCATCCGTGATGAACAATTACAAGAAGATGAACAAGTTGCGCGTAAAATCTTCCCGATTACAACGCCAGTAGAAAATACACCATGGTTTGGTCACCGCCCTTGCTTACCTGATATGAAGCCTATTATCAGCCAAGCTCCCAAACATGAAAATCTCTGGCTCTCTTTTGGCCATGCGCATCAAGGATTTACACTCGGGCCGGCAACAGGTCGTTTACTCAGTGAAATGATTGCAGGCGAAACCCCTTACATTAATCCTGCACCATTTAGTGCGAAGCGTTTTATCGCCTAATATCTGTCATGACTTAACAATCTTGATTAAGCGTGCATACCAGAATATGTTCTGCAATATTGCAAAACTCTACTACCAACATGGAGAATACTGATGACCATTATTAAAAAACAAGCCGGTCCTAGAATGAGCCAAATCGTTATTCATGGCGAAACCGCCTATCTTTCAGGACAAGTAGGTGAAATTGATACTGATATTACAACGCAAACGCAAAGTGTCTTGGCGAAAATTGAAGCACTTTTAGCAGAAGCTGGCAGTAGCAAAGAGCATCTTCTTTCAGCCACAATCTGGTTAAAAACGATGGATGATTTCGCTGCAATGAACAGCGTTTGGGATGAGTGGGTCAAAGATATCGTTCCACCGGCGCGTGCTTGTGGAGAATCCCGTTTAGCACATGATTCCTTACTTATTGAAATCACTATTACCGCAGCAATTGCATAAATATTAATATCCGATATCAATATCGACTTATTTCACAATTAAAAAAACCGTCTATTTCATATAGGCGGTTTTCTTTTCCTCAACCAGAACCAACTACATTCAGTTTCAATCAATCATTGATCATTTCTTTGGCTAAAAATTTCTCTTAAAGTTGATGCGCCGCTGGGGAGAATCCTTACATACTTTTATTAATAGTGATGATTTTCAGATGTGGAACAAATCATCATTACAATCATCTTAATGTTGCTTCATTTGTCGTCTTTCACGGCGGTTTCGCTTAACTGCTGCAAAATTGGTCTGCATCTGAAATTGCGCCATTAATCCTCGTAATCCGACCTTCATCTGGCGATCTTCTTGTAACCCTTTCATTGTTGACATCATCTGATGATTCTCCTTGATCTAATCGTGCTTCAATCATTATTCACTATGGAAAGATCATAAAACGACGCGATGAATATTAAATGTGACTTATGTGTTTTTTATGTGAAGATGATGAAAGTTTTAATCGTCAATAGATAATAAGGCTCTCTTAAAGCTGATCTGCGGCAGGGAATGCTTGCAGGCTTATATAAATCTTGCGCCAGCAGTTGTAGGCATTTCTTTAGCTACAATGATGATAGCCTTAAAAAGGCTGGTAAAATCATAATATTCAAATCATCAATAAAGAGAGTTTTATAGTGAAATCGGCTTAAAACTATCTGATTAAAGATTCTATTTAAAAGTCGATACATGGCTGGAGAGAATGATTGCACTCTTTTTAGCAATCCCACGCCAGAAGTTATAAAAGCTCTTTTTAAACTAAAATGACTATACATTCCTCTCTCAATTTCATACCGACAATAACCGAAATAGCTTTAAACCATAATGATAATAACTTTGAGAGACCGATAAAACCACTACGCTCAAATCATCAAGAAAGAGAACTTCAGCATGCTATTGCCGCATATCAAATCCAAGAGAAAATCATTGGTAATACCGGCAATCTTATACTCTATCTAAGTTCATTCCTATTCTGCAATTTACAATGAAAAAGGGAATTTCTCTAAATAACAATCTCACTAAACAGCCGAGATAACGGCAATTCGATAGTGACGACCACCCCATTCTCATGATTTTGAATCGCCATTTTCCCACGATGTAAAGCGATCACTTCCTTCACGAAATTTAAACCTAAGCCTGTGCTTTTATCGCCAGAATAAGGTCTTGGCAATGAATAAAATCGCTCATATAATCTTGGTAATGCATATTCCGGAATTTGTGGGCCTTCATTATGAATATTGAGCAGAATATTCTGATCTCCAATCGCCGCTGAAATCGTTAATTTTCCACTTTCCGGCATAAAATCAATTGCATTATGAATCACATTCGAGAGTGCTTGTGTCATCAAAAAATGATCGCCGAAAAGCTCACATTTCGCATCAATATCCACTTCAACCACTAATTTTTTCTGTGTAATCAATGCAGTAAAACTACTTTGTACTTCCGAAATCAAGCTTGATAAATTGAGCCGCTCTTTCGCTTCTAAAGATTGTTTCTTCTCCACCATACTAAGATGCAAGACGCGATCAATTAAATTCTGTAAACGCTGCCCTTCCCGATCAATATTTTGTAAAAAACGTGCTTTTGTTGCTGGGTCTAAATCTTGCTGAAGTAATTCACTTGCGCCACGAATGGCGGCTAAAGGGCTTTTTAATTCGTGCGTTAAGGTATTGATATAATTTTCGATATACTCTTTTCCATCTAATTCTGCTCGCAGATTCGATAACGTCGATGTTAGGACATTAAGATCCTTCCCATAAAACTTCGGTGGTATTTCTCGCTCACCTTTCCCAAGCTTTTTCGCATAATCGATTAATTTGCGAAAAGAAACGCCGAGCCACCAAGACAAAATCGCTCCAACTAGTAAACTTGCCGCAAAGAGAATGAGCGCAAAAAAAGTTAACTCGGATTTTGCACTCGCAATATAAGCATCCGTTGTATGGTTAGGTTTGGAAACTGTCAAAACACCAATAATTTCTTGGTTTTGGTAAATTGGCGCTCCGACATACATCGTTGAAGAGACGGTTTTAGGGTCAGACACTAAACGCTCAGAAGTACTTCGCGCACCATATTCTCCGCGCAAGGTTAAATAGACATCTCGCCACTTGGAATAATCTTCTCCAACTGCTCTATTTTTCGAATCAAATACCACAATCCCATTTTGATCCGTAATATAGATATGCAAACTCACATCATTCTTCTCGATTCCCCAAATATTCGCTCGTGGATTACGTTCCTGATAGGAAGTCATGCGTTTTTGTAAATATTCCGCTGTAATTTTGTCATCTTGCAGATCAAAAGAGACTACTTCTGCTAAAAAGTTTGCGGTATCGACTAATGTTTCTTCTGTTGTTTGCCGCACACTTGGGTAAACTTGCTCAGAAAAAAGATGCACCATAAAATATCCACAAAGTGCTACAAAAAAGAAGTAAAAGATGAAGATCCGTTTCGAAAGTGCCATTGATAGAATTAATCCTCACCTTCAAAACTATAACCAAATCCTCGATGGGTTTTAATCACATCTAGCTTGGGATTAAGCTCCCGAAGTTTCGCACGAATCGCTTTAATATGTGTATCAATCGTGCGCTCATACCCTGAATCTGCCGAAACACCCACCGCCGTCAATAACTGATCACGGCTTAATACTTGCTGTGGATGCTGCAACAGATGTGCAAATATTTGATATTCATGTCTAGTAAAAATAAGCCGTTCTTCAGCATAATAAATCGCAACACTCGACTCATCAATGACGAAATTCCCGATCTTAATTTGTGTATTTTCTCCAAGAATTACTTCGGTAGATCGCTGTGTACGCTTTAAAATCACTTTCACGCGCGCCACTAATTCTCTCGGGCTAAAAGGCTTACTCACATAATCATCGGCACCAATCTCTAATCCGACAATTCTATCAATCTCACTATCTCTCGCCGTTAAGAAGATCACTGGGATATCAGAAAATTTCCGCAATTGTTTGCAGACTTCAAAACCATTTTGATCCGGCAATCCGACATCCAAAATCCAGAAATCGTAATCATCGATGGGCTGTTTTGCTAACGCATCACTGCCTAACATCACCCAATCACAGTGGAATCCTTCCTGTTCTAAGACAAATACGATCGTATCTGCAATACTTTTCTCATCTTCGATGACTAAAATTTTGACCATGTTTTCTGATTATTCCTAATGAGCATTGATAATTTGGGTAAATCGCTCGAAAAAACACTATAATAACGGCATTTATTAATAATATTAAATAAATCATTGAGGAGATTTATCGAGTAGTCGTAGTAGTCGTCATTTTACTTGATATAGATTCACCATCACTGCTGAACATATCAACTTAAACAATAAGCTTCTGCGATACGCTATCTATCTCTTAAATCACTCATAATCTTTAAATATTATTTACTTTAATGAATTTTCCCTTTTAGTCATTATCTAACAAAGAGAGACAACGTATGAATGATGATAAAGCATTACAACCTATTGATCCATCTGAGATTGCTGTGTTTGATCAAGGCCACGAACCTCAGGAAACTGAGAGCGATCTTGTTCGTATCGATGAAATTAGCAAAACAATTAATATTCATCAACCTGCGGAAGTTCTCTCATATGGTGTCAAACCGATGTCTGAAATTGCCAAGTTTTCTGACACTTTATTACAAGGCGTAAAAGGTAAAGATTCCGGCGTTGTCGGCGATCAACTCTCTTCGCTTATTATGAAAATTCGGGAATATGATCCACTTTCTGCAGAAGAAAAAAGTGGCAACTTCCTCTCTAATCTTCCTATTATTGGCGGTCTTTTCAAAAAAGGCATTGAGAAGAAGATCGATCATATGACCTTAACATCACAAGTCGATACGATTGCGAGCCATTTAGATAATTCTATGGTGGGTTTACTCCGTGATAATGAGCGTCTTGAACAACTCTATCTTAAAAACTTCGAATATTATAAAGAGGTCAATCTCTTTGTTGAAGCTGGTAAAAGAAAGATTATCGAAATTCGCTCAGCAGAACTTCCAGCACTGCAACATCAAGCAGAAGAAACTAAAGACCTGCTAGATGCACAAAAAGTGAAAGATCTCATGGAAAATCTTAACCGTTTTGAGCGCCGTATTCATGACCTCGAACTCTCTAAAACGATCTCCATGCAAACCGCACCACAAATTCGTATTATTCAAAATAATAACCAACAACTTGCCGAAAAAATTCAAGGTTCCATTCTCTCAACATTACCAGTTTGGAAGAGCCAAATTGTTCTTTCACTCTCTTTAGATGAGCAAGGAAAAGCCGCAAAACTACAAAAAGATGTTTCAGATACGACAAATGAGTTACTGCGCAAAAATGCCGAAATTTTACAACAAAACAGCGTTGCAACGGCACAAGAAGTGGAACGTTCTATCGTGGATATCGAAACCATTCGTGAAGTTCAAACTCGTTTAGTCGATACGATTGAAGAAACCATGCGCATCGCAACAGAAGCGCGTCATCGCCGCGCTGAAGTTGAAAAAGAGCTGGGTCAAATGGAAGATAATCTTCGTGAACGCATCACTTCTGTTGTCGATAAATATCAGTAACAGAATATGATTCTTCCTCTTGTGATTTCATCTTTGATGATTCAAATATATAGTTTTTTCGGTTTAAGATTAACTGTTATAACAGCTGGCACGAAATAAGCAAAAGCATGCAAATATTCTCCTCAGCGATGCATCACCTTTTAAAAGAATGTTTAATTCAGATAATTTAAAACCAACTTCACTATAAAATTTTACAATAGAGAATTATTAAAGAAAGATCTCACATAAAAAAAACAACAAGGATTGCCGGCAACATTATTAACATCGACCTCGATAATAATGAATTACCGCGCAATCCTTATTTTTTCCTAATTGATTCCCTGATTTATTTCCTCTGCATCCAGCTATATTCAGCAAAACCATCATTTCAGTTTAAGAAGCTTGCCGATCATGATTAACAAATGATTGTTTAAAGCCTACAAATACTTCTCCCAAACCGCACATCAACTCTAAAAACATGCCTACAATCATAAATCTCTGAATCATTTCGTTATCGAACTCATCCTTAGATCGTCGATGAGCTTTTTCTATTCTTCCAATCACTGATATAATCAAACATCGCTTTTATCATCGATTATTACGCTATTCCTCAAAGAGAGATGTTTATGAGATATTCTGATCAAAACCTTTCAGAACCATTGCCGTTTGAATCTCGTCAAAAAAATGATGATGATCGTTATCAAACTAAAATCACCTATGAAACAATTGGCTCAAAACAGCAAGAAAAACCGAGAAACCAACCTCCATCTCAAAATCGTTATATCGAAGAAGATATTCTCGATAGCTTAGGAAGTGCCTTTAATCGCGGCGTTGCCGGCGTTAAAGCAACTTTTGATCGAATGGTTGATCATGCTAAAGCATTTTTAACAGGCGTTGGCGCACAAATTGCCACATTTTTTATTCCTTCTAAAATCGATTTAACCACCGGGTTTACCTTTCTTACCACTTATCTCGGTTTTATTATGCTCTTTCCTTCCCGTCCTAATCGTTTTGCATTAGGCGTAGGAATCGCTGCCGGCATTGTCATGATTTTGAGCGGACTATGGCCACTTGCCGCAATAATCGGCGGTTTAGTTGCCGCTATTTCCGGCATTCGTGATACTCAAATTGGTAACAAAACTTTCTGGTTTACGATCCCTTTCTCACTATTATTGCTCGTTGGTAGCGTCGCAACACAAGCGGAGAGCATTATTGGAGTCATTCCCTCAATAACCCTTATCGCACTGCTGATGCTCACCTTATTTGGTATTTTTGCACCACAAAATATTCGCCGAAAATTAAGCTACTATTTTATGAGTGAATCCGAAAAAAACATATATCGAGAAGAAGAAAAAGAGCTACAAGAAACGTTAAAAGCATTGGAAGAAGCTAATCAAGCTAAAGCTAAAAGCGCACAGAAATATGCCCTTTTTGGTCGTCATATTGAGATTTTAGAAAAAATTGAACTTCAAGTGACAAAACTTCCCGATGATCTTTCGGATCAAGTGGTCGAAATCGGTATCTCCTCCGTTAAAATTATTAAAGCAATGGAGCGCGATCCTCGTGATGTCCTTGTTGGCGGACGTTTTTTAAATCGCTATTTACCACTTATTCAGGAAAACCTCACAAAATATATTACTGTTATTGAATATGCCCCACTCGAGAAACAGCAAGAGCTTCATATTGATGTCATGAAATCAATGTCAGCCTTACAACAAGCTTTCTCACAGCTCTCCTTAGAACTTGTGGAAAATGATCTGCATGATCTTAAAGTTGATATGAATGTCATTGATACTTTAGTGAGAAGTCAAGGGTTTGAGATTAAGAAGTAAGAAGCTAGAAATCAAAAACTAAGCGTAAAAATTAGGGGATATTTTTGTCAGATATCTCCTAAACGTTGTCTTTTCAACAACAACTAAATACTATTTCCTCACAGAATCCGCCAACTCCTCTGTATAAAACAGATAAATCGAAGGATCTTTCGGTAGGATTTTAACTTTCGCCGTTGCGCCTTTTAATTTATCAAGATCAATCGCATCTAATTCAATACGGCCCGATTCATAATAGTAAACCGCCTTTGAGAACATCGGTTGATACTCTGCTCTGGCAATCAGATAATCTCCACTGGGAATCACGGCAGTTACTTTCACGGAGAGTAATATTCCCTCATGCTCTAAACGAGATTTTTGCCGATCTTTTCTAATAGAACGATACACATTTCCGATCACGAAAATTGCGAAAAGTGATACCGCTATCCCATAAAAATAGAGAAAGGCTATACCGGCATATGCACCTTTATTATTTAATGTTGCACTTTTTAACGGCGCATCTTTCTGATAGTAAACGGGCAATATCTCACCAATGGTAAACTCCGTGCCATTATAATTTGCCGTATAAACAAACTCATATTGCGCACCATTTTGATCCGAAAAACGAACTAAAGCTTGTGACATATTTCGCTTATTATCGGCATTTAAAACTTCACCTTCAGTTTTAATACTCGTCACTTGCCATTTAATGTGTGAAACCAGAAGATCCGTACCTTTATAGAGCGCGTAAAACCCAGAAAAAAATCCTAACAACAACGCACCGCCATAGATCAATGCAATTCCTGAGCCAAAAATAGTACTGATGATTCCTAGCGTATTGGGAACCACATTAAAGGTATAACGATTAAATAATCGAACAAAAAGTGAATCTTTATTAAGTATCGGACTAAAAATTCTTAACAGGATGGCAATAATAAAAACAAGAACGATAAACTTCAATAGCATTGATTCACTCCTTTTACACTAACCTAGCAGCCAATTTTTATCGGGATCAATCTCCACCAAGTTTTTACCGCTACTGATTACTGCTTCCTCACCACCTTTCACTTCAAAACGATTAAAGTCAAAGAGCGTTGGATCCGCAAGCTGCGATGGCTTCACATTACGCATCGCTCTAAAAATAGAATCCATTCTGCCGGGATATTTGGCTTCCCATTCCGCTAACATCGACTTTGTCGTTTGCCGTTGTAAACCATCTTGAGAACCGCAAAGGTTACAAGGAATAATCGGAAACTGCTGCATTTCGGCATATTTAATCAGATCTTTCTCTTCACAATATGCTAGCGGACGAATCAAGATATTATCACCATCATCACTACGTAATTTTGGTGGCATCGCTTTCATTGTTCCGCCAAAAAACATATTCATAAAGAGCGTTTCGACCATATCATCACGATGATGACCGAGCGCAATTTTATTAAATCCATGATCTTTCGCATATTGATATAAAACACCGCGACGAAGACGAGAACAGAGGCTGCAGGTTGTTTTCCCTTCCGGAATTACGCGTTTTACCACAGAATAAGTATCTTGCTCAATAATCTCAAACGGTACGCCGATCGAGGTTAAATAGTTAGGGAGAATCTCTTCTGGAAAACTGGGCTGTTTCTGATCCAAATTCACGGCAAAAACCTCAAAATTCACCGGCGCTTTCTCTTTTAATTTCAATAAAAGATCTAACAGCGCATAAGAATCTTTGCCGCCAGAAAGGCAAACCATCACACGATCGCCCTCTTCGATCATCTCATAATCCATAATCGCACTACCAACTTGTCGGCGAAGGCGCTTCTCTAATTTTTTCTCAGAAACCGATAATGCCACTTGTTTATCTCCCAATCGTGCCATTTTAAAGATGGCGTATTGTATCATTCTTGCCGGTAATCAAAGTAATTCTTCCTAAATTTAATCGTTTCGGTTAAAAAATATATTACAACTGCTAGCACGAGATTGGTAAAGGCATGCAACCATTCTCCTCAGCTACTAATTAGTTTCAAAAAGAATTCTTAGCCGAGAATTTAAAACCGTTTTCACGATACTTCTGCTGCTGGCATGAAATTGGCAAAAGCATGCAATCATTCTCTTCAGCTACTAATCAGCTTAAAAAGAATTCTTAGCCGAAAACTTATAATCATTTTGGTTTAAAAAGCGCTTTTATAACTGCTGGTGCGGAATCGTTAAAAAGAGTGCAAGCATTCTCCCCAGCCGCTAATCAGCTTCAAAAGGAAATGTTAGTTCGGTAATTCAACACCGATTTCACTATAAAATGATTCGTTCTATGTTATTAAGTAGAAACTTCCCGCCTTTCCAAAGATTCCCCGCAATGCTTGCAAAAATAACGGGCTTTTCGAGATTGAATTCGATTATGACGAATCGCTGTTAGCTCGTGACTTTGACACAGACAATAGTAAGTGAATCGCTCATAATGCCGAGTAACACTATTTTCTGTATTAAAACAATGTGTTCTAGTTGCCGGCAACTGCATGATTTCCGTCATCATCATTTGCCATTCTCTGCCGTGAGGCTGAACTCGTCCATATAATGCAAATGTTAAAAGATGCGCATATTCATGAGGAATCACTTCTTTGATAAATAGATCGCTATTTTCTGCTAATAAAATCGGATTTAGACGAATTTCCCAACGCTGAAGATACGCGCTTCCGGCAGTTCTTCCCCGTTGATTGAAACTCACAATCGGATAATAATCCTCCTCGGCGACGTGATGACTGCTTGGCAATCCTAAAAAAGATTTTGCGCGTGACAAAAAAGAAGGTCGTTTAGCCATTTTTATAGAAGAATCTGCGGCATATTCGCGCTTTGCAACAAGCTCCACAGGCTGAGATTGTTGCAAATCTTGAAGTTGTGATTGAGCTTTTTGCTTTGACCCACTCATCGAATCCATCAAAGAACTCGTCTGATGATCCGAAAAATCCTGTAAATTTGATGATTGTCCTGATGAAGTTGATGGTAACGATGATCTTGATAATGGTAATGAAATTGCCATCATTGCTTCTTGTGTATGATATTTCGCGGCATTTGCTTTCAACATCAAGATTCGCTCTTGTAAATGCTGCATCGCATCGCGAGGAAGTTTATCCGACAATCGCTGCATTGCTATCGCTTCTACCGCAATGATTTTTTCAATGACCTGATACAAAAGCGCCTCTTTCGAAAAAGAGGCATCTTGTAATTTTTCTGCAGCTATGACGTGAATCACTTCCATCAAATTCAGATACCTTTAAGCATCCGTAAACTCTTTGGTTAACTCAAAAACGGTCAAAGATGCTTTCTCTTCTTTGCTATAAGACTTTCTAAACTGCCCATCTTTCAAGACAATTGTCCGATCGCCATAACGAATTGCATGTTCCATATTATGCGTAATCATCACACAAGTGAGATTTTGCTCACGAACAAGCTTATCAGCTAATGCCATTACGTGCTCAGCAATTTTAGGATCGAGCGCTGCCGTAATCTCATCTAATAATAAGATTTTCGATTCTGCAATAATCGACATCACCAAGCTTAAAGCCTGACGTTGACCACCTGAAAGATTGGTGACCATTTCATGTAAACGATTTTCTAGATTCATTTCAAGAAGGGATAATTTCTCCTTAAAAAGTGATCTACGTCGATCATTATTAAAAAGACGAAAAGCGCGCTTTTGCCCACGCTTATAAGAAAATGCCATATTTTCCAGAATCGACATATTCTCCATCGTTCCCACTCTTGGGTCTTGCATCACAATCGACACAAGATTCGCACGCTCTTGCTGGGACTTTTTCGTCACATCCACACCATCAATGACAATGCGACCTTTTTCTGGCTTCATAAATCCTGAAATCGTATTAAATACGGTGGATTTTCCAGCACCATTGCCACCAATAATAACCAAAAACTCGCCTTTCGCAACTTCGAGATCAAGTCCTTCTAAAATCGTTCTTTCAAGCTGCGTACCTTTACCAACAACGAGCTTAATATCTTCTAATTTCAACATGGGATTTAGCATTTTTTGCGTCCTCCCGGCATTGCCATAATGATGATAATCAAAAGTCCGGCAATCAGATTGAAGTCATAGCTCTTTAAGTTCAAGAACTCCGCATGAAGCGCCAAGCTTGTGACGATACGATAGACAATGGAACCGACAATACAGCTTAAAAGCTTAATCCAGATCGAACGAAATGGGAGGATTCTTTCCCCAATAATCACCGCGGCAAAGCCGGCAATAATCGTGCCAATTCCGGCAGAGATATCTGTAAAGCCTTGCTGCTGACTAAAGAGCGCACCGCCCATTGCGATGAGTGCATTGCCCATTGCAACGCCGAGGATCACCATCCACTTTACATTCACGCCGCCATTCATACAGAGACGTTTATTCTGCCCAACAGCACGAATAGATAGACCAATATCGGTATTTAGTAAGAAACTAAATGCAGCGATTAAGATGATGGCAATGCCACCGAGCACCACAAGATTATTCGTCACAAAGATCGTCGGCGACATCAAGAGCGAAATATTCGGTGTTCCTTGCATCACGTGTAAGTTAATCGAATAGAGCATAAATGCGACTAAAATCCCCGCTAGAAGATCCGTCACTTTAAAGAAGCTATTTAAAATCCCCGTTAAAGCACCGGCAAGTGCACCACCAATCAATGCAAAAACAAGCGATAGAAAAGGATCCACGCCTGCTTTGATTAAAATAGAAGAGATGGCAGCTCCTAATACGAAGCTACCATCACAGGTTAAATCCGGAAAGTCGATAATTCTAAATGTAAGGTAAATCCCCATCCCGACAATTCCATAAATGAGCCCGAGTTCCAGGCTCATCACTAATTCACTTAAACTCATCCTAACCCTTAGTCTTTATTTACCACTTCTGCTTTTCCATCTTTAATAAAGACAGCTGCTTCCTCGATCACCTCATTTGGAAGCGTTAATCCGAGTTTATTGGCGGTATCCATGTTAATAACGAGCTCCATTTTATCAGGAAAACCCACAGGAATCGCGTTAATATCTTCACCGTTTAAAATACGCGCAATCATATCAGCAGTATCAATCCCTAGTTGATATTGATTAGGACCTAAAGCCGCTAAAGGACCAAATTCTACCGCATCAGTATCTGCTACAAATACTGGTTTTTTCTCTTTAGTAGCAGCCGTTACAATACTTTCTAATGCCGCAAGTGCGGTATTATCACCGTAGATAAAGATTGCATCCGTTTGATTCGCTAAACGCGTTGCCGCTTGTGGAACATCCGCTGTACGATTCACTGATTGAGTCACCACTTCTAAACCAAAATTAGGCGCTGCTTTTTCTAAATCTTTCAATTGCGTAATGGAGTTTGCATCACCAGGATTATAGATAAAACCAATTTTGGTCATTCCCGGCAATACTTTTTTGAACATTTCTAATTGTGGTGAAACATCCACGTAATTCGACATTCCTGTCACGTTTGTATTGGAATCTTCCAGAGATTTCACTAAACTTGCACTCATTGGATCCGTAATTGAACTGAAAACCATTTTAGTTTTACCTTCCAGCGCTGCTTTTACTAAGCTTTGCGCTGAAGGCGTACCAATACCTACGGTAACATCTGCATTTTGTGCCACAAATTTTGTGGAAATTTGCGCCGCTAACGCCACGTTTGCTTGTGCGGATTCCACCACAAAATCAAGATTCTCACCTTCGACAAATCCGCGATCTTTAAGACCATCACGAATACCTTTCGCTGTCATATCAAGTGCAGGATGCTCTACGATCTGATTGACATAAACTTTTTTCACATCAGCCGCTAATGAGACACTGCTTGCAAGCGCTGCACTTAATACTACTGCTAATAACTTTTTCATGATTGCTCCTAAAGCGTAAAATATCATCTGAAAACAGTTTTGTTATTTTATTAAACTGTCTTACTGTGGTGATACACTATTACGATCCAACATTCTTGTCAACATTCTCATGATAATTTTCTCTATACGTTTTTTATGCCTATGAGATGAATCATTCAAAACCCTATCTTGTCGCGTGAGATATCACGGTAAAATCTTTTTAAAACAGATAGTAAAACCACTCTTAAGTCGTCTAAGTACAAATAACTTTAAGGCTGATTTACGGCTGGAGAGAATGCTTGCATACTTTTATTAACTGCACGCCAGCGGTTATTACCAATATTCTTAAATTACAACCCATGATTCTCAGAGTTTTGATAAAGCGCTTTATCAAAAAAGGTAAAGCAATTAAAAATTGAAAATTGAAAAGATCCTCAATATCGGCGCATCAACTATGACAAACGCATCTCTCGTTCTATCCGATATCCTGCAAGCCTATTTGCAGCAACAATCCTATCTTCAAAAGAGATTAATCTCCTCAAAAATTTCATATGCTATCTTAATAGGCTATCAAATCATGTCTCTAAAAAGGCAATAAAAAACGCCGGCATCACAATGTCTGCCGGCGTTTTATATTTCTTTCTGTTCTATTTTACTGTCGATCCATCTTCAATCCATTTCACAATTGCAGATCCTACAATTGAAAAAATAGCCGGAGGTTCATAAAGTCTAAATCTTCTCTTTAGGATCCATTCTTGAAAGCACTAAACGATATCCATGATTTTGCTCTTCATTAATGAAGCGCGAAACACGACCAATCGTCGTTAAACTCGCGGATGTTAACGCATGAATCTCTCGATAGGAAAGATCACCGCGTTCTAACAACTGACAAACTTTCCAACGCTCAATCATCGAGCTAAGCTCCTTAGGCGTTAATAGATCTTTGAGAAACAACATCATCTCTTTCTCATTTTCGATCTTTAAAAAGGCTTTGCAGAGTGATTTCTCAAAATCAATCTCATCTAATCGTTGTTCTAAAGCTGAAAGATGCTCTTTATTACTCATTGTTATCCTTCTCTTCTCGCTAAATTAAGTTAATCAATATCAAAGCACATTTCGAGAAAAAAAGCGCTCAATTTTATTGAACGCTCTCTTTTCTGTTATCAAATCTTGCTATTAGAAAATATTTAATAGCAAAACTTAAAATAGATTTATGACAAATCCACCAAGACTATTTCTCACTCTTTCGCCATTTTTTCCACTTGAGAATCATGCGCTTGGTTTTCTTTTGATGTTTGTGTCAGTTTTATCACTCTATCATCTTCAACCGCATGTGTTGCGTAATAGAGTGCTTGTTCTAATTCGCTATTATATTGTTTCACCTGTTCTACCGTCCAGCTAAAATAACGTGCCATAAACTTCACAACCGCAACATGCTGAGATTTAACCAATTCTATATCAAAATAGAGCGCACTTGTCCGGCGAATCAAGAGATCGCATGGTGTCATCACACTTTCATGTTCTAAGCCATAAACAAGCTGAACATAGAGCAGTAATGATAATCCTTGCATCACATCTGGACTGGCTTTTGCAGCAATATCAAAGAGCTGATCGACATTAGAACCATAGATCATCGCAAGTTTACGCGCTTCTGCTTCGGTCAAATTTGCCTCAATGCCTTTCGCAACCGCCGATTCCACAAAACTTGCAAAAAGTGTGCTTCCGCCAACATCACCGCCAGAAAAAGGTAAATGCATTGTTTGGCTTGCTGAAAATTTCTGCCCTTTTTCGATTTTCAAACGGCTCATCACTTCATCGACCACCGCTTCTGCTAACTCTCGATATCCTGTTAATTTCCCTGTTGTCACGTTCATCATGCCATTTGACGAAGTTTCAATCAGTTGTTTTTTCGCTTTAGGATTTGATTTATCTTTCACCACGGGTGAAATGCCGGCCCATGAAGATTCGATCATTTCTGCGGTCACATTCAGTGCCGGGAACATCTCTTGAATCGCCGCTAATAGATAATGTTGATCCGTAATAGAGACTGTTGGCGTTTCTCGTTTTCCATCATAAACCGTACTGCTCACTCCCACATACGTTTTACCATCACGAGGAATCGCAAATACCATCTTTTTATCTTCGCTGGTATCAAAATATACGGCTTCTTTCAGCGGAAAATCCTTCTGATCGAAAACTAAATGCGCCCCTTTAATCAACATCACGGAGAGCTCTTGTGGCTTTTCCTCATCAAGATCAAACCGCCATGCACCGGCGGCATTTAAGATAATAGAACCTTCCACGATATAAGTATTATTGGTCGGCTCATCTTGAATAACCACCGCTTCCACAAATCCTCGATGATCTCGATTAAATCCGGTGACATTACTATAATTTAGACAATCCGCCCCTAATTCCACCGCTTTTTTGATAATTTCCAAGGTCATTCGGGCATCATCAGCACGATATTCCACATATTCGCTGGCACCACGAAGCCCATCAGTTTTCAATGATGGCACTCTTGCTAAAGTTTCTCTGCTATTAAGCATCTTCCGGCGTTCATCATCTTTTACATCTGCTAAATAATCATAGAATTTCAATCCAATTGAAGTCGTAAAACGACCTAACGATCCCCCTTTATGAATTGGCAACAACATCTTTTCTCGCATCATCACATGAGGTCCATTTTCATATGCTATCGAGCGCTCTTTACCACTTTTTGCAACCGTTTTTAATTGAAACTTTTGCAGATAACGCAATCCACCATGAATCATCTTCGTCGAGCGGCTACTTGCACCAAAGGCAAAATCTTTCTTCTCTAAGAGCGCTACCTTCATACCACGGCTCACTGCATCAAGCGCAATGCCGGCACCGGTAATTCCGCCACCGATAATCACTAAATCGTAATGGGTTTGTTTAAAAGATTGGAAGACTTTCCGGCGATTCAATGACGCAAGACTCATGAGGACTCCTTAGATATAGCGATGTTTATTTCACAATGCCGACTATTTTAAAAGATTCTGTCTTATCTGTCCTGTATGGATATCAAGTCTTTCTGCATTTATCCCAAAAAAGATAAATTAGATGAATAAAATAGACTAAATGAATAAAATAGATTAGATAAAAACTCGCTACGACAAGAACATCACCAATGAAAGAAGATAGGTTTTCTCAACTATCACCATCAACTTCAATCAATCATTAACACAAATCCAATTAAAACAGATGCCATTCTTAAGCCCCTTTCGCTATTACTGCTACGCAAGATTGTTAAAATCTTGCAAATATTCTCCCCAGCCACGAATCAGCCATAAAAAATAAAACTGATTAAATCTCATTCCTACAAACATTTAATCGCTAACAACGCTATTTCTCCGTCAGATAAGCCACAAAATCACCGGTAAAACTTGTTGTTACAACATCCCCCACCATCACTTGGGTCTGAATTTCTAAACGACCTTTGCCAAATTTATGAAACATCTTTTCAAATTTCGCCCACGCTTTATCATCAACGCCGCGGCAAATGGCAATCGCATCTTCATTCATTGGCTTAGGATATTGAATATTTGCTTGCTGAATCACAATATGGAGATTCTTCTCATGTCCTAACGCTTTAAGCTTTAAATGCAACCAACTCCAACCCACCAATAATGCCGAAGTATAAAGACTACCGCCGAACCCTGTATACATATGATTTCGATTATTTTCGAGCGGCACATGCAATTTTAACGTACTGTTTTCCCAGCGAATCGGCACAACACCCAATGATGCACTAATCGGGATCTCTCTCGGTAACCATTCACCTAAATAAGCACATACTGCTGCGGAATCATTCTGATTAAGCGACATCTTCTCTCTCCATTGATTGTGTTAAATTCATCATGTTATAGGGCTTCTAAATGCGATTATTCAATTATATCTCTTCAATATTATACAAATTTGATAATAAAGCGCTCTCAATGATCACGCTTAACTACAACAAATGACAATAACTCTCCATACTCCATAATTTATCGCTTAAATTGGTAAGCGAGTCGCAATCATTCAGTCCTATAAATGACAATCGAATATAGATTCACTTACCGATGATTTCAAGCTTCTCACACCTTTATAAAAGGTTTTAATAAAGACCTTTTTAGCTTTACTTATCGCTCTTATTAATAAAAACCATAAGATTTTCGGCTCTAATTGTGGTTAAATTAACTCATCGAAAGTCAGCAACAAAACCGAAGCTCACAACGCTTCCAGCTTTCTTGCCAATCTTTCTAATCATATTCAAAATATATAACAATCATCTCAGCGAAATGATTATGATACAGTCTAAATTCAGAGATTATGTCGTTAGATGATTTAAAATTTAAATGCAACAATCATACATTCGCCGCGGACATCAAGTTCAAGGCAAAATATCAGTAAGGAGATATTATTATGGCTATTGAAACAATCAAAGGTATGTTACCTGCTTATGCAAAAGATATGCGTCTTAACTTCTCAACCGTATTAACAGAAGCGGGTGCGCCGGGCCTTACAGAGAAACAAATCGCGGCAATCGCAGTATCTGTTGCGCTTAGCACAAAATGCCAAGTACTCGTTGAACAGATGGAAAAATTCGCACAAGACTTCTTAACCGAAGAAGAGTACCAAGGTGCACAAATCGCAACAAGCATCATGAGCATGAACAATATCTACTATCGTTTCACACACTTAGTATCTAACGATGAGTACACAAAATTACCAGCACGTCTTCGTATGAACCAAATGGCAAACCCAGGTCTTGATAAAACAACATTTGAGCTTGCATCAATCGCTGTTTCAGCAGTGAATGGTTGTGGGATGTGTGTAGATTCGCACGAGAAAAACCTTCGTGATCTTGGTGTTTCTTCACAAGGTATCCAATCAGCAGTTCGTATCGCTGCGGTACTCTTCTCAGTAAGTGTGTCGCTTGCAAACTAGTTCAGGTCTGTCACATTTTATCAAGCAGCTCCATCTGATCTAAAAATGTGGCAAATGCTGGATCCATTGAAATTTTGATGATTTCATAACAGTGTCCTTAAGCACTGGAAATCCTTTCCCCTTTAAGGGTTTCTAAGTACTTATTTTCTCCCTACGGAACCAAATTCCTTAGGGAGTTTTTTTGCCTAGAAGATTTCTGAATAAAGCGAATGAATCCGATATACTAACTGACGATAAAGACTCAAAACGCCTTATTGTGAGTGATTTTCAAATCGCAAATATCTACACGATCTCAAGGAAGATCAGACAATAAGAGAGCAATAAAATTGTAAGAGGATAGAAGATGTTAAATTATTGGCAAACTGTCGGAGAAAATGCACGTCGTGCTTCCGAGAAATTACGCCTTGCTGATTCTGGGAAGAAAAATGCGCTCCTCGAAGCGCTCTATCAGGAAATTCTAGCGCATCAAGATGCCATTAAAATCGAAAATGCGAAAGACTTAGAAAATGCAAAATCGAAAGATTTTGATGCTGCATTTATTGATCGCTTAGCACTCACTAATGCGCGTATTTTAGATATGGCAAATGGTGTGAAAGAGATGATTCTCCTTCCTGACCCCATTGGCGAAATGACCGATATCAAAACGCGCCCATCGGGCATTCAAGTCGGGAAAATGCGAGTGCCTTTAGGGGTTATTGCCATTATTTATGAGTCTCGCCCCAATGTTACAATTGATGCCGCAGCGCTCTGCTTAAAATCAGGGAATGCCGCCGTATTACGTGGGGGAAGTGAAGCTTTTTACACCAACCAATATCTTGCAAAACTACTTGCGAATGCGCTCGAAAAAGTAGATTTACCAGCAGATGCGGTACAAATCATCAATACTACAGATCGTGAAATTGTCGATCTCATGGTAACCTCACCACAATATATTGATGTTGTCATTCCTCGCGGTGGTAAATCGCTTGTGGAGAGAATTAACCATCAAGCAACCGTGCCTGTGATTAAACATTTAGATGGTGTTTGCCATACTTATGTCGATATTGATGCCGACCTCAATAAAGCGTATCACGTTGTTGATAATGCTAAAACCCAGCGTTATGCACCTTGCAATACTATGGAAACCTTACTTCTTCACGAAAAGATCTTAAAGGATTTCTTACCAGAAATGGCAACGATTCTAGTGGAAAAAGGGGTGGAAATTCGGGCTTGTGAAACCACGCTTGCAATCTTAAAAGCGGAGAATATTCCGGCAATTATTGCTTCAGAAGAAGATTGGCATGCTGAATACTTAGCACCGATTCTTGCGGTGAAAGCCGTTAAAGATATGGATTCTGCCATCGATCATATTAATCATTATGGATCCCATCATACAGATGTCATCTTGACTGAAAACTACTCTAAAGCAACACACTTCTTAAGAGCTGTGGATTCTGCTTGCGTCATGATTAACGCATCATCTCGCTTTTGTGATGGTTTTGAATTTGGATTAGGCGCTGAAATTGGTATCTCCACAGATAAACTTCATGTTCGTGGTCCTGTGGGATTAGAAGGCTTAACTTCCCAAAAATATATCGTTCTTGGTCATGGCGAAGGACGACAATAAACAACATTTCTAAAAATCACAGGGATCATGCTTCTTGTGATCCCTTGATATATCAAGAAACATTCCGGCATGTTGTCATTTTTAAAGCTATAATATGCCACTTTTTTAAAAAACTGATAAAATAGCATGGTATTTTGACTAGGAGTTAATAACATGACAGAAAAAGCAACACTTGAGAAAATCCATAGCCAAGTAACCGAGAATCCAGTAGTGATCTACATGAAAGGTAGCCCACAATTTCCAATGTGCGGATTCTCAAGCAGAGCTGCTCAAGCGCTTGCCGATACAGGCCTTCCTTTCTCATTCGTAAACGTAATGGACGATTCACTCATTTTTGAACATCTTCCAAAATATGCTGATTGGCCAACATTCCCACAAATCTATATCGGTGGCGAACTCATTGGCGGTTGTGACATCGTTTTAGAACTTGCAGAACGCAATAGCCTAAAACAGATGATGAATGATGCGATTGAAAATCAAGCATAATCAGAGAAACAGATAAATTATCATTCATTACAAAAGGCCCATCTTATATGGGTCTTTTGCTAACAAGGAGTCCTACAAATGAATGTCTTTGAGATAAAACACCCTCTCGTTGCTCACAAAATTGGTAAAATGAGAAAAGCTGAAATCTCTA
>Ga0079226_10000265_pt1 | contig 34996 bp, 28 predicted proteins | sample Poulit2014_FD_76345 | JGI IMG/M metagenome (GOLD analysis project Ga0079226, IMG submission 76345) | Agricultural soil microbial communities from Georgia to study Nitrogen management - Poultry litter 2014 | ecosystem: Environmental > Terrestrial > Soil > Agricultural land | place: USA: Georgia...
AATTTCTAATATAAGTCAGGGTGGTGGGGTTATTTCAGCCAAAAAATTCGTGAAAATAAAATACTCTGAAAGATGGGAAGAGATTTATAATGAGATTAAGAAAATTGCGGAGATCCTCCCTGGAAAAATTGAACAAAATCTAAATAATGAATTCATGAATTTTGGATTTGATATAGGTATGGACAATCAAGGACACTTATATTTATTTGAAGTAAATGAATATCCATTGGTAACTCCCGCTATATCACAAATCACTTTACTCAGATCAGGTTATTATAAATATAAATTAAAAAATAAAAAGAATTATAAATAATAATAATTGTCTAATAGAGACCTTCTAATAAGTGGGTTCAACAATACAACTTGTTGATTGCTATTTTTGCAGTATAAAAACATTTTGGTTTTACATATATAAAATACGTCTTAAACCAAAATGTTTTTACGTTTTGATAATTTGAAAATTTAATTTTAATTTGATAAACCATCCAATAAATATTGATAATACTTCGTTCTAAAATCTACGACTTCGGCTAATAAAGGAGATGTAATAGGGGCACCATTTATCTCGTATAAATATAAACTTTTGTCCTTGTCTATTCCAACATCCATTCCCAAAGACATAACTTTTGTTTTTCTTAAATTCTCATATTTATATGGTAGTGTCGAACCAATTTGTTCTAATTTATTATAAATAACTTTCCAGTCTTTACCGAAATTTGATTCCAAAAATGTCTTTGGATCGCTAATTCCTCCGCCTTGGCTAATATTTGATACAACTTTTTGACCAATTCCAACCCTAATATATATTTTAGCAATTTCCCATTTCCCTTTACGGTTCTTCTCAACATGAATTCTACAATCATACGGGTCATTATAAATTGAAAGTGAATTAATATATTTTTGAATAATATAATTTTTACCTATAATATTATTTTTAATGAAATTTTTAAGTTTACGTTTTGTATATATCTTTTCAGACTTTTGATAACCAATAATATATTTCCGACCCTTTTTCCTTATCTTATAAACACCTCGTCCTTTTCACTCCTGACGGGCTTCAAAACAACAATTTTATGTTGTTTTAAAAAAATACCTAAATCAGTGAAAGATTGAACTTTTTTAGTTGGTATTACTAAGTCGGAATAATTCGGGTCCTTCTTTAACTCGACTTGTAATCTTTCTTTATTTATTCTGTTCATTCTATTATCAGTTAACAAAACATTCGCTCTTAAATAATCAATAACTTTTTTATTACGGCGTTTAAAACAATATGGTGAAATATCTATTATAGGGGGTATTTCCATGACAACTTCATGCCAGTCATCGTTTACTAAAATTTGTCCATTTACTTTTCCTGCATTTATGTCAATATCTTTCGGCCTCATATAAACGATTTCAGTATTATAATATTTAGAAATCTTTGCTGTCAATTCTACTAATCTATTCGGTTGCGCTGAGTTTCTCATAAATCCTACTGTTTTCATAATTTTCAACTCCATAAGTTTCCAGTTTTGGAATTAAGCACTTCTATTCATATGAATTTAACCATTTCAATTTTGAATAAATTATATCATAAAATTAAAATTTATTTAATCAAAATTTCTAAAATTTATTCATTTCATTTTAATTTCTTTATCACCAAGTATCAAATAGTTTAAGGTAGTATCTTCTATTGAATTATATTCCTTTCTTTTAACAAAAAAGAAAATTAACCCCAAAACTATCCATATTAACAAGGCAATTCTCGATTCAACCCCTAGAAACGCAGGTGATCCTGGAATAATTAATAAAAGAATAAATATGAAGCTTGCTATAATACCCAATAATGAAATAAATTTCTTTATCGGCGATACAACTTGTTTTAAAGGATCTACTACCTCATTCTCTGACCATTGGAATAGATAATATGAGGTGTATGCTGTATATAGGTAAGCTATCGATACACCCATTGAAGACATATCAACCACCCAAACTAATGCTTCTCGTCCAAACCAAGGTGCAAATGCCGAAATTAAAACGGTAAATAAAATCGCATTATATGGAGTATTGTATTTGGGATGGAGCTTGCCAAAAACCTTCGGCAAAATATGAGCCTGGGACATTGCGAACAATAATCGACTACTCGCCAATATAAAACCATTCAGGCCCGTAAAAACACCCATTAATAGCGCGATAACAAGTATTAATAATCCAGGTATTCCCAATAGATCTTGAATCACATGACCTGTTCCCCATAAATGTCCTTCCGTCACTAGGCTTTCCCAAGGAGCAGCTATAGAAGTCGTGAATATCATAAGATTATAAATCCCCGCAGCAAAAACGAGTGCTAATATGATTAACATAAAAGCTTTACGAGCTGGGAAATTAAATTCCTCAGCAGCTTGCGGGACAGCGTCGAAACCAACATAAGCCCATGGGGCAATAGCGACTATTGATATAATAGCTACAAATGCAGTTCGATCAGACGGAAAATAAGGTTGAATATGTTGTATATTAGACTCAGGATGAAAACCAACCATTAGCGTTAATACGATAACTCCTAGAACCATTAAAATCGCAAAAATAAATTGTGTTTTACCTGATAAGCTAGTTCCTTTAATATTTAAATAACCAAATATGATCAAGGCCAAGCTCGAAATTATTATCTCTGTACCATATACATCCCAGCCCGCTATTGTGTACATATGCATGTTTTCTACTAAACTTGGAAATACATATTTAAATAACAGGGCGATTGCTGATGCATTTAAGGCTACGATACTAATATAACCCAATGTTAAAAACCATCCAGTTATAAAAGCATGAGTTCTTCCTAAACTTATATACGAATAGGCAAACTCACCACCTGATACTGGGAAACTTTTAATTAGAAAGCCATAGCTAACTGCTATAACCATCATTAATAATGCACCTATTGAAAATCCTATTATTACACCTAGTGGTCCAGCCTCCGCCATCCAATTTACAGGTTGAACGAAGGCTCCCCAACCAATAGCAGAACCTAAAGCTATAGCCCATACCCATTGAGGTTTTAAAGTTTTACTTAATTGTTTTCTTTTCCCCATTAAGTTCACCTATCTTTTATACAGTCTATAAAAAGTTAAAATACATTTTAAAAACTGAAAGTTATTTTTTTCTAAATAATGAAGTGTATTTCCATGATTTACTATCCTTCATTCTATTAATCTCATTCTTTAATATATTAATTTCATTTTGCAATAATCTATTTTCATTTTGAAGAATTTTATTTTCGTTTCTTAATTCTTTCCCAACGTTAATTTGATTAATAAGTTCAAAACCAATTTTTACTGGACCTTCATATTCGTTTTCTTGGAGTGAATCAATGTTGATAAGTGTGCTTAGATAATTTATCAGATTTTTTAAGTTGTGTTTCAAGCCTGCTATATATAAGACGAGTTCTTTTGTACTATGTACAATCACTTCACCACTTATATTTAAACCTCTCATTTGTCTTTTTATGTTGTTCAGGAATTTTCTAGAATTGAATTTATTTCCTTCTATATTCAATCTTAATTTTTCAAATCTTTCATTCGGTAATGATGGTAATTGAACTTCACTTACCTTAAAATTTAAAAAGCTACTTTTCACCGGTTCAAAATCATAGTAATATAATTTATTTGGTGTCTCCTTATATCTAGTTTTTGGAAAGTAGTAATCAAATATAATTCTTGGTATATCAATAGCCTCTCCTTCCAATGGAAACAGATGATTACCTATTTGTGGCTTTGCATTCACCTCATTTATAATACATTCATCTGTATCCGTATTAACTAGCATATCTACTCCACCGTATCTGAGTCCTGGAATTGCTTTAACAGCCTGTACAGCGGCCTCCTTTAGATGGGGTGATAAAGTATCCGTTATATTTACCGCATCCCTTTGTCCAAAAAACTCACCATTTCTACGAAGATACACTCGTTCATTTTCCTTTGGTACATAGGCGGTAGATTTATTTCCTTCCTTTAGGAAATTTATCATATCTTTATCAATTTTGATTAAACTTCCTTTTAAAAATGGACTTACTCTTCTTTCCCTGTTTTTCAGTCGTAATAACTCCCTTATAGAGTTTTTTCCATCACCAATTACACTCTGTGCCCTTCTATGGAATGCTCCAATCACGTTACCATCCAACACTACAATTCTATAATCTTCCCCTTCAAAGAAATGTTCGACAATTACAGACCTTCTATTCCTTTTATTCCTTAATTCAATTAATAGTTCCCCCAACTTCTTTCGGGATTTAATGTTTGTTGTAACACCTAACCCTCCCCCACCATCGATCGGTTTTAATACAAGTGGGTATCCTATCTCATCCGCATATTTTAATATTTCATCGTTTGTAACTTCAGATGTAAATGCTTTTCCAATTGGCATAGGGACGGCTGCTTTTCTTAAGTATTTATTCGTTTCACCTTTATTACGGCAAATTGATACAGTCTTAGGGTCTGAAACGTCCCCCATAGAACCATCAAACAAATGTTGATTAATTCCATCACTTACAATATATGATATTCCATTAAAATATCTTCTAGTTGGCTTTAACTTAAATGTAACTTCCAAACCTCTACGCCAAGCTTCTAAAGACATTGCATACAGACAAGTAGTAAAACCGTATGCTGATTCTGGTATCATATTTTTATATTTTGGTAACCAGGAACTTTTGTACAAGCGTCCTTCACTTCCTTCTTGTGCATTTTAATATTCATTTTATATACTTTCACTTTACATAGACTACTTCAATTAAAATTTTATATATTGTATTGGGACTTGTATTTTTCAATATGATCAATCTCATTTTGAAATATAATCTTAGTTAATTTTGCAAACTGATTTAAATTCCCTGATGTATAAAACTTATGTTCTGATCTTTTAGTAGTGATATTGCTTTCCAATAAATCCAATACATCAAGCAACTTACTTGTCTCTTTTGCTGTTTCCTCGGCGGATGAAACAACTCTAATTCGATTACCAAATAAGTTTTGAATTGATTCTTTAATAATTGGATAGTGCGTACAGCCAAGTATCAAAGTATCAATATTAGTATATTTATAAGATTTCAATGCTTTAGAAACTGTATCCTGCACCTGTTTTCCTTTTATAATTCCACTCTCTATCATCGGTACAAAAGTAGGGCATGCTAATGGATAAACATTTACTGATGGATCTATCTCAGTTAATGCTTTAACATAGGCTCCACTATTGATTGTCCCTTCTGTTCCGATTATTCCTATATTTTTATTTTTGGTAGTTTTTATTGCTGCTCTTGCTCCCGGTTTAATTACTCCAATTACAGGGATAGACAAGACACGTTTTAGCTCTTTATAAACATAGGCTGTTGCAGTATTACAAGCAATGATTAAACATTTTATAATCTTTGTTTTTAAAAATTTAACTACTCCAAAAACGTAATGTTGAACTTCCTCTCTCGATTTAGAACCATAAGGAGAACGCAAAGTATCTCCAAAATATATAAACTTTTCTCGGGGTAGTTGTCTTACAAGTTCATTTAACACTGTTAGTCCACCTACACCCGAATCAATTACACCAATCGCTCTTTGCATACCTTGCTATCTCCTTACTAAACACAATTTATTATTTCATCTTCCTTACAATTTGACGTAATGGATGGGTGAGCTTCCATGATTTACTTGAATGTATACTATAAAGTTCGTTTTCAAATTTATTAATTTCTATTTTGTTACTTTCATTCTGTTCCTTTAATTTTTTATTTTCTCTTTTTAATCTTCTATTTTGCCTAATTAATTGTCTTAAATTATATTCTCCACTTCGACGATAACCTTCATTTGCTATCTCCTTACTTACATGACTTAAAACTTCTTCCGTTAAATCTCCAAAAATAGGCCTTTGTGAAGCAAGCTGATATCGCCAAGTAGTTCCTCTGAAGTTAGGTTCAATAAACACTGGTTGTCCATCATGACCAACCGCAATGTCCCACGAAACATAATCATGATGCAAAATATTTTTATGAAGTTCCTCAACGAATTGTTTAAAATATTTATAATTAGGTATCTGAATCTCATTATCTTTAAATGAAAAGTTAGTGGTTGGATGATTTGAATGAACAAAACAATGGGTATCCAATCCATACTTACCTAAATACCCCTCTTCGTTCACACTTACACTTACACCACCGTGTATTGCATGATCTTTAACATTGTTTCCGCCACCGAATCGTGCATAGGTTAGAAGATGTTTGATTCTACCCTTCCATCTAAAAGTAACCATTCTTAATGTGTTTACTGATGCAGGATGCGGCTCAGCCATGAGTGGATGCTGTTCTATTACCGTTTGTACAATAAAGTTATGTCCTAATGCTTTTTCTAAATCTAGAATTGAAACATTTTTATCATCATAATAGATTTTACCTTGTCTATGATATATCTTCCCTATTCCACGTCCATTATCTGTATTACTAGGCTTTATGATTAAATCTTCTTTCATATTAATTATTATTTTCTCTGCTGCTTCTCGATCAATATCTTTATTATCTGTATTAAAATAATTACCATGAACCCTTTTAATTATTATTTCAGGCCGGTTTTTTGTATCTACTAACTTATCATAAAGGTTCTTGTCACTATAACCAGATCTAATGGGCATATCATTAAAGTATGGTATTACTTCATTCCACATTTCATAATTAGGCATTACTCTAACGTCTTTAATACCAAGTAAGTTTGCAAATGCTAGGTGATTTATAGGTATAATGCTTTTATTATAATATTCATTCCAATAGCTTTGGACTTCATCTAAATAATCAAAATCAATATTCTTTAGTAAATTGGCTTTTTGAAAACGTTTATATGCTTTTGAACTTGTATCAATCCGGTATTCTTTTAATCTATTTTTCTCTCTCATAACCTTACCCTTCCTTTATTTAATTCATTTCGAATAATCATAATATTTAAATCACTATAATGATGGCTCACGAAAAAATGTTTGTCGAGTTAAACCACTCTCTGCAATACACAAGCTAAGAGTTCGAATGAACAATCAGTCACTTAAACATAGAGAAGTCTTTATGACAACACTAGTATCATTTCATCATGTTATCATGAAGTAAGAATAAGTGAACCATACCCAACTATTCAAATATATTGAAGTTTGTACAACTGCAAGAAGGTTTATGGTAGTATAGGTTACAAAATACAGCAAATGATGAAAACTAATACACTTGTGTTGTATGATGCAAAGTTACTTCCATTTAAACGACAATAGGTGGAGAGGCGAGCGTGATATCCTTCTAGGCAAACCAGCATAGTTTTAAGTATATTAGCTTCATAAGCTTATCAAGTCATACGCGCGGAGGTCCTATGTCAAGCTTGTACAGTTAATTCAATAGTTTTGTTATTGCATTTTACTATTTCTTGCTTTTTACTTGATGTTAATACAAAGAGCCTTTTGGTATTTGTCGGTCGGCACACATTTCCAATACTAAGTATATATGAGCGTTGTGACAAATCACATCTTTCATCCCATAATTGGGACAGCTTAAATTAAGGTACCATTCATTATTTGAAACTTTCGGATATGCAATATTTAACAACTCATTCTTCTCTAAAGAATAATTCTCTTTTTCTTCAAAGGAACCAGATTTAGTTGTTGTATCACCCGGTGACGATCTATTATATATGGATTTAATCATATTTTTAATAATTTCTTGCCGTAGTTTTTCGCCGTATAGTACCCCATTTATTTTTTAATACTGTTGTGAAAGTCTTATTGTTTGTATTGGATCTTTTAATTTATCTAACTTGGTTTAATCCATTCCCATTCTGTTTGTTTATTTCCCCCTTTTTTCATTAGGAGTATCTTATTTTTGATAAATTTGATTATCTATTAAATATTTATAATATTGTGTTCTAAGATCCACCGCTTCCGCTCTCAAGGCTGCGGTTGCAGGTGCTCCATTTGCTTCAAACACATAGATTTCACCACTGTGATCAATTCCCACATCGATACCTAATGTCATGATATCTGTTCCCCTGAGCTGTTCAAATTTTCGTGGAAATACATTTCTTAAATTTAGTAGCTTTTGATATATTCCTTTCCACTTATCAGGGTAATTTGCTTTTAAAAATCCTTTAGGTTCTGCCATAGCACCACCTTGATTCATATTTGATATTACCTTTTGTCCTATACCTATTCTGACATATATTTTCGCAATTACCCACTTACCATAACCATTCTTTTCAAAATGAACTCTACAATCAAACGGATCTCCATTTAACGCTCGTGAGGATATATATTTCTGAATAATATAGTTACTGTTAATTTTATTTTGGAAGAACTTTTTTAACTTGCGTCGTGGTACAATATATTCCTCCTTGTTATGTCCAATTATATATCGCCGACCTTTTTTACTAATAATATAAATACCTTTACCTCTTTCTCCTGATATCGGCTTCATAACAACAATATTGTATTTTTTAATTTGGTTAGTCAAATCCTTAATTGTATTATATTTAATTGTTGGAATGGCCAAGTGGGAAAGTTCATTATCTCTTTGCATATGTTCTTGAAGTTTATCTTTGCTAATTATATTTATTCTATTATCTGTGAGATAACTATTCTCACGTAAATAATTCATTATGTGACGGTTTTTCTTTTTAAAACAATATGGGGATATGTCTATTATTTTGGGTAATTTTGTTTGTTTTCTAATCCATTTATTGCCTACTAGTATTTTTCCATTTGCGATATTTTGCTTTATATCTATATCTTTTGGTCTTAAATATAAAATTTTCACATCATAAAAAGCAGCCATTTTAGCTGTTAAATATGCCATTTCAGGAGGGTTTTTAAAATTCCTCATAAAACCTATAATCACAATATTACTCCTTTCAATTAAATCACATTATTTAACTTCGTTTTTATTTTATTACTTCAAAAGGTTGTTATCATTTTTTTAAAAACGCTCTTATTTTCCGTAATGGCCTTGTCAATTTCCAAGACTTACTATTAATAATCCTATTATATTTTCTTTTAAAGTCTAATGTCTTATCTTTTGATAATTTAGTTGACCTTTTGCTTTTTCTATTTGGCTTAATCAGATCATTTCTGATTCCTTTAAGTGTTATAGGGTTATAACCTTGTTTTAGCTTTACATCCAAATGTTTATTAATAATTTCAAAACCAATTTTAATTGGATATCTGTATTTAGATATACGAGATATTTGAATATTATTCCCTAAAATATTAATAAGATTTGTTTTGAACTTCTCTATACAATTGTAATTCCCTGAAATAACAATTGATAACTCTCCATTTTCTAGATGTTCAACATTCCCATCTAATTCGAGTGATAATGCTATTTTTTTAATTGAACGTCCAAAATTAATATTCCTTAAATTCCCTGTTAAAATTATTTGTTCCGACTTTAAGTTCCCTCTAGGTACATTGGGTAGTGAGATACTTTTATATGTACCGGATTGAAATCCTTCCCATATATATTGGAAGTCAAAATAATATAAAGGTTCTTTATGATTTGCTTTAGTATCCGGAAAATAATAATCAATAATAGCTTTAGGTATATCCCTACCAGAACCCTCTTCAGGAAATAACTGCGCTCTTATATGAGGTCTGGAATTAATTTCAATTACCTCCGCAGAATTATTATTTAAATTAACCATCAAATCTACACCCGCTTGAACCAATCCAGGGATAGATTTAGCGGCATCTGTAGCAATTTTTTTTATTTCCGAACTTAATTCATCCGTAACATCTACAGAATCTCCTCCGGCTGAAACATTATTCTTTGATTTCAAAAATACCCTTTCCCCACTTTGTGGAATACTCTCCATGTTATACCCTTGTTGGCTTAACATTTCTTTTGATTCTTTATCAATTTTAAACTTCTGACCGTATAATGCTGGATTCTTATCACGTTGAATTTCTTTTAATTTAATTAACTTTGAAATTGATGAAGTACCATCGCCTATAACATTCGCTGGAATTCGCTTGGTTGCTGCGACTACTTTGTCTTCTATTACATAAACTCTACAGTCAATTCCCTCAAAATGCTTTTCTATTATAATATTTTTAAATTTTAGATCTTTTGTAACGTAATCATAAGCATTCTTTAATTCATTTCTATCAGCAATATTTGCTATTACGCCTTTTCCGCCAGTACCATCTACAGGTTTAATAACTACTGGATAGCCTATTTTGTTAGCATAATCTATTATTTGGCTTTTCTCCCCATTACTATCCTCGAATACTCTTCCTAATGGTGTTGGTACATCCGCTTTTATCAAATGTTCTTTTGTTAAATTTTTATTTATACAAGTCTTAATTGCTGTTTGCGGAACCTTATCTCCTCTACTTACAGCAAAACGATGCTCCTTTTCACCATCAGCTAAATAAAATATAGTTTGTGCTTTACTTCGATTTATATTTTCAAAACGTAAAGTTAAACCTCTACGCCAACCTTCTAATGCTAAACTATACATACTTATCGAATATCCATATATATCTTTAGGAATAGAATTCGATAAATGATGTAGCCATACTCTTTCTTTTGAATTATTAACCATTTAGCATTTCACCTTCTTGACCTATTTTTTTAGGTTACTGTTAGATTACTTATATATTTTGTCAATCGATTACTAACATTGTTATATATTTCTTCAGATTCAAATTTACCTTCTTTTGTTATTATATATTCGTTATCTTTTATCCATTCTTGGAAAGGATAAACATCATACCTTAATCTTTCTTCTCTGTTAACATAAGTAAGATTATATCGTGGATTTTCAATTTTAATATTATTATATATATCATCGGGTTTTGAAATTTCTAAACTTAAAACTGCCCCAATTTGTCTGTGTAAGCCATTTTGCCCACTGATGAAGTTGCCCAATGAATATGCTACGAAACTTTTAGTTCCTTTTGAATTCTCAATCCACTCAGGTGGTTGCAAAACATGCGGGTGGTGACCTAAAATCACATCCGCACCAGCATCCGAAAAAGTCCTTGCAAGCTCTTTTTGCCTAGCTGTTGGTTCTAAATGATATTCTTCTCCAAAATGCATATTTAAAATAATCACATCTGCAATCTTTTCACGCTTGATTTTCCTTAACAACCGGGAGATACGAACAATAGATGTATATAAAAGTGTGTTTACTAAGAACTCTTTTCCGGTTGGTAGCTTTAAGCCATTCATATGGCTTGTGAAACTTAGTATACAAATTTTTAAATTGTTTATGTTAAAAACCCTTAATGTTTCACTATCTTCCAATGATTTAAAGGCCCCGTCATAAGGGAGGCCGATTTTTTCTAAATTTTCAATTGTTTTATATAATCCATTAACACCTTGATCTAAAACATGATTGTTTGCGAGAGATACAATATCGATTCCTAAATTTTTTAATGCAATTCCAATCTCTTCAGGAGCATTAAATCTAGGAAAACCTGATAAACCATAATCTATTCCAGCAATTGGGGTTTCTAAATTAGCAATTGCTAAATCCGAACTTTTAATGTGTTTTTTAACCTTAGACATTTGCTTCTCTAAAATAAAATTTTCTTTTTTATTTAAGCCTCCATAAACTCTTCCGTGTAATAATACATCCCCAACGGCAGAAAGTTTTATGGGGGCTGTTATTCCATTTTGTTTAGCCAAATTTAAAACCCCTTTAATTCAGATTATATCGCCTGAAATAGTTTTTGTTACAGAAGTCCAATCTTTATTACTCACTTTTACGTATTTCAAATCCCAATTGTATAGGTCCATTCCATTTAAGTATTTTTATGTCTTCAACTCTTGCTCGTCTTGGCCCTTTTGCACAAACTTCTTTAAATTTTTCGATTTTTTCTTTGTCATCTCCACCGACAATAACAACTACATTACCATTTTTCAGATTACGCGTGTATCCATGTAATCCGTTTCTCACAGCCTGTCTCCGAATCCAATTACGATAGCCTACTTTTTGTACCATTCCAGATACAATATAACGCGTTGTATATAACTTTTCTTTTGGTGCGTTACGTAAAGTAATTTCCTGAGCTAACTTATCTCTTAATACTGGCCTTATATCACGATAGTTAAAATATAGCTTTTCTTTCCCTTTAGCAAAGTTTTTGGTTTCAGGGAAATAAAAATCAATAATTTTTCTAGGAACATTACGCGGCGTTCCTTCTACTGGAAATAAATGCATCACGATATCGGCTGTAGAGTTCATTTCGATTATATATGCTCCGTTTTCACTAACAATAACATCAGTACCTACATGGATCAGGCCAGGTATCGCCTTAGCTGATTTTACTGCAATTTCTCTTGCTCCTTCAGATAATGTATTCGTTACATCAATCGGGTCTCCACCTGCCGATATATTACTCGGCCCTTTTAAAGAAATATATTCCTTTTTGTCCGGAATACTATCAATTGTGTAACCGCTACGTGAAATAAAGGTTTTTATACCTTCATCTATTTCAATCAATTTATTTCGCAAATATGGATTTTCCTTACGTTGTTTATTTTTTTTATTAATTAATTGTTGTATTGTACTTTTTCCATCACCAATAACGTGGGCAGGTATACGTTTTGTTGCGGCTACGACTTCATCACCAACAACATAAATACGATATTCTTCACCTTCAATATGTTGTTCAAGTATAAATTGACCATACTCCTCGTTACCCATCGTTACTTCAAGTGCAACTAAGAGTTCTGCTTCGTTTTTGATATTCGTTATAACACCTTTTCCGAGACTACCAAAGATTGGCTTTACTACTACGGGATAATCAATTTCATCTTCCTTGAGTCGAGTAATAATATTCTCCGTACTGTCTTGTTTATCAAATTTAAATCCTTTTGGTGTTGAAACACCAGCGTCCATCAATAATTGCTTCGCTTTAAATTTATCGTGCACTAAATCAACTGCTTCATTCGCAACTAAATCTCCACGAGAACGGTAAAAATAATGTTTCTTCCTTGTCTCTTTGTTTTCTAATGAAAATGATTTACCTAAAGGATTAAAACCGATAATTTTTAAATCAGTCACCATAGCGGGATCTAAGTACCATGTCAGAGTTAATCCTCTTCTCCAACCTTCTAATGCCATCAAATATGCGTCTAAATTAAATCCTCTAACTCCGCGAATCATCTGATTGGTTATCCAATCCGGAAATGGCATATTCACTTTTCATTCACTTCCCCCGTGTTTAATTAATATATTTTAACGAGTTTTTTCTTTTAATGCTCGTATAGGTCCTGTTATTTTCCACGATGTACTATTTAAGATATGATCGATATCTTTCTGTACCCGATCTTTCAAACGTGTTAAACGGATTTGTTCCTTTTCCATTCTTCTAAGTCCATGTTGAGCTGAACGTAATGTTGTCACTTCATAAATTTCTAGTATGTCAAATCCTACGGTGACCGGTTCATCCCATATTTCATCATGAATTCGATTAACCTTAGTACCTCTCGTATATTCGGAAATTAATTTTTTAAACTTAGATACTTTTTGTTGATTCGTCCCTGCGACAAGGATCTCAATTTCATCGAAGACAACATTTTTTACATATCCGTGTAATCCTAAATTTAAGGCTTGCCTTTTTAGCCATCGGTGATAAGATTCACTTGTAACATTCCCGTTAACTAAAAATCGTTTTGCATACAATTTACCTAAAGGTGCCATCGCTACTTCCACTTCTAATGCTGATCGATTTTCCATCGGTTCTAATACCGTTGACATATCAAAATATACTTTAGAATCGGATGTATCGATTCCTTTTGTCTCTGGGAAGTAATAATCAATTATCGCTGCAGGAATATTACGTGCCTTTCCACGTAATGGAAATAATATACCGCCTATTTGAGCTGTTGCGTTTATTTCTAATACGACAGCTGTTCTTTTTCCACCTGTTTCATCGTTTACAATAATGTCAACTCCGGCATGATATAAACCGGGAATTGCTTTCACCGTATCAATGGCGATTTTCTTTAACCCATCATCGATTTCATCAGTTACGTCAATCGGATCTCCACCAATCGATACGTTTGTTTTTTCTCGAAGTAAAATATATTCTCCACGCTTTGGTATGCTTGTTAAGTCGTAGCCTCTTTCATTGATAAAGCTAATAATTTCATTATCTATGTGAATAAGGCAACTATTTAACCGCGCATTTTGCCTTCTTTCATAGTTTTTCAATTCGATTAGCTCTTCAATTGTATGAATGCCATCGCCTGTAATGTTAGCCGGAATCCGATTATATACTGCGATTACTTCATCTTCAACAACGTAAAATCGGTATTCATTCCCTTTGGCATGCTCTTCGACGATTATTTCGTCATATTCAAGTTCGTGTCGTACATAATGAAGTGCTTCAATAAATTCAGCATCATTTTGTAAGTTCGTTACAACCCCCATCCCTAAACTAGCGTCTGTTGGTTTACAGACAATTGGATAATGTAACGTTCGACTAAACTCAATTATTTCTTCATCTGTTGCATGCTCATCAAATCCCTTTCCTTGCGGGACTGGAACATTTGCTTTTGCTAATATTTCCTTTGTAACGCCTTTATCAGCGGCAAGCTCAACTGCTTCATTCGTTACTTTATCACCGCGCGTGCGAAAGAAATAATGCGTTCGTTCGGGTGAACTTAATGAAAATAGTCTACCGGGTGGATTAACTCCAAATATAACCATATCTTGAAAGTGTTCTGAATCTTTTGTATACCATTTTAATTTCAGGCCACGACGCCAACCTTCTAACGCAACGGCAAAAGCATCCAAACGGGTTTTTCTTGCGTTTACTACGATCTCGTTCGGTAGCTGTGGCAAACTAACGCCTCTAATGTTTTTCACGCTTACTTTACTCCTTTATTCTTCATTCACTTTCTTTTTTTAATTGCACCGATGAGTCGAATAGGTGCGGTCAATCTCCAAGACATACTCTGATGGTATTTTCTTCTTTCAAGTTCTAACTTTTTAATTTCTTCATTTTGATTTCTTAATTCTTCACGAAGTAGGATCATTTCAGCTTCTAATGTTTTAAAGTTAGCTCGGGAATCAAATCCTATCTTGACAAAGCCATCATAAAATTCTTGTTCAATTTCTACTACAGTAGCTCTTTCTTCATCTTCTGTTATACCATGAATAAAGTCTTCGATCATTTCTAGATCTAATCCCGCTACTACGATTTTAATCGAGTCTTCATCGACGTTAGATACATATCCATGAAGTCCGCGTTCAAATGCTTGCTTACGTAAACCTAAATGATACCCATGGTTATGCACATCACCGAATACAGTATATTTTTTCATATGAATTTTTCCAACGGGAGCTGGAGAAACAGTTGATATAACCCCTTGTTGGGAAATTAAAGGTTCCAACACATCATAGTAATCAAAATATATTTTCCCTTTATCTGTCACTACATCCTTAGTCTCTGGAAAATAATAATCAATTATCGCTTTTGGTACGTCTCGTGGTGTTCCTTTTAGTGGAAATAAGATTCCACCAAGTTGGGCGGTTGGGTTTAGCTCAATAATATACCCTTTTTCTTTTCCATCTTCCGTTTTTTCAATCATTAAGTCGACTGCGCCGTGGGCTAGTCCAGGAATCGCACGTAAAGCGTCAACGGCTAGTTGTTTCATTTCGTTCGATAATTCGTCTAACACGTCAATTGGATCACCGCCAATTGATATGTTACTTTTATCGCTTAGATAAATGAGTGTACCTTTTTCTGGTACGGATTGTAATGTGTACCCTGAGCGACCGATATAATCGACTAATTCTTTATTTATTTCAATTAAGGTTGTTGCAAGACGGGGATTTAGTCCGCGTTCTTTATTGTTAATATCGATTAACGCTTCGATTGAGTTCACACCGTCGCCTGTAATGTTTGGTGGGATGCGTAAAATAGCTCCTACAACTTCATCTTCAACGACATAAATTCGATAATCATTTCCGTCGATATATTTTTCAACGATAATATTTTTCTCTTCTAATTCCTCGCGTATATAATCGAATGCATATTTACATTCTTCATCACTCGTTAAGTTAGACATAACCCCACGGCCAAAACTGCCATCTGTAGGTTTAATTACAATTGGATAACCGAGTTCATTTGCATAAGCAATAATATCTTCTTCTGTAGCTTCTTCGGTAAATTCACGGCCTTCAGGTACTGATACTCCCTTTTCGGCAAGAATTTGTTTCGTTATTTCTTTGTTCATTCCTTGCTCAACCGCTTCGTTCGTTACTTTATCGCCACGTGTACGAAAGAAGTAATGCGATCTATCATCCGAATGTAAGGAAAAGAGTTGGCCTGGTTCATCGACAAACCATGTCTTCATTTCGCTGAATTTCTCAGAGTCTTTAACATGCCACTTCAATGTTAAACCACGTCGCCATCCTTCAAGTGCGACGACATATGAGTCTAAATAGTTATTCTCAATTTCCGAGACGATTTCTTCAGTAAGATGTGGTAACCATTTTGTATTAATCCCGTCCACTTTGTTGCCTCCTACGTATTAATCTTAAGTTTTTCATTTCGTTCTTCAATCACTTCAATAAATTGTTTATATTCGGTAAATTTCTTTCCATTTAATAGGTCGTTTATTAGTCTTCCTTCCGCTTGAACAAAATAATCACCGAGCCAAGCATCTGTTGCTTTATCAAAGTCGTCGTAATTTCCTGGTTTTGGTGTGAATTCACCGAAAACAAGACCGGATTCGGATTGTAAAAAGTCAATTCTCATAAATGGTGCTGGAATCGCATTACTTAATCGTTCGACTTGTTCAATTTCTGATTCCGTGACACCTTGTCCAGCAAATAAGGTAGCGTCGTATTTTCCTGTTCCGATACGTTTCCCATCTCTTGTCCACCACGTATGGCGAATTTCGGGATCTCGAACGATTTCTAAAATAAGTCCTACTTTTCCATAAAAACTATAAAACTTCAAGTCTCGAGCTGGTATTAACTGTTTTTTATTTTCATAGATTAGTTGTTCAATTAGCCAGGCGTCTTCGTCTACCGCTCCTGAATCAAGGTCTTGTTGGAGGGCCTCTTTTAATTGAGTGTAACTTGTTAATATTTGGGCGTTACGTACATCGAAAATATAATTTTGTTCATGTATTAAATAAACACCACGTGCTCCTGCAGCATCTACCGGCTTAATAACGATTTCTTCTCGTTCTGGAATCGTTTCGACTGTATAAATTGTTTTATCTAATTTTGGTACGTTAGTATTAAACTGTTCTACAAAATCATACGCAGTTTGTTTATCATCTAAAAGCCACTCCGGTAATGTGCCGTTTAATTGCTGTTGGCGCATTCGGGTTGATAAACTACCGCGAAATGATGAAGCGTGACGTAATGAAATAGGTGATTCAGAGAGTCCCGCACGAATCATAAATTCTGGAATTTCTTCAATCGCTAATCCTGATAAGATTTGATCGTATATGACTTTTCGCGTCGTCTCTTCTTCATTCATATAAAGGCGCGCTGCATATGTTAATGCTTCACGAAGATTTTCCGTTATTCTATTTTTTTCATTAACAAGACTATTAATTTCTCCTAATAGTTTGCCTTCATTTTTTAAAGAACGCATTTGTTGTGTAATCGAAAAGCTAGTTATCTGTTCGTCGAGTAATCGTAATGGTGCTAATTCTGTCTCTAGTCGTTCAATTTTTTCATGTTGTTTCATAACTTCTTTTTCTAAATGCGCAATTCTTTCCTTATCATAAACCGATTGTTTGAACAATTTATTCCATATAGAACTGAATGGCTTAAGAAGATTCCCGAGCTTCCACGTATTACTCGTTTCAATTTGATTGATGCGTTTTTTATATTCCTTCTGTTGGCGTTTATATGCCTGCATTTGCTCTTCTTTTTGCGCAATATCTTTTACTAATTCTGTATGTTTTTCAGGTTGCTCTGTTTCGTCATAGCGTTGTAATTGTTCACCCACTTCCGTCACCTCCTTCAAACTTGATTTTATTTGTAAAGTGTTCATGAGCATCTTTATTATTTGTCTATCCTAATAGTTAATCTATCGAATTCAAGTGTGACTAAGTGATTTTATAATCGTTTTGTTCAACGAGCCAATCCCGTAGTCTTATACCATAGCGTTCTTCTTGGTATTCACCGTCAATTAACCAATTTTCGCTTGCTAAACGAATATTACCTAGTTCACGTTTATAGTTTGTCTTTAATTGTTTGCGAATCTTTTCATCAAATGGATATATTCTTACATGTCCCGAAAAATACGTTGTGCTTTGACGAACGATTTGTCGAACATTGTAGTTTAATTTCTCTTCTCTATTATACGTCACTTTCGGCATTTCATCTATGATGAGTACTGTTATTCTATTATTAATCTTTGCTATATACCGTTGTTTTTCTTGCAAGCTTTCAATTGAATGAATTAACACGATATCTGTCTTTATTTTTTCCCCGTAAACAATCATTTGTACATTCGTTCCATCGATTTTTTGACGAATTTTTTCATTGAATTTTCGCGTCCGTTTGTCGGTGTTGTAATCGTATAGTTGTACAAGTCCTGTTGTTAAATTCATTTGTATATTTTTTTCAATTTGTTTACGAATCATTTCGACCCGATTAGGGTTCATTTGATAAAAGTTTGCGACAATAATAACGTCTAGTTGTCGTTCTTGGCGTTGACTCGCAGGTAGCATCGGTTCAGGCACTGGAAATAGTCTTCCGTCAAACTTATATGGATAATAAACGTTATCAGCTTGTTTGTGATAATAAGAAAAACTATCGACATATTCTTTTCGTGCTCCCATAAAAAACCCTGCATAGCCGAATGCTGAACTTCCCGTTAAAGATGTTGTAGATTGTTCCGGTAATGATAACGGACCGGTTGATAAATCGACCATCGTTTCGTGTCCAAATTCATGTACAAGGCGTCGTTTAAATTCACCATCTGCTGCAAATCGAACTTGATCCCAATACCCTATCCGCTTGATTACTTCCTTACGCCTGAACATAATCGATGACATATTTGAAAAAATATATTTTCCTCTTGTTCCTCGTCGGTGGAATAAAAAGTTTTCCGTCAGTCGGGCAAGTTCAGATGTGTTTGCAATAACATTAGGATGGTTAATAAGATGATTTGCCTGTACTTCGAGTTTTTCGCTATGCGACCAATCATCTGCATCATTAACTGTAACAAACTCACCCTCCGCTTCATGAAGGGCTATATTCCGGGCAACATAGGGACCGCTATTTTGATCAGTTTGGAATAGCCGAATTCGATTATCTTTTTTGGCATAGCGTTTCATCACTTCATACGTATCGTCGGTACTACAGTCATCAACGATTAACAATTCGATATTTGACCACGTTTGCTGCAACATAGATTCAATAGCGATATGAATACTGTCTGCTGCATTATAAGCAGGCAAAATAACCGATATTTTCGGGCCATTTACTTCAGTTCCTGATACCGTGGTTTCATGTAATGTTCGATATGCTAATTGGTGACGGGTAACTTTAGTATTGCCTAATATAATCGGTTGTCTATTGTAATGTTTTAATGTCTCATTTAACCAAAATATACGTTCTTCGATAGTTGTTTCAGTGTTTGCTAGGGCAAGATATATATCCCGATGTCGTTTTCTTTGTAATTGCTTGTGTAACGCTTCTTGCGCTTGGGCGACTTTTCCCAATCGTACGAGACATTCAGCCTCAATAACCGTTAACTGTCGAATGATATCGTGGTCAGATTCTTGTCGCTTGGCAACTTTAATATAGTTAATTGCAACGATTGCTGCATCTTTTGTTTCTTTGTTAGCAAAATATAGTGCCAACTCTTGAGCGATCGCTCGCCTCATATATTTATTTGAGGTTGTTTCATATATATGCTGTAAGTCGTGCAATGCCTTTTCTACAAAACCTTCTTCATAAAGTAATCGAATATATGGTATTAGGTCATTACTCGCCTGTTTACGTTTATATTTTTTACTATAAAGCCGTTTTAAATTACGTCTGCCTAACATGTATGCAGCTGTATTACGAATTGATTGTTTAATATGTTTAGGATCGAGCCACTGAATGAATCGATTTCGCTGCAGGCTCGTCATCTTTTGCTCTCTATCGAGTAGCTTTTTCTCTAGTTGTTTCGTCGATTTCTGCAATGTTGCCAAATCCGTTTCCAATTGTTCGTGCTTATTTTCCAATGACGTAATATTTTTTTCAGCTGTCTTATATTGCTTATTATTTTTCATTTCATTACACCCAGTCTTCATTTGCCAGTTGAAATGGTTGATTTTCTTGCCAATGGGCGATTATTCGATTCCGCACTTCTTGTTCTAGTGGAACAACAATTGATTTTTGGTTATATGTTTGTTTTAAAATTTCATCTGCTTTAGCTAATGTTTCTAGATGAACTGGCTCACAGACAAGCATTTCAATTTGTTGCGGAATAATTTCTGGAATGTACATTTGTTCATCCAATAGTACATTATAATCGATAATGAGTAATTTTTCCGTGTTAATTTTTTCACCATATACTAACATTTGGGCTTTCTTTTCAACTAAAACATCCCGTATTTCCCTAGATATTTCCACCGGATATTGTAAACTGTATTCATATAGTTGAACTAGCCCGACTCGTTTATTCTTTTGCCCATCTATTATCTTATTTAGCAGTGTAATCACTTGCTCATTATCTTGGCCTTTTTCACGAAAATCACCAGCGATAATAAGATCAAATTGACGTGCACCCTCTATTTTTGTTTCACGCCCTGGCCACATCGGTTCAGGGACTGGATAAGGTCTTTGTTCTAATGGGAAAGAATAACGTAAATTATCATTCGTTTCATAAAAATGTGTAAAACTTTCGACGAATTCTTTTCTTGCCCCCAAGAAAAATCCGTTATATCCGAAAGCGGAACTACTCGTTAATGACGCAACCGCTTGACGAGGTAATGATAACGGCCCTGATTGTAAGTCGACAAATGATTGTTCTCCAAATTGACGAATGAGGCGTCGTTTAAATTCTCCATCAGCAGCAAACCGCACACTATCCCAATAACCTAATTTCTCCATCACTTGTTTACGTCGGAACATTATCGATGACATATTTGGAAAAATATATCGTCCAGGAGTTCCGCGACGGTAAAAATGTAAATCTTCTGTTAATCTTGCATGTGCCGAAGTATTTGCAATTATATGAGGATTTTCATATAAATGATTAGCTTGAACAGCAATCTTCTGTTCATGTGACCAATCATCAGCATCATTGATCGTAACATAATCGCCTGTCGCTATCGTAAGAGCGATATTCCGAGCAACATATGGTCCACTATTTTGTTCGGTTTGACGAACGATTACTCGTTCATCTTTTTCCGCATATGATTGCGCCAGTGCTAACGTATCGTCTGTGCTGCAATCATCGACAACAATCAGTTCTAAATTACGCCATGTTTGCGATAAAATAGATTCAATCGCAATACGCAATCCTTCTCCTGCATTATAAGCAGGTAAAATCACTGTAACTTTGATATCGTGATCGAATGGATCACTTGTTTGTTTCATTTGTAAATCGTCATATACAGGGTTCTTGATTGTTGAAAAAGTAATAGGCTGTAAATTGTACTGATCATATACTTGATTAATCCAATTTATTCGCGCCTCAACATCTCGTTCTAAGTTTGCTAACGCTAAAAGTAAATCATGGTGATTTTCCGCTTCTAATTGTTTAGTGATTAGTTGACGAGCCTGTCCTGTTTCACCCGTTTTTTGTAAACACTCCGCCTCAACAATCGCAATCCGGCGTAACTGTGTTATGTCTTTTTCACCCGTTTTGGCATCATTGATAAACGTCAATGCCTCGTTTGCGCCTTGTACTGTTTCTAAATTCGCATAATATAAAACAAGCTCCCAAGCAGCTAGTCTTCTCAAATAAGCATCTTTTGTTTCGTTTAAAATTGTTTGCAATTGCTGCAAACCTTTCGTACGGAAACCGAGCGAATATAAGTTATCTTTTATCTGTTTTACGTACATTTTTTGTTTGCGTCTTTTACCATGTTGGGTAATATGACGTATTCTTTCTTTTTGCCGTTCGGAAAAAAGGTTACTTAACCGATCTTTTTGCTCATCTGTAAGTAACGTATATAAAAACCAATCAATTATATTACTTATTATTTTTTTAATCGCTCGCACGTACGTTTCACCACCTACGTTTAACTTTTATTAATGCATTAGCTTGCTAATTTCATCTGACTTTTTCAACTGATTTTTGTGCTTTTTTTGTTTTTGTTTCCGTATCATTATTTGTGTTATTTTTCAAAGAATTTTTAACAGCCGTTTTTTTACTTGAGGACTTTGTAACTTTTTGTTTATTATCCTTTGTATCGTTACCTTCCATTTCTTTACGGTACTCGGCTACAACTTCTTCTGCTTTTCCATCTGCACGTAACTTACCTTTTTCAATCCAAATTGCACGCGTGCATACTTTCTCCACGAAATTCATACTATGCGTTACGATCACAACTGCTTTCGCACGTTCCATCATTTCTTGAATTCGTTCTGTCGCCTTTTGTCGGAATGATAAATCCCCAGTGGAAAGGGCTTCATCAATAATGAAAATATCCGGTTGTAAAATCGCTGCAATACTAAACCCGAGCCGCGAACGCATTCCACTTGAATATGACTTTACCGGCTTGTCAATTGCATGTCGAATTCCCGAGAATTCAACGATTTCTTCATACTTTTTTTCAACGACACGTTTAGGTATTCCCAGTAGCATCGCATTTAAATATATATTATCTGTTCCGGACAGCTGTGGGTTAAACCCTGTACCATACCCTAATAATGAAGATGTCTTTCCATAAATATTAATGGAACCCTTGTCAGGCCTTAATATTTCAGTCATAACTTTACATAGTGTACTTTTTCCAGCACCATTATGTCCGATAATACCGACGACTTCACCCTCATTTATCGTAAAGTCCAATCCATCTAATGCCCAAAAATCACCGCTACTAAGTTTAAAGGAAATCCCGAGATTTTTCGCCTCGATGACAGGGCGGTCTTTAACAATCGTTTCAGTTTTAACTAGTTCCAAACTACGCCTTTTTCGTGGTTGACGCGGAACACTGGCTCGGTAATTTTTCACGACAGTTGCTGGATCCCCAATCTCACGCACTTCACCACGATGAAGCCACATAAGTCGATCACAATTTCGACGGGCATAACGTAAACTGTGTGTAACAATAATAACCATCTTTGCATTTTTGACAAGTTCTTTCATTTTTTCAGCTGCTTTACGACTAAACCGAGCGTCACCTGTATTTAATGCTTCATCTAATATTAATATTTCCGGTTGTAAATGGGATGCGACACTAAAGCCGAGTCGGGCACGCATTCCACTTGAATAGTATTTCATCGGTTGATCGATAAAAGCTCCTAAATCTGAGAATTCATGAATGTCGTCGAAATAGTCATCAATTAAGTCTTTATCGATTCCGAGCATCATTCCGTTTAAATAAACGTTTTCCCTACCTGTTAATTCTTTATTGAATCCCATACCAAATGAAAAAAGTGCTGTCACTTTCCCATCAACTTGCAAATTTCCTTTATCGTGTCTTAGAATACCCGTGATTACTTTACTTAATGTTGTCTTACCCGCTCCATTAGCCCCGATAATTCCGAGTATTTCACCTTTATGTCCACGGAACGAAATATCTTTTAACGGCCAAATTTTCTTCGGTTGTTTTTGCTCTTGCTTCGATTTACGAGTAAATATATTCAATAAACGTGATTTATAATCATCTTGGCTCATTCCCGAGTCAAAATAGACACCGACATTATCTGCCACAATGACATCTTTCGTTTGCTTTTCTTGTTCCATTTGTTCATTTTTCATACGTTTAAAACCCTCTTTATTCGTTATGATTGTCATAAGTCTCTACTGACAAACAACATTAACAACGATTTATCTAAAGTAGTAGATTTTTCTGTTTGACGTTTCATTCATTTTATTATAATGCTTTAATAATTTTATGTTCATTTTTACTGTAGTGATAAATCATATATACAATTGCGATAATTGACAATCCCGCAATCACAGATAGTCCGATAAAATCCGGTGTCTGATGATACATTAGTATGTCCCGATAGGAATTTACTAAAATTGCAATTGGATTGATCGCAACAGCCCACCCATATTCCGGTGGTAAACGTCCACCTTCCCATATAATTGGTGAAGCATAGAAAAATATCCGAATGACGTGTGTTAATAAATTATCAATATCACGGACAAACACTGTAATGTATCCTAAAATAGAACCTACTGCTAATAAAAACAAAAGTGTAATGATAATAATTAACGGCAAATATACGATATGCCATGTTGGAACTACACCGAATATAGTTAGAAATATTGCAATAACAGCTAAACCAAATAAAAAGTTTACTAGCTGAGATATCGTAAATGAAACTGGAAAAATCATCTTTGGTAAAGCAACTTGATTTATAATCGAACTATACCGTAAAACTGAGTTGGCTGATGTATTAATGGATGAACTAATCCATCTCCAAACGATTAATCCAATGACTAAAAAGATTGGATAATCCGGCCCACCCCGGTCTAAAATAATTACAACTAAAAAGTAATAAACTGCTATGTTTAATAAAGGATCGAGCAACCACCAAAAATAGCCTAAATAGCTATTACGATGTTCTGCTTTTAATCCGGATTTAACTAAATATAATATAAGATCTGTTCGTTTTCTTACTTCCTCGATATACGCTCTCACGTTTCACTACACCGCCTAAATATAAAAATTTCACATCGATCCTTTGATTATGTCCATATTTTTGTTTAAATTGGATGACGAATTTCTTCAGTTTGCGATCATCTTAATTTTAGTGGTTTTTTACACAATGTTATGGACTTAATCACACTTCATTATTTCAATCTAAATTTAATTATGTTTTTCGTCGATGTAAATGCGTAATTTACAAAATACCATATACTTTTCCACAATGGTTGGTCTTCTATCTCATAGTAAAGACGCCAATTTTGTTTGGCTGCTTTTAGTTTGTTACTCGAAATTGAATTTTCAACTAAACGATACTTAGCTAACACTTCTGGTAATCCATATGCGTTAAAACCTTGGCGTGTCAAAGTGAGCCAAAATGCATAGTCTTGGCGCGTTCGAATTTCTAACATTCTTTGTTCGCCTATTTTTGAACGATCTAACATGACTGTTAAACATCCGATGACACAGTGTTTCATTAAGTTGTCATATTCAACTGTTGCTGGCGCTTCTGTAATGGCGTCTGTTACTGTCCCATCTTCATGCATACGAACATATTTTGTAAAAGAAAATGCAATTCCGTTATCGAGCATAAAAGCCATTTGTCTAGTTAGTTTTTCAGGCATCCAGACATCATCACTATCTAAAAATGCGATAAAACGACCTTGTGACTCGTCCATCGCCCGATTACGCGCAACACCCGAGCCACTATTTTCTTCTAATTGATATAATTTAATGCGCGCATCCTTTTCTGCATACGTTTGAACAATTTCCATCGTATCATCTGTCGAGCAATCATCAACAATGATCATTTCCCAATTCGTATACGTTTGTGCAAGCACCGATTCGATTGCCTCATGAATAAATCGCGCCGAGTTGTAAGCTGGCGTGATGATAGAGACTAACGGTTGTTCTATATTCATTTACGTACATTCCTTTTGAATTTAATAATCCTCATATATCCTGACGACAATTGTATCAAAACATTTTTTATATTTGGCTCTAATCACGCTCAATTTTCTGCGTCAATTTATTATACCAAACTAATAGTTTAGACTCTTCTTTTTGCCAATTCAATTCATTTGCTACAGCGCGACGACCGTTTTCGCCAAGTTGACTGGCTAAATCAGGGTCATTACGCAATGTTTCAATCGCTTTTTTTATTTGTTCATTATCGTTAGGATCAACTGTAATACCACATTCATATTGATCAATAAATGCTTTCCATGTAGGAAAATCCGAACAAATAATTGGCAAACCTGCATTCATGTATTCGAAAAACTTCGTTAATTCTTTTTTCATATAATGATCTGTTGGAGGGAAAATAGCAATCCCAGCTAACCAATGTTCATTGATATAGTAATCTTCAATTCTTTCCTTCAAAACAAATTCATCGATTCCTTCAAATTGTAATCGCTCAGCTTCATCGCCCGCGATTCGTTTCATTTCGTCAGCAATTTCACTTGCACATTTACCGACAAATTGAACTGTGATATTGTCATCTACTTGCGGTAGACGTGCGTGAATGAATGCCCCACGTTCACTTGTTACATTACCCGTATATAGTAGTTTATCCACAATCGGTTGTTTCGAACGATCAATTTGTAAAAAACGTTCATTTAATAATGGATAATTTAATATCGTTTTTCCCTTTGGATAAAATTGAGCATAATATTTTTCAGCAAGGCTAAGTTCCACCTTGCGTGTTAACAACGTTTCAATAAATTGGTATGACTTAGCAAATAATTTCCGAAGAGGCTTCGCTAAGTATTCTTTTTGCATCATACTCGTTACATAATCTTCATGAATATCATAAATAACGATATTATCTTTTCTCTTTAACAATGCACCTATCCACATTAATTCCGGATCATGAAATACGTAAATATGAGCCCGTAGTCTTTTAGCTTTTTTGTACGCTTCCCATGCACCGAACGTCATTCGTTTCAGACGGTTCGTTCTTTTCTTTAATTGTATATGTGTCACGCCATCCTCTTCCGCTAATTTCGGCGTTGCCGGCTGGGCTATCAAATAAGTGTCAAAACCGCCTTTTTGCAACGACAGACATTGTTTATAATAAATTCGCGGATCATGTGGGTTGTGAACAGTCGTTATATGAACGACTCGTTTATGTTTTTTCATTATAAAAGCGATCCTTTAATTATATTTTTCAATGAAAGAAATTCTTGTTTGAAATATATAACTGATATTTCTAGCTATTTCCTCTTTTTTTGGTTGATTAGTTTGAATGTTTGCGTTTCGTTTTCTTCAATAATTGCATAAATATCTGTTCGTATTGTTCCACAATTTGATCAGCAGCAAACTGATTTGCACGTTTTTTGCCTTTTAAGATTATTTTTTTCCGTTCCTCATCTGTTAAGCTAAGTGCGCGCTCTAGATTTTGGGTTATAGACTGGACATCTCCAACATCCGATAACATACCATATGTAGATTCGCCTAAAATTTCTTCAGCTCCCGGGTTACAACGAGTTGATACGATAGGTACACCGAGTGCTAAAGCCTCTACTAATACGTGGCCAAATCCTTCCGTCGTTGAAGTTAGTGTAAACACATCAGCCCTCTTTATATACGAATACGGATTTTGTTTAAACCCTAAAAATGATACTCGTTCGCTAATTCCTAAAGCCGCTGCTTGCTGTTTTAATTGCTCGTCTAACTCGCCTTCCCCGAGAATAATGAGGTGTGCGTTAAGTTCAGGTTTTATGTTGGCAAATGATTGAAGCAATGTAGCATGATCCTTTTCTGGAACTAATCGTCCTGCGGTTATGATAACTTTTTTTGCCTGGTTAAATAGATCTTGTTCTTCAATATTTTTTATACTTTCATTTTCTATATGCCTTAAATCAACAGGATTATATACAACACTGATCTTATCTTCGCGAACGTGGTAGCGAGTGATTAAATTGTTTTTTACGCCATCAGATAGCGCGATAACTCTTTGAGCAGCCCGATACAACAGTCCATAAATTTTTAATGTTATATTCTCTTTTTTTGTCCCACCTAAATAGGCGGCCTCACGGACAATCAGTTTCGTTTTTGTTCGTGATAGTATTTTTGCCAATATAGCAACTGTATTATAATTTGGAACGGTACTAAATAGAAGGTCCGGTGCTTCTTTACGCAACAATTTAGACAATGGAACAATGGCTTGTCGTAATCGTTTAACAGGTAATTTAATAAATTCAACATCATCCCGTACATAATCTTCATATGTATACGCGAAATCCAATGTCACCAACATCGGTTGAAATTTTGTTCGATCAAGATGATTGATTATGTTTAACATCGTGCGAGCGGCACCACCGCCACCCATCCGATAAATAAAAAACATTATTTTCTTTCGTTCCAAATGTCAAACCTTCTCTCCAAATAACATTAAACAATCGATAAGTAAACATTTTGTCCCTATCAAATTATATCATAGCAATAGTAATAATGAAACGAACTGAATAAACCGTTCATCGATGAGGTGAGGTAATCCTTGTTTTCTTTTGAGTATAGGCATTTGTTATAAAAAGATGATTATAGCTGAAAAACATCTTATAATTGCTATATTAATAGTCGAGAGAAGAGGTTCATTATGAGAAGGGTTAGTTTGTTTTTTATTAGTAGTTTCGTAGTATTAAGTTTATTAGGTTGCCAATACGATGATTTAGTCGACGGAAATAAAGTGAGTGATGATATCAATGCGGGGGAAATTGTAGCTGGTGTTCATGACCAAGTTGACCAGACCAAAGTTATCGTAGATGAAACCATTGAAGTGTTTAAGGGGGATCCTGTTAAAACATACGACGTCATTTATACTTTAAATGAAGTGTTATCCCTTACGTTTGACCGAATTTTATCAAAAGAAGACTTATTACCTTTACTCGACCAACTAGACTACTATGGAATTAAAGGTACCTTTTTTAGTTCTTTTGAACAAATAACGATGTATCCAGAAGCTGTTAATGAAATTATTGAACGGGGGCATTCTATTGAGAGCAACGCCCTTTACAAAACGAACCTTAAGTCTCTGAAGTATGATGACATTTATCAATTAATGCTCGTTAATAGTAGAGAAATAGAGGAAATGACAGGTTCATCGCCAACGTATGTGCGGTTACATAGTTCTAAAAAATATAGCGATGTCAATAAAGTAGCTAGCCAATTAGGTATGTCGGGGGTTGTACATTACTCATATCAACTGCGAGGACTCAAAACTGATGACGAAGATAAGTTAATGAGATATATGAATCGTGCCGTCGCTCGTGGGGGTATACTCTCAATGGACCCTGAAGATGCCCATGCAATTCCTTATTTAATGGAAGCAGTTGAATCGGTTAATTTCAACGTAATTCCATTAACTGAACTAATCGCTTTAGATCAAGGCAGAAAATCTTTCAAAGAAATTGAAGGAGCTAGCTAAGGCAATCAAGAAAAGCTTAGATTTTTCGAATGTAAAACCTGTTATACATACTCGGGAATCTACTAATAATAAAGAAATTGCGTTAACATTCGATGATTGGGCAAATGAATCAGTAGTTTTAGATGTATTAGAAATTTTAGATGATTATGATATTCAATCAACTTTTTACTTGAAGTCCCAAACAATTCGTGAGAATCCTAATTTAGCTCGATTACTAATCGAACACGGCCATGAAGTTGCAAATCACTCTCACTCCCATCAAGACTCAACAACATTAACACCGGAGGAATTGCAATCTGATTTATATACGGCTCATAAAATCATCACAGAAGCTATTCAAGAACAACCAAAACTATACTTTCGTCCGCCATTTGGCCGCTTCAATGATGAGGTGGCGATAACTATTGCTGCAATGGGATTCGAAACTATTGCACATTATGACGTTTCTTCATACGATTGGAATGATCAATATACGGAAGAAGATGTAATTACTCGTATCATGAGCAGGGTACAACCTGGAAGTGTTATTGTGATGCATATATTAAATGATATCCATACCCCGAGTGTGCTTCCGGATGTGATTGAAACATTACAAAACGATGGATACGAATTTGTTTTAACATCTGAATGGGTAGAATAAAAAAGATGATCATTATTCTTTAAAATTTGTCTATAATTATTTAATAATGAATAATCATTTCAAGTTATTCCGTAATATAGTAAAATGTGAACATATACTACGATCAATTGTAATGTACGTTTGACAAATTGATAAACTTGATTAGAAAGCAGGGTACAAAAAACATGAATTTATTCAAAAAATTAGTTAATCGCGAGGAAAAAATAGCAGTTGTCGGTTTAGGTTACGTTGGTTTACCACTTGCTGTTGAACTTGCGAATTCATATGACGTCATAGGTTTTGATATTAATCAAAGAAAACTAGACACATATAAGAGTGGTGTCGATGTTACTGATGAAGTTGGAAATGAGGCCATTCAAAATACACCTATGACATTCACTAGTGATCCAGCGATGTTACAACAATGTAAGTTTATTATCGTTTCCGTGCCGACTCCGATTAATGCCGATAAAACACCGAACTTAACACCGATTGTAAAAGCGAGTGAAATGATTGGTCAAAATATAACGAAAGGAACGATTGTTGTTTACGAATCGACCGTTTATCCGGGGACAACCGAAGAAGTTTGTTTACCGATTCTTGAAGAACAATCAGGCCTAACATTAGGCGAAGACTTTAAATTAGGTTACTCTCCTGAGCGAATCAATCCTGGTGATAAAGTAAATACATTAACAAAAATTGTTAAAGTCGTTTCGGGATCGGATGAAGAAGCGTTACGGGAAATTTCCCAATTATATGGTTCAATTATTGAAGCTGGTATTCATGAGGCTGAAACGATTAAGGTAGCTGAAGCGGCAAAAGTAATTGAAAATTCACAGCGCGATATTAACATTGCGTTTATGAATGAATTATCGATGGTCTTTAATAAAATGGATATTAATACGAAAGCTGTTTTAGAAGCGGCTAGTACGAAGTGGAATTTTTTAAACTTTACACCTGGTTTAGTTGGAGGTCACTGCATCGGGGTTGATCCCTATTATTTCACGTACAAAGCTGAGCAACTCGGCTATCATTCCCAAATCATTTTAGCTGGCAGAAAAATAAATGATAATATGGGTAAACATGTGGCGAGTAACATAATTAAAACAATGATTCGTGCGGAACTTGATATGAATAATGCACGGATTGGAATTCTCGGGTTAACATTTAAAGAAAATGTGGCCGATGTTCGTAATACGAGAGTAATCGACATCGTTAACGAACTACAAGATTACGATGTTGAGGTCATAACCCATGATCCTTATGCTGATCCAGAAGAAGTTCAACGTGAATTTGATATTATTATAGCTGATGATTCAGATATAGCTGATTTAGATTGCGTTGTATTAGCTGTTCCTCACGATGAATATATGAATCGTTACACACTTGACTCACTGAAGGAATTATACAGAGATAACACTCGCGTACTTGTTGATATTAAAGGGGTTTTTGACCGACGAGCAAGTGAAGATGCAGGTTTTTATTATTGGAGTTTATAATAGGACAAAAAGATGCCTCCTAGCAAACAGGTTAGGCATCTTTTTTACTATTTTCCTTTTTTCACTGAAAATATCTCTGTTTGATATTACAATTGTTATGATGTCATATAGTTTTTTTAAGGGGGGATATTAATGAGCCGATTCGTTCCTTTATTTTTGGCGATACTTATTGTTTCAATTGTAAGTGGTTGCATGTCACGGGAAGGTGAAGAATTTATTGAAAGCGCCGATACACAAGAACAGATAAAGCAACTTGCGATAGAATCTTTTTCAAAAGAATATGAGGCCGATGTTTTCATCACAGAGGATGGATGGTATCCAAAAGCTGGTACGAAAAGTGAACGTAAGGATGAAAGTAAAATTTTAGTTCGTTATACGACTGATTATTTACCAGAATACCACGGCATTCTGACGATAGATGTTGATACAGAACAAAAGCCGCGAAAGTTAGTGAGAGTAAGTGATTACGGACTTATTATTCCCCAAGGTTTAGGCCAGATTGATTTATATGATGAATTAATGCACTATATTTATCCGTATGCCTTTGAGTCTATTTTAACAACAGCACTTGACCAAATGGGTGATTTTGAATATTTAACACATGAAAAAAGTGACGCTTCGGATCATCCCCTAGGATTATATATTAATTTACATGGGTTATTAGATAATAGTTTACTTACTGAAGAGCAATTCGAGGCATTGCTTGCGGATTATATTTCAGGACAATTCAATCAACCTAGCGAGAACGGGGCACAAGAATTACTTTCAAGGCATCTCGTTTTTGAGGAGAATGATTCGAACAATGCAAAACTGCCAAAAATCAATATTAATTTTTCTTATGATGGTGTTTTTTCTAGTGAGAAAATGGACCTGATTATTGAGAAGCTTTTAGACGTGAGGGATTTACCGCAGGCGGAATTTATAATTACGGTCGATGCGACAGATTTTATCGATGGAGAAGATCACTTTTATGCGTTTAATCGGGATCCATACGGCGAATATGGTAATATATTTAAAGCTTCTGTTTCGATTTCGGAAAGTTACGAAGATGACGTTAACATTAAGTGATCACATGGGGTTTTTAGCAAATTAGTATTAATTGGGCGGTATGTAAAGGCTGGGACATTATATTATTTTGTTAGAAACTTGCCCTATGTATAATAGGGCGCTATTTAAAATAAAATATCATTTCTGAAATGACTTTATAATATTAAGAACGCATATTTAAAAGGGAATTTTCGTTTCATACCGTTTGCTTCAATTTTAATTTCCCTAGTGGATTCGGGGATTTCCCCGTTTTCTTAAAAGACATCATCATACGGGGTTCAGCTACATTTTTTATTCCGGTAACTGATTGTCAAAGAAAAACCAATTTTCGAGCGATAACTTTTCTTCAAATTGTTTACTCGTATTATATTGTTTATCATCAATCGTCACATAAATATATTCATGTGGACTCTTGTCCTCTTCAACCATTTTAAATCTTACATCATTTTCTTCATCATCTGAGTCACTGTCGATTTCTTCAAGTTCAAATGTGATATCGCTCGGTTTAGAATATGCGTTATTTGCTGGGATAAATTTAATTTCTAGTTCATTTAATGATAGTTCCTCATTTTGTTCGACCTTAGTTTGATAGTCTTGTGCTAGTTGATATACTGCATAGATTGTTTCAATTGTTGCTTCTCTGTTTAAATCGACTTCACTGATATCGAGGAGGAAATATGCTTCAACGTCATCAGTGTAGCGTTTATATGCTTCTGGTGGCATTATCCTAGCTGGGTGAGGCGCTATTGAAACGGGTATACCGGTTTCTTTTAATTGTTGTATGAACTCCAAGTTATCTAGCGTTTGGTTATGTGTTCGTAAATTTTTCGCTACTTGGTAACTATTGCCGCTGACTATCCCGAACATGTTCATATATATGTCGAAATGCAAGTTATCTCCATCGATTGTCTTTACTTCTGCAACCCCACCGTTTATGGGATCCAATGCGCCGCGATTTTCAATCACTTCAATATCGACATCAAATTTGTTTTTTGCATAGCGAATTAACTCCTCATCTGAGGACCAATATAATTTATGTTGATAAATATAAATGGCACTAAAAATAACTGCTAACATAATGTTAATAGTTATCAAAATAAATGTTTTCATATTTCGGCTCAAGTGACTCACCTCTTCTAACACTTATTTCACCATTTTGGTTTGTTCCCCAGCGGTATTCGGTGATTTTTCCGCTTACCTTTTGTTCGCTTGTTTATTATTTGATTGAATGAAAATTTAATTTAGGATAGTAGTAATTTTATCAGGTCGCTTTTATTCAAATACGATATCTTCTATCGTTGTAATGTGATTAAGATTACGGATTATCGCATTCTCCGTTCTGAAATGAACGCGTTCTTCCCTAATATCAGATAGCTCTTCCTCTGTAAATAGTTGATCTTCCGCGATGTTACTCGGTTGATATAGTTTCCTTATTTCGATCTGATTAATTGGTAAATTTAAATCGTTAAGTAATTGAATCGCATGCAGTAAATCTTCTTTGACTTTGGGATCGTCATAACGAAAATCTATTTTACTGTCGACATCTTCACCTTTTTCATGTTCAATTTTTATTTCGAAGTTTTCACATTTATCAATCGTTTTCATGTCAACACATTCTATGTAATGGTCTAACGTATCCCTTGTAAATTGCAGTCCGTTTAATTGTGATTCAATGGGATCGACTTTATCCATGATATCAGGAAGAAACCGCAAGGAAAAATTGTTCGGATTTTGTTGAGCGAGTTGGTCACCTAACTGTACCAATGATTCGTATTCCATGTCATCGATTGTCAATATAATGAGATGTTGGATGAATTGATTGTCATTTTCCACTTTTACTAGTTGTTCCATCTCAATTTTATCCAATGATACATCGTACTCTTCTGCAGCGATTTTCTTCCACTTTTTTGCTACTTGAATTACGTCATCGAGGATTTGTAATGATTCTTCTTCATGGAACTCTAAGGCTTCGTTAATCGAAAAATAAAATACCGGGTCCATATCTGCTCTAAGATCAGATGGATACGGTGGTTGAATAGCCGCAGAATAAGCTTGTGATTTTTCTAACGCCTTGACATCTTCTCCCATTTGTAATGCATCGTTCAAAAAGTAAACATTACTAACATGTACGTAGTTATCTCCCGTTACCTTACCAAGATAACCAATATAGATTTCAAAAACTATGTTATGTTCATCGTCAGTTTTTACGGTGGCCCCCCCACCATTGTGAAAGTTTTTCGAACCTCGATTATCTGTGATGATGACATCAACTTCGTGTGTATCTTTCACGTATTGGATAATGTCTTCATCCGAATCTGAATACGATTTCATTTCTGACACTGATTTAAATGTTGACGTTATTGACATTGTGAAGCTAATGACTGTATATACGAAATAAGCGCCTATCATGATGCCTAGCGAAATAAGTGCTATCTTTACCGGTTTATTCATTTTATTCACCTTTCTACCTTCTATACATTAATAATAATGTAGTCTATATGAATCAATTTCATAATTCATCATTTTAAAATTAAACATAAGTACAGAATAATTATTCCATCAAAAATTTTATTTTTGTGTTCATTCGGCTACACTTCGCTTTCCACAGGCACATCCTC